>Ga0179593_1369351_pt1 | contig 25368 bp, 27 predicted proteins | sample CZODoug2_1_08_16_FD_185931 | JGI IMG/M metagenome (GOLD analysis project Ga0179593, IMG submission 185931) | Vadose zone soil fungal communities from Angelo Coast Range Reserve, California, USA - CZODoug2_1_08_16fungal (PacBio error correction) | ecosystem: Environmental > Terrestrial > Soil >...
CAGCAGTTACCTCATCGACGGGGGTTCTTCAGCTAAGGCCCCGGAGGAAGACGGCAGAGACTCGAAAGCCGTCGGGGAAAGGAAGGTTTGTCACGTATAAAAGTCTGGTTCAGGAAAGTGGGGGCGGGGAGGACGGCGACGGAGCAGAGGGAAAGGGAGGGAGAGGAAGAAGGGGCGGTAAGGGGCGAGGATGGGGAGATGGGTAACAGGGGGGCACGTCCAGAAAGTCCGAGAGTAAAGAGCGGAGATCGGGGGGGGGGGGGGATCGTGAATCGAGGTCAGGGGGAGCAAAAGGGACAAAAATAGGAATTCGCTGGCAACTCGGGGGCAGAAGGGGGGTAAAGAGCGCAAGGTGTTTGGAGATGGGGGTAGCTGGTCCAATAGGGTTCGCGTCACCTCCAGTCCTGCCGTGGGAAGACAACGTAGCGGCGGAAGGGGGATGAGTAAGGGAGCTCGCCGGAAGGGTCGGGTAGGCATTTGGCGAGGGGGGGGAGGGGAAGGGGGGGGGGGGTTCTCAGCGGGGGCAGTTGACGCTGACGACGAAGGCAAAGAATTTGAAGGGCGGTCGGGGTAAGTTAGATCTGGTGGGGGTGTAAAGTGGAGGTTTTCTCTACGGAGGCGAAAGTAGTCATGCAGAGGCTGGGGCTGGGAGGGGGTAAGAAATGTTCCTGCAGGGGAGTCCCTGAGGGGGGGGGGAGGAGAAAATAAGTAAGAACTTTCCGTTGGGTTTCAGGGGAAAAGGGAGGGGGCGCATGTAAAAGGAAACGAATAAACCTACCTCCTGAAGGAGCTGGTGATGGGGGCTCAGTTGGTCAGCGGGAGAGGGGGGAACAGTCAGGCGCGCCCTCTAGGGTCTCGCGGGGTCTCAGAAAAACTCGCGGGGGGTTCAGGGGGAAGGGGAATCGTTTAATAACGAAAAGCGGTCTGGGGTGGTTGATCTCCAAAACTAGAGCACGATAGCGTCTGAAGGAAGGAGGTCTTTGTGCTCGGAGACAGTGTAGAAGTGGGGTCCCGTTGGGACAACATAGTCGAGGGACACTGCTACAGGAATTAGGGTACATGGTCTCAACGAAGAGGAGGGAGGACGCCGCGTCGATGGGTCCTCCGTGGGGGGGGGGGGGCTGAAAGCCTGGGGCAAGAAAAAGAATATAGGGGTGGCAGGGGTGTAAGGTCGCTCAAAAAACACGGCGGATGGTAAGTAGGAAGTATCTATTGCCATCCGGTGCGCGAGAAGGGAAAGAGGCGAAGGGGAGAGGTGAAGCGGGGGGGGAGGGGGCGACAGGAAGACAGCGAGAAACCGACCGTCTTGAGGTCAGAACAGGGCCAATGTACGCGAGGGTGAAGGGTGCGCAAGGGGCAACGCAAGGAAGCTGACAAAAAATTGAAAGGGGATACGCTGAGGGTGCGGTGAAGGGGGGGGCGCTCGGTTAGGGGGTCGCGAGAACAGGGGGGCAGCTCAGGGGCTTAGGGTTGTAACGTGGGCACGGGGGGGGGGAGGTCTGCGCGGCGGGTACTCTTCGTCGGGGGGAATCGGGGAGAGTGAGGCAACTTGGGGTCCGCTCTACGATTCCTCGGCGGAGGTGAAGGAGAGGGAACGACGCTGGAGGGTGGAAGATGTCTACAAGGGGGGGCTCTTCACGAGGTTGAAATGTATTCTAGCGCGTAAAAAGGGAGGAGTTCAAGGAGAACCAGAGTTTAAACCAGCACGGAAGCCCAAGAGAGGGAGAGCACCATTGGGGGGATCAATTTGGATTAGAAGGCTAAGGGAATAGGACTGGAAATGAAAAGTAAGCCCGTTCGAAGACGCGTTAAGAGGGGGGTCTCTAGGCAACAAGCCCCGGAGTAGAAAAAAACGGCGTGAAGGAGGAAGGAAGGGAGTCATAGCGAGAAGTCAGCCCGAGAGACACCGGGGGGAGGGGGGGGGGGGGCCTGGCAGGAAGGAAAGGGGAACAAGGAGATGGAGGGGGACTGTGGCGCCGAAATGCCAGAGTCAGGGAGGGGGTGGGAAAGGGATATAAGCGAAATGATGGGGACGAAGTGGGAAGAACAGGGGGGGGGAAACTACACAAAGAGGGGAAGGGGAAGAAAGGATGGGGTAATGAGCCGGGTGGGTTCTCGGAGCGATAGCATGACGAGTCGGGTGGGGTCGAAGTGCAATGTGGTTAACGAGGGGGGGGGGGGGAAGATGTGGGAAAAAAGAGAGGAACTCGGGGCCCGGAACGGGAAGAGGGGCCGGCGCAGAGAGAGCAGGGAGGATTGGCTGATGTGCGCGGGGTCAGGATGGAAAATCTAAAGAAGGGCGCACAAGGGCGATCCCGGAAAAAGAGCGTAGAGTTAACTATGGAGACTTAGCGTATTGGGGACGGGATACAGGGGGGTTACTCGAGATACGGGGAGAGGGGGACTGGGGGAATATTGAAGTCAGGCATAGGATGGAATAGGAAAGTGGGAACTCTCGGCAAAATAGGTTTCTTGTGGATCGTGCGAGGGTCTTCTCAGAGAGAGAAAAGGGCTCATAGGAAAGGGCCGGGAAGGGAAGAAGACGACGGGGGGCGCAGGGTAGGAAGGGGGGTGGGGGAGGTAGAGGGAAGAACCACCCGGGGGAAGGGAAGGGGCGCCAAAAACGAGGTGAAAAGAAAGGATCTGTGCGTCGACCGTAACGGGGACGGGAGGGACAGGGGGAAGGGAAAATGAGAAAGGGGATTTAAAAGCTCGGGGACCTTGGGCTGGAGGGAGATTTACCGCAAAAAAAAGGAAAGAGAGGGGGAGAAATCTATCGTCATCGGTCGGAAAAAAAGAAGTGAGGAAATGGTGAAAATCTTCGCTGCGGGGGGAGGTTTATGGTATAGGAGACTTGGTGTTCTGGGCTGCCTTCTTAGGGGGGAGGGGGTGAGGGGCACGGGGGATAGAAGGTAATGCAATCGGGCTGACTCTCGCTACTTTTGGGAGGTGGAAAGAGCTGAGGCTAGGGGGGCAAAAGGGGGGGAACATAGGGGGGGGACCAGCCCACCGAGCTGGGGCTGGTCATTTAAAAAGGGAAGTATGGGGGTGCTCTTCGGAATGGCTCGGGGGAATCTGGCTTTTTCTTCAAAGTTGGTAGGACACGGGTGTTGCAAGGCGAATGCGAGGGAGGGGACGGGTCAGAGTCTAGGCTACGGGAGGGAGGGTGGCCTGGGGGGAGACTTCTGAAAGGATTTGAAGGGGAAGAGGGAGGGGGAAAGGCAGAACGAGAAAGGGTATGAATAAACGGACGGGGGTCCTCCTGGAGAAAAAAGAGTCAATCCTGGAGGAGGGGGGGGCATGGAGGAGGGGCGCGGGTTTACGACGGAGGGGGCGTGGAGGGATACAGACTCCTGGGAAAAGGGGGCGAAGAAAAAGAAAGAGAAGATGGGGGGGGGAGGTCGGGAGATGAGTACGGATCAGACTAGTCATTAGGCAGGGGTGCGAGGGGCGAGGTGGAAGGGACGGAGGTTGGGGTGCGGTGTCGAGAAGAGCTAGGGCCGACCGAACTCTAGGGGATACGGAGAGTAGGTTTAGGTTCTAGGAGAAGGGCTGCCATGAGAGGGGTCGCAGTGAAACGGGCGTCACAGAAAGTCTAAAGAAAGGTCTGGGAGGAACCCAGCACGTTAGTTTTTCATGGTAGGAGCTTTTTTCATATAACGTCGAGGAAGGGAGAGTAAGAGGACGATCAAAAATGAAGAGGGTGCGGGGAAGGAAAGGGAGGGGGGGGCGTTCCCCAAAGATACGGAGTTAGGCTGGACTTCTATGGAATTGGCGAGTAGGAGATAGGGGGGGGAAAAAACACTAAGAGCCTCGAGGAGAAGAGTGACTAATATCTGGGGGGGCGCCGGAGTCACGAAAAGAGAAAGACTACGAAAAAAGAGCCTTCGTTGTTTGGCGATAAAAGAAAAAGCAAGGGAGCTAAAGGAGTGAAAAGACATCGAGAGGCTGGCATCGGGAGGTCAGAGCTGTCTGGACAAAAAGGGTCCGGACAGTACTCTGAAAATGAAAAGGGGACAACTCATCGTAAAATTGGGGGGTGGATGGGAGAGGGGAGCGGTGTTAGAGCGGTTCGGAAAACTTCTAAAAAAACTGCGGGGGGCGGGGTCGTTGCGAGGCCGTCAGGGAAAGAAAATCGGGGGAGGAGGTAGGAAAAGCTAAGAAACCGTCGGGAATCGGCGTGGATCGGCTAGGCGGAGGGGTGCACTTTACTTGATGGCAGGGGTGGAAAGGGAGAACCGTTGGAGCCACAAAAGAAAGGACAGTCTCCACGAGTATGAAAATTGGGACAGCTAACAACATTGGCAATCTCCCGTGAAAGAGGGTCGTGCAAGAACTGTTGAAAGATAGTACGCAAAAGAGGGAAATGAAGGATACTGGTCCAATTGGGGGCGAATAGGAGGAAAACGGTGGTGCCAGACACTCGAAAGGAAAGGTAAAAGCTTATGAGGGAGTAGGGGAGTATTCCCGGCTCGATGATGCATGGGTCCGGGGGGGATGGGGGACAAGTGACGAAATATAATATCGCGTAGACAGACTATGATAGGAGGATGAAGTAAGAAAGGCGGGGGGATTGGAAAAGAGGACGGGCTGTGGGGGAGACTACGAGGGTCGACAAGAGATTCCGGTCCTGGGGGTGGCTCGGGCAGGTTGGGGGAGGGTGGAAAAGGCGGAAACAAAGGCCTAATCCGGGAAAAATGGGGGAACGGGGAGGGGGTTCGTTAGGAAGGGGACCATTGGAAGAATCGTCTCGGGGGACGTGGCGACGGGAAGGGGAAAAATAAACAATCGGGAAAGTAGCTAAGGAAAAAGGGGTGGGGACGAGCTTGGATTATCTGGGGGAGGGAATTGGGGAGGAACGTGCTAAAATTTTCATGAGACCCCATCTCGGATCAAGAGAAAGTGAAGGGGTGATAAAAGAAGAAGAAAAAAATTAAAAGGTTTGGGAAGGGAGATGGTGGGACCGTGAGACGCAGGATTATGTGGGAACGTCGTTGTACTGGTGTTTTTGGGGGTGCGGTGTCTGACGAGAGACAAGGGCTTATGGGGGGAGGGTGAAATACAGGGCTCTACGGTGGCGGAGTACGGAAAGGGGTGAGTAGCGGCGGAAAGGGGCATGGTAACGCTATTTCAGGACCGATGGAAGAGGAAAAAGAATGAGGAGGGGGAAGCCTCGCTCGGAGGGAAGCCGAGGTAAAGGGAGGAGTTAGGATAGGAGAAACCCTTTAACCTAAAAAAAAGCAGGGCGGGAAGAGATGAGGACGTCTGTAAAAGAAATTATTTTCGACTTCACTTGAGAAAAGAGGGCCAATGAAAAGAGAAGAAAAAGGAGGAGGGAAGAGAAAAAGGGAAAAGGAAAAAGAATCAGGAAAACTTGGCACGTCTCGGAGTCTACGCTCTCACAGTTGAACCCTTTCGGAGAAAGGAGGGGGGCGCGAGCTGGCTGCGCAACCAGGATCGTTAGTGTCTAGGGGGCGTCTTTCCAGACGGGAGAGGTAATAGGGGGCTTCCAGAAAGGAGAAAGTGACCCATTCTTCTTCGTCACAGCGGTCCAAGGGGGAATAGAGGGAAATGGGACGTTGACCCACGTAAGAATGGAAAAGAAGTAGGAGCAAGGGATAGGAGGATCATATTTAGAAGAGAAAGGAACAGACAAGGGTCAAAGCCGCTAGGAATTTCACCGTTAAAGGAACGGGGGGGAGAGCGCACCACATTTGGGGAGGGGGCGGATTAGTTCTCAGTCAGAGGAAGGCTCCTCCACGAAAAGGGAAGTGGTTCAGGGGGGGACCCAAAGGAAGGTAAGATCATCCAACAAGGAAGAAGGCAAAAGAAAGGAGGGAAAAGATTTGGCGTCAGGCCTTGCGAGTGAAAAAAGGCGACTTGGGACGCCGACAGTGCGAGCTTTTCAGGGCTGACAAGGGGGTGCTGGAAAACGGGCTCCGTGCAACTTGAAAAGTAGGTAAAGGTGGGTTTGAGAGCATGAATCTGCAAAAAGGCGGGGTGCGGACGGGGGGAGAAGAAAACTGGTCAGTAAAGCCCGTTAGAACTGCCTCGGGGGTCGCTGTTATCCAAAAAAACAGGACTGGAGAATGATGATGATAAGGGGGGGAGGACGGAGGGGGGGTCTTCAGGGTACTGGAAATAAGAGGAGGCTGCGGTGGAGAGAGACCGGAGGTAATTAAGGGTGCAATACCTCGTATCTGCGGGGGGGGAAGGGTGTAAGGAAGAACGGGCAGCGTAGAACGTTGGAATCAGGGAAGGAAAAACTTTGGGCAGGGGGGGGGAAGGGAGAAGAGACGAAGATCTGCAGAAGGGTCAACTAAGAGACGGGCGCGGGAGGGGAATGGTGGGGCGGGGGTACTCGTCCAGGTGATCGGCGACCGCCTTATCTTGGGAAACGGGGAGGTTGGGTTGGAAGGGCAATGAAGAATAAAGAGAAAGACGGGAGGCGGGCCTTGCTTTCTTAGTGGGGCGGGGTAAAGTCCGTCCGGTGCTGGAAGAAGTGGGCAATGAAGCTTAGTGGGGGGGACGAGTACCTCCACCTCGTCTTAAATCATCGAGGGAACTACAGGGAGAATGCACAACGAGGGGGATGTGTCCAAGGCGTTAAAGACAGGGCAAGAAGGAGAGAGGGGAGGGTGGGAGAGGACCGTAGCTGTTCCTCCAGGGTGTGCTGCTGTTCGCTCGTAGGCGACTGGGGGGAGGGGAGGGGGAGAGGGAACGTCCCGTACTTGGAAGAGGGACTAAAATGTGGGGGAAGGGGTGCTCTACGAAACACCGCCAAAGGGGGAGCTAGGAGGTCTTGGGGGGTGCAGGAACGAATCAGAGAGAGTGACATAGGGACTAAAAGGGGGGGGGACGAGTGGGTGATGATAAGGAGATTTCACAAAGGGCGTTCGCTCTAAGAACTCTACTGGGGAACGGAAAACGGGTCTTCTAAGCAGGGGGGCGATAAGGGGGGAGGGAGGGTTCTGGGAAGACATGGTAAGGGGGGTGGGGTCTTCAGGGGGGTGGAAAACCGGGGGGAAGGGGCGAAGGATAGTCCTTGGAACCAGGGAGGTGACAGGAGTGCGAGATCAGTGCTCCGCTGGTGGCTTAAGAGTCAAAACTGACAGCACGGGAGCTGTCGCAACAGTTAATAAGAAATGTCACCCGCTTCAGAGAAAGAAAGGTGTTCTCAGGGGAGGCGGGGAGGGGGGGGTTCGTCCTTTCTCCACGAGTGGATCCACACTAATAAAACAGGAAGAGAAAATCAGGGGCAGGAAGCCTCGCAGTCGGGGGGTCTCGCGACGACAGGGGCGGAGGATCCTCGGGCCTCGGTGAGGCTGGGCAGGAAGAAAAATCAGGGGGTCAAGGTCTAGCTTTAAAAAAAAAAAATACCCGTCCGGCAGGGACCATCGGTGCGACGGGTGGGAAAACCTGCGGCGCGGGAAGGGGGGTAATGAATACAGGGGATCCAGGCTTTCTCGATTTCTAATTAGGAAAAACTGGGCACGCGCACAACTCATAAGGCAGGTACCGGTATCTTGAAGGGGACCTAGGGGGGAAGGAAACGGGCAGGAAGAAAGGGGGGTGGGGGAATCATAATTGGCACAGGGGGGGTCGTAAAGAAAATGGGCCGACGTCGAGGAACCATGAGAAGGGGATGGGGGCGATTGCTCGGGATTCGAATGTTGGGAGTCCCGGTCTGGGGTGCAAGGGGGGTCAAGGGCGAGCGACACGGAGGACCTTTCTCAGCCGTCCGCCGTTGGCTCATCGCGGCCGATGACGCAATTTAAGGCGCTGGGGGAAGACCACAAAGAGGAAGGTCAGGCAAATACAAAATCGAAATGACGAAAAGGAGTATCAGGGGGGACGCAGTTGAAATCTCGGGAGGAGATCTTAGAGAAAGGGTCGGACGCGGGTGGGGGCGAAGTAAATAAGTATAGCTATCGAACGAAGGAAACGGGGTCTCCTAAAAAGAACGCTGGGAAAAGGGGGGGGGACGATCGGGGATCGCCGTCAAGCACGAGGAGTGAGGAAAGTTAAGGAGTCGGGAGAGCGGCGATTCTGGGGGGGGGTCCAACGCACTTTAGGGGTGAAGCGAGGCTGGGGGGGCTCCGAAAGTATCCTGTAAGAGGATGCGTTAAGGGCAATCGAGGCCGATCCGAAAAAGGAAAGAATCCCTCGGCGAGAGGGGACCGTCGGTGGAGAGAAGCAGAGAGGGGGGGATGGGGGAATTGCGGGGGGGTCTCAGGGGACTTCCGAAGCATAAACGCTATTTCGCTCTCAAGACGCGGACATCTCTATGTTTGTCAAGAAAAATGATTCGAGAAGAAATTGGCGGGCTGGGGACGAAAGAACAGTTGATGTAAGGACGGGGACGTTGTGGACGGGGAATTTCTAAAAAGGGGGGCGAAGGGGCGGCACTTAAAGGCGCTTGACGGTTACTTACGACCCGAGCAGGGAGCAAGGCCTCGTCGGGCGGTAGACCAGGACAAATCCCGGTGTGGGGGGAAAGTTAGCGGGAGGGGGTTTTGTATAGTGGGCTCAAACGAAGCTGTCCGGGGGTGGCAGACAAGGCAATCTCTGCGAAATAGGGTCAAGAGAGGTAAGAGATGGGGGGGTAGGGGTAGGGGCGAAGAGTAGTAGTGCGTCAACGGACGAGGACTACAAGTGTGTGGGATAGAGGGCGTTGTTCCAGGGCTGGGGCCTGGGGTCGCTAACCCTTATCCTTACTATATCTCCGTTAACTCTTGAAACCAAAGAGACTAATCACTCCGGCGAGGTCCATATTGAGTTTGTTACGAAACCGAGGGGGTTGGTCTCCCCTAGTAGTACAAAAGGGCTAGACCCACGCCTCCCTAGAGCTTGTCACCGACTACATCGCGCTCTTCCCCTCTCACTGCTCAACTCTCGTATACGAGGGGGTATTATCGCAGACCGGACACTCTCATAGCCTCTACCTAGAGGGATCTCATCCTTCCGGGCGGGTCCTGTTCCGGCGCGGTAAAGTGCCCCTGTCGGTGTAATTTTCTTTTAAACGAGAGCCCTATTCGGGGTCGGGAAGGTCCGAGTGCCCTCGGTCGCGGGAAAGGGAAAAGGGGGTAGGGGGTAGAAGTGGGAGGGCTCGCGTGGAGGGGAAAGAAACTAGGAGGGCGCTAAACACGCAGGGCTCGTACAAAGAGCGAATTCACATGCGTCAGATAGTACGCGGGGAAGGGATAGAGGGGTTGGCATCGGCTCTTCGCGGGGGAAACAGTGACGGGGTCGGGGAAGGAGAAAGGAGGAGAGGTGCACAGGGGGGGAGTTGATGATGAAACGCGAGTGACGAAAGGGTAAGACGCTGAAGGGCGGGTAGGTTGGGGGGGCTCGCGCGGAGGGGAGAGTGGGGGCTGATCAGCGGGGGGTGGGGTAGGGGCCTTGAGGGGGGGGGGAGTGGCGTGTCGGGGGAGGAGGGGGGGCGGCCAGGGTTTCTGAATGGAACGTGGAGGCAATAAGAAGGGGGGACAGGTACGAAGAGATGGGGTAGGGGGGGGAGGGTGAAGCTTGGGTTTCAATCTGGGTGGCGAGAGAAGGGGGGGAATGTGGGGAATAGTGGGAATAGGGCCGTTCTCGTCTCTTTCTTGGGGGTATGATGGGACGAAAGTTTAACTGTCTCAACCGGGGGGATGGGGGTCAGAGCCGGGAACGGGCGGGGCGAGGACAAGAAGTAACACAAGGCTTGGACGTGTGATCGGGAGCCGGCTAGAACGGGGCGTGTTCCGACGGGGTGCAGACATCAGGCGGCTCGCCTGCAAAGGTAGAAAAGCGAACGCCGGGAGGGGCAAACCCGACCGCACCACCCGCGGCGCTGCAAAAGGTGAAAACGGAAAATGAAAAGGGGAGTTATCACGACGGCTCAAAGGGGGGTATCGAAGCAAACCCGGCCTTGGGGCCGGGAGAAGGGCGCGTAAGCGGTCGGGGCTGCGTTGGGAGGCAGAAGGGGTTCTCGAAGAGTGGGGCAGGGGACTTAATCGACTGAGGGATGTGAAACCATTAGGAACAGGGAAGGGCCGGGGGGGCGGGTGGTCTAGGGGCTCGTATTCTTCGCCTAGAGGCTTCAGGGTGGAATAGACGAGATAAAGTCCGCTTCGAGGAGAGTATCAGGGGAACGGGGTTTGAAGACTGACACAGTATCGCGGGGCTCGCTGAAGTAAGGGTTCGTCGTCTGAGAAGGGAGAAAGGCGAGAAAAGGCCCAAGCGTTCGGGGCGCGGGGGGGGGTCTTCCGAGGGGAAGGGAAGTGCGCGGACCGAGGCTTTCGGAGGCGGCTCTAGGGGAGAGGGGCGTTATAGGACGTAAGTGAAGAGTTCCATGTGGGAAGGGGAGATGGATGTGTATGGGCGGGCGTTGCGGAGGGTCGTCACCGGGAGGGGGTCGCTCGTCGAGACGTAGGACGAAGGTAGGGGGAACGGGGCCCGGTCAAGGAACAGGTGGAAGGGGCATCTGAAAGGGCACGGGAGGTGTCGGCCTTTGTGGGCGGAACGTCGGCACCTTCTTCTATACCGGTTGGGAAGGGAAAAAAGGGCGACGCTAAGAGTGCCGTGCAAAGACGGTCTTCGGGGGTCTCAGCCATTCCATGGGGACGAGTCAGATCGAGTCGGGGTGTCGATGCGTCGGACGAGGGAAAAAGTGTTAGGTGGGGTACTGTGTGTCGGGGGGTGGGTTGAAGCTCGGTCTTAGATGGGGAGGTTTCAGCCTCTGGAGAGTCGGGCGTGTACTGAATGGGTAGGGCCCGTTTGGGGAGGTCTGTCGTAAGGGATGAGGCGGCCAACGAGGGGGGGCGGGCACCCTAAAGGGTGGATGCGGAAGGGGGACAAAATGTTTTCAGCGTTAGGGAGGACTTCGCACTAGGTCTTAGGGTTGCGTGAGCATTTGGGTGGGGGAAATTTCTTAGATAGGTACCCTGGTCAAGTAATCGGATAGGCGCTAAGGCACGGGCGTGGGATCCTCCCTAGCAGTCTGCGTAGTTGGTGAGGGAAATCGGGTATCATCAGATGCAGTGAGCTGTGGGGGACTCGGGGGGCGCTGTTTGCCAGGTGTCCATGTAACTTGGTGCCGGTGTAGGGGCTGCGGGGTCAATCGGAAGGAGGGGGGGGAGGTCGATGTCCTCGCGTGGGCGAGAACTCGGAAGTGGCTGCTTTTGACCCAGGTGATCGAAGGGAAGCGACCGTTATTAGGATCTCGGCGTGTTGGGGGCGGGTTGTTTGAGCTCGATACGGAACGGAGAAAACATCTCGCTGTAGACAGGGGGGAAAAGGAGACGGTTCGGCCGGGACGGTCTGAAGCTGAGTGCCATTCAGGGGGGAGTCCACGAGTCGCCTCTTAGTGTGCAATCATTGTGGTGCAGGGAGTAGGGAAGAACTAGGATAGCTGGAGGTGACGGCCAATGGTGGGTGAGTGCGGTGATCAATCTCTGGGGGGCCATGGGCGAGGATTGCGGCGGACGGAAGAGTTCGACCTCAGAATGTTAAAGGGCGTAATCCGATGCGGCCCGATGACGGAGCGATCGAGTCGTCGAGTCGACCCGTGACGAAAGGGGACGAAAACGCGAGAGGATCATTGGGGGGCGAGAAGAAGGTGCACTCATCGAACCTGACGTAGAGTGGACGTGCCGGGGGCGGAGAGTCGCAAGGGAAAAATGAAAAGTGCGGGATCGACAAAAGAACTCGGTCTCGAAAAGGAAAGAGACCGGGCACGAAGGGAAAGCATGCGCGTTGGATGTGGGGAGTCGTTGCCTTGGTCAAGAAAGCACGCTACAAGAACCGGCGTGAAAGAAGTGGATAAACTCAATCGACGGTCTGGGAAGATCGGAGAGAAAGCCAAGGGGTCAAGGGCGAGTTATGTGTCTTCTGGCCGGGAGGGCGTCCCTATTCGCGTTTGGGTCGAAAGGAAATAAGGGGAGGGTCTCGGGCACCATCTCAAACTAAGTGGGGGCCATGAGGGTTGAAGGGGGGATGGCTCTCGGATCGCCTCGGGAGAAAGAAAGATCGTCACAACGGATACAGATCGATATTCCACCTGGGGGGGGAGAGGAAGAACGATTCCGTCAAGGGGGTTGTCGGGGGTGAAACGGCACGGCACTCATCCTGAGCGATTAGGCCACATCGGGGAAAATTCTGGGGAGATTCTGACGAGCATCGGAGATCTCATTAGTCCACGGGGAGGGTGGAGTGCACTCGGTTCCTGTAGCGGACAAAAAATGGCTGTGTACGGTTGGAATAGCGGGTGAGCGGGAGGAGGCCGGTCCTCGGCGTGGGCGCGCGTCAGTTGAAGAGTTGGCTCTAAACCAACTTGGAGTGCTACCCGTCAGAGGACAACAAAGGGGGATGGGGGGGGAAGCGTGCAAAATTAGGTCGGGTCGCACGAACAGTGGAGGGGAACGCCAGGGTAGGGCACCGTTGGTTATGGGGTCAATCAGGAGACAACCGGCCGCGGGGGGTGAGCGTTCTTTCTTGGAGGAGGCAACCATGGTAAGGGGAACTACCCCCATACGATGGACTGGGGACAGATGAAGAAACGTGTGGCCGGGGGTCCAACTACACGCAAAGGGTGGTTGCGCGTGGTCGGTGACCGGTTGCAGAAAGCGCCCAGGGGAAAAATGGGCTGGGGAGCGTCGTGTGGGGGGTGGAGCTGAAGGCGGAATCTGAGGGGAGTTTCAAAGTCTGGGACCTCAATCGTCGATTGGAGGAAGAGGAGAAGGCGGGGACCGGCTAGTGGAATGGGAAGCGCTTTACAGCAAATACTTTTGGGGGTAAGATTTAAGGGGGTCTCGGGGGGTGATTACACGCAAAGAATTCCCCTTTCGGCCGGGAGGGAAAAGAAAAAAAAACAATGGCCAAGAGGAGGTCGTTCCCGTGTAAACACCGAGAAAGGCTGGGAGTGAGCTAGAAGGGATGGGGGGTCACTATATCCGCACGTGCTCAAGAAAGGATCTATAAGAAAGGAAAAAAAAAAGGGGGGACGGAGTGGGGGAGGAGAGTGGCGCTTTTGAGTTCGGATCTCAAGGACACTCGCCACGGAAAGGTCTTGGACTTGACTTCTGCGCCAAAAAAGTCGAATGGTGGGAAAGTGGAGCGGGGCAGGACCATCTGATGGAGTGAGGGAAGCATGTCCTTTTTGGGGGGAGGGGAGGGAATTAGTCTCTACGCACCGTGACCCAAGTCATGAGTTCGGTCCATCGTGAGTCTGGAGACTCGCGTGGGGGGCGTTCTCGGGAACGCACGGAAATAAGGCTAGGTGGGCGAATGGGGCGTTCTCCTAATCATTTAGGGGGGAGGGGTCTTTACACAGAAGGCAAGCAGCGTACCAAGCTTTCCGTGAAAAAATGCGGGACAGGGGGTGCGGCACAAGGCCCGGTGGCCGAGTTAATCGAAGATAATTGGGGGACGAGACGGGGGCGGTCTGATCGGGATAGGCAGAGGTTTTTGGGGGACCCGAGCGAGGGGGGGTGAGGCACTTTCGCAGAAAAGGAATGACCCGTGCAGAGGGGATCGAAGTGGGCGGAACCAAGGGGCTGTGGGGGGCGTGGAAAACGGTGGAGGATTGACGCCGCCTGCAGGATGGGTTCAGAATTCCATGATACGGCAGGGGGCGAACCTAAAGGATAGTCTGTTCAGGAACATTAAATGGAGGGGGGGACAGGGCACATTGGCAGCGCCAACGGGGAGGGGGTCTGTTCGAGGACCTGCGTAAATCGGCTGCAACAGGGAGGGCCGGACAAGAGGCCAAAGGACTAATCGTTAGGGGCTGGCATTTCATGAGGTGGGCTACCGAAAGACGTTGGAGATGATCTTTTAGAAAGGCGGGTCATCGAGAGGAAAGTCGTTAGGAGGGGGGGAGTGCGTTGCCGGGACCGGGGAAGTCGATCAGGCCTGAGAAAAAAAGCGAAGAGTTCACCGGGGGGAATCGAATTGGCAGGTGGGGGAGTTTGTGGAGCAGGAAGAGGGATCAGGAGATCCTACTTCGGGGGGTTCGAGGATGGGGGTGGGATGAGGAAGGCTCAATGGGGGGCGGACCCCGACCAGGGGGAGTCGGGGGCAAGCCGGAAAGAAGAGGCCTACTCGGCGAGTTTCTCTTGAGAGTCGATACGAAAATATTCTTGGTGGGAATGTCAGGTCCGCGCTGGAGCCGGGGTGACGACGTGGGTTTGATCTGACCCACCCAGCAGGGAAAAAAGAGGTGGGGGATTCCCAACAATCACAACGCGAAAAAGGGGATGGGTGAGGGGGGCAAGCTGTTTAGGGTCGAGGGTCAAGTTCGGGGTGGAAAAGGCTGTAATTTCGATGGATTAAACATTGAATCTGTTACTGGGACTAGGAGGTACGGGAACCGGAAATTCCTTATAAAGGGGGATAGGGTGACATCGCGCAGGCCAACGCAGACCTCGCGGTCAGAGGGCTGTTCGATGGGGGGGGCGGGATTTTGCAGAGGCGGGAGAAGCCTCGCGGGAAATCGGGGACTACTCTTGCGGGCGGGGAGGGGACGTTTCGGTTTCGGCAGGTGGGGGGAGGGGACTCGAATAAGGCGCAGTCTGCGGCGCCGGGTGAACGGAGGGTCTGGGTGCTCGAGACGGGGGCGGTTCAAAAGTGCGCTGAAGTACCTGACTATAAGAAGGAAAAAGGGGGAAAGGGGAGTCTGCGGAGGGACAATCCCGTGGCCGGGGAAGCGGTCTCTGGGGGCGGGGGGCCCGACGAAGAAATTTTCTTCGGAGCGCATGTCGGGAGAGCGGGGGAGGGGGCAATCAAGGGTTGCCACGCTGGAAAAGCGATAGGTGTATCGTAATTTGCGCACTGAACAAAGAGATAGGGGGTAGTCCCTGACACGAGACGATATTTCACGCCATCCCACAGTCTAAAATCAACCTTGCGGAAATAACTCAGGAAGTCAAAGAGGGCTGCTCAGCTCATGTCAAACGTATCTCGCGCACCGCCGCTAAGTCCGTCGCGCGTCACAACCTTGTGAAGATTTCACGAATCTGGGGTCAGCGAGTCCCATCGGGTCCCATGCGCTGAGTTGGGGTGCACGCTTACCACCGCAGGGGTAACCGCTTTCAGTCGCCTAACAGGGTTGACCTTGCGTCCTCCGAAAAGGGCCTCCACTTTCACCGCTCATGGAAGAGGTTCTCGAACGCGGGCTCCAGACACCTTTCAGGAGAAAACGCCTCTCTCACACAAACAACTTGGGATAGAAAAAGGCAGCCCGTAAATCTCGTGGATTCCTCGGCGGGGGTCGGGGACCCGGCCCAAAGAGCGCCTCGCCCGCCCGGCTCGCAAAGTGGAACCACTCTATTAACGAATACCCAGCCTGGCAGCCAACCTCCCCGAACGTGCGAGATCCTCCCCTCCTGAAGGGAGACGCCTCAACCATCGATCCGCTAAAATGGAATGGCTTCGGATTCGAACGACAGGCGAAGGAAGGAGGCTCCCAAAATCTTCGAAGAAGGTGAACGAAGGATCTAGGGTGCTCACCTCTGTCGCGCACCGAAGGCTGGCCGACCGGTACCAAGAACGCAATCCAAAAAGCTCGGTTCTCCGGTTTCCGATAGCTTTGTCCCAGCGAGGAGATAATCGCCACTCACAGGACCTCGCCCGACGAAATCACCTGGGTCGTGAAGCCGCCTGATGCCAACACGGTCAGGGAGAGAAGCGTCCAAACTATTTTCCGAAGAGCGGCAGGGTCCCGGCCAGTCGGAGGGTGGTCGGAGCGACGGTCGGTCTCGGGAGGGGTGCCGCAAATACTAAACTACTCGAGGAGGAAGGATCGTGCACGTGCGCCAAAAAGACAGATCGATCAACGTCTAAGGGAGGACAGGATTGCGGATCGATTCGGGGGAAGCTATTGCACTCAGCACTATCTCCTCCGCCAAGTCCCGGTGGATGAATGAGCAGGTCATCGGAGGGCGAAAACGGCCAGCCTGGGATCAACTGCCTCAGGCAAGGAAGACCAAACGCTATTTGAGCGGCGTTCTCAACCAGTGGGTCAATGTAAGGGGTCTCGGGGGGGGCGGCTGGGGAAGTCGAGATACGGACTATTGAGAGAGGCCATCATCAAGCGGACCGACTATTACGGCCGGGGGGACTGGCGCGTGTGATGTTCAATAGTTCGAGGGGAAAACTATCGGGGTGCGACATCACTGCCATCAACGCCGGGCTCGCGCGAAGATCATACGCGCGTCATAAAACTAGACCCCCCATCTCAGTACGCGGCGGGACGTGTCGCGCGACGAATCACTCTAAATCGTAAGGGAAAATCGGCGCTGTCCTCTGGTCCTCTCAAAGCCGCGTACTGGAATTCTTACAAAGGAATAGGTAGAGATTCGGGCATTTCAGTCAGGGTGCCTAGTCCAGGCTAAACTGATCGAAGGTGTCTACTTGAATCTGCTCGAACAAAACAAAATTCTAAATCAGAAGATGCCCAAGTCGAGGGGGGGCTAGAAGACATCATGCCAGACAGGCGAGACAGGGGGCTCCTCTCCGCGGGGCGGGCACGCCACTGCTTATGAGGTCATGCAAAAAGGGTGCAGGGCGGCGGGAAAAAGGGGTCCGACTGAAAGAAGGGGCGAGGTAGAGGCTCTCTGTGTATTCAAAAGCACCGAAATAGCTTAATAAGTTTCGATGCGCGGTGGGGCTGGGGGGGGAGGGGATGGCAGGTGAGGTCGCGTTATTTTCGAGGGCATGGTAGCCCTGTGGTCGCTCATCTCTTGCCGTATCAGAGTGAACCTCCCCTATTACGGTCGATGGTTCTGGAAAGAAACCCGTTGATTGGGTCTGGAAGATCGTATCTTCACGTGTTGGGCGCCCCTCTGGTCCGGGCCGGAGGGCCCTTCCCCCCAATAATCGTGACCCTTTTTTCATTAGGGAAGGGATCCTGAAGGGCCTCTGTAAGACACGATCAGGAAGTCTGTGACTAGCGCGGCGAGCGGCAATTCGGGGCAGCAATTGGAAACTCTAAGAGTAAATAAAGCCCTGTCCCCGGACTGGTCTAACGATGCAGGGGGGAGGGTTAAACAACTATAGTCAATGGCAGCGGGAAGTTATCAAAAAATCTGAACGTGTAAGCACACCGAATAAAACCGTCAATCGCGGTTCGTAAAAAAAGGCTAAAGGAAAGAGATCGGGGGCAAGACAATAGTACTCCGACCCTAGCCGAAGTCAAGAAGGAGACCGGCGGTTACTCAGACCCGGAGAGTCGTCAAGCAAGAACGCACGGAGAAAATTGAAGAAGGTCCGATGGAGGCTGCGACTTGGTTAGTCTCCGTAAAAAAAATATCTATAACGGGGGGGAGGATACTTCGCTCGCCGTCGGTCCAGGGGATGGACCACCACAGCTTTTCCCGGCGGGCACATGGGGAGGTCGAGATTCAAGGGTCGCCTAATGGTGGGGGAAAATTGGGTCGCAGTTTTAGAGACAAGTAAAGGCAGCCGGAGGAGAAGAAAGATCACTCCCATCACTCTCTATTTCAAGGGTCGAGGCTGCGAAGAGGAGGGGAGGAATGAGGTGACTTTGTCGGGGGAAGAGCTAGATTGAAGGGTCCGAGCAATCTGGGGAGTCTAGGCGCGAACAAGGGTGATTTAGCAGCAGGGGTCCCAGACAGCCAGCAACGTAACACTAGGCAGCAGTTTCCGAGCCTGAGGTGATACGTTGGACGAGCCAAGGTCACAGAACGGCGGTCCAGGCATTAGCAAAAAACGAAGGATTCAACGTGTTGAAACATCTACTGAATTGAGAAACGAGCGCACGAGAATGAATTGAAGCCGTGATCAAAATGTACTGTAACATGGACGGCTCAGAGGGCGAGAATTTACAAAAAACTGGTCTACACACTTTTCTAGATCTCCAACCAAAGGTCGTCAGAGAATCGGGAGGAGATGAAAGGCTCGTGGGGCTAACGGACCGAAAGGAAACGAATCCAGCGACCAGGGGAGCTCTAAGAACGCAAGCCCTCGGCTCCCTTTCTTTGCCAGTTAAGGAGGGGCACGGTGGTAAGGATCCGGCCAAGACAAGGGAAACCTTGGGAATTCTAGCAGGCCCCCGGACCGGACTCGTGGACGGACGTCGAGTCAAAATCGAAAAGGAAAAAAAAGGAAGCAGACTCCGGGGGAAGCAACTAGGGATCGGGATAGGCCGGGGGCTCAACCCGAGCCGACAACGCGATCGGGGATTGGTAAGTGCAGAAACTGGACAACAGCCAAGGTTCGGACGGGAAGTCGCGAGATCGAAGAAATATTCAGAGCGCGACCAAGACGGCCCGAAAGATCGAAAACTTGACAACGCATCAGTGCGGGTGTAGTGCATCGGCCTGGGTACTGGGAGGGAAAAGAGGACAAAAAAACGTCTGACCGAGGCACTATCCAACGTATCGCGAGAAAAAGCCGCTAGTAGGAGTGGAATCGTAGCGCTTGTAACAACGTGGCGTGAGGGTCGAAAGACCAGAACGCAGACACAGAAGAACGCCGGAAAATATTAGCTAAAACCGCTCAAGAATACCCACGGGCAAACGAAGAGAAAGGAATCACACTCATCTCCTCATTGGCAAAAAGAGCCTCGGCCGAGGAAAGAGGGCGAGGGACACGAGGCTTTGATCCAGACAGACGGGCGTTAGGAGAAAGACGGGCCTTCCTCCAATGGTCGGACTCGGCCGGGTCTTAAAGGGGGCCGGCGATTCAAGATAACGGGAAACGTGGCAAAAGCTTCATTCGGGGGGTGCAAAAAAAAAGTGACAGGGAAAGAAGTGGCAAAAAGTTTACGCGAAAGCCGTTCCGTTCGGAAAACAGTTGGGGATGAAATCTCGGACTTAAGGAAAAAAGGATCACCTTAACAAGGGGTACGCGGCTGGGGATGAGTGTAGGTACCTTGTTGGAGGACGTGCACTAGGAAACCAAATTCGGACTACACGGAGGAGAACCTGGGAAAAAAGTACTCCTCGAAAAGATGAACTCAAGGGCAATGGGGGACGGGCGCGTCAGTTGAACCCCTTGGATTTGGACGGGTAAGTTTGCGTGGAACGTACTGGAGGGCGTGCAGGGAGGGAATAAACCTTCAGGAAACAAACGGCGGGGGAAAAAGGAACTGTTTAATGGCCGCGGAGCAAGAAGGTGGGCCCAGGACGTTCTAGCTGGACCGAGAAAGTACTTAAAAGGGCAAAAAAAAAATGGCCTGAGACAATCTGAGTAAAGTTCACTTTTATAAAATGGCCGGCTGGCGAATCTTCGCGAATGGATGGCGATGTTGAGCGATCATCAAGAAAACAACGGGAGTTAAAAAACAGAGGTAGATCTCCTTTCTCACAGAGGAAAGAGACAATCGACAAAAAAATTGGGACGTCTACTCTGAGAAGACTGCGCCGAGCCGTCGGATGGAAGGAGTTCCCTCAGGGAAAGTTTGGGTCGTCTGGAGAGTGTCAAGCTGAAAGGAAAACACTCTTGTGGCTACAGCGGATCGCTCCGGGAGACGTGGGGAGAAGACGCAAGGGAGGTGGAATATAGGCACGAACGAATCAATCGGGGTAAGGGGGGAGACCAGAACCAAAAGAGCCGAAAGAACATAAGCTTGCCGGGGGTCACAAACCATGCCCACGCCCACATAGGGGAGTTCACGGGAGATTGGTGTCTCAGAAAAAGGGCGCTCTGCCTCAAGTAATGAGGGGGGAAGGGGTTGAGGTACCGACGTTGAAACACTTCCTCCACAAATAAAGAAAGATCCAGACCCGCCATCACGGGTTGGCGTCAAACGCTTGTGAGAGAAGGTGTAAAACGGTACGGTTCGCAGTTCATCTTCACTAATCGTGCAACTGAAACAGGCGATTTAGGAAAGGGAAAGTCAGGAAATGTGGTTGGGGATGCACAATGTAGTGCCCCACGTTCGAGGGGAATAGAAGCCTGTAAAAGGAGTGAAGCACCAAGGAAAGACAAATCGACCATTAGGTGGGGGCTCGGGGTTCTTGGGCTAAGATATAGGATCATGTCCTAGAAAGCGGTCGCTGCTTAAGTAACAAGGAGTATTCGCGAAACGGGGGTTCTTCTCGATCTCTGGGGAATCATGAGATGGGGACTTTTGGGAGTTTAGAGAGGATGGCTAGTAGTCGGGGCTCATGCGCCTCCATCCGGAGAGGGAGGGGGGATCTTGAGCGGGGGGCTGCAAACGGAATCCATGTTAAAAAGGCCTCCGTATCACTAGCAGGGAAAGGCTTTTGGCTCTAGCAAAGAACGGCGGGAGGGAACGAAAGAGTGGTAGGGATCCGCCCAAGCTTAACTTCATCGAAAGAACGACCAAAAGGCAAGCATGCTGGTTTCAAAGGCTTCGATCGAGGTCGGTTCGAGAGGATGGGGTCTCAAAGTGAAAGGAGGTGCATCAGGAAGAAATAAACGACCTAATTTCACTAATGTGCGTATCCAGGGGGAAAAAAAAAAGCCGCAGACGGAGGTGAGGGGTCGGACGAGGGGGTCCGCGAAGAGAAAAAAAGGGGAAGAACGAGTCGCAGAATCGGAAAGGTTAAAACTCTGTTACTCAGAACTAATAGTGCCGAACGTTCGGGGGGTCAACAAAAGATCGGGAGCGGAAAGAACAGGGTTGGATATCGTTATCCGTATCTAAAGATAAGACTAAATAGCATCGTCAATCTGGACTCGGGTAGAAAACGCTCAAGTCTGAAGGAACTTGAAAAAGTATATAAATCGCGCTCCTCTCACATCGCACTGGCTAGGGGGCCGTGAAAAGAACGATACTAGCAAATCGACACGCTCGGGACTCTCGGCCGTCGGTCGATGGCTCTCCGAATACTTGGGCCGTACACGTCTTTGCTGCAGAATTATTTCAACGGGGGTCAGACTCCTCGACACTGCCGATCCAAAACCTGGAAAACCGTCGTGTGAACCGGGTCCGAAGACGGTCTAATCCTCGGGCGCCAATTAGAGACTGGTGTAGTCCATTAAAAAGCATACTTCGTTCTACCGATCCTCGGCGCACATGGGAGAACCTTGCAACCTCTCTGACGGGGGAGACAATCGTCCCCCAAACCAAAATTCATCGGAAAGAAGCTCGAGAGAAAGAGCGGGAACTTAGGGGGGATTTCGGTAAAAGCGGGATGGTTGACCCTGGGGTGAGTCGCATAAAAGGTGCCGAGCAGGACCGAAAAAGAGGAGTCAAAGTTTGGTCGAAAGGAATAAGGAGGTCCGTCCAGAGAAAATCCACGAGAGAATAAGAAAAAGCAAAAAAGCGGTCGCAGCTCTAAGTCAGACCGCGTCTCAAAACATGAAGGGCTGGGGGGTAATCTTAGACGGATTCTTTACCGAGACTAAGGGCTCGGCCTCTATGTGTGCACAAACCAGATTAACTAAGCCTTTTCGACGAGATCGGGGAGACAAAAATGCAGGGGAGACGGCCAAGACAAACTTTAACATCTGGACCGAGGAAAGCCGGAAGTTAGAGGATGACTGTAAAGAGATACGACTCGCCACTTCGCAAGCCATGCCATCAGGGCGTAAGTTCAAAGGCCGCCGCAGATGGACCCTCACTCGGAGCGTAAAAAAAAAAAAAAAAAAGGGAGAAGACCGCTGCGAAACAGTCGGCAGGGGGGGTAAGATCGTTTTGGCCGCAAACGGAAGGAGAGAGCATACTAAGGAAGAGTGAGAATCATGGGGGGGGGGGGCGGTTTCTAAAAAGAAAAGAGGGATCACGTCGAAAATCGGCAGGAGGACTGAAAGACGACGAAGAGAGGCAGATGAAGGAAAGGGCAAGTCCAAGGGAACATGTTCCGGACTGACTCAGCAGGCCTCCGGGGGAGAACTATCCAAGGAAGAAGGACCTATAGCCGAAGGGAGGGAAAACAGGATGGGGGGGGAAGAAGGTTCTCACCAGGGCAGCACCATGGGGTAAAATCGGGGATAGGGGGGAGCGCTTGCCAGTGGGGCAACAGGGCTGAGGGGGATGAGAAAGTAAAGTCTTCAACCGACGGTAAAGGAGAGACGCCAGGAACGTCAAGGGGTTATGTCAAACCGAGGAACCTCCTTCCCTAGAAAAACGTTGCCCTGGAAATCCCAGGACTGAACGCTATCTCAGGGGGGGAGCATAATCACTCCTGCAGGGCCTCTTCACGTACCATATGGTAAAGGTCTTAGAGAAGGGAGTCGATATAAGAAAAATAAAGTCAAGTCTCATCATGGACAGGGTCTTTCCATTGGAATCGCTAAAGAGTAAGTAAGGGGAGGGGGTACTACCACTACTAGGGAGGACGATTCCTCTTTACGGGGGTGGGGGGAAATCAAGGAAAAATCGTTTTATAAATTCATAGCAGAGAAAAAAAAACAAAAACAACGGAGGGAGGGGGGGGGAAAAGAAGGAAGGGGGGCCAACTTCTTCTACCGAGCGCCTGACACGTGGGAGAAGCGCGAAGTAAGGGAAGGGACTAAAGTGCGATGGAGGGGCGGGGATGGGCAGGAACTTCAAAGTTGGGGTTAAGCGCGGCGGCGAATAAAGGCCCTATTTTACGGAGCGCGGAGGTGGAGGCTCTCTGGGAGTAGTCGAAAAGCACAGGCACCGTACGAGAAAGTTAGACAGCGTTTTCTAATCGGAAAAGGAAAAACACGCGGCGGATCTAGAAGAGGATGATGGGGCAGACTGAAAAGTGGTAAATCGGAACGGGGAATCGGGGAGGAAAAAATAAAGCGGTAAACGGGACTTCTTGAAGGGTAAGAGAGGGGAATATACGAGCGTCCTATGGATTAACGGAGGAAAAGAGGTCAAGCACCCAAAAAGTCTGAACCATGTGAAAAGACTCGACGCAAACTGCTCACTCGTCGAGGGAAAAAAACTTCAAACGCACGTGGTTGGGAAAATGAAAACCTGTTTTATGAGGAAGCGAAGTACCAACCTTGAACAAGGAATTGGAGCGAAGGCGCGAGCGACCCGAAAGAGGAAAAAAGAATCACGTAAGCTCCTAGTGCTTTACCAGGATTGGAAACCTGGACAAGACGAGCCCGACGTCAGAGTATTTCGGGGAGCAAGTTCGGACTATCACCAAAACGAGGGGCCGACTTGAAGGACTAGCGCGTCCATCGGGGTACAGGAGATCAGGAAGCGGGGGTGTCCATAGCGACGCCTGGAAGAAGGATGGGGAGAGGGGGGATGTGGAGGGGGAGGTCTTCTAATCATCTATAAAAAAAAAATCGGCGCAGGGGGCCAGTGTAGGGGAAAACACCATCATCTTGCACTCGCCGAAAGAAGGGTGAGGGGCTCATTCGTCAAAAAATTCGCTAAAGGGGGGGAAGTGTGACATGTCGAGACGCGAAGGGGAGCGCCCACCGGCGAAGAAAAAAACAGGCCTCACAAGGTGGCTAAGGAAATCGATGATGGATAGGGGAGGACGCAGAGTTGGGGTCGACGTCGAGACCGAGGCTGAATGTCGGGGAGGACGGGAGGAGGAAAAAATCAAAACGAGAAAGCCTGTGGAGGGGGTCGGGGATTCGGAGCGCAGCAGGGCCCAACCTGGAAGAACACCGAAAAAAAGCTCTGCAGGGAGGAGAGGGATGTTAATGAGGCGGAAGCTGTGGCGCTTTGGCAAAAGTCGATTCGGGGCATTTTCTGCAGGGTGGTAACGACGAAGAATACCGGAAAAAAGGGGGTTTTCGGAGAGGGACGTGGCAAACATTAAATTGGGGGGGGGGGGATACCGATGAATCCGGAAGAGTACGCAAAAGGGAATTACATTTACTATTCAGTTGACTTCCTCGAGCAAAGTGAAGAAAGGAAAAACAGCCGGATGAAAACGACGTTGCAGAGGCGGGACATAGGGGAGAAGGAAGGAAAAAATTTCAAAGAGAGTGGTTTAAGGAGGGAGCTCGACAGGGACTAAAAGCACAAAACAGGGCTCAACAGGCGTAAGTATTGGAGGTATAGGGCCAACGTTCGAAGAGCATCCATTCTCTTATGGTTAACTGGCAACTTATTTGCTAGTCGGTGGGTGGGATGCGCGAGGAGGGATGCCAAAAAAAAAGGGGATTGGCGAGGCACATCCTTTCCCAAAAGGATCGAAAGGGGGTCAGGGAAATCTGGGGAGGACGGAGAAGGAGGGGGGGGTAGGTGCCTTAAAAAAAGTACCGGGTAGTGAAAGAAATCGAGAAAAAGAAAACAAATAACGCGAAAGAAAAAACGTGCAGCGGCCGGAGGGGGGGGTTCGACGCTCAAGAAAAGATGACCGTGAAGGGGAAAGAGGGAAAGTCTCATTATATCGGTCCAGCAAGTCCGGGGAAAAAGGACCAAGCAAGATCAAAAAAAAATTAAATACTGGAAGCGATCCCAACGCACTGAAGATTTGTAGGTGTTAGGCAATCGGAAAGGCGGAGGGGGGGCTAAAAAAAAATAGACGCGCTGGAAAGACGGCCCTGACATAAACCACGCTTCTCTATAAGATCCGTCAGCTGGCGGAGTGATCGGGGGAGGGGGGAAAAAATGGGGAAAAGCCGGGTGAAAAAAAAAGAGCACCATGATAGGAGCACCCCCTCTAAAGCAAGTCGGGAATGGATATAAGGGAGAGACCCACCTAAAAGAAAAAGCAGAGGACTAGACAAAAAAAAGAAAAGACGTCAGAACAGCAATGTGGCGCTAGAGGTTTCCGGAAACAGAAACCTTTCTCGTCGGAAGGCAGCGCGGAGAAATCCTTCCTTAAAACGAAGGGTGAGCGGGTTGGAAAAAAGATATTAAAAAGTCCTAAAAGAAAATGGGTGAAATTAAATAGGATCGGTTGGAGGGAAAAATGGGGGAATGTCGATTTAACAGCATGCCCTCCTAAATGGGGGCAGGCTTATTCGGCGACAATTGAAAAGAATTCCCGTAGGAGAGGAAAAGGGAAATGACCAAAGGGATAATCCTTCGCTGTCCAATAAGGGCAAAGGGGGGGAATAGAACTTACGCCAACGCCGTAGATTGGGATGAGCGGAGTTCCTTTGGGAAGGGACCACTCTGAGGGCACCCATGGGAAGGGATTAAGAAAGACACTGAGGGACAAGTTACCGAAGCCAAACAATGACGACCGCATGTTTTCCGGGCGTGTAAAGGTGAAAACAGGCTGGAAGTAGGGGAGGGAGGGGGTGGATAACCGGATAAACTGGGGAATGAATTATTTCTTGGAAAGGACAGCTCGAAACCTCAGCTGTATGCGTGGAGGGAAAAGAAAAATTGAAAAAGTTCAAAAGAAAATAACGAATAACTAATTTTCCGTCAGAAGAGATTGACACTCCTCCATTCCGGGGCAAAGAAAGGAGAAAAGGGGGGAGGGGTGCCTCGAAAAAGCTGCGCGCTCAAAAGCGGTCTGAGACGTAGAAGTGAGAGATCGCTAAACAAAAAGGAAGATC
>Ga0179593_1811066_pt1 | contig 25367 bp, 31 predicted proteins | sample CZODoug2_1_08_16_FD_185931 | JGI IMG/M metagenome (GOLD analysis project Ga0179593, IMG submission 185931) | Vadose zone soil fungal communities from Angelo Coast Range Reserve, California, USA - CZODoug2_1_08_16fungal (PacBio error correction) | ecosystem: Environmental > Terrestrial > Soil >...
AAAGGGCGCGAAAGGGAAAGAAAAAGGCCATCGCACTGTGAAGCAACCTCAAAGCATCGCGAAGAGAAGAGGAAGCGTTCCTTCGTCAGGCGGGGGAACTCTGACAACAGTTGACGGGGGGAAACTTGCGAGCGAGTTCACGGAAGGTGGAGTTGTACCTGCGGGCGTGAATTGAGTGAGAGGAGGAGAGGGGTGTCGCGAAATCGTGTCAGGAAGCCAGAAAAAAGGTCCGAGATCATACCCGGAAAAAAGACGGCTGCGATCGCCATCTCATGTTAAGGGAATAGAAGGGGTCCAGGAAGGCAAAGGGGTCATCGCGAAGCCGTCCGCAAAACGCTTGTATCAGATCTCAACCGGGGGGGAAAGACGCGAGAATATTTCTCAAAAAGAACTATGAGCTAGGGAGGAAAAAATATGTAGGAAGGGGAAAACAGAGGTCAAAAAGAAGAGTATTAAGGATACTTCAAGGGAGACGGAGCCGGGAAAAAAGGTCGTCTGTATTCGCTCTCTAAATTCGGGTTCATTGTTCAGAAGGGTCTCAAGCGACTGTGATAAAAAAATCTGGTGTCTGGAGGTGAACCAGCCGACAAAAAAAAGGAAAAAAGACAGAGATGCACTATTGTGAGCCAGATACGCACAAAAAAGCCTTGGGGAGAAAAACGGCTGGAGACTAAAAAAAGACGCTCACACAATTTCAAGGGGCGTCTTGCTAATTCACCAAAGGGGGAAAAAAAAAGGGGCATGGGGAGCCAAGAGGGGGGTTGGTGGCCAAAATCACATGGGACTGCTATGTTAGAGTTTCAAAATGAGAGTAACATACAAAAATGTAGAATCGACTTATGAAAGGGAAGTTTCGAGAGTCTTCCCGTTTGGGAAACCTAGGGTCGTCTAAGTACGATAAAAGAACCGTTGCGTCTTGACCGAGGGGGACTCTCAGAGGCACAGCCATGGGAAAAATTCAAACGGAACCACTCTACCCAAACGATCTCGCGAACAAAAGAGCATTAAAAAGACAGGCATCCGGGGAAATCAAACAACCTATCGGAAAAAGGAACGCTAATCAAAATTCCACGTTCTAGAAGGATCACCGGAAAAGAAAGGAGAAAATCTGAGTCGACTCATTAGGAGCATTTACAGATTATGGCTACAAAAGTCGAAAACGCTAGATCTGTACGCGGCACGGGGCGACCTACACACCGCTACTGCAGACCCTCTTCGTCCTTCATCATTATGGTGTCTAAGGGATCACTAGGAGAAGGAGCATCGAGCGAGGGCCCAGGGTAGTAAGAAAAGCAAGGGCACCCAGGAACGTCTGGTCGAAAGAGAGGTAAAAATAAAGCGGAAGGGAGTCCGCGAGAGGAAAAGGACTCTGGAAAAACGCGCAGGAAGTTTTCTCGCAGGTGAGGAACACAAAAAAAGAAGAGAAGTAAAAGGGGGAAGTCAGGAGAGGCCAAGGATCTGCGGAAAAAACGACTTCTAGAGCCTAGTCGTGGGGCTCAAAAGGGGGGGAAAAAGCATCAGCAATAGAAAGAGTGCTTGACACGAACGGCATGGGCGTGGGGAAGGGGGAAAAAAACGACCATGAAACGCCGAGTGGAGAGAAATTTCGTGGAAAAGGAAGATCGAAGAGCTTTTGAGGTTGGATTGCGGGCTGAAAACTCTTTGCTGAGCGGACTGTCTGCGAAAAAAGCCCTGAGAAGGTCGCAGGACATTAATCTTGTTGAGGCAGATCGCGGGGGAACTATCAAGAGCCTTGACTGATATTTATATAAGTTTAAAGAATCGAGAATCTAAAAGAACCGGTGGAAAGAGGACGGCGAGATAAGTTGCGCCGAGATTGGACGGTCCCGGCCTTTTATAGCACGAGAACTATACAGAAGAATACCGGGGGTGGGTAGTAGTGGGGGTTTCATCCAATTGGGTCGTAGGTTGTTCAAGGGATAGCAAAAAGTGCAGAAAGAAGACGGGAGAAGACGAAAAAGAATAAGGCCGGAAACAAAGATGGGCATTTGAGAAAAATCGCCCAATCGGGAAGCGAATGGACCGGTGGAGATTCTTTCAGTGCTACAATAGTGAGAAACAGAAATCAGGAACCCGTGAAAAGGCCTTCACGGAACGGCCTAGATGTGAAAAACGGTTTTTCGCACTCTAAAAAACTCTCAAAGTAACGCACTCAAAGTCATCAGAGAACTCAAATTTCTTGGGAAACCCACGACCATCATGATTTTAATCCTGCTCACAAACTCCAACGCGCCGGAACGTAACTGGGAAATCGAATCGATTCAGGAGAATCCGTCCGCGTAATTTAAGAAGGAATCAGCACTTTACTAAAGGAGAACGTGGGGTGGGTTGGGGGGAAAGCGAGCCTTCGGACCATAGAAGAAAATCGGGAAAGCGCGGAAGGTCGAACTGAGAAAATGAGAAAAAAATCACGGAAGGGTCGACGAGAGATGCCTTCTAGAAAAAAGGGAACAGAAAGCTAATGGGCGGAAGCGGCACAAACAAGACTGAAATTGGGCCATCTCCAATAGCCTAGCAAACACGGGTCCTCTTGTCCTAGTACCCGAGCGACGGGACCTCCGCTTGTTCAGGCGCCTACTGGGCGAACTTACCAGAAAGAAAAGGAAGAGAAACAAAGAGGGAGCCTGATCAAGGGGAAAGCCACACAGGAGGGGGGGGGGGTTTGAGATCTCGAACGAGGAAAAACAAACCTCGACCCAAAATATTCAACGGAAGAAGTGAGCCGTCCTAGGGGTCCGTGAGAACAAGACACAAGCGCGAACGGGGGGGGAATGCTACGTTCTAAACTGTGAAAGACCGTTTGGAGACCACGCCGACCCAGGGGGGCTTATTGGCATCACTCAGACCGGATAAAAAAACGGCGGAGATGAGAGATCTAGGTCATGAGGTATCCAAAGGGTCAATAAAAGTCGAGCGAAAGTTGGTGGGGAGAAAAAGAGACCTCCAAACATCGCGCAGCGAACTCGCTGGGTCACGCTAGCAAGGCACAAGCGCCCCTCGTCTTCTTCATCCGGATTCAGGAAAGGTCTGGCGCTGTTAATCCTTCGGGGTAAGGAGATGCTAGAGGGAGGTAGTTATAAGTCGTGTTGGTCGTCTCGGGAGCTCGGGGCGCTGGAGCGGTGATCTTTGGCTAATAGATTTTCGTAGGAGCAAGAGGTCGCGAAAAACTCGAGAAGAAGTTTCGAAAAGCCATTGCGCGGAAAGGAGTATGATGTGGTACCTTAATGAAAGAGTGTCAGGCAGGCCCAATGCGCAGGAAATTGTCTCTTAGGCCGAGCTCTGAACGCATGGCCGGATAAATGGGATTCGAGACGGACCTTTAAGAGGCAGGTATAGCGAGGGGGAAAAAGAAGGCAGGTGGTCAGAAATCGGACTGCGAAAAAAAGGAAAGCAACAACTAGAATTGAGACCAAAGACGATGATGGCGTACCAGTCCTTTACAGGGTCTAATATAGTGCTTAAGGTAGTGGAGAGGGTTCTCTCTTGAAAGTAGAAGACGAGTTAAGAAAGCAATCTGTAGTGTTTGGGGAACCAAGGCCGGAAGGAGGGGCTATCTCAGCCGCAAGACATGGGTGCATCCGGATCTGGGGAGCATCAGAAAAGAAATGGGAAGAGTAAGGCGCTCACAAAACATTGGGGTGAAGAGACTCATACTACAAAAACGGCTAGCTTCTGGATACCGTAGACCCCGGAGGAGAACGGAAAAAGAAGAAGCGAGAGGTCGGAAAAGTTCCCATCGTCAACAAGGGGGACCGCTGAGCGCCACTGATCCTTGGGGGGTCCATCGTTGCGGAAGATAAGTTGGGGAAGAGCGTTCAAAAATCACAATTTATTGAAAAAGTATAAACTAACACAAAAGTTGAACCAAAGGTTGACGAAGCGGGAGCTCAGTGCATAAGCGAGACCAAAAGAAAGCTAAAACGCGAGACTCGGGGGAGAGACCCGAAGGTAACCGACAACCCCTTGTATGCTGTAAAAAGGCCAGAAAAGACGAATATCAAGGAAAAGGGGTCAAGTCTGTAGAAGGGGAAAATCGACGGTCGTCAGAAACAGGGTAGGAGAGTAAGAGGTATACAGCATGGAGTTATAAAGACGAAAATCTAGAGACATAAAGATCTCCATCAATAGTGATCAATGAAAACAGAAAGACCGTAATAAACATAGTTAAGATTGGGTATCCAGCTGATCTATAAGCCCCAGTATTGAAAAATTCAAAGGAGCCTGTCGGAAAGCTCTACAGATAGTTTGAAAGAGCAAAGTGTTAGAAAATTGGAATGAAAAAGACGGCTAAGTAAGGAGCTCTACTCTACTTACATCAAAAAAGATTAAAAGGAACAGTTAGGGAGAAAGAAAACAAAATGGAAGATAGGGGGAGGAACTGAGTCAATTCCTTAGCGTCCTGTTTGGGGGGTTTCAAGCTGCAAAGGACCGGGAGTGTCAGATGCCATAATCGAAAAAAAGCGCGAGGTGTGGGGAAGAACCAATTGGCGTTGGAAATAAACGAACGAGAGCCTCCGTATAAGACGGCTGAAGGAAAATGCAATTAAGAGAAAGGTGAAAGTATGCTCTTAGTGAGGATTGCTTGTGAGAAAATCGAAAAGAGCTGAAAACCGCCATGCTGAGCATGTAAAAATGAGTTTGTAAAATCCTTCGCAGCCATGTGACTTCTGAAAGGATTTCGGAAAGGCGCTGGAGGGATAGGGGGGGCGTTTGAGGAGGGAGATACGGCGTGGAGATCGAGACTTATCACCAGTTGCGGCTTTACCGAAGAGACTAGCGCGCGAGGGGGGGGGGTGGTTGGACGTTTCTGGGCGTCCTGTTGGGGATCAGGAAAGCAAAGGCGCGGCAAACGCTTGCATATTATTGTGGGTTCTCAGGAATAGAACAGTTGCAGCGTAAAAGGACAGAAGATAAGCACGAGCTTTGCCCGCACGAACGCTTTATCCATTGCCCGAGCCCCCAAGACGCTCCGAATGTTCTGGAAAAAGGAGGGAAGTCGGGGAAGCCCACTTTGAGTATCGAAGACCCCCGAAGATGGTGAAAGAAAGGTTCACTAAAACGACGTGGCAGAGTAATTATTAAGCTTTCCAAGAGAATCAGTATCCCCTCACCAGGATTAATAAAAAATCCTTTGGAAAGCCAATCAGGGGGAAAACCGTCTTGGGAGGTACACCCACTAATATCCGAAAGAAAACAGAGAAGGCAAAAAGCGCAAACAAGAACAACTAACTATAGTTATGACGAGAAGGTTAAAAAAAATCTTAAACGTAGTGGAAGCGGTTTGGGGGGGTTTGAAATCAGCTATCTTGGCCAGGAAAGAACGTCTCAGACAGAAAACGTCGGTGATTCGACAAGGGAATATACCGGACCTCCAGAAACCTTCAAATACAGAACACGAGCATTGCAGACCGGACCAGCTAGAGTGCACAAGATAGGGGGGATTTTTTCAGGAAAGAGAAAAGTTGAACTGGACAGGGGTACGCAACCACTCCGGAATCACTGAAGCTCGCAAGAGGCACGGGATCGAGCGAAGACGGCGAAAAAAAAGAAAAAGAAAATGATCTCATAAAGAGCATCAAAGACAGATCATCAAGCTAATCCCAGAAACCAATACGCCCAACTAAGATCTTTATGACCTCGCCGACTTGATCGCTGTTTCCCAATCTACAACGCGCCAAGAAGGAAAATGACTCTTAAGCGAACGTTGATACTGGGGGAAAACCAACCGGGGTCACCTCCATATAAATGTAGACTTGAGAGGGATCAGTCTAAAAAGCGGGGTTCGAGCCCTAAACTGTCGTTTGGGTTCACCGAGACTCCGCGAACACACCGGAGTAAGCATTTGCTGTAGATTAAATGAAATCAAGGGCGCCGACCCCGCTTTTGGATAAGGAGAAGAAAAAGGGAAAGCGAAGGAGTAGGACAGGCCGGAGGACCGGCCGTCTGGAGACTGGAGCAGGGTTTTCAGTCGCGAGAGGCTCCCGGGGCGAGGAAGGGTTTGAAAAGGCTGGGGAGCGGTAACGCCTGAAGGGATTTTAGCGAATTTCGCTGCACCGTTAAAAACCCGAGAAGGAAGAGGGACACAAATTAGGGCTATCTCAATTGAGGAGGGATTATGACATGAAGGGGTGGCAACAACGAAGGGAGTGGGGAGCGTCTATGTGAAAAGCGACTCTAAGCTACCCACCGAAGCGCAGGCTCTGAGAGAATAGGGAGGGCGCCCATGACTCGATTACTGAAGATGAAAAAAAAACCGGACTATGCCAGAAGGAAGAGGAACCTATGGGAAGAGAGGGGATATGAGAAAAAAGAGGAAAATGGAACAAGTGCTTATGGTCTTCAAGCACGGGAAAAAAAGGAAAATGAAATAGTCAAAATAGTTTAGTCATTGAAGGATATCTTTCAAGTCTTATTAAAAAATTTTGTATACCGAAAGGAAAAGGAAAATTCGGGGAATCCGAATGGTGAAATCCTGGGGGAGTAAAGCGAGAGTGACAAAAAACGGCTATTGAATAAGCAAACAACTCCAGTGTGAAGGTATGAAATTAGAAAATTGCGGGCGTGGTCTAGGATCAGGAGGAAAGGAAGGACGCCCAAAAAACCGGAAAAGGGGAAAGGTGGAAAAGAGAAAGGTGGGGAAATCTTAAACCATACGGGAATAGGGAGCTTGAAGGGTCGGGAGATCACTTGGGGGAAAAGAAAAGATTTAGGGGAATGGAATACTAAAAAAAGAAAGTTGGGAGAAGAACGCTAGCGCGCCGGGCGTCCGACCCGAAAAAAAACACTACGAATTAAGGAACAATTTATCGCTCATCAGACGCACGGAAATCACTAAGAGAGGAGAAAGATTAAGTCCAGGGAGGAATACCGACATTGGTAGCATGTCTGTCAGGAGGAAAAAAAATACTCATTACTTCGCTACTAAAACGGAAAAAAGAAGATTACTCAAAAAGGAAAGAACCAAAAGAAGACTCTTAAAAAACCAACAACAAGACCAAAGGGATAAACGAGGATGAGGAAAATCTTCAAAAGGTAAGCGGAAGTCAGGCCAAGGAGTTCTGGAGAGAAGAAAAGAAAAGGAAAGAGGAGCGTCAAGCTACACCGAAAAATATTTTTGGATATAATACGAAAGGGGGGGGGGTGGGGGGGGGGGGGGTGGGGAAAGGGATCCCAAGAGATAAGGAGGTCGAAGGGAAAAGAACTTAACTCCTGTCGCAAAGCAAAACGCGTACGATAACGGTAAGTCGTCAAACACAACGAAGAATAGAGAGAGAAACCCTGTGAGGCGTTGCGGACAAAGGGAGGACAGAAGGGGGAGAGAGAGTAGCACCGTCTTGACGGGAAAAGGAAATCAACCCCGTTCTTGAAAAAAAATGGGAAAACGAAAAGAGGATTCGGGAAAATATAAAAAGAGGTCCAAGTGGGAATGAATGGAGAGGGACTAGGGCGGGTTAGGGGTTGGGTTGGAGTTTGCGAGTAAAAAATCTTTGGATTCGGAGGCCGCCAGAAAGGGAGAATTGATGTGAAACAATCAGTCTGTTTCTTGTCAGCAGATCAGGAAGGGGCAATAGCCGCGTTGAGGCTGGGGGAGGGAAGAGAAAGAAAGGCGAAGGGGAGGCCGGGGACCGCTGAATCGACGGGAAAACTGTGTAAGCTTGGGGGGGGTGACGGAAAAAAACCGTCTCAGTTTATCGCCGGACAAGCCTAAGATAATAAAAAGTAAAAAAGGTGATGGGGGAGTGGGAATTGGGGGATTCAAATCATTGTTACCGATCTAAAAAAAGGACTAAAAGAGAGAAAGAAAGGCTCATTAGGGGCTAAGAAAAACCCGGGAATTTGAGACCGGTAAACAAATCAAAGCATTTTGTCACAACTGGACGGGGGCCGGATCAGAAACGGTTGAAAAGCAAAAAAGGATGAGTGTGGCTCAGAGGGCGTTGGAGTCGCGTGGACTCACCGGGAAGGAAGAAAAGGATTTGCAGAGGACGAGAAAGCAAAGGGGGAGGGAAAAAAAAGGAAAGGCATGTTGGACCACCCCCACTCCAAAATGAACCGAGCCGAAAAAGGGGACCCTGCGAGACGGAGTACGAGAAAGGAAGGGAAAAGGACTCCGGAAACAACGAAGTCAATAAAATCTTTACGATATGATCGGGAGCTGTTGGTGTGTGGGGATGTTAAGGCCGTCGGAATGAAAAACGGCAAGCCCGAGAATGGAACGCTCAGCATGGAGAAAGGGAACGGGGTCACGGGGGAACCTCGTACTCACAGTTCACTGAAATAGCAAGCTCGGGAGGAGTGACTTACTCGCCTATCCAGAGCAGTGGGGTGGAGGTCTGGTTCGAATCGAGACTGCCAAAATGTTGAGGGGACGACAACCTTCATTGTAGCCATCAAACGACCTCCCAACAAGGCAGAGCGGGTTTAGAGACTGAATGGAGGGAACGAAGCAAAGAGCGCAGCAGCGAATCCTAACAGAGGGGACAAAACCGATATTTCAACGCTCGAACTCGGGCCCTACTCACGAGTAAAAAACCGCAATCCTAAAGGACTCATAGAAAAGCCTTGGAAAGTGTTACCCAGCAAAGTCGAAATGCAGAGAGAAATGTCCTGCAAAACTATACGTACCGAAGCCCGACGACCAGTGAATTAAATGCCTCTTTCAAGCAGGATTGCAAGAATTCACAACCCAAGATGAGTCCAGTCGCTAGAATTAATTACTTTTCAAAGAAAAGGGGGAGGACTGAGGAACCCTCCCGGGGAAAAGGCGCCGCTCTCAATCCCTGGAAGTCTGGGCGTGGAGCCAGTCGCACAGCTTCTTACCGTCGTCAGGGAGGAAGCACTGGGTCGCGAGCAGCAGGGAATATGGCCGTCAGGGTCTTAAAACGAGGTCGGGAGGGGCTCTAGCAGGTTGGATTTAGAAGCGCTGAGAGGGGGTGATCTGGCGGAAGATCCTAGTGAGGGACTGGGGGCCATAAGCGCCGTTCTTGGAAACAGAGAGAAAGATCGTGAAAACTAGAGGCTAAAGGAGGGTTGAAGTAATAGTAAAGGGGTCTGAGAACGGAAATGAAATCCTCAAAGACGATAAGATTAAAGAGTCGGGTGGAAGAGCGCCTATAGGAATTTCATCTTACTATTTCAAATCAAATGATCATTTGACTCAAACTGGAAACAGATAGGGGACTATGTCCAAGGAAAGAGAGGTCAAAAAAAAAAACGGGAAACCCATCAGCATCAAGAAATTCTTGCCAAAGAACTTACGAAGCCGTGCAAAGACTTAAAGAGGAACTGTGGGGGGCCGATCTGGCTGAGGCTGCTCGATCGGGGGGATCTCAAACTCTTTTTAGTGGGGACCGCCGACCAAGACACTTTGGAATCCTTGAGGAAAGGAGAGAAAGGATGGGAAAAAAGACCGAGGAGGGAACCATTTCAAGGAGAAGAACGGGATTAAGCTATAATGGGGAAAATAGAAACGAGCCTCAAAGAGCAAATTAAGAGCGACAAAATGCGTGGACGGAGAAAAGGATTCCACATCTTGGAAGTGAAGGGAACTGCTGCGGGGTTTATAGGTCGCAAGTTGAAGAGAGACAAACTCGACCAAGAAGGGGAAATACTTACGAAAAAAACAGGTATTTTGGACCGAATGTGAAGGGGGCGAAAAAGGGAAAAGGAAACTAACACTCTTAAACGAAAGTCTAGAAACAAAGTATGAAAAAGAGCCACCGAGCTTCTCAAGAGGGTCAAAGAAAATTACAGTCACGAACTAAGGATCAGTCAACGTCGAGAAGGACACAAGGAACGCTGAATAAAGATGGGGGGGGGGAGGCTATGAAATCGAAAAAAAAATCCAAAACGCAACTGACGCATAAACAAAGCAATGAGAGACGGCATTAAAAGAAAAAGAAAATTCAAGAGGGGTTAACTTTTATCTAAACCCAGCGAGGTGTCACAAAGCAGAAAGGTCCAGAAGAAAAACCAAAAGACGAAGGGTTATTAAATAAGGGGGAGACACGACGGGACGGCAGCATGAATCGCGCGCAAATTTCCCGAAAAAGGGTCGATAGAAAAGAGGCGGGGGAAAAGAGAAGATATCGGAGAGAAACCGTTTGCCGAAGGATGCAATTATTATGTGGCCGCCGTGAGAGCGACACGTGGACGTTCGAAGTCACAAAAAAACTCGGAGGGGGGCTTGAAGAAAAGAAGGGAGGTAAAGTTCGAAACAGGAACTCTATACAAGGAATCACGAAGGCTGGAAGAAAGGGGGGAAAGGAAGATGGTAGGGGGGAAGAGGTGGGTGTGCGCGTATTGGCGGCACTTCTTGCATGTTCGGGTGTAGCAGGCTAAGAAAGAAGGAGGCAACTGCCATCCATGGGGGGGGGGGAGGGGGAAGAATATAGAGCTGAGTCAGATTTACGGCCGACTGGCGAGGGGGGTCGCAGGGGGGTCGTTCATCTGAGAAGGTTGGAAACCGGTTGTGTGAGGGGGGGAAGGGGGGAAGCATTGTCCCTTTTTCGCGAAAAGATCAAAGATCAAAGAAAGACGGGGGTAAAGAGGAAACGTTCAAATATGTTTCTCTTTTTAAGAAAGGTCACAAAGGAATCCCGAAAGAAGAGCAAAGGAAATCAGGATTTACCGATGGGAGAGGGAAACAAAGGGCGATTGGTTTGGGTGTAAGCCTTTTCCATCTCCGCCAAAAAGAGAAACCTGTGCCGGGGTGGTTATTCGAAGCAACAAGATCACAAAACTTGGGAAAAAACGTTCGCAAACCATCACACAGAGAGGCGATTTGTGAGATAGGAGGGAATACGCATATCTCACGAGGAAAAAATGTGGCGTCTAGAAGGTCGGAAAGGGTACCTAAAGACTTGGGGAGAGACAAAACCAAAAAAAAAAAACCACGAAAATCTTCAAAAGGAGAAAAATTGACATAAAAGCTCGGAAACTTAATTGACAGAAGAAAGTGGAATCAGCTTTTCTGCGTTTGTGGATCCGCATAGGGAGCTCTCCAGAGGAAGCCCCAGTCTAAAGGGTGAGAGCCGCGTGCTAAGAACTGAAAAGACTCTAGGAGTATCGTGACATCACCTCTTACTTCAAATCGGGGGGGAACGGGCAGGGAAGGGGGGTGGGGAAACTGGGGGAGAAACAAGTCAGGGGCATTATTCCAGGAGGGAGGGGGGTGTTACAAGGGGGGGGGGGGCAAAACGTTCCTCTTAAGAAGAGCGGGTTTATAGGAAAGAACGGCCGTCTAAAAATAACTAAATTGTGGAAACTAAAGCAAAAGCTCAAAACAAACGAGAAGGAAACCATGACCGAAGAGGCCAAAAAGATAAGGTCGGAGAAAAAAGCACCTTGACTCAGAAACGCCGGAACTGGGTAAAACGCAGGCAGTGCTAATCGGAAAAGAAGCGACAAAGGGAAGTTTTCCAGCAGAGAGTATTGGGAAACGAAGCTACAGGAAGTATAGAGACGTGAAACATTGGAAATAACTCCAGGGTCTTCACCGCCTTCTCGGGGGGAGAAAAGAGAAGAATGAAGGAAAAAGAAACCTCAAGGGCCACGATCAAATATCCTACGTCTGGGGTGAAAAATCGTGAGAGTGGAATTCGGGAAAGAAATGTGGGGGGGGGGGGGGACGAGAGGTATTGGCGGCGCGCTGCTCTGACGGGAATAGATGGGGCTTTAAAGTAGCCAGGGGGTCGAGAAAAAGAGAGTCACCGGAAGTCTAAAAGAAAAGGCGAAAGAGAAAGGTAGGAATTGTTTTAGCAGGAATAGACCTTGGGGTCCGAAAAAAAAGGAAATTCGTTGGTAAGCTAGGAGGGACCAGCGGCACCTCGTGACAGGGCGAAGGCGCGAGAGTGACTCGGTCGTAGGACCCTGGACTCGAAGGCCTCATTTGTCAAAAAAAGAAATGCGTAGAGTTGTAGCTAAAGGGGGCTAAAAATGCAGGAAAGAAAATCTCAGAAAAAACGAATCTGTCGCTGAAAATCGGAAGGCAATTGCCTCATCTAAGGGTAAAATCTACGTTTTGCGGGGAATTATCAGCGGGGAGGCGACTCGGAGCTCAAGAGGTAAAGAAAAAAAAGCCTGAAAGAAAGGTAAGAAAATCAGGAGGAGGAGGAACCGAGGAAACAAAATACAGTTTGAAAGTGAAGGCATAGGCGCAACAGGAACCAAGGGAAGTGAGGAGGAAAAAAAGTTATCAGGAGTGTCTACAGGGATTCTACAAGCGGAGGTGGAAAAAGGCATACGCCAGAAAGGGGGAGCCGCAAAAGGATGGCGGATGAAATGTTCAAATTCCAGAGGAAAAGGTCTTAAAAAGGAATGGATTAGTCAGCGGGAAGATCTCTGGGGAGGGATGATGTCTAAATTTTGGGGGACCCCCTAAAGCAGCCTACCGGGGTCTGAGGGGAAAATTTGCGAAAAAAAAGGAGGGGGGATCGACAAAGGACAAAGGCCGCGACAAACGAAAAACGCGCGAAAAAGTGGACCCGAGAGGACGCAACTAGGAAAAAGCCTAGCGAAAGGGGAAAAAAGCTATAAAGAAGAAAGGAGGAGAAAGAAGTAAGTCGATCTTCGCAGAAAAAACAGAAGGAGTGATGCACTAAGAAGGGAAAAATCCAGAAGCAGCAATCCGACAACATAAACCAAAAGAAATCCCTTCTTGCAAATTCCTCGAGTGGGGAGTGGGAAAGAGCGTCGGGAGAAGGAGGGCGCAAAAGCAAAGTCCGCAGAAGAGAAACTCAGATTGATCATAAAGTAATTACCTGAACCGCGCTAAGGGAAGGAAGGAAAAAAAGGACGGACACATGCCGGAAATGAAAATTCGAAACACCAACGGAGGCGAAAGGGAAACGGTTCCAGCGTCGGGGAAAAGAAGGTAAAAAAAAGACGGAAGTCCAAAGTCGTGAGGATAAGAAGTCAAACGACACCAAGACGAGTGGAAAAAATCGACGAGGGAAAAATTGGAAAGAAGGGTAACAAAAAAAACTCGGGGAAAAAGGAACAAGCCAATTCGTGAATTGCAAGGATGGGGACGATGGTAAACTTGGGATTGCCGGGAAATTCGGCTGCGCTCTGAGAACTATTTAACCTCGCAATCAAAAGGGAAAGGAGGGGAAGGAGACTGAGCCTCATGTGTCCGGTAAGAACTGCAGCAAGTAAAAAAAGAAAGGGAGGAAGAGGAGGAAGCTAGGCGAAGAGGGGAAAGGGTTGCTCGGTTAAAAGGGGCGAGGACGACGGTGGCAGGGGGAGTGGAATGGGGACAGGAGGTTGACAATACATCCGAAAACATTGGGGGGGGGAAAGAAAAAAAAGAAACTCGATCAAGAAAGACAACCAGTGGGGAGAGGGAGTAATGGGGAGGGACGAAGGGGAAGGAAAAGGAAGGGGTGAAGGGAAATAGCCAAGAGAGGAAGGACAGGGGGTGAGGGGGGAAACGAATAGGTGAGAAATGAGGAGGGGGCAGGAGGGAAGGAGAAGGGAGAGAAAAGGGAAATGGAGAAGCGCGGAAAAGAGGGGAGCGGTAAAAGGTGGGAGGTGGGAGTATTAAAGACAAGATTAACCGCGTCAAAAGGGAACGAAAAAGAAAACAACCTCAACAAGAAGACCAGCTCGAGAATAGAGAATTAACAGTAACCAAGGTGTTCACGTGGGAAGGTATAACCTTTACCAGGACGCAGCAAGGAGATTCACGGGGCAGAGTGATAGACCATATAGAACCACGAAAAAACAAAGGTTAGAATGACACAAGAAGTCACTCACTGATGGGGGTAGCACTCGCATCGGGGACTTTTATGTTCAAAACTATAAAAAAAAATTTACGAGAACTCTAGCCAGACCGGAGGGGTTGTACGGACAACTAAAAGGGGGAGGTGATGGTCAAGGAGAAAAGGCCCAGGAGGGAGGGGTCCAAAAAAGAGGGGAAGGAAAAAAAGACGGAAGAAGGGGTAAAGGGGAAGATTGAAGGTCAGCACAGGGACTACGATTAGGGAACGTTGTGCTGGGGGGGAAAACAAGATAAGTAGAAGATGTTAAAAAAAAGAATTCGTGGTTAGAATAGAAACTTAGCAGGAAACCATAGCAAAAAAAAAGCTCGCTAGGAAAACTAAGTCAGCCAAAAGCTTGCAGAAATCGAAAAGATGAAGGGATTTCTACAAGAGAATTACCATGAGTAGAAACACCCTTCCCTAAGTATGGTCTCGACCAGGGAAAGTCAAAGAGAAAGTTAGAGTGCAGGAAAAGTTGGGGGACTTAAAAAGGGAATGATCAATAGACCGCTAATAAAAAAAAAAAAGAAAAACACGATAAGGGGGACTCTATCTAACTCTCAAAAACAAACTGAGCTTCGAGACATTAATCAGCAACTCCTGAACTAGAGACCGTAAGTCATTTGAGAAGCCGAACCCAGCGGGCCAATGAAGAGTTCGTCAGGGGAATATCCCGTAGGGTCAGGCGACCGACGTACTTCGCGGGAGTCTCTGTTAAAACCTGAGTATGAAACACCAAAGGAAAAGAGAGGCCTTTGTCGGTGAAAATCGCTAAAAAAAAAAAGGTCGTCGGGGCTTGGGACCGATAAGATTAAAAGCGGGGGAGGGGAGGGGTGAACCAGGCACCGCGCCATGATTCTCGCGTCTGCGTGCCGTGGGTAGATGGGGTCGGAAAGAAATTTGTCACATCTTTCGTGTGAAGGGGAATAAGGAGCGCTGATGTTGAGTCGTTGGCAAAGGGAAGTTCCGGGTTCGAACAGGAGATCAAAAATCGAAGAAAGCGGAGTGGAAGACTGCGAGCGCCAGTGGAAGAAAAGGACTCATGAAGGCCGAAAAAGGCAGGAGGAAAGAAGAAAGCGAAGAAAGGATCCGGGGGGGAAGAAAGAGAAGGAAAGAGGTTCGAGGTCCGCCCATAAACAGTTTCCAACCCGCCGTCAAAAAGTCAGGCGGAGGGGGACCAAAAAAAAGGAAAGATAGTCAAAGGCCAACTGCTGAGACTTCCGTCAGGAACGGACAGATTCGGAGTCTCCAGAGAGGCGGGAAGGGCGAGAGGAGAGACGGCGCGGCTCTTCAAGTCTCGGGGGGGTACTTGAAACAAAAGGAGGAGAACGAAGAAAGGGACCAGATAACAAAAGACATTTGTTGCCATACGGTTAGCAACGGAAGTCACTGCGGCGCAGACTTGCAAAGCGACAAAACTGCGGAGAGAAAGGCAATGGCGATACTGAAAAAAGGACACGGCCCCAGGGGATAGCGTGCGGAGCACAGAGAAAAAGGGGGGGAAAAAAAGAGGTAGGTAGGGAACGAGCGTCGGAAGCGCTTGGCGTATGAAAGAATTTTGAATAAGATTTATGAAAGAGACTACCGAAAAGGGGGGGGATTATGAAAGGGATTAGAGATAGGAGAAAAAGGAAAGCACGCGGCAACGCACCGCAGAAAAATTCGATCAGAGGTAAACGTCACAAAACGAGCTCATCTGAGGTAATATCAAGAAGACAGATGCCCGAATCTGCTGCAAGAACTTGGGAGCACTCATGGAAGGAAGGATCACTGAAAAATAGCGGGAAAAAAAAAATAAGAGAAAGAAAAAAAAAGAGAAACTCAGGTCGTATCGACATGCCAATCGTAGTAAGCGTGAGAGAGGCGGCGCCAAAAAAGCAAAGGAAGGGACTATGGGGTGCCGGACACGGAGAGATGAGTGAATCTTATCAACCGCCAAGAGCTAAGAGGGGTCACGAAACTTACAGAGGAAAAAAGAACTGAGAGGAAATGAGAAAAGTCATGAGAAATAAACCACAACGGGAGGAGGACAGAGAGTATACGTGAGGGCAAAGGGCTCCCATCCAAGGGAAAGAGGCTCTACAGACAGGGACGGAGAAGAAGCAAAGGGAGGGGTCGAGTGCGGACGAACCTCGACGAACTTTTGATCGTTAAATAAATTAGATGCGGGAGGAAGGGGCAAGGTAAGGAAAGGGAAGAGGGGCAGACGTGGGCGTGTTTCTTTAAAGCGTATTGCATGTCGACTACAGGGAGCGGAGGGAAAACGCCATGCGCGGGGAAAGCAGTAGGAAAGGAGGAGCCAGGGGCTAGATCAGAAGTGAGCCTTGACAAGCCGTTATCTCTTGATAGAGGAAGACTCGGCTGAACTCAATGAAAAAACCGGGAGGGAAAGGGGGTGGGAGAGCCGGTTCACTAACCGCGGGGGTAAGCTTGTGGGGAAAAAACCAAACTGGGTCCAAAAAAAAAGCACCATTTAGAAAAAGAAAAAAGTTTTATTCTCCGGAGGAATTGAGGAAATCATGTGTTTAAATTACAAAAAGACCAAAAAACCGCAAAAACGCTGATCTCTACCTTCCGATTGACTTACCACCGATGGGGGGGAAAATAAAAAGACAAAATTGAGACGATACTTTTCGATTCGTTGCAGGGGGATAGTGGAAACCAAAAAAGCCAGAAAGAAAGAAAAAGAAAGAAGCAGGGGGAGCGGAGAAAGCTTGTCATCGCGGTCGCAAGAACTCTAGGAAAGAAAGGGATTAAAAAAAAAAAATTTCAGTATAAAAGCAGGGTCATACAAAGGGGGGGTACCAAAAAAAAAAAAAACCCCCCGAGAGTTTTTTAGAAAACTCGAAAAAAAGGCCGAAAGCCTAAGAGAAGAATGATCTCCGGGGGGAGGAAGTAGACCTAAGAATCGGGAACGGTGTCTGGGGGTGGACAAGGGAAATGTACACTCTTCGAACCAGGGAACGAACGAGAAGCTTTAAAGGGGAACGGAAGAGGGAGGGAAAGGGATGACCTCTCTCCGAAGATCTATCAGTGAGAACTGCCGATAGGAAAAAAGTCATTGGTCGGGGAACCCAAGAAATATGCACTTCATCCTCATAATCGCCCTGCGGGCATACGGAGGAATACAAAAGAAATGTTAGAGCGCTAGGGAAAAATGAAAAGATAACGGCCAGAGAGTACTACTCACTCCTTAACTAAAGGAAACGATGAAAGTAAAGAACTACACACAACAATGGCCCCTCAAGGGAACTTACTCAAAGCACCGTTAAGGAAGGAGACCGAAGGCGCGCGTTGTAAGGCGTCGCCGAGAAAAGAATCGATGAAGAGAAGGAGAAAACAAGAGAAACCCGGGGAAAGGGAGTTGGTAGAGCTGGGTCACCTGAGACAACAAAACTAAAAGAAGAGAAGTTCGAAGTCAATAGGCCGGCGAAAAGAATGTTAAAAAGTCTCGATACAGGAAAAAATCATCTGAATAGAGGGGAGTGCAAAAAGAAATCCAGTAGTGAGGAACATAAGAGAAACAGGGGGGAGGTTCGAACCGTTTCTCATTTCACCGTTGCCGGGAAAAGCGGGAAACGAGGAAGGAATCGGTTTGGGAGTAGAGAGGTGATGGAGACGATGCTTGCGACGAAGCGTGTAATTTCGCATTTGGAGAACATACCGGGAAGACGATAAAAAGAAAAGACGCGGGACTTTCGACGGCTGCCGAGCGCATTGCGAGAAGAAGGGGAGATCAAGACGGGAAAATGCAAAAAAGGGGGGGGCGAGGAAAGCCAAGGCATGCCTGCAGGCTCAAGGGGAGGTCAACCTTATAGTCGTCGCAAGAAAGGGTAGAGGGGAGTGAAAAAGGGAGAAAAAACACACCCGCAAGAGCGTTTTCGAAAAGACGGGGAAGATCGCGAAAAAGAAACCCGGAAGAAGTTAAAGATGATGGAATGTACGGACGTACGAGGACCACCAAGGAGGAGGAAAAGCATGCAAGTATCGGAGTTTCGAATCTCGGGCGGAGGGCCTCTGGCTCGGGGGGGAAAAAATCGGGAGGACAACACGACCATCCTCTGCGAGAGGAAGAGGAATCCAGAGCAAATTGACGACATCGAGGTCGAAAGAAAATTGGGGTGCGGCGCTCCAAGGGGAATCAAAGTGATCTAACAAAAGTCGGATCAAGAAAAGGAAACCTTAGAAGAAGGAAGACAAATGAAATCCGAATGCTTGGACGTTCGAACACCACGGGCCATAAAAGAAAAAAAGGGGGAGCAAAAACTTCTGGAGGGGGGGGGGTTAGAGTTTCGTCAAGTTGGAAAAAGAGCAACAAAGTGAAAGAGAGACCACCTGGTCGAAAGGAAAGGGGCTGCGCCGGCGGCGAAACCATGGATAAAAGGAAGGGGGGGGGGGGCCAAAACCGCCAACACGAGCGAAAATCGAAGAAAAAGGGTCCGACCAGACCGGGCGGCATGAAGGGGGAATCTCAAAAAAAAGGAAAAGGCCTAACAAGCACGCCGTCGGGGGGAGGGATTGAGCAATTCGCAGAAGGGCTTGGAAGGAAAAAGAGGCAAAGGTGCGAGCCTGGGAGAAGAAAGGGGAAGAAGACCAAGCCTCTCTAAGCAGCAGGACGGGGGAAAAACGCTACACCACCAGACAAAAAAAGAAACCCTTAGAGCAAAAGAGTCAACGAAGAGAACGCTTGTTAAGCGTTTAGAGAGGGCAGGGATTAAAAAAAAAATGAAAAACCATGGAAGGAAAAACGAAGAGGCGAGGGGTTTGAGCATAACTTAGCCAAAAAAAAAGAAAGGCAAAGAAAGGGAGAAAACTTACTCGGGGGGGGGGACCCACAGCGGAAGGGGAAAATTTGGCATTCTATAAAATCGGCAAAAAAAGAGAAAAGAAGCGAACATCAGACACATGGGTGGACAGAAGGGGTGCAGCAGAAGAGACGCTGGCGTGGCGGGGGCGACAAATCGGCGGGGGCGCTTGGACCCGGCGCTGGAGCTTGAAGATCCAACGAAAAGCTTAAAAAAGGTTAGAGTATCGGGGGAGGGGGGGGGAGACGATGGCGCGTGGTCAGCGTTGGAGTTGCAGAACTTCTTGCGGGGCGTAAAGAGAAAATCCATAGGAGAAAATCTAATATTCGCCGCGCTCGTGTCCAGAGCATGAATCAGGGGGGGGAGGGTTAAGGAAAAAAAGAGAGAGCCGGCTTAGAGCTCCGTAGATTCGCACGGGAAAAAAGTAAAAAAAGACTCGAAGAGGAGGGGGTGTAGGGGGGGACGTTGGAAGACGGGTTGTCTACCCTGGTCCGCAGCCAGGGCAGGAGGGGAAAAGACGAAAAAGGTAGAAATAAATATGTCGTAGAGCTCTTGGTCAAAGGGGAAAAAAACTCAGCAAGAGCGAGAACATCCAATTTAACGATGGTTGAGAGTGTGTAAGATTGGAGAACTGAACAAGAAGACAAATCCAGAGGATTGTCCGGGTCCGGTTTATCAAACTACAGAAGCCTAATGGGAAAGACCTTTGAAAAGGTATCGAGTTCGGAATCGCCAGACGCTCGAATGCTCACCGAAAAACAAATGTGCTGCGAGAAAGCTTTCAGGGGTTTAGGGGGGACCGAAACAAAGTCATTGATTGGAGTCCGCAAAAAAAAAAACGAGACATAACGACCCTGAAAGAATTGTACACTTGGACGAAGATCGGGACAAAGGCGGGGGAGATCCTTGGCGCACTGAAAAAAAGCCAAGGCGGTAGGGCTGGAATCTGGGACCGACCTCGAGGAACGTGACACGCCTCAGTCCGGAGGAAATCAACGAAAAGTGGAGGACTGAAGGGACTGGGGAAGCGGGGGCGGGAAACACAAGACCTGAGTGGTTAAAAAAGGTCCGTACCAATGACGGTGCCCGAGTAAAGAGAAGAGAAAGCAAGCTTTCGCCCGTATAAGGAAAAGGAAAAAGGTTTTCATAAGGGGGGGCGAAAGCTCTACTGACTGAAAAGGAAGAGAAAGTCACACATGACGCAAAAAATAAAAATCCACAAAGGGGAGTCGATCTCGCCAACTGGCACGAACACACTGTCAAAAGGAAGGAGAAGAAAGCAATTCTCCCATGGCGAGACGAGGCAAAAGGGGTGGGTGAACCGGGACAAAGATATAAGCTTCAGATGGAAGTCGGGCGCCGCTACCAATGCTCTCAATACAGGCAGTGGGTCAGAAAGGACCACAAACGGAAAAATTTTGGTAAGGAAGAACTCATTCGTCTGCGCGGAAAAAAGTATAAGAAGCGGAGAAGGAACATTTAGGGGCGGGGGGTTCAAACTAAAAAGAAAGTCCTCGTACGTCCTTCGCTGCTAGAAATTTCGTAGTACCGAACGGCCGGGTAGGATCACTGAGTGTGGGGCGATGGGTGTGAATCGCGTAGGCTCTTCTTGGAGCGAGAAGAGTCCTGTCGGGTTTAAAGTCGAGAGCAGAAAACCGATAAAACCCAGAAAGACGTGCGCTCAAGGGTACAAAGCTCTGAACCGGGGGAAGCGCCGAAATGCCAATTCCCGATCGATCGCAGCCGTGCAGGAAAAAGCGCAGGAGAAGCGGTAGGGTCCCGGAGACGTCAACTCAGGGAGAGCAACACTTACCGCGTTTTCATAGCGTAGGACGGGAAAGAGCTGGTCAAAGTCCAGAAAGTTCTGAGGAAATACTAAAGTAAGAGGAAGCGGATGAAAGTCCTAAAGGAGTGAGTCGCTTGAGGCGGGCGCTCGGAGAGGCTGGGATAAAAAAAAAAGTGGGGGAAAAACCAGCCGACCAAAGATCTGGGGGGAAAAAAGATCCGAAATGGGATGGGGAAATGGTCAGGGAAGGGATACCGAAATTGAATAAAAGTCGAGTGCGAGAAAGCCGTTAAGGAGAGCTGGTCTGAAAAAAAAGATCCAAGAGCAAGAACGCAAGGAGCGCGAAACTTGGCGGATATAAAGGGTTAAAAGAGAACACGGTGTGGAAAACATCGGGATATTGGGGCTGGGGAAAGGGGTGCGGGGAAAAGGTTTGGGGGAAGAAAAAAGACAAAAAAAAGGTTTGAACCCCTTATAGCTACTACCCAGAGTGTCTGTGAAAGGATGACGCTCGGGGAAAAACCAGGTACGCAAAAAAAAGCTAAAAGATCAGAAAAAGCAACCGCGACCTGGGCCTTTAGCAAACAAATCGCAGAAAAAGAAAGACTTTAAAAAAAATAAACAGGCGACGGGGGTCAAAAAAGAAAGGGGAAGGGGCATACTGGGAACACAGGAAGAGAAAAAGGGAGAATAAGCGAAGACTCGCGCGCAGAAGAGAAAAATTACCAATACAAAAAAAGAATAAAGAAAATTCAAAAACATACCTATGAAAAAATCGAAGGGGGTTTAAACAAAAAAGCGTGCGGCAAAAAAAGTTACCCGGAAAAAGGGGGTTGACGAATAGGCCTGGGGGGGAGAAACATGATGCGAATCTTAATAAATAAATTATGAGAAAAAAGGAGCCAAACAAGGAAATCAACGAGTGCGGAGCAACAGCAGGAGGAAAAAGAGGGAATGATATAAAGTCTAAACCGTAAACCGCAAGAGGGGGGAGGAGAATTTCCTCAGGGGCTATCCAGGGCAAGTGGCAAAACTGAAGTAGATAGGTAGGGCTGAACAGTTGACTTTGATTTCGACGAACTAATGCACGAAGGGTGAGATCATGTCGGGGAATGAGAGGTTTGGGTGCGAGAAAGGGAAGGCGTGCCAGGGAGGGACGTTAGCTTAATCTTCATAAAGAACCATTAGGTGGACCTCCCCTCGAAAGGCTGGCAGCCAGACTTATCAGAAGGGAGGAGAGAGGAGGGAAACTGTAGCGAAACGTATGGTGGGGGATTGCTAAACCATGTCTCCGGTTTTCGAGGAAGAGGGGCGAATCGAGGGAAAAAGGGCGTTTGTAAGAGAGAAAATTTTGAGGGAGGGCCTGCGCAGAAAGTACAAAAGACCTGGAATTGGGTCATATGTTTTAACGGGGGCAAAAAGGGGAGATCATCCACAAAGTCCGCAAAGTGAAGAAGTGGAAAGAGGAAAAACCCCCCTGGGTTCGGGAGTGAAACCTCATCTCCAAAGCAGTGGATTTCCTGTCAAAAATCCGTCCCAGAATCCTAAAAAGGGGAAAATAACCGAAAAAAAGAATAACATACGCCTCACGTGTCAATCGCGTGGAGAAAAATCGATGCGAAAAAGAAAAAAAAAGCACTCAAAATGTACCCGCATCTCAGTCTTTGGTTGGAGAAAAAAAAAGACAGGCTGATGGAAAAAGAGTCCGCGCCGGGAAAAGAGGGAAGGAAAAAAATGAAAACATATACTTATGACCCGAACCGGAAAATAAATAGAAGTACCGGGCCAGCAAAAGGAGGACAGAACTAAATGGACCAGCCGATACCAGTTTCGGACAAAAAGAAAAAAAAAAAAGGCAACGGGGGGAGCGACGCGGGTAGTCGCGCAATTGAGAACTGGAAACTCGGAAGACCAGGACTAATAGAGAGAATGCTCAAGAAAAAAAAGAGTTCTTTCGGGAAGAACGCACACGCCGAGCATTGGGCCTTAGCCGGCCACTGGACGAGAAGTCATCATACTCAGCCAAAGAAAGGGAATAGGTAGAACCGTCGAGGCGTCTGTCAAAAGAACAAATATCTCGCAAAACCACCTAATCGAAAAATCAATCCGAACAGCAACGAAGAAGACTCTCAAGGAAAAACTAAGCAAGACGAAACCGGTAAGAGAAGAAGAGGGACTAGAGACGCTGTCTCTCGGGAAGGAATTCCCTCCGAAAAGAGATGCTCTTAGAAAGATCCTTATGTTGTTCAATCCGAAAAGGGGAGGTCCAAAGGATGCTAGCCCACAAAGGCTGAGAAGAGGAGATGGCATATGGGAAAGGCGCTTTAATAGTAGCTCCTTTTGGGGGGGCGGAAAAAAAAATAGGATAGATTTGTGAAGCTTAAAACAAACCGAAAAAACTCCCGTAAATTTCAGGAAAAAGGGGGTGGGATTTCAAGAAAAAGCTAGATTTCCGTCTGGCGAGTTGGACGAGCGAGGTCAAGGTTTGGCAGAGTCGCGCAGGAACGCGGAAACGCAATCGAAAGAGAAGATAAACAGTACGCGAAATTCCGAAGAGGAAGGATCTCCTAAAATGTACTCTTAATCCCATGGGGGGAAAATGCCCGAAAAATGTGTCGCGAGGAAAGAATTAGCCAAAGAAGATGTTAGAAAAGGATGCAGGCGGGTACGAAAAGTTACAGACGGTCCTAATTTCTTAAGGGGAGAAGAAAACGCAGAACACAGAGCCTCAAAAAAAGAAAAGCTACAGAGCGTCCACCGTGCTATCAATGCAGCGGCGAGTACATTGCTAACGGAAAAGTAAGTGTTCGAAAAGAGGGGGGGATCACAAAAAGATGCTAGAGAGATAAATCAGAGGTAGTAGTTACAAAGAAAAAAGGTCTGGTTGGGGAGGGGGAAAGAAGCAGAAGGGGGTCAGGGCTCCGTGGCTCGAGCATCGAAAAGGAGAATAAAATCGCTTTTCAAGAGAGGGATTCAGGGAGAGGGCAGTGGCTGGGAGTATGGTAACAAAGAAAAAAAGAGCCCGCGCGGACACTCAAGAGTATTCCAAAAGGAAAAAGAAAGGGGGAACAAACCGTACGGCGGATTTAGAATCTGAGCTAAAAGCTCTTGGGAGTAATTTTAAAAAAAAAATGTAAATAAAAAGGGAGGTACTACACCCCCACAGGGGGTTTCTTAGTTTGAGACCGCCGGCGAGAAAAAGCCGCGCAAAAAAAGGAATAGAAGAAAAGCGCAAATGACGGGGACGAGCTAAAGGACCTACCGTTACGCTACTATACCCTGTCACAGACAGGACGTCGATTTCTGCAAGAAAGGCCAGTGAGAACTCAGAAATGAAGAGAAAAAGACCTCAAAAGGAAGGCCAGAAAGCAAAGCAAAAATCCCACGTCAAAAGAGGGAGGACGATCAAACCAAACTTCACGAAAAGGGTGGAGCAAGTCCAACGCATGGAGAAAACAGGCCAAAGAGGGAGAATAAAACATCTCTTTTTAGAACAAAGGGGAAATTAGAACCGGGAGGGGGCAACGAGAAAAAAAGGAAAAAGGACTCAAGGAGCCGCGGACTAGTTGGAAAACGGGGGTCTAAGATTCTCGCGAAAGTAGGTAAAAAACACCGGGAAAAACTAACGGTCTCACTTCAGTTGGCCGGGACGCGACTAAGAAGGAAATGCGTGGAGGGGAGCCCAAACTCGGCGAAGTGGCTAGATGGGCCCTTGAGGGGGGAATCTGCACTCGCCCCGCTGGTTGAAAAATGTCGTGAAGCATAAAGTTGGGGTGGAGGGGGGGGGGAATTAACTTTAAGAGGGCGGGGCTAGGGCTGCGTCGACGATGTAGTCGCTCGGACCAGGCTCGAAAGTATGAAAAAAGAGGTGGGTAGGAAATCAGAGGGAGGGAAGTGTAGAAAAATCGGCGGGAACGTGCTAAAGTCATCCGCTTGCGTCGTACCACTGATCGGAGAAAGGGCGACTTGTGGAAGACTGTTTTACGGATTAGCAAAGGCTGAGGAGGAAGCGTGAGGGAGAAGTATGAGGAAGGGAATAAGACGGGGGAGTAGGTTAACGCGAATAAAAGGGGACGGTCCAAAAGATCCGCAGTAAAAAAAGGGGGGGGCAAAAAAAAGTTTTTAAAGGGGGAGGAGAACTGTCATCAGAAGCAGCATGGAGGTCGGCGTTAAAAAAAAAAAAAAAAAAAGTCTGTTTTCGAAAACCTCAGGGAAAAAGAAAGGGATGCAGAAGAAGTCACGAAGGGGAGGGAGAATGGGAACTGTTTTTCAATCGGCGCTCGGTAAAAAAAAAAAACCCAACTGTCAACTCCCAGAGAGGCTGAACCAGGGGAAAAAATTGGTGTAAAAACGAATGGGGATTTTGTCAAGGACAGAGCGCAAAAAAAAAGCAAAAGGCCAATACTGAAATCGGAGAAAAGTTTGGAAGAAAAGTAAGCGGTGTTTACCAGCGATCCTTTCAAAAATGAATAGGCCCGAGAAAAGGGGCCGCGCGATTCGGCGGCCTAGGCGTCCCGCGAAGGGAGAAATCTACCGCTAAAAAACGAAGGTGCACAAATGAAAAGGATCTAAAGAGAAAAGTGGATGGCGGAAGGCCACGGACTATTGAGAACATACAAAGGTCAGACTTGCTCTAGAAAAAAAAATAATGACAGAAAGAACGGCTGCAAATCACGAAAAGAACAAACTTCGACCAATCCTGCTGCCGGAAAAAATCTACAACCAAAACTCTCTGAACTCGAGAGTGGAAAAACACGGTCAGGGCGGTTATAAAAAGAAGAAGAGACAGGGCAAATGGCAAGTTGGGGAAGAATCCTTATCCATCATAGAAAGGAGGATCGTTTGCTCGCGCAACTGGGGGCTAAAAAAGGGGTATGTACATCGTCTTGGAAGAGAAAAGATAGCCAAAATTATGATTAAAGAAAGTGCCTGTCGGAATGAATCCTACATTACTAACCCCCTTTGTTGAGAACAGCTCGAAAAGCTATCATA
>Ga0179593_1376210_pt1 | contig 25364 bp, 19 predicted proteins | sample CZODoug2_1_08_16_FD_185931 | JGI IMG/M metagenome (GOLD analysis project Ga0179593, IMG submission 185931) | Vadose zone soil fungal communities from Angelo Coast Range Reserve, California, USA - CZODoug2_1_08_16fungal (PacBio error correction) | ecosystem: Environmental > Terrestrial > Soil >...
CGTTGGACGGGAAAAACGTCTCAATAAAAGGGTGACTCGACCAGTTAAGAACGCTGGAGGACACTCGAATGGCGATCACAAAACCATAGACACCTTGCCGAACTTGCGGGACAGTGGGAAAGCGTTGTAAATTGGCCCTGCGCGCACCGTGCGTTAGGGATGTATGGGCAATGGAGCGGGTAAAAGAGGGGGGGGAGAGGCGCCTCTAAGGGGGCTCGTCATAGCCAGGTTACGAAAGAGAAACGTAGCTGCGGAGACGAGGAATTGCTCAATCGTCTCTTCCACTCAAAAAAAGGAAGTCTTAAAGAGAGAGGAGTGACGATCCTCCAGAAACAGGCAGTGACAGGAGAATTGTCAAAATCGCGTGAGAAGTGCTCACGACAATCAAAACTTGAAACGGGAAAAGAAAAATCTTGACCGGCACGACTGCGGAAAAATCATCAACCACAAGGAGGGTCAAGTTTCCAAATCTATCAACGGAAAAGGGGGTCCCAACAGCAGACCTAATTAACTTTGGCAAACAAATGTGAGGGTAAGTTGTGCAGTGGGGTCGCCACACTGGCAGCAATCTTCGCGAAACTCCCACAGGATGGGTACACTCGGAATCGGAGGGGGGGGGGAAAATGTAACGGTTGAAAGAGGGGGGGCGGTTTTCCTCCGAAAAAAGTGTGTTGTCAAAACTCCGAGACGCTCTAGTTGAGGGGCCGGGGGGGGCTAGATAAACCAACAAAAGCACTAAAAATGAGAAAGAGAGAAGAGATAAAAGGGAGCTAAAGAAAAGAGGGGGAGGAGGAGAAAAGAGGGGGGAACATAGGGGAGGGGGAAGGAGGGAGACGGGGGAAGGAAGAAGAGGAGAGGGAGAAGAAGGGAGAAGGGAGGGAAAAGGAAAAAATCGGTGGAACACCATCGGTTCGAGAACACACTCAGCATTCGCACCCACCACCAGGAGATTTACGTAGTCCATAGCCCTTCACAAACAGCGGAGAGAGAACAAGAGGTGAACCCGGTAGAGCATTTGTAAAACATCGTACGTACACCAAACTGACTCGTCCTGTTAGAATAACCCTATTGTCGACATTCTATTCAGTCCAGCAATCAAAAAGTACAACCTACACACCAAGAGTGAAAGAAACCTGACCAGCGATTGTAATTGACGATGATGGGTAAGTTAGTAAAAAATTATGTACGTTTAACACAGACGGAAAAAAGCGTAACATATAAAACTGGTTAAATATTCAAATGTTAGCTTTCCTCCCAGACTTAATGTTTATACGGAGAAGGGCAATTGCTAGCCTCATACGACGCATTCGCATACGGGGGGAAAAAAGCTTACACAGTCCTACCAGTTCGTGACGTTCCATGCATAAAACAACCAGTCGAAGAAGCGGAACCTACCGCTAGGCCCAATTGTGTTCTCATCGAACAGGAGAAGCCTGAATAAGGAGAAAGCTTCAGGAGAGACCCAATTTCACCCTCACAAGTCTGGGAGGGAGAAGCAAGAAAGGGAGAATATCCGGACCTTCAAAAATGAAGGTGGACCAGCGGCACAACACCGAACGTCTCTAGGGAACGACATAAGGGAGGTTAACAAACATTGAAACTAGACTTAGCTCTGACCGGATTGAGTTTCGTGCAAGAGCGCTATATCACATCAATCACGAAGAACAGGGTCAGGAACGCGGCACAAGGTGTTGTTCTCATGCAAGTTAACACTCTTTTTTTTGGGACTGCGGTGAGACCATACCGTGGCGGCTAAGAATCGAATCAAGAAATAAAGCTCCGTGATGATTCAAGGGGTTCAGGGAATCGGCAAAAGAGGAGGCACGTGGCATACACTAACCTAGATACCCACATGGCGAAACGATTTAAAAGAACAAAAAACGATCAACTCCCGGCCACTATGACCATCGAACCATTAAGAACCGAAAGGACAGGGTCGATAGAAACAATCACAAACCAAGTGCTGAAAAATAGGTTCGGAGCGTGACAGATGAAGAAGATACAAGTTAGACATTAACAGGGGCAACTCTCATCTAACGGAGCGTCTCTTAACAATCCCCAAAAGCTGCTGTTTCGTACTCGTTAGAAGGTTTGTGTCATGTGTCGAATTAAGCAAACCTGGTAGATGGTGAGAACACAAGTCGGTGACGTTTGAAGGGCATCAAGCTCTTGGAAGCGACGACTGAAAAAAAAACAACCTATAGTCACTGGTACGATGTCCAGAAAACAGTCGGATCTCTTGTAATCCGAACCGAGGGACGGCACCTGAGGGGCGGGACCCGCCAAAACACCCTACAGCTCCTACCAAAAACCAAAGCTAAGACCCCTGAGCACTCTCCACATCGTAGTCACAACCAAATCGACCCCTGATTGACCCATGACAAGATAGCTGCCTTCGGTCCCACAAGTCCTCGACTTCGCCGGGGATGGCTAAGGACGCTATGACGCTGGACGTAGGCGGAAACCTAAGTGAACACGATTCGACAGTGGCGACGGCACAGCACGCGAAGCGCTGGCGGGGCATTCGACAGGCAAAAGTCAAATTAGTCGCATGGCACGAGCCTAATCTTACTTAACGAGATGGTAAGGCGATACCTAACACTGTGGGTCGTGACGGAGGAGGCGCAGCGCATACAAATAAAGGACGTCGTGATGGAAGAAAAGAGAATGGGCGTGCTTAACAGATTGCTATGCCAATCCGGGAAGGGAATCACAGATTGTATATGGCGGTTGTCCTGAAGCTCGATGGAAACAACATGAAGGGCCGTCATGAGAAAGGAGATCTATGAGAGGCCGGCAACTGACCCAAAAGCAATTGAAAAGGGAGCAAAAGGTGACATTCACCGGGCCGATACCGGGATAACAAAAGCCACTTAAAGAGCGGCACATGTTGAGAAACGGCATTCTGGGTCGTGCGAGAGGGGCGTGGATGCGGTCCCGACGATAGGTGCTGCACGGAAAAAAGGGGCTAGGGGTCTTCGACAAGTTGAATGGGGAGAGTGCGAGTATAAACGAAGCTATGGGGAAATAAGTTCGTAACCGGCGAGTAAAGGAGGGTGGGGACGGACCAAAAACGAGCGAAGTAAACGTCCCAGGAAGAACATTTCGTCGGGGGCTTTAAAGGTCTAAAAAATGAAGGGGGAACCGATCTCCAAAAAAAGCTACTTGCGAAACGAGTCAAGAACGCCACGAAAGTCCTGGGGAAAAAAGAGGCAGCGCGTCTATGATAAAAACTCAAAAGGGGGGGAGGGAAAGAGGATCCATACCACAGCGAGGTTCCTAGTCGTCACGGTGGGCAAGTATTGGCGTCGTTCGTAACCAATTGGGGGAGGTTTGAGTAGAAAAGGATGGGGCAAGAGAAACAGGGAAGGTTTGCGTTCAAATCACACAGAAGGTGACTCAGCTGTTGTAAATGGAGGGAGCGGGGAGACACGGCACGCAAGCGCCGCCGGCGCTCGCCCCACCGACAACACGGCCACCCGGTCGTCAAACTCTGGAAAAGATAGTCATGTAAGAAGGAAGGTCTCTAGGCGGGAGCAGGGAACTTAATTGTAAGGGGGAACTCGGTGAATGTGAAGACCCACTGGGAGGTGTCAGGACGGCGTATCGGTGTCCGGGTGGGGTAGAATTCGTGTCGCGGCTCTTTTAAGGATTGAACACTGTTGAAAAAAGCAATAGGACGGTGGGAGGACGCCGCATCGAGCGAGATCGAACCGTCATTACTCGCGGGAATAAAATGTAATTCAAAGTAAATATGGGGGACAGCTAAGGCGCAATACGTTATGCAGTTCTCACGGTGAGGATGGCAAAGCGCAGCCTGCTGGTGGGAATAACCTTGGCGATGACAAATTTGGTGGGGGGGGGCGAAACAATACACAGGTAAAACAGCAAGAAAAGTTTTACGGGGGGGTGCTGCGTCCTTGGACTTGGAGAAAACTGTGCTGAGAGAAAAGGGACATCTGCGCGGGGTCTAGGACGGTCAACAAGACGAATCGGCAGACACACACGTGGTTCTGCCAGAGCCCGTGAGACTGAGTGATGGTCCTAGTCATGGCGCACGAGAGAGGCCGTAGTCTTACCCCTAAGGCAGGAATGCTCTGTGTGTGGGGGTGCAAGGTCGGGGAGCGTGCGTGGCAACGAAAAGGGAACAGCGCAAGGAAAGACCGCGAGAGGAGGGGCAGAGAAGAATCAGGACCTGGGTTCCTCTCGAGGCCAGGGTAATATAGGCAAGGCCGGAGTGAATGCTTGTTTTGGGAGGTTCGTAGAAGAAACCGCGCGGACCCTCCCTCGAGATGCTGAGATTATCAGGATCAAAGTTGGATAAACGACCGGGAGGGAAGTGAAATTCGAAAGGACACGAAAGCGGGTTGGGAGGAGACGCCTCTCCAGAACACATTATAGAAGCTAAACAGCGCGAAGGGGGGGTTCCGGAAGAAGATGAGGGTTCGCAGGGGTGACAAAGGAAAAAGATCAGAATCAAGGTCAACCGTCAAAAATGTTTGGACAAGTCAAGTCCAGCTTAAGGGGGGGTGTGCTACTCATTAGTCTCTGCGGGAGTAGATCAGCTCAGTGTTCTCACGACCTTTCTTCCTTAGGCCCTTAATCGTGTTTATTGTCACCTCGGCAAAAGCCTTTGAGAGTGGCAAGTGTATAATCCGAAACCGACGCTCGCAATACAAAAGAATTCCTGACGATATCCGGCCTCGTAAGAAATTTGGGGCGGCGATTCCCCAGGAGACACGCGAGTTCCAACGTCCACGCGCTGGCACATTGAAAAGAAACTCAAACTGCGGACACATGTAAAAGCCAGCATGTCGTAGGGTCCGGGTCCAGATGATACAGCTGCAGGGGGGGACGAGCTTCACAGAGAAGACTTCTTATACATCCAAGAGGTATATGCTTTGCGTCAAGGAACAGTGAGTGGTTGGTGTGGTTCAGTCTCCAACGAGTAAAGGCAGGAGCTTCTTCATGGGGCAAGCAACGTAGCCCAAGACGGGCGGGAAAGAGAACGACTGATGGATTGCTGGCTCTCACGTGACGATGAGGACCGGGGGGAGACTCCTGCGGAGAGCAGGATGAACAGGGATGGTGACGTCAGAGAGGAAAAAGTCGGCCGGTGTAGCGGAAATCGATCGTATCTGAGTAAAGGACCGGCTACAAGCCCGTTGAAGCACGACCGATAGCCAAGAGGTGTCAACAAAGAGAGCCGATGACATAAATGGGTGGACAAAATGTAGGGAACTACCGTGGTACTTCGTAAAAGGGGGCCGAAACGGGAGATGTGGGAAAAAAAGGAACATAAGGAAAGAAACCCCGCCATATGCCAAGGAGAAGCGGGTGGAAGCAGAACAGGCGCATATCAAGAAAAAGGGGACAGGGCTGCACGCGGAGTGTCGACAGCGGCGGAAAACGCGGGGGCCTCGGGGGGATCACGGGGAACAACAGGCCGATGAACATCGAGGGGATGAAAAGAGACGCGTTTGTTGACGGCCTGGGGGCGAAAAGTGCGGGGAGAACGTGCCGAAAGGACTCGTGGCGCCCCATTCGTAGAATCATTGTCGGGCCGCGGTCGATTCACAAGCGATCCCAGTAGTGGGTAACGACGTCTTTTTCAGACAGGCAGGCCTATTGTAACCGAGCAAGCCATTGTGGCGAAGGAATGAAAGATCCAGGAAAGGAACACTCGGACCTATGTGGTACACCAGGAGACGGCCAGAAAGAGAGGATTTTCGAAAATTGCGGCGAGGTCGCGCGTTTGTAACGTTAATACCTGCCCTAAGCAAACAGATAAGGGAAGGGGAAAAGATGGGGGGAGAGAGAGGTTGGGGTAGAAGTCCGAGAGACGTAGCGGCTCAAAGCAGTAGGCGTTTGGGGGGATCGCTCGGGTACGCCGAAAACGGGAGCTCTTGGGCGTAGAATCCACTGCAAGGAAAACGCAAAAAACCGGGACTGGTACCTCAGAAACTTTTTCGAGGGGGTCTTAGGAAATGACAATGCCTTTTGTGGTGGGAGTTGTTTATCTGTCGGCGCACGTGTAATCACAGCAAAATACCGGGAAAGGGTGGGTGCAAGGACGCGGGGGAGGATAATTGGGGGGACCCGGGTAGTAGGGCAACAGAATTTAAATGTTATTGTGTACGAATCAAAAAACAAAAGGGGGATACTTAGGACGGGGAGTACGGGCGAGATCGAGCCCGGGCGACGAAACTCAGCGTCGAGAAACGGAAGCATGAAAAGAATTCCTCAACCAAAAAAAAAAGGGAGTGGAAGATCTGCGGAAAAAAAAAGCGACGCGCGACGGAAGAAGCACTCCGCCAAGAAGAGAAGCAGAGAAAGGATACGTGAACCAAGACCATCGGCCATCCGATCGAGGAACACTAGCGCAGAAGGTAAGGGCCATAATATTAAGCATGGAAAAAGAAGCAAGAGAACGGTCGGCACACCTGGAGACGCGGGCTGATCGAAAAACTGAACGAGGCGAACAAAAAAAAAGGAAGGTCGGGGCGGTGAAAAGTTGCGGTGGTTTCACTCCAAGGAAGTTTTAAAGAAAAGACGCAAGAAGTAAACACCGGGAACGCTACCAAAAACGGCCACGGCGAGCTTTGCGCGAACGATCGAAACAAAACACAAAGCGCCGCCAGATTGTGCCCTTCCGAGATGGCGTATGGCCCGGGGAGCTCAGGACATTCGAAAAGTTCAGATACCGAGAATGCACAGCAGTTCAGTTTTGGAGCTTAAACCCCAATACCAATAAAGGGTGTTTCTTTAATCACGGACTGGTCGAAGACCACGCACCAGATGTTAAGGTCAAAAAAGTATGACTGTAAAGAGAAGCAGTATCATCACTGATCTTGAGGGACGTGTAGGATACGCATGGGGTAAAAGTATAGGGCACGCCTGCGAAAAAGCTCGCCTGACGGAGACACCAGATTTTATGCACGAAATCTTCGTCGCGAGAGGCCGAGCATCGAAACAAGCGCGTAAACGTGGGGGGGACTATCGGAAAGAAACGCAACGACTGGCTTCGCCACTGTCGCTTAGACAACGCTAAGGGCGATAGAAGACTCAGCCGATATTCCTCACTGTCCAAAAAGGAAAGAGGTCGATAATACTATTCAACAAGACATTGGAGAAGGAAAACTCGTCGGGAGTCGACCAGAAACACACATTTCACCATGTTACAGAGCACGGGCTGATAGTGAAAAAGAGTCAAAGGGAGGGGTGAAGACATCTAGGGAGACTGTAAAGTGAGTGGCTTTTCACAGGCTAACGTGAAAGAGAAGCGCATGGTGATCAAAACAGGCTGGCGCAGCATCGGAAAAAGGAAAAACGTAGACCGTACTCTTCTGAAGTAACCGATCGGTCGAGAGGGGCTAAAAAAATACCGAGAGTAGTCAGCCATTTGAGAACAAAAAACACCGTAATGAAGAACGACCATAATAAAGGGCTGGAAGAGCACGAGTACTTTTTCTACGGAGTTCCTGTACGTCAACCGGCATTTTCGGGTGTCAGGACAAAGCGGGGAAACATCGTTACAGGGACCATCGAAAAGGGACGCTTTCTGGTAACTGAACCGGACCATACTAATGGGCGGGGCGAAATAACATAACGACTTCTAATAGAAATGGGGAAACCATCGAGGGGAAAACTACGGAGTAGGCAGTTACGGCGAATAGTTCACTTTCGGGACTTAAAAGCCGCTCGAGGGGAATCCATCAATACACAAGCGGGTGATAAAAGAACCGGCAAGACCAATTCTGCCGAGACAGATAAGAACGCCACCTAGGGGGTCAAAACAAGACGGGATAAGGGAACGGGACCGGCCAAACGCACAGATAGGGGAATTCTCGGTGACGATGGCGCAGTGACCCTGCAAAGCTAACACTGGGAGGGGGGATTGTCCGGGAGGAGAAGATCCATCGCGGGAAGATCCTCCACTAATCGCAAGGAACAGCAGAGAAGACCTCATCATAGCGGGGATTACTCCACCCAGACAGAGAACTACACCATGGGGGGGGAGAGGGGAAAGACTGGTCAAGGAGGCCTGTTATACGGGGGGAGCAAAAAGAAAACAATGCCCGGGTTATGTATGCTCCACCAGCCCTCTTTCGGCGTTAAACGTAGTGGAAAGTTTCTGAGCGGCCAAGAGGCCAACAGATTGCGAGAGTCGAATGCGGACTAATCGTCACGGCAAATTCCTAGGGAGAGAAGGGGGGGTACAAATAGAAGAAATACTCGGAGGGGGTCATTCCTCCACTTCTTTCAGGATAAGGAAAAAAAATAACGAATGCAGACTGTAGCAGCTGATGCAAAGAGAGATGCTGAAGAGATCTATCAACAAAAGCGAAGAAAAAGGTCCCCCCAATAAGATTTCGCTGCCAAATGGGACTAAGTCTGGGCGGCGTAACACATCCTCGGACGGGGGGGGGGGGGGTGTCTAGGACCTAGGCGCCTGTCGGGCGGCAATGCTGCGCACCTTTCACCATAGTCGCCGTCTGCGGCCAACCCACTGCGTGGCCCGAGCAAGGGCGGGAAGGAACGCGATAAACAAGACGCCAAATTGAGGTCCCGTTTTCGGGCTCGCAACAGAACTCGCACGGTTCATCAAGCTGTGCCATTTTGTGGTTGGTTTTTCCGCCTTTCTTTGTTTCAGTTTGGATAGGGATCATGCCCCGTGTGGAGGCTCCTTAAGAGACCGTAGAAGGTGAGCGGCGTCGGGTTGAAATTGACAACTGAGGAACCTCCAACGTCTACGCCTACGGCCGGGAAGAAAAATGCTGAGAGGGGACAGCAATTCCGTCAAAATGGTGACTGGATGTGTCACTGCCCCAAAGCTGGGGAATTCAAGGTAGCCGCCAGGACCGGCGTCTACAAAATAGATGAAGAAGAAGGCTTCAAGAAAGGAAAAACTCAGAAAAGGAGTCTCAACAATTACCTGTGAATACTCCAAATGAAGCATGCGCGGAAGACAAGGGACCAATATATGGGTACGGCTCGAAAAGCACGGGATGCCGCCTGCACGAAACGCTCGACCAATGGACTCAATTGACTAGGGGGGGACCATGGTATGAAGGAACGTCGAGAGCACGAACGTGACACGAAGTGCGTTCACAACGAGGCGAGGAAAGGTACTCTAAAGAAGACAAAAAAGGACAGACGGAGTCGGGCGTGAAGGAAGGTCAGCTGGCCAACTATGATCTCACCACAGGAAACGGTCAGTCAGGACTCAATCGCCACAAGGTTCCGGCAACCTCGTCACTGGGATCGCGAGTCTCATAACACAAGAACAGAGGCGGACTCAGAAAAGGAAAAGAACGGGAAGTGCCTCTATTCCTTTGCACATGTGAGATGCATTCTTGAAGCGTAAACCACCTTGCCAGGGTTTCTGAGAGGGGGCACACCTACCGATGGCACGCCCTAAAAACCCACCAGCAACGGGGAAATTTTGCAGGGAAGGGAAGGAGCTAAATGGGATTGAGAAGTTCCTGCGGTCGAAATCGGCTGCAATCGCGTTATTATGCAGTGGGGGTTGATGCCAAGACGAATCAAAGAAAAATGTCGAGTCTCTTTAATCCACAGTCGGGGGGAACCGGCAATGCGGAAAAACCTCTGTGCAGGGTGAAGCTGAAAACAGGTCCGGTGGGTCAGACGATCCGGGGCAGTGGAAAAGGTGGAGAAGAGGAGAGGGCACCATTAACCCTGAAGCAGTTGCGCAAATAAACAACCTCACTCCCTTGGGGTGGGGACAGGAGCATTGAAGGGGAGGCTGAAGCCCGTAAGGGAAAGACCGAACGGCGCGGGGCCACTTTTCGTCACGGGAATGAGAAATCATCCGTGGGTGGAAAGATACTAACAGGAAACATCGTGAGGGCCCTACATTATTGCGCATCGAAGCCCTCGGCGGCCGCCAGGGGCGACGTGGGGGTTGCCAGCCCGACGGGTCGACTAATTGCTGCGAGCTGGCCAGGGGAGAGCAAGCATATCAAGATAAAGAGGGGTCCCTCAATAACCACAGGATCCACTCGGAGGAGCAGCAAGTGTGACGGACGCCTAGGCTACATTTACATTTTTCCACAGTTGCAAGAAGAAGAACACGAAGTCGGGGGGAGTAGTCCGCGATAACTACGGTCGGCGTAAGGGCCCGTAAGAGGGACGCCCTGATCTGGAAGAGGCAGGAAGCACCCTGATCTTAATGGGTGGGGGAAAGAGAAGCAGGGGGGGGGTAACGCGGAGATGCGCGTCATGGTAGCGGTATAGTTCGGGCGTTGGGAACTGAGCATCAAATTTTTGGCGTGGGACAGCCGAGACGGGATGACACGGACACTACGCGATCTCGGGACAGAAGATCTTAATATCAAACCTTCCACCATGATCAAGCGAAACGGTCTGTGGGGCAGAGGAAGATTCATCTCGCCAGGAGGAGGGCTCACATCGAGCATGGCATCTGGTCGTCCCCTTCTATCTTTCTATGATGGGAGCACCCCCTACTCCTCTCTTAAGTTACGATAAAATCCGGGTCCTAAATCAGCACGGACGAGGAGAGGGGTTGAGGAAAAATCAGAGGACGCAAGGTTGGCACCCCCGTGACATCGGCGCTGGCCAGGAAGTCGAAAAAAAACGTGGGATCATCGCAAGGATAAAAATGGGGGGCACTACCCAACTGGTTGGTTGAAGAGGCTAAAAGGGGCGAAGGAACTGCGGAGTAGTAAAGGCTAAGGAGCTGGTCAACTATTACAAGCGTGAATCAAAGCGGGCGGAGATTAAACAGAGACTGTATTTTCAACTTGGGCTGACCCATAGGACATGAAAGCCGGTAGGAGGAACTCGGGACAGGTCTCACGAAAAACCGACGCATCAGAATAGTGCCCCAATGATACTTATACGTTCGTCTCAAGGTGCGTGAAAGGGCGCATGGTCATCACTGAGAACAGCAACGCTGTGCTTTTGGACCGGTTGAGACGTCTGATCTAGAAAAACATTCTGAAAAAGAGTGGCCGTTCGTTGGTTTGGTCGAGACCAGCAGTAGTGTTTCGGGCTTGCAGGAAGTTCGTGATAGAGAGGGGGGTTACGCGGTAGCTCCGGACTTCAGGGATTCGCCCGGCAGCCGTACTCTAGGAATATTCACAACGTATTGGCCCGGGGGAGGGGGGGTAGGTTGGGATGTGGGGAAGTTCAGGCGTACAGTCGACGCTTGCAGGGGGAAAGTCCGGAGGACCGCAATCGGGTCGTAGCATGTTCGAAAGTGGGGTAGATGCCGTACCCAACGTAAAAAAGCGACGCAGTGCAGCTTCCTTAGCTTCAGACATCGTCGGGCATGATCCGTAGGGATGGTCGGTAAGATACACCGGGGACGGAAGTAAAAGGAGCTAACGTCTGCGTTGATAGCTCTGGTCTGCCGTTGACTTGATTGACGGAGGAGGACCTGGGGAAAAGCGTTTTGGGAAAGCTTGCCGCCATCATCGTGCCAACAGTAATGCTGCAGACAAAAATGGCGTAGGAAGACGGGAAGTACAGATCAATGTCGGGTTCTTTGGTACCGAAACAGTGACTAAGGTCGGCCGCAAACAGTGAGGGGGTAAAAGGGGACGGGAAAACGGAGGAAGATTGCAAAATGCCGCTTGCACAGGGTCAGGGAGGGAATGGGGGGTAGTTCAGAGGGCAAAAGAGGACACAGGGTCTCAACTACAAAAAAGAATCACTGGGCAAGACTGGTATGAGAGAAAAGGGATGGTTGAGAATAGGGGGGCCTCGGGTGTGGAGGCTGCTTCGTGAGCGCTAACAGGAAGTTGGCGAGGTCAAGGAGATCACAAAGAAGAATTGGTGACAGGAGAGGCGAAGGGCTGTCATTAAAAAGGCAAGGGGGCCCGCCGTAAAGTCTCGAGTAGAAGTAGCGCGGGCAAGTAAACCGTTCCGACTACCGAATACCAAGGATTGGCGAACCTCGCCACGAATTGGTCTTGTCGCAGACCAAAGAAAAGAGGAGAAAAACAAAGGGGAGTGGTCGCGAAAGGTGAGGCTAAGAAAACGACTCTAACTGGTCCAAGGGCATCGTACGTACCAGAAGGCGCAAGCCCGAGAAAAGCACTCGTACTCAGTCAAAATGCAGAAGATGCAACGGTGGGAAGGGGAGGAACAGTAGGGAGGAAAAAAACGTGCGGGGTGGGGGTTGGGGTGGGGGGCCTGGAGTGGTCTCGCGAAAAGCACCGAGTCGGCGGGCCTTGGCGGACCTGTCCGGATCTCCACGTGGAGGTCCAGGTAATGCGGGGGAGGAACCAGGGAAAGGGAGGGACAAACCCAGTGACTGTAGAAAAGGCGAGGCAAACCTACGAGTAAGAATTGAGGCAAGGGTTAGTTAACGGGGGGCGTTCGCGCACGTTGGCGAGAAAAAAAAACAGATAACCTGAAAGACCGAAGGGGGTGGGCGAACCGCGGGGAAATATAGTGAACCCATCCCCCACGGCTGGGGGGGGGGGGAAGACGAGGCGCGGGGAAACTTGTCCTCCTTCAGACGGTGAAATACGGTAAAGCTTCTGCGAATCCTGGGCGATGAAGAGTAACAGCGGGCCCCAGGGTGACTCACATCTCAGAACTCAACACGGGGAGGTAGGAAAAATATTTAGCTCAATCGACCGCAGTACTATAATGGTCGGAATCCACAAGAAGGGAACAGTACCTTAAGATACTGATACCAGAGGGGGTGACCTATAGGAGGCAAAATAAATCCAGGGGACTGTGTAAATGTTAATAGGCGTGGGTTCCATACAGGCTTAGGAAACGGTAACGGGAGAGAGACGGGAGCTGATCGAACCATACACGTGAGCCTGGTCCCGACGAACCAGTATTAATGGTTCCTCGTGGGCTCAGGGAGACACGGTGCCGGATTTCCCGCAAGGCGGTGCACAAAAAAGGGAATATCGTGGGCCACCGGCGTCGATCTAACAAGATACGAGCAAATCCAACAAAATAATCCTGAGCGTCGCGACGATTACAGGAAAACACGCTTCTACGAAGAGGAGTGAAAGGAAGGAACGGGGCCGTGCTATAGGAGATAGAGGAAGTGGATGACTCCTTGACGTGCCGGCAGGACACATCCTGTCTGTCTCTAGGGCAAACGAGAGAGGGAAGGGCTCCCTTCCCGAGACCAACGACAGTTTGGAGCGCCGCTTTGTCCTCAAAACGAACAAGTCCTTTTCTAGTTTACGGCAAAGGACACAAGGTCTCTTAGGAAAAGAAAGGGCAATTTTCAAGAGAAAGCACGGCGAGGCACGACTGAGCGGCAAAAGGGATCACGAAGTTAAAGACAAGACGTCGGGAAAAAGAGCGCAGAAACTCTTCAGGGTCGAACGAGGCTCAAAAATCATAGTGTAGACAGGCCATTTAAAACAAGTCAAATCCGGAGGCCTAAACCGCGAGAAGTGGGGGAACCAGCTGGGGCAGCCATCATCACACCAAAAAACCTAGAAGGGACAGGAGAGGAGGGATGGATCTCCCTACAGCAATCCCAAGAGTTACAGAAAAGGGGGCTGGGAATACAGAGCAGGGTTTTTCTCTGTGCGATCTCTCGAGCTACGGGCCCAGAAGGGCACAAAGGGCAAGTGAAAAGAACCGTAAAAAAAACAAAAAACAAAACAAAAACCAAAAGACGCCAATCCAGGATAGAAGAGGTTAGAAAACCGGCTGCGAAGGGGACGTCCGCACTGTCCCCACAGGCGGGGGCAATAAGGTTCCTCCTCCAAAAAGCACGAACACCCCTATCCAGGAAGAAGCTTAAAGAATAGGGGAAATCGTCAGTAAACATTTTGCTAAACGTGAAGAAATCCATAAGACTGGAGGTCCGGAAAACCGATGAGGCTACCAAGGTAGTAAATACTTCAACAGGCGGGGCGGGAACACAAAACGTTCTCTCGTAAAGATACCTCGGAACGCGGCTGGGAACTCAATGACCCTGAAGGGGGATAGACCTGAAAAAGCCACATCAAGGGGGGAGGGCGCAATACTAGAGCGAGAGCATAGAGGCTTTCATACACATCGTTAGCCAGATACTAGAATGTTACAAAAGACCGGCAAGAAAAGCGGGGAGCGCGACGAACCCAGGGTGCGGTTCTCCTTCTCCACAGGGTTACTTGGCCAAGTATAGGAAGCGGGAAGGGGGAAAAAAAAATTACGAAGCGATGAATCGTTTAGTGGCGGAGGGGAATGTGCGAGCGGGCGGATAAAAACTGCCCTCACCGTGGTGCCGAAAAACGTACTTTCCTCTAAGAAATAAAACCCGGCTCGGAACTGCAAGCACGAAAGGAGCAAGGGACCATCTACGCGAAGAGGGCGCCGCATATCACACAGGGAGGGCGCAAAAAAGTGGCGGGGCGGGGAAAGATAACTTCCTGACCAGTGGAGACGGGGCAACAGCTTCGAAGCTCCCCTGATATTCTCGGCAAAAACCGGAGGCGCATACCTTCCTGGAGGCAGAGATCGGGGGGGGGGGATCCGGGGATGCTGGTGAGCGGCGATTCGTAAAAAAGGCTTTCTAAACCAAGAAAGCTAGTCGAATAGGCGAGGTTCCAACCTTTTTGGTGAAAAAAAGATCGTAGAAAAGGGACTACCCTCTCCGGAGGCGGGTCTCTCTGCCTGCGAGGGACGGGACCAGCAACCTAACCATCCGTAGAAGAGAATTGAAAGCTAGAAACTAGAAAGGAAAACAACCTAAGTCCCCCATTAGAAATTCTCTTCTCTACAAAAGCATCAAAAGCCGACTGCAGGATGGTACTCTGAGTCATAAGAAAAGGAACACTTCAGTGAAAGAGGAGCGGCAAGCTCCTAAGCGCGGCCTAATGGAAATGCTCGAAACAAGGAACCATCTCCGGGGAGCTCGCCGTCCACACTGCTGAACCCGATGAGGGGCCCGTGCGTCGATACCACTCAGAGAGGTTCTCAGTTGTTTTTTACTGACTGTCCTTCATGAGCATACGCAAGTAGGTGCGGGAAAGGGAAAAGCGCCAAACGCGCCGCATCAAAAAGGGAATCGGGGAAAGAAAAACATAAACATGGCCGGCCAGATTGGGCCTGGAGTGACCATTCAGCTGAAAGCAAAAATGTTACGCGCCCGTAAAGACGGCAGAGAGATCGGGGGGGAATAAGCAAGGCAACCGAAGACGCCAACAAAAAATATGAAAGTCTTCCCGGGCACTACAAGGAGAAAACTCCATTCCGACGGAAAAGATATCTACGGGCGGATTCACGAAGAGTGTCTGGGTATTCTGTATTGATGCAAGAAGGCCGCTCGACCAATGGCAAACACCTCGAAAGAGAGGGGGCCCAATATCAACGAAACGACGAACAGAGCGTTAACAGAGCTTTCGCATTCGCAGTACATAAAGAAAAAACGTCTCATTAGGCAAAAGGCCTTAGAGGGCGAAAAAGCTGGTCACAGAAAGGGCCACCTGAGAGGGAACACCTGGGGAGGCAGAATATGCAAGAACTCCATCACAACCGTAAAAGGGCATCGAGTAACGAGCAAGTGATAGAGCAAAAACACCAAAAAATGAGGGAAAGACGAAAGCAAACTAAGGGAGACCACTCGATGACTGTCACGTGTGGGCGATGGAAGTAAGGGGCTCGTTAGACCACACCTGGCAGCAGGGTGAGAGGGGATCGGGGCCGAACGTCACCTAGTTGGGACATCAAAAGCATTTCCACCGCCACTGGAAGGTTTTCAGATGTAAATGAAGAAGGTCAATACGAACGGAAGGGCGGGGAAACCTTCTGCACAGGGCAAAGATAGGGACGATCAAACGTCCTTGGTAGGGCAAAGTGTAAGGACTTGAAGTGCCGGCACGTAATCTCACGTAATAATCGGAGTGAAAAAGACCAGAGAGGTGGCACAAAGAGAAACGAAAGTGGGATGGAGATAACGGGGGAGAGTCATTGGGAAAGAAAGGCAATTGTCTCATGATGGTGGGGGGGGGCTGAGTCGGCGTAGGATTCGTCTACGTGTATGTCTGAAATTGCGAGCAAAAAATTTTTCCCGTCCCTACGAGATTTGCAGACCAGGCCATCTTGTGATGTGAGTGGATCAAGGATGGCCCAAGCAAGCCGCTTTTATTAAAGGGACTATTGCATGGGGGGGAGTGACCAGACGATTCTTTGAAATTGGATGGATATGGAACCGCCGCGCGGGCCAGGAAGGGGGTAAGAAGTCTACAACCTAAAATGAAACAGGGGGCAAGGAGAGCAAGGATAACATGAAGGTGCAGAAGAAGGACAAAGACGAGTAGGCGGAGGTACCCAGCCAGACGATAATACTCAGCGAGATCGTGCCGTCGTGAACTGAACTAGAAGAAAAGCGAGGATGAGGTGTTTGGACAGATAATAATGCTGGGTGAACGGAGGTCTAGGCGGAGAGGGGTCTGGAAACTTCCGACGAAAAATTCGGGGGTGGGCGGGGAGGAAAGAGGCATTGACCCCCTCCAAGAGACAGGGGGGAGAGAGGGAGCACTAGAAAAGGTGGGACTCATGACGATGAGCCAGTCGGTGGGGCGCCCATGACAAAAGCAGGTTTACGGGGAGGAAGAGAGCAGCACCAAGAAAGAAGGGTGACCTCAGCGTCGTAATTGGGGATGGCCGAGAATAGGGGAGAGTATCGGTTTGCAAAAACAGAAACGACACTGAAAGGAAAAGTCAGCGTCACGCCCTAACCACACCTATTTTGTGCAAAGCAGTATGGGTTTGGAGAGAGGGGGGGCAAAGCGCGAAGCGGTAAAGTAGATGCGCATCGATGCCCAAAAGAAAGAGGCCCGAGCCTGGTGTCTTGTCAGACCGAAGAGGAGCCGGGTTAATCAGCAGGGGGTCTCCGCAAAAGAAGCTCAATAAAGATGAACCACTCGAAGGGGAGACATTTTGGGGGCAATCAAGAAAAGGGAAGTACCCGGTCGGAGGGTTGAACAAAAAGGTCACTGGGGGACGTCTGAGACAAAAAAAATTCCTTTGCGAGAAAGCACTTTTTTAATGAAGGTTGTAGGGAGGGGGGAGGGGAGGAAAGAGACGATCGGGGCCGACCAACAGAGGGCGAAGTGGGGAGAAAGAAGAAGTCGTATTTTCTCAGAAAATTTTTGTTGTCTTTGAAGGAACTGCGAAACAATGCTTCAGGGGCAGAGCCCGGGAGGACACAGAAGCCATTATTATTACGGGAGATTCTTTAGTGTCCGACACCATAAGTTAGAGGGTGACAGCCCGGGAGACGCCTTTAAGAAAAGAGGAAAACCAGCACCTGGATGGTCGGTCAGATAGGTGGCGGAAATAATCCTGCGACTCTGAGTGGTATCTTAAGATGGAAGGAAACGAGCGGGTGGTCGGCGGAGAAACTGTGTCTCAAGAAAGAATGAAAAAAAAGAGCTGCGCCAGCCTGGGAACCTTGCTGTCGATTCCCTTCTGTGCGGAAAGGTGTCTGTAGGGGGGGGGAAAAAAGCGAAAAGGTGTGAAAAAGTGGAAAGGGCAGAACAGCGTGGTCAACAGCCTGACTAGGGGAATTACCCAAAGAATTCACATGACGAATGGTAAAAAGGGGGAAGGGTAGCTTCTTCTCCCTCAACGACGGGCCCTGTGAGGGATGAGAACAGAGTAGGACATGTTCGAGGGGTCGTCGCGGATGGGGGAAGAGTTCAGGTAGCAAACAAAACGAGAACGTGATGCCGAGAGGAAAACAAGACTCTTTTTGTTAAAAAGAGGAGAGGGAACGACGGGGGCGTGCATGACAACGCTGAGTGGCCGCCGTCAGCGGGAGGTACGCGGCGCGTCTCTTCCACGCACGTTCCTCGTTGGGCACGAAACGAATGCTGGACACCTTAAAGGAAGGTTTCGGAAGGGGACGAAAAGGCAGGGGGGTCGGGTAGGAAGGGGAAAAAAGACTTTCTAGAAAAAACAGTCAGTGTCTCAGGAAAATGCTATCAGAAGGCGGCTGCTGCGCCCTCGTAACTTAGATTAATAGCACGGGAACGATCCCAGAAGGCCTAGAACGACTAGAAGGTTGGACAACATTTTAGTGATGCTTCACTCGAGGGGGGGTTCGATCGAGGGCGGAGCAACTTCTGAGTGAGGGGTGTTATCGCCGAACGTGCTCCAACTTAGGGAATGGAGGGTGACACATGGACAGGGAAAACCATCGCCCGTTACTTATTCTTGGGACGATATTTCTCCTTCATCCAGTGGGGGTGCGGCGTCAGGGCTACGGTTGGGTCGGTGGGATGGCAAAACAAAGGGTGGGGGAAGAGAAATCGGATCGTTTTAGCTTCTTTGATATATTGTGTGGGACCACCTGTGGGATATGTTCTTGCAATTGTGAACTGAATGACGGCGCGGCAAAAGGGTAGAGAACGTATACGTGTCTATGTCAGTCAGAAGGCCTCTCCTCAGTGACGTGGGGCCCGAGTAGCTAGAAGAAACGCGAAAAAAAAATGAGGAGGGATTACATACTTCTGGAGGCATCCTCCAAGCGCGGAACTAGGAAGGTCAAGGCATGAGGGGGAGGAGCAAGAAAGGAGGGACGCAGGGGAAAAATGTGGGATGCCTAAGGGCGTCAGCGGGTATCACAAGACATTGTGGGCCTGGGAAACAAGGCGCAATGCCGGGCCAAAAAGACGCTCTTCACGGTCCAGAAACCGTGTAACGAAAGGGGGGGTGTGGCTGCGCAAAAAGAACGCTGAGCCGAACCACGGAGGAAGTAACGCAGGCACGGGGGTGACAAACGGGCTGCGGTACAGGAACAGGTGGTTACAAAAAGCGAGGAAACTTTGCTGCCGGGGAGAGCTCCAAAACCCGAACAGAATCCATGGGGATTCGCCGAAGAAAGCGAGAAACAACAACCGAGAGGGAAAAAAAAAAGATGGGAGCCACAATACCATCTTCTCTGGGAGAGTGTGCTTGACGGAAGCCGGGAAGCGGGAGAATCTGAGACGAGGGCAACATGCTGCAGCGGGGCGGTCTGTTCTCAAAAGACCAAGACCGTGGTACTCTACTCGCGGGGTGTAGGGAGAAAAAACAAAATGAACTGGTCGATGTAAGGAAAGGAAGGCACGTCTGTTTCGTGAAATATGAAAGACTGTCAGCGAGAAACCGCGATGAAGAAGCGCTAATGGAAGGCTTCCGAACATTCTTCAATCAGAACGGCGGGTCAGCATCATTGAAACAACGAGGCAATGGGGGAAAGACTCGGCAGCACGCGTTCCGGGGGCCTGGAAGAAAAGCGCAAACAGAGAGGAAACAAGAAGAAGGGGCCCGCGGGTTAATCATACAACAAAGAAACGCTCGGGAGAGGCTTATCGATCGACGGCTGGCTACAGCAAAAAGGGCCCATCGAAGGGAGGAGTGGTATTGTCTCAAGGTACATGTGCGGAAAAAAAACATCCGGAGGGGGCGGGGGCCTGAGCACTCTAAGTTTCAGTTAAACCTCGACGTGACAAGGCCGAGAAGCTGCACAGATAAAAACGCTCGCCGCGCCAAAGGCGTGAGCAGGTCCTCGAACTACACAAACGGGCGTCGCACGCTACAGCGCAAATCTGTGGACTCGCCGGTTGGCAAGTCAACCGGGGGGAAGAATCAAAAGAAAGGGATACTCATCTTCCGCATCAAAAAAGGAGGAAAAGCCTTCGTCACAGAAACGCGGGGGGGGCTGTTGAGACTCAAAAGGGGGGAGGACATTCTCATAAGGACAAGCAGGGGGAAGAGGCTGAAAAAAAAAGCTGACGGAGGAACAAATTAAAACAGGGAGGGGAGAAAAACGTGAAAATAGACGGACTCGTCAGTCAAGTGCATTGAGAGAGTTCTTAGTCAAGAAACGCGCAGAGGGGGGGACCGAATACCAGCTGGTCGCGCACGACGGAAATCGTCTTTTCTAAAAACGTCGGACCAACAAGGAGGGGGGAAAAAATAAGGAGGGAGATCCTATGGCCGGCCAAACGGAAAAGGGCCAAGCGGGTGCTGAGGCGGCGGGCGGAGAAAAATACGCCTCAACCTGAGGGGCAGGAGGTCACAATAGAAACCGCAGGGGCATCCACAACCCAGGCGGGCGCAACGGGGGAGAAATACACCGCAGAAAACGATCGGGTACAAACCAAACCTGTGACGGAAAGCCAAAGGGGTGGAAGGAGGTGGAAAGCAGACCTGATCAGTGGCTTTGCCTTGGAAAAGGAGAAAAGAGGCCTATCGTCAGCAGAAACCATAACGTGAGAGTGATGTAGGGCCTATTTATCAGGGTGTTGTAGAAAAGAGGACCCAAAAAGATGTAGGGCGCAAGAGTAGAGGGCTCATCTATCCACCGTAAGAATGGCGGAACAAGCTAAAAGAGAGACGAGGAGGGGCATGGAGAAGTAAGAGCCCTCCGCCACCCTAAGGCGAGAGCTGAAACACACAGAGCCCGACATATATCTGTAAGAGGAAAAAAAACCTAAGTCAATTCTCGGCCCCGAGGAGGCGGGGTCGTCCTAAGTACGCGGAGGTCTTCGGGCCACGACAGGGACCAGGGCTCTAAAGAAGAATAAGAGCTTTCTGGCTTCAAGGGAATAGAAAAACCGGAAAAAAGGGGGCAGTCAAGCGAGAGAACTCCCAGGAGGGAACTATCTTTGTACGGGGCGTAGCAACCCCGGGCTCGCCGACCAAGTAAGCAAGGGTACGCGAGCGCGGACACGCAAAAGAGAAAAACTGGTCGTCTCACCGCAGGAAAGAGTGGAGACCTAGGAAGAGTTGCCGGGGAGGGAAGGAAAAGAGGAAAGGCAAAAGTGGATCCTAGCGAATGAAGGAGAGAGTCCTCATCAACCTAACTGACGCACCAAAAGATGAGGCCACTGGGGGATAAATTGTCGACCAGACGGCCGAGAAAGTGAGAAAAAAAGGCCTGGAGACGGGCACTCGATTCGCGAGGATGCAACGCTTCTTTCCGATAATGGAAGAGAGCAAGTCGAAACAGGACCATCAGAAAGGCTTTGAGAGAAGATCTGTCAACGCAAAACGTGCAGAAAGGGGGGCGGCCCGGCGAATCACATCTCGGCAGTACATCCAGGACAAACTCCAGGAGGAGGATGTAGCCTGTCTCAACTCAGGTCAAAAAATGTCTCAAGGGACCAAAAACAAAAAGAGGACGACTAACCCTAAAAGGTTGGACGAACGAGATCAAAGTACGTGCCGCGCATCGAGGACATCGAGCAGGAGTCAATTAACAAAAAAAAGAGAATCCGGAAAAAGAGAAGAGAGCAAAGGGAGGGCAGCGATTCCTTCACGTTGCGAAATTTTTTTGGTCGGGGACAGAGGAAAAGGGGGAATGTCGGGGGGGGGGAAGAGAGGGGGCCCTTTACCGATGGGGCACGGCCTTCAGCAACAAATCCTGAAGGGGAAAGGGGGGCCTGAAGGTGTCCTTACGCACTACTGGGACTTCGGAAGACCTGTTTCACATCTGACACGGTTCTGTAAAATTTATCCTGGAGAGAAAGACTTAACATTTCCTTGCGCTCATGGGTGCCTATCGGCCTGGGCGCATAAAAAACTAGGAGGGTGTTAGGAATCCTTCCAGAATCGGGGAAGGGAACTCAAGGAAATGCTGATGAACGGTGCATCGGCCTCGGTGAATAAAGGGGGAGAAAGTGCCATGGATGGTAGATGAGGAACGGGGTAGAAGTCATAAGGACGCGGAAGAAATCGCGGAGCCACTTGGAAGGAAAAAAAGGAAAAGGGAAATAACAGGCCAAGCGGTGGCTTCCTCACAGGGAGGGCCAGCCGCAGAGGTGAGGGCCGGCCGACATGGTTGCTGGGAAGTGACAGACGTCTCTACCAGGTAGAAGTCTCTCATCTTCGCACATAGAGATTGGTCCAAAGTAGTCAAACGCTTCGTTGTCAAGGCAGTCATGGGGGCTCGACGCAGATAAAGTTGGTTAATGGGTCAGAAAAAGAAAAACCACCGAGGAGGCGTGAAGGTTCCTCCAACTTATGTGGCCTCTACGAAGAAATACGTGAACAATCGGCAGAAGCCAGGATGAAAAAAAGGGTGGCCGATATCGACGGTTACTTTCTAGCAGTGATTATCGGAAACTTCCTGGGGCGGGGAAAGGACTTTTTGGGGGGGTCAGGGTGGGTGGAACGGCCGCGGAAGTGACGAGTATCCCTCTACCTCGTTATTATATGGGCGGAAGAGTGGGGAAAAGAACAATATAACGTGGACCTCGAAAGTGAAAGCCGAAGTCGAGGAACGAGCAGCAGGGGCCTAGTAGAAGATCATCCCATATCACGACAGAAATACGAGAACTGGGATGCCAGCAAAGCGAAGGGGATGGGGGGGTCAGGGAAACGAGAAGGGAGCTTTTTTTCCCATAAACAAAAGGATATAATGCATCACTCAAGGACAGGCAAAAGGGATGGGTTGTTAGACGACCAATCGATCTGAGTAGTAAAAGAGTCTCTGCTGAAGTCAGGAGGGCAAAAGACTGTTTGAGAGGGGGGGGGCTACACGAGCCACAAAATTTCAAGCAGAAACATCCGCCCAATCTCCTCAGAAGAAAAGATGGCCTTCACATAGCGCCGGCTTAAGGAGGAAGATGCACAGAGGTGACTTCGGGGTTGCAACACAAAGTACTGGTGGCGGACTAAAAAAAACCGTGCCTGGCATTCAGAGAAAGGAAAGGGTTAGGCGTATGTGAACATCTATTTATCTGGGAGGAAACCAAATACGATCAAAGCGAAAACCGATATTCACTTAGGGAGAAGGGAAACCTTTGTGGTGGGTGCATCCATCAGTAGCACCGAGTAATTTTCACCGAGGCAAAAGACGTCGTACGAGGTGTCGGGGACGAGTCTGAGTCCCCAGCCGTTGAACGGAACTTTGCTACGGGTAAAGGCCCTTGAACACTGGGAGAGGGAATGGGGATGGTCCTTGGTTCAAGATCGGGGACGGAAAAAAAGAGGCAGAAAAATTCGGTAGAGGAAGAAGAAGCTACCTCTCGTGCTGGGGGCGGCGAGAGGGAAAGACACAAGTTGGGGAAGGCTCAGAGGAAGGGATCTTCTTAAGACGGGTGATAAAAACGCAGCCGATGGGGGAAAGTCGTAGGAACTGAACTTGAAGGGTAGACAGTGTTTAAGGAAGCAGGACAGGCTGTTGGTACTGGGAAAAGTGATAAACCATCTGCAACTGTCAGGTTGGGAAGGGGAGGAATCGATCTCCTCCACTAACTGGCCCAGGAGGGGTGTGAAACGGCAAGGATCGGGGTAGCAATTTGGAGGGGGGGAGGGATTAGGCCGGCGAACATCAGAAGGGATGCAAGATGATGAGACAGAGAGTTGTTTCAAGAGAAAGTCGGCTACGACGGGAGGCAAGAGGAGGAAATCGGGCCGGACGGCAGTCAGAGCGGAGAGGAGAGGTAATTGAAACAGATGGGTCAGCTGGAGACAGACGAACGGCGACGACACCGTCAGGCCTTGCGGACATATCTACCAGTAAAAAGGGGTACTGGGAGAAGAACACGAGCTGGTTTAGGAGGTGACATTTGGTAGTTTTTAAAAGGGGGTAGGGAAGGGATACAGAAACCGAAGGGACTCACTGGAGGGACCTCGGGATCCGCATGCGGAAGACGGATTAAATCCTTCAAAAGCGCCCGATACTCGAAGGAGGCGCACTAGCTAACATCTAAAACGTTGAGAGCAGATGACGCCAGACAAGGCAGTTGGGATAGGGGGAGCGGGGCTGCAACTCGAAAAGCGGGACACCGGGCCGGGAAACCAAAACGTGACTGAGACGGACGCTAAGCCGGAGGCAGGGGGGGCGTAGGGGCCTAGGAAAAGTTGGATAAAACGAAAGGTTGACCGGGGGGGAAAAACGTAAGACGGGGAAATGCGTTGACTATAATTGGCAAAAAGTAGGCTGTTGAGTAGGGTTCATTTTGCCGATCGGCGACAACGGGGAGAGGGCCAGGAAGATACGGGTTCAGACTTCATCAGAATTCGTGAGATCTAGACCTCGTCGCTGGCGGGGGAAGGAGCTAAAGAAGGCTCCCTTAAAAAAAAACGGGAAGGAAAAAAAAAAAGAGACGGAAAGAGTCAAAACAAAGAGGCCGCAAGTAGAGGGGAAAAAGAAGACTAAAGCTCGCCGTGCATACGGCCGCAGAATAGGTGGCAAGGGAAAGAGCAGGCGTCAAAATAAAAAAGTTTAATGGGCAATATATCAAAGAGGGGACAACTAAGGTCTCTATCTTCAAAAGGGACACACGTCGACTTAGGGTGGGGGGGGGTGGTGGGGAGGGGGGGGGGGGGGGGTGGTGGGGGAGGGGGGGGGGGGGGGGTTTGGCTGGCGGGGGGTGGTGGGGGGGGGGGGGGGGGGGGGGTTTTGTTGGGGGGGGGGTGGCTCTGGGAGCGGGCGGGGGGGGGGTTGGGGGGGGGGGGGGGGTTTGTGGGGGGGGGTGGGGGGGGGGGGGGGGTTGGTTGTGTGGGGGGGGGGGGGTGGGGGGGGGGGGTGGTGGGTGGGGGGTTTGTGGTTTTTTGTGGGGGGTGGGGGGGGGTGGGGGGGGGTGTGGGTGGTGGTGTGGGGTTGGGGGGGGGTCTGGTGTTTGCTTATCTGACAACAGAAAGTCGTGTAAAACCCAAATTATTTAAGTGTTAACGAAAGGTGAGAAGGACAAGGCGTTTTCCCTGCCAAGGTGTTCACTACAAGTCGCCTACAAATACCGGGGGTGCGAGAGAAAAACACCGCGGGGCCAGGCATAGCGAAGAGATGCTAAACCCAACGAGAGGCTCTTCCCCGAAGTGGGCTAGGATGACAGAATCGTAGAGAGAGGGGGAGGGACTCCGGACGTGAAGGGTAAAAATGAGTGACACAACTATTTTCGAAAGAGATCGGTCCAGTGAGTCGCACGTCAAAAACCAGAAAGGGCTCATAGGATGGTCTACACGAATTGCCGGGTCATTGTAATCAAGGGAAGTGAAGTGCGATGTAGGGAGGGACCGAAGTAACTCGGGTTTTAAAGTAGTGACGAGAATAGAATTTCTCTACTGAAGACCACCGGTATCAGTGCATGTGCAAGAAGGGATGGTAGACTGACGTAAATTTTTGTTACATGTAATGGTTCTCTAACGCAATTCCCAGGCGAGAAAACCTAAGAAAGAGAAAAATCAGAGTGTGACCTAACTAGAAGGGATAAGGTGTTCCGACATCAAAGATTCCAGGTGCCAGGGCTGTAGATCGAGCGAGAAACAAAGGGGAGTCCAGAGCATTGCAATGGAATGGGGAGTCTAGGGCCAGTCCCCCCCAGATCTGGTCATGAAGAAAGACAGGAAAGGGGGATGACACCTACGACTGGAAAATGAAACAGTGAAAATGGAATCTAAACGTGGAGAGCCGG
>Ga0179593_1564381_pt1 | contig 25360 bp, 30 predicted proteins | sample CZODoug2_1_08_16_FD_185931 | JGI IMG/M metagenome (GOLD analysis project Ga0179593, IMG submission 185931) | Vadose zone soil fungal communities from Angelo Coast Range Reserve, California, USA - CZODoug2_1_08_16fungal (PacBio error correction) | ecosystem: Environmental > Terrestrial > Soil >...
CCGCGGTACGTCGTCGGAGTAAAAAGAGGGGAAAAGGTGGCTCCTCGAAACAAAGTCTTGGGAGGAAATTGTCGACCCCGACTGTCCGAGACAGAAAAGTATCACCCTTTCGTGATGGTGTAAGAGGGAGACGGACGCCTCGATAGACCTTAGGGGAATCCTTTTCCCCCAAGAGGAGGGCAGCACGCTCTCCTTGTAGGCCGGAGAAAAGGAAGGCCGCCGGCCCGCGGCTGGAGGAGATTCTTTAAGAAGAGGTGTCGTTCATATCAGGAGAAAAAAGGGAAGAAGGGGTACTGGGTAAAATCGAGACAAACGGGGAGGGAAAAAAGGGCTGTGCGCGCGGAAAAGAAATTCAAAGACAGGAAGAAAAAGAGGGTCCAACAGCAAAAAAAAAAGGGGGAAACCCGTCCTGGCATAGAGATTGTGGAAAAAATAGGAAAGAGGAGGAAAAAAGATCAATCTGCAACCGATTCGTGGGGGGGAAGTCGTCTCCAGGAAAAAGAAAAACGGGCTTGATCCGGGTGTAATCCTCTAAAAAAAAAAAGGAAAAGGGAAAGGCTTGAATCCCGCCCGTGCGGCATAGCGAAGAAAAAGGGGGGAAAAGAAAAAGCTCCGAAGTCCAGAGCCGGGGAAAATGGAATCCGGCGTAAAAAAAAAGGGAAAAACCGTACTTTGACGCCCGTTGGCCAAAGAAAAAGAAGGGAGACAGAACGCTTTCACTGGGAATCAAGGGCCAGAAGGAAGGGATCATCTCGTCAAGTAATTGGGGAGAGGAGAAGTAGGCCCCGCTCCCCACCCGGTGAAGGAAGAGATGAGCCGGGCCTCTCGCATGGAAAAAAAAAGGAAAAAGAGGGGACTGGTTGTTCAGCGTTCCTTAGGGAGAAAAAGGGAAACCGCAGACCTGGGGAAAAAGAAGGTCAGTCTGCTATTGCATCGGTCAGGAGGACTACGCAGGGAAGACAGCCCCCTCTTTTCCGCGGGGGGGGAAAAAGAGTTTTGTAATTATCCTCGCCGGGAGAATGAAAGAAGGAAAAGGGAAAAAATCCTCAGACGGCTGTCCCAAAAGGGGCGATATTTACCCTCTTGGGAAAAAAAAAGAAAACCTGTATTCCGGCACGGAAGGGAAGGGAGAGGGAAACCATCTGAATGCCCAACGCAAGGGGAAGGTCCGTCTTCTCCAAAAGGGAAGTCAACCGCGAGAAGGAAACTCCCTTACGCGAAAGAATCTCAGAGGGGAACCGTGTTTGTTTTTCTCGAGGGGGGGGGAAAAACGGTTTTGACAAAAAGAAAAGCTCCGTGCCGAAAATAGGAAATCGAGAAGGGAGGTTCCACTTCTTCACCGAAAATACGCGACCGGATCATCTAGGTTGCAAAAGAGGGGGGGAACGCCGTCGCACTGCCCTGAAAAACACCTTGAAAAAAGGAGCCTCATCCACTCACTTTGGGGGAAAAAATGGTTCATGTCGACCGGCTTCCAGAAAAAGAAAGAATCTTCGCTCCACCGACGAAGAAAGAGACCTCTACCTCTTGGGGGAAGGAAGGCCATTTCCTAGCTGAGAGGAAGGGAAAAAAAAACAGGTCTCGTCGGGCGGCCTCAGCGGTTGTGAAAAAAATTCGTCCTCTTACACAAGGAAAAGAACGGGCGTTGATCGACGACAAGGGGGGGGAGACCGCCTCGTGCCGAAACGTTCACGAAGGTATTCATTTCCGCCAAAAGAAAAAAGGTAAGACTGTAAAGTCCGCTCCTAAAGGAGGGGGAAAAGGCGTCTGGCGCCACTTAAAACGGAAAGGCCGGACTCAAGAAAAAAAGGGTTTCAGTGACCAATTGAATCATGGAGAAAAAACGAAATAGTGGACAAGCGGCAGGAGACAGAAAAGAAAAGAGGGGGAAGAAAGGGGGGGGAGAAAGGGCATGTGCGCACACCCCGGCCACATCTCAAAAAGAAGAAAGGGAAATAGAAGAAAGAAGGGGGGGGGGCCGGGTTTTGCGCCAGCGGGAAGAAGGGAGGGAAAGGGGGCAGGCTCGGACAGGGCTTGTCAAAGAAAGAGGAAAGGGGATGCACTGATGAAAGCATTTGGGAGGGGGGTCGGGATCATTTTCGGAGGAAGGAGAACCGCTCCGGGCAAAAAGAGAAAGACCTTTGCAGCGACCGGGGAAAATGCGGAAGGAGAGTCGTGGAACTTCGATTACTTGGAAAACGGGCCGCACCAGAGGAAAAAGAACAGCACCGGGGAGGCCAAAAAGAAAGAAGGTTTGGAAAAAAGGAGTGGACTCCTCGCATGGCGGGAAGGAAGCAGGACCCTGGAGGCCTTCGAAAGAGGGGGAGAAGGGCCCTGCTGAAGATCGCCCGACTCTTTTCGGGAAGGGGAGCGGCCGCGGACAGGGGGAAGGAGCCTTAACACCCGGGAATAAGGGGGTGGGAGTATACAGTAAAAGAGTGGATTATCTCCTTTCTTAGAAAAAAAAGAAAATCTTGCAGGGAAGAGAGGAGAGGAAGGGCACACCTCTTGAGGAGACTCGAGAAGGGCGTCTGCCTCCCAGTTTACGGAAAGGAAAGATTATGATGCGAAGAGGGCCCGGCGCTTTCCTCTGGGGGGAGGCGCAACTCGGAAACCACCCCAAGCGATGATGGTCCTATAATCGAAAAGGGAAGGACTCCTGTGTGGTGTGAGAAGAGCACTCCTGGAGAAAGGCCAGTCGCTTTTCCTTCACTTACAAAAAAAAAAAGGGGGTTGGTCGATCACCAACGGGGAGGGCCCGGCCGTCATCCATGTGGGGAAAGAAGGCGGGAGGCTTGGGGGGGGGGGGGGGGGGGGGGGGGGGGTGGGGGGGGGGGGGGGTCTGTAGGAAAAAAAAAGGCGGGGTCCCAATCTAGGAGCTGGGGGAAGGAGCCTTTCTTGGGGGTGGTCTGAAGGGGACCTGGCCGCGTAGGGGAAAAGAAAAGGAAGGCTACTACAAAGAGGGGGTCCAGACTGCAAAAGTGGGGTCAGGAACGCTCATCTCCGAAAAAAAAAAGGTCCCGCCTATGCATTCCGGATAGGCCTGGAAGAGACCTACTCTTACTAAGGGAAAAAGAAAGACAACTGCCTTCCCAGCTTAAAGGGGGAATTTCTTGACTAGAAGAATCGGCGCCTTTAAGTAAAGGAAAAATTTTGAGTGAGAGTCTGAGACCCACTCTGTGAAGAGGATGCGCCAGGAGAGGAAAAGGATCTTCGGCCGGTGATCCAAAATGCACAGTTGAGGGGGAGCTGAGGACTCTGAGGAAACAACGCGTTGTAAAGTAAGGGAAGCCATTTTTTTGGATAAAGGGAGTCGAATGCGGAGAGGGGAAAGGCTCCTGGAATGAAGGGTCTGGATCAAGACGAAAGCCCTTCGCTTCCAGGGGAGGCCGCACAAGTAAATGACATTCTTGTACGGAATGGGATACGTTGGAGGAAGTAAACCCGGATCAAGAAAGGGGAGGGGGCCCTGGCGCGTGAGGGGGGGTGTTTAAACCTGAAAGAAGGTGTTGACTATTCGAAAAAACGACCTCTGTTCTTTTTAGGGGGGAAAAGAGAATATGACATGGGAATCTTGTCCACGAAAGAAAAGAAGGTGCCTGGAATATATAGGGAGAGGGTGACCCTTGCTTGAATCGAGAGGAAAATCCACAAAAAAGTGGGAGAGGGGGAACAGGGACCGCTAGACTAGGGGGGGAAAGGATATTACCGCAAAAAAACACCGGGGAAGCCGAACACCAACTGACGCATCCGCGAAAGCCTTCTGCCGCCCTGAGGGAAAGAGAGGGAAAAACTGCTCAAGGGGGGTAAGGAAAAATGTCACAATCCCCGGGGTTTATCTTCGGAGCGAAGCGACCTTCCCCTGGCCTCAATAGGGGGGAGGAAGGGTTCGTGAACTATCGGGGTGGGTGAGTCAAGACGACCAATAAAAAGGGGGTTTTACGATTACCAAAGAACTTTCCGGATATTCCCCAGGAACGGAAAAAAAGAGTCATCTCTCTAGAGATGAATAGAAGGTGTCCTCGGGGACTTCTCGAAAGACCTTACACCAGTTTTTTCTCAGAAAAAAAAAGAAGGGGAAAAGAAGAGGGGGAGGAGTGCCTCACCCCTACGTTCAGAGACGGGGGCGTATGGGAAGAACGGGAGGCCGCGAGGGAGAAATAAACAGGGATTTAAATCCTTGGAGAAAAATCATGTCCGTCACTCTCATCCGTGGAACCAGGGCCCTCTGAAAGGGGGGAAAGGGGGAGGCGTCCATTTTCTTTCATCTGAGGGGGAGGAAGGATAAAGGAGAAACTTCACCTCGTCTCTGTCCCTGGGTAAAAAAGTGAGTCTGCGAGGGGGGAAAGGGACCGCGTCACGCTCTCACCCTTCAAAAAGATACGGTCAAAAGGCACCTATGGAGGAAAGAGAATTGAAAAATAAAAGGAGTCGTCGTCGAATCTCAATTAGGGGGGGAAAAGAGGGAGGGGTTGAAAAACCCGTAAAAGAAAGAACAAGGTAACTCATCAGACGGGGGGATCCTCGAACCAGGAAGAGGGAGAAGGAGTACCCGGAATGCGGAAAAAAAGAACATCTCGTACGCGAACGATGGGAAGGATCACAAAGCGCCTCAGTCCATGAAAAGCAGGAAAAAAAGGAACACAGTTCTCCGGTCCAACACCGTACTTGACAGCACTGGAAAAGCCTCGTCGAGGAAAAAGAGGAAATGGAGACTTGGGGGGTGGGGGGGGGGGGGGGGGGGGGGGGGGGGGGGGGGGGTGGGTGGGGGGGGGGGGGGGGTGGGGGGGGGGGGGGAAGGGGGGGGTGGGGTGGGGGGGGGGGGGGGGGGGGGGGGGGGGGGGGGGGGTGGATGTCAGTTAGGGTAAGGGGGGAGAGAAGAGAAGGGGGGAAAAGGAAATACTCTGAAAAAGAATATCTGTCGTCCTGGGAGGGGGAAGGAAAAGAAGAGAGGGGGGTGTTCGAAGAACCCGCTCCCAAATCAGGGCGACTACCTTAGGAGGGATCCTTTCCGGAAATCCCTCGACGGGGGGTTTCAGTCGGCCGTAGAAAAAAAGGAAGGAAAGGCCGAAGGGAAGCGTTTGCCCCTCGCCTGATTAAGGTGAGTCGGAGGAGGGAGGGGTCCGCCGAAAAAAGGAAAAGGGAGGCAGGACCTCTTGTAGGAGCAGGGAAAAAAGCGCCCGGGCCACGTCCGAAGCGTCGAAAAAAAAAAGGGCTCCTCCGCCATCGAGAGAGGGAAAGGGAAAGAAAGGGCCGCAGCGGAAGGGGCCTTCCCGGAGCAAAGGGATCGACACCATAGGGGGGGGGAAGGGAATGACCTCGCCTGGAAAACCTCTTCTGCCGATGCACCCACCAAAAAGGAGACCCGTCCGCGAGAGAAGGAAAAAGGGAAAGGGGTGGTTTCCGAGGGTGGAAGGGGGGGGCGCGGCCAGCGCCGGGACATAACCCTAGAAAGGTAGTTCCAACGTCGTCACAGGGAGAAAAAAAAAGGGGAAGCTCGCGGATAAAAGAAAATGTACTCGCCCTCAGCAAAAGGTCGCAGGAAAAAGGAGGAAGAAACGGAGCTCCAAAAAAAAAAAAAAAAAACGAAAGGGGAATCTCCTCGGCCATGGGCAAGGGGCCCGGTTTTCCGGCTCTCGTCAGGGCAAGAAGAGACCGCGTCGGCTAGAGGAAAAGAGGGGGGGAGCTTCGCCGCTGTCACGAATAAGCGGGGGAGGGGGGCTCGGCGCTGCTCCGTCGAGGGGCGGGAAAAAGAATGGAGGAAAGGTACCCCTGCGCGAGCGCACTCCCCGTTGATACGACCTGACAGGGGAGAAGGGCGGGGGAAAAAGTACTCTCCGTTCAGCTAAGTTAAAAGAAAAAAAAAAAAACGGGCTGCACGGTCGCTGTCAAGGGCCGAAGAGAAGGAGAGGGGTCCTGGCCACGTCGCTTGGAGAAAAAAGGAAAAAGAAAAAAAAAGAAGAAAAAAAGAGCAGACAATTTTTCGTGAACAGGGGAGAGCTAGCAACGAAATCAGTTGACAGGAGGGAAGACAAAAAAAAAAAAAAAAAAAAAAAAACGATGACTTTGGCTCATTATTACCGAGAGAAAAAAAAAGATAAAAGAGAAAAAACAACAACTCGTGTAGGAGGCCAAGAGGAAGGGCGCCGATTCTGTCTCCTTTCGAAAGAGCGAAGGTCAACTATTTCGTTTGCTAATGAGAGGGAAGATGAAAGGAAATGCCCCATGGGGTCGGGTCAGAAACTTGAAGGGGAAAAAGGGGGGGGGGGACGTTCCTTTGCGCAAAAAAAGGGGGGACAGAACATCCTCCTGAGGAAGAGACCGTGCCGCGCAGGAAGTGCAGAAAGGGAGGGGACCGTCGAGTCCTTTGCGGCAGGAGAAAAAAAACAAAGACAGGAGGTTGTCGTCGATCCAAAAGGAATACGCCGCTCTCTCCGGGGGAAAGAAGACAGGCGGGCAGAAGTACAGAGTAGAAGAGGAATGGTAGGGAAAGGGCGGTGGGGGACGGAAGTATGGGGTAAGAAAAGGAGAGAGACGGGTGCGGGAGGGGGAGAACGGGAGAGAAGGGAGGGAAAGGGGCGGATATGAGGGAGAAGATAGAACGGGGAAGGGAAGATGAAGAAGAAAAGGGGGATGGGAATAAATAGGGGGGAAGGGTAAGAAGTATGGGTAGAGGGGGAAGGAGTAAACAGAAGGAAGCCCAGGTAAGAAGCGGGGTGGATAAAAGAATAGAGAAAGTTCCCGGAGAAAGGAATAGAGGGTGGGTCTGAGCAGTAAACTAAAGTGGGGGGGGAGCAGGAAGGGGGGAAGGGACGGAAGTGACAGGAGGGCGGGGTGAAGGAGGGGCAGGACGAGAAGGGGAAAGAAAGGGCGGAAGGAAGTGGGAAAATGGTGGAAAAGGACAAAGAGACGTTAAGCTGGGGGCCAGGGGCTGGAAACGAAGGGGAGATGGCGAAGGAGGAAGGAGGAAAAAGTAAAGCGAAGAGTGGAGGGGGGAAGAGGAGAACCAATGATGGGGACGGTGAAGGTTAATAGGAGGAAAAAAAAGGGGAAAGGGAAAGAAGCGTGGGGAAAACGTTGGTGGGTATAACAGGAGAGAAAAAGATGGAGAGGGGGAGGGGGAGGGAGGGGAGGGAAATCGAAGAGAGGAGGGAAAACATGAGGAAAACAAGCAGTGATTTGAGCGCGTAAATAAGGGGGAGGGTAGAGGGGAGGAAAAATAAAAATGGGGGAGGGAAAGAGGATGTGGGGAAGATAGGGGTGAAAATGGGGGAAAAAGGGAGGAAAAATAGAGAGGGAAGAGCGTTAGTGGTGGGAGGAGGGAGGATAGACGAGGGAGGGATTGGGGTAGGGAGGGAGAAAAGACAGGAGGGATAGGGAAGGTAGGAGAAGGGGGAAAAAGGGAAATGGAAGGGAATAGAGGCAGGAGGAGAGAGAAAAGATGGGGGGGAGAGGGGGAGGAAAAGAGTCTGAGAGGGGGAAGAAAGAGAGCAGATAAGGGTCTTGACAATAATGGTAGAGGAACGCGGGGTTGGGGGGTAGGAGAGAGGAAGAAGGGAGTGGGGAGGGGGGAGGCGGGAGCGGGGGGAAGGGGGGGTAAGTGGAGTTGGGGCGGAGTGTGGGGAAAAAAGTAGGGAGGCGCAAAGGGAGGGGAGACAGAAAAGAGAGAAGGGCACGAGAGGAAAGAAGAGAGGAGGGAATGAGTGAAGGCAGAAGGGGAGTAAAAAGGAAATGTGTCTGAAAAAACACGAGGGGTGAGTGGGTGGAGAGGGTAAAAGGGATCAGAGGGTGGAGATTGGTGGGGGGGATCGGGGGACGGGCGGAGAACAGAAAGAGGTAGGAGCGAAAGGTTCGAGGAGTGGACGAGGAGAAAAGGACGGGTGGAGAGGGGGGGAGGTGGGGGTGTGGGGGACCGAAAGGGAGGGGGGGGAAGAGAGGGGATGCGAAGGGGGCAAAGGAGGAGGGAGGTGTTGAAAGTAAGATGGTATAGGGGTGATATGCTGGGAGAGTGGACGAAGGTCGGGGGTAGAGAAGGTAGAGAAGGGAAGGAGGCTCTTCCATCTAGAGAAAAAATAGACCTTTACGTGAAAAAAACACCGTCTTCATCTCAAGAATGGAAATAGGAGAGGGGGAAGAAGCTTTCTATTATCTTTCCTCTTAAAAGGGAATACCGCAGCTCAAAAAGGTGAAGGGGAGATGAAAAAGGATGGATGATGGGAAATTCTCCTGCGCGACGAAAAAAGGGAAACGCTGCGTTCGATACGGGAAGGGAAAACACCTCTGAGATCCGAGAGAAAGAAGGAAAGGGCTCCCATTTTACTCAGGGATTAGGGAGAGGAACCGGAGCTGGCCGCGGTAAAAGGGGAGAAAAAGGGGAAAAAAACCTTTTTCCACGAATTGCCGGAGTACGCGGTATCTTCCGCAGGGGTTGAAAAGAGGGAGGGGAGCCTAACTCCGGGAAAAAAATTCTCTTTTCGAACACTAAAGAAAAAAGGGGGTCTGTCACCTGGTAGAAAGAAAAGGGGCATCCAGTTGGCCCGGGAAAGGCGTTGCTCAATCGGAGAAAAAGGGATAAGGTTCGGGTCCCGGGAGGAAAAAGGAAAGAAGAGTCCTTTTCCCTGGCCGAAAAGAATTTTCCTTCTACTAGAAAAGCAAGTACTAAGAAAAAAAAAAAAGCGTCCACTCTTGTGTGGGAGAAGAAGAAGGGGGGAAACATACTTCTTACCTCGTAAGACTATCATGAACCTTGTAGGGAATTGCCCTACTCTGAATAAGGGGAAAAAAAAAGTCCCATTCTTGGAAAGGGGTACGTATCGCTCTTCCCCTAGCGTTAGGAGAGCCACCTTTTGGGGGAAGAGGGAGACTGTCTTCGGGGACACTTTCTGAGGAAGAAAAAGACTAGATGATCCAGGAAGAAGAAGGAAAAATAAGTGGATCACCTTGCAAAACTACGAGACTAGTGAGGGGGAATTGAAACCGGGAAAAGGGGAGGGCTTTCCGCAGGGGGGGGGGGGGAAAAGGGGCTTCTATGCGGCTGGAAAAAGGCGTCGCGGTCTGGATCACACGAAGAAGAGAAGAAAGAGGCCGTCCCGGCCGGAGGAAAAGAAATGAAGGAAGGACCTGTCGATGTACGTCAAGCACGTGATGGGAAAATGAGCCAAGTTACGGGAACGGGAATCGTTTGCGATTTATATTTCAGAGAAAAGGGGAGGGGGAAAAAAAAAATTTGTCACAATCTCCTCTCCAGAAAGAATGAAAGACGGAACGATATGAAAGGAATGGGCTGGCGCGACCGGCAGAAAAAAAAAAAAGAAGAATCTCGGGATCGCTTAGAACGAGGGGGGAAAACAATCCCCTCAAGGAAAAGGGAAAATCTCAAAAACACTGGCTTCCTGCCCGGAGGAGAAAAAAGACCGGGGGAGAAGGCAATCGTTCTTCAAAAGGGGGGGAAAGGGGGTCACCGATATCCCTTTTAGGGGGGAAACGTGACGAAAATGAACATGAAGAAAAGGGAGGGTGAAAACATTCTCGGCCGTAGGGGGGGGATACGGGGTCTCGGGGGGAAGGGGCACAGGGGAAGTGCTCTACTTCCGCGACGTAAAAAGGTACCTCAACAACACACGGGGGATATATCTTTCCGCGGGGAAAAGGGAGGGAGGAAGAAGGAAGGGAAAACTGTTTTTTCTCCTCGAAACCCTCAGGAAGAGAAAGGAAGCACACCCCTACTTTCCGAGAGACAAATTCTAGGACAGGAGAATGCCGGCCTGACGGCCTCTGATCACCGAAAAAAGGAGGCCTTTGCACCCTTCAGCACTCTTCGCAGGGGGGAACTCACCTTCGGAAAAAAGGAAGAGGAGAGGGATGCTCAGTTTCTGTAAGAGAAGAGAAGAAAGTAGGAAAAAAAAAGGGTCTCGTGTCCCCTTTGAAAGGATTTAGCTCCTGGAGAGAGGAGTCAGCGCTCCAGCCAGTCAACGAAAGGGAGAAGAAAAGGGGAGACGTTGGACCCGATCCTGGAGGGAAAATCAACCGAATCAGTCGTCGGAGGAAAATAGTTCACAAAACAGCGTCACGCGCCCAGTACTCATCAAGGGAGGGGAGGGGAGAATAAAGAAAAAAAAAAAAGAACCCTTACAGGAAAGGAAAAGGTACCCGAATGCTTGAATCCTCGGAGGTAAGCAAATCGAAGGTGGTGAGCCTACCTGCGAAAGAGGAAAGAAAAAGGGAAGGGGGAAAAGCAACGTGATCCTGTCACACAATGGCGGCCACAAAGGACAGCTGACCGCCTCGGACAAGAAGATCTTTTAAAAGAGGAATATCTTCCTGGATCAGAGAGAGGAAGGGCCGCTGACCAAAAGCATTGCAAAAAAGCGAGCCGGCGATACCTGCAGAGGGAGAAAAGGGGAAGAAGGGAGAACTCCCCCCCTTGCCATCTGGAGGGGGGGAAGGAATACCGGAGGTAGTGGGAAAAAAAAAGGGACGCCGACCTTTTTGCCCCTCTCAGGGACCGAGGCCGATTTCATCGGTCAAAAATGCGCGGCCTGCTCTATCAAAACGTAATAAAGTGTAGTAAGCCCTTCCAAGGCAAGGAAAAAAGGAAAAAGGGACCTCATCGTAAAAAACTTCCTCCCAGCCACCTAAACAGACGCGGCCAAGGAAAAGGTATGCCGGCCAAGGGATCTACACCATCTTGGGGGAGGAGAAGACCAGAAAGGCCGTCCCGTTGCGGAAAAAGAGGGAAAAAACCCCCGTCCTGCTATACGACGGAATCTCAGGAAAAGGGGGTTACACCGTTTTGTGTAAGGGGGGGGGGGAAAGGGGGGAACCGCGGCCAGCGCCGTGCCGTCTTAAAAAGGGAAAACGGGTAGTTCCACGGAAGAAAATTGGAGGAAAAAGAGAAACCTGAGAGAGAGGAGCCCGGCCATGTAAAAAGGAGATGCCTTCATGATTCGCGCGTTCGAAGGGGGAATACATAAGAAAAGATACTCGGCATTTCAGGGGGGGGGAGAAGAGGAAAAGGGTTCGCGGCTCGAAAAACTTCCCGCTCCTCGACAGAGAAAAAACGGGGAAAGGCCGCGCTTGCTCCGGGGTGGAGTAAAAAAGGGAGAATTCTTGCTTAAGAAAAAAAAGCGCCGGCTGGAAAAACACGCGCATCGGGAAGGCGGGATCTACGAAAGAGGACGGGGGGAAGAAAGGGAAGGCCACTTACTCGCCTTTCACAAAGGGTCCTCCACACTGTCTCCGGGAGGGAGCGGGGGACACTGGAAGGAAAAGGCTATTTGGTTGGGACTTTATTTTATGTTTGGGAATGAGGGAGAAAAGGGGGGTCCGGTCCAAAGAAAGGTAGCCACTTAACTTCCCCAGAGAAGAGGAAAAAAACTCTCATAAAATGTTTCGTGAAAAAGGGGTGTACCATGTCATATCAAACTAAATAAGGCAAGGCGGCTTAGGCATTGACACTATGAAAAAAAAAGGGGGAGAAAGGAGGGAAGGGGAAAAAAAAAGTCCACCTCTCTCGTCAACACAAAAAAGGAAAGGGCCGGGGTGTGCGCCATGAAAAAGGGATTGTAAGCCTCATGCCACCGATTGTCAACTGATGGAGGGTGAGAAGGGACAACTTATCACTTGTTTCAAGAAAGGACGAGTGTCGATCCAGTGGAAGAAGTGTCCAGAAGTTGCAAGGAAACGCTCGCCTGAAGGGAGAGGAAAAGGAAGCCCCGGGCCAGTGGGGAGGGAGTGAACGGCTAGTAAAGGAAACGTGGCAAAGAGAGTCGTCGATCCAGCAACGGGGGAGGAGAAGAGGGATCCGGTGTCCGGGCCAAAGGACATGCGCACGCCGATTCCGAAAAAAGAGACTGTGTCCGGTGAAAAAGAACAAAAAGGCGCAGCGCAGCTTGCCTAAGGGGGATTGTCAGAAGGGGATGACCTGGGGATTGCCGAGGAAGGGAAAAAAAAAAAGGGGGGGGAGAACCTTACCCATGTGCCAAGGCTTTGATGATCGAAGGTCAACCTAGACGCTCGCCCGAGAAAAGGGAGGATCTTTGTCGATTAAAAAGGCACACCTCCGGAGAAAAAGAAAAAGCCCAGGTTAGGAGGCTGCGCCCTGTGAAGAAGTGGAAACTAGGGAGGATCTTGAAGATCTGAAAGCGGTTAAACACCTGTTGTGGAAAAAGTACAACACCAAAAGGTGGAAACTCTTCATTGCTGGGGAAGGGAGCATCTTATCTTCCGGAAAAGTCGTCTTCTGACCGGTGAAAAATGCGGGGGGAATGTTCATTCAAAACGACAAAAAAAAGAAGGGTGTCGATCACCGGGTCGGAGGCAGGGCATCCAGAAAAGGGGGCAACGCGGCGTGCCGGGCGAAGAAAAAAGAGAGATCTTTTCTGGAAGCTAGAAGGCGATCGTCCTTTTCCCGAAGAGGGGCAAGTCCAGGGAGGAAAAAACAACGACGGGAAGAATGCAAAAAAAGGGGAAAGCCACTCTTGTTCTGGAAGAAAAAGGAAGAATATCAAAGCCCAAAATTCAGTCCTTGCACCAAAGGAGGAGGCCCGACTCTGGAAAAAAAAGGCCAGAAGGGGACCAGCTCCCTTTGGAAGGGGATGAAAAAAGGACGGCTCCCTCTTCAGGTAGGTCAGCTGTCGCAACCGGGGGGGGGGGGAGAAGGAAAAGGTCGATCCCACCTTGGGACCCATGACGACTATATTATCCGGAAGGGGATTACCTGAAGGAGGGGGCGATAGGACGTATTCTTTGCCGAGGGGAAGAAGAAGACTCTGGCTGGCCGGAAGGGAGGGCGATCCTTCTGGAAAGGGAAGAGAATAGTGAGTCCTGGAAAAAGAACGTTGCGCGTCCTCTATTCACGCACGAAGAAGGAAAAAGGGTACTTCAGACCTGATCGAGGATTACACCCTCCTGAGAAAATAATTTTGCGGGGAGGGAAAACGGGGGTGGAAAACGCGAATCGGGTGGAGAGGAAATAACTACTGATTCTGTTGTGAAGGATCGGGTCCACAAGGGTTGGGAGCGTAGGCGGCTCTTTGACGGGGAAGGCCCACTGAAGGAAACACGCCAGCTCAAGAAAGGAGCTTGGGCCCCAGGGAAAAGAAGAGAGTTGTTGCAGACTGACCGAAAGAAAAAATTACTCATCCGCTAAAGGAGGAAAGGAGAACTTCCGCTCTTATCCTAGGGGGACTCCAAAGGAAAGAGGTTTTCCCAAATTGAATTTAAAGGGGGATTTTATCTCTTCAAGGGGAAAGAAAAATAGGATATTTCTTTTTCCATTCTCAGAACTTGAGGGGGGGGAGACACGATGCTGATGATCGGGAGGGTGAACTGTCACTGTTCCGGATAGGACGGAGGAAACTCTGCAAGATCAACAACAACAACTATTAGGAGATATTACTCTTGTCTCGTCTGTCTAGGAGGGGGAAAATCTTTTTTTTCCGAAAGAATCCTCATCTTGGGGGAAACGACAAAGGGCAGAAATGGAAAGGGGGAAGGGAAAAATGTTCGGTCAAAAGAAAGAAGGCATCTATCACCCCCTGGGACTTGGCCCAAACCACGGTGAAAGAAAAGGAAAAAAGTTTATGGAAAAAGCCTACGCCCATACTTCCTTCCACAGAAGGAAAGAGATAAAGGAGAGGGCTTTCATATTCGGGGTAAACCCCTCTGTAAAGAACTCGATCTATGGAGAGGGGGTCGATTCTTAGAGGGAAGAAAAAGGGACAACTAGCCTCAGAAGGCTTCGAGTTTACCCGTAAGGAAGTGTTGGAAAAAGAAAAAAAGAAGTCGGGTCGAATCTCAATCGCAAAAGATTAGGGGAAAGAGGAACAACTCTCTCAGTTGTAACTCATAAAGAAATCGAACCCGTACATCGACAGGTCCTTGCAGGACAAAAAAGGGGACTGTTAGTCATAAAGGAAAAAAAAGGGATGTGCGTGTTTCCGACGAGAGAAGGAAAAAGAAAAAAAAAGCCTCATCTCCCTCCCTTGAAAAAAAGAAAGCAACGTACTTTGACTCCCTTTGGCAAAAAATAAAGAGTCGACAGAAAGGGATCACCGGGCCTAAGATCTCTGCCGGGGGATAGAGGAGCATGCCCGCTTGACCACGGTGGTCGAAAGCCCCCACCCGGGGACGCGAACCGAAAAGGGGGGCCGCCGGGCGCGGGAGAAGGAAAAAAAAAAAAAAAAAGCTTGGAGGTTTTCCTTAGTCCAGAAAAAGAGCCCTCTCCTCTTTTTTGAATAAAAAAAAGGTCCGTCTGAAAAAGGGAGAGGGACACGTCGGGCCGGAAAAAAGGGAGGAGGGGGAAGTCCGGAAAGGAGCCGGCCCCGGCGAGAAAAAGAAAAACTTCAAAAGGTCAGTCGAAACACCACTACCGGCGGGGGGCCAAGGAAAGGGGGGTTGGGGGGGGGGGGCCACACTGCCTCCTCGGAAGGAAAAGGATTCCGGAAGGGAAAAGGGATCGACACATCGGGGGATGTCGGGAGAAAAAAGACCTTTCCGGTCCCGGCGGAAAACGTTCATCACCCCAAAGGAGCAGATACGCTTACGCGATGAGAGGAAAGGGAAAAAGTTGTTTGTAAGAACACGTTTTTACAAGAACATAGCTGGAAAAGGAGGGACAAAAGATCGCCATCATCACAGGGTAGTGAAAGAACCTGGGTCGCAGAAAAGCGCGGCCGTATAAATGTTTACCTGATCCGCCCGCCGAGAGGACCTGAAAAGAAGAGTCTCGTCGAATAAAAAATCCACGCACTGTGGAAAAAAACATGGGAAATGACGAACGGCTTCCCGGGGGTCAGGAGAGAAAATCCCACCCGGGAAAAACGCCCACTTTTTTTTTGACTGAGGCTATCAAAGGGGCCCAGGCTGCGCTGAGACGGGGGGAAGAAGGGGAATCTTCGTCCTCGTAGGAAGTCCCACGTCCTTCAGGGAAAAAAAAGGCGCCAGGAAGAAGCAGGTGCGGGGATCGACCACGAATGAAAAAAAAAAAAGGCCTCCACTTACCGCCGTTCAAAACACACTGGCTCCGGGCTGAAGGAGGGAGCCTCAAGAGAAAACTGGCCACTGCTCTTCGGCAAGGAACGCAAAGAGGAGACGGGAAGATCGCCAAAAAATGTTTCGTGAACAAGGGGGATACCATGCATAGCAACGAAATCAGGGAAAAAAAAAGAAGAATTACTGGAAAAAACAGGGCGCCAACCCCTGCCACATCTCGCGCAACAACAACAAGAGTTGGCCGGGTTGTGCGAAGGAAAAGACGGTGTCCTGCTCAGGCTTTTCACAAAGGGAGAGAAGAAGGGGATATGCAACTGAGTAAGGGGGGAAAAAAGGGGGTTTCTTCGAGTGCGGAGCCGGGAGGACGTTAAGGGAAAAAATAACTGGTAAATAGCCTGATTATGCGGACCCGGGACGAGAAAGAAAAAAAAAGGGAAAAGGTTTTTCGGACCTGAAAGAAAGGGGCGAGTACGTGGGAGAAAAGCAGCTAGGTCGTCGATCCCAGCCGTGGAGGAAATAGAGAGGGAAGGAGACCGTGCCGCAGGACGGGAAAGAAGCGCAGTGCCTCAGAGAATTGGCCGAAGCCCAAAGGAGGCGCATCCTTGCCCTGCGAGGAGGTCGAGGAGCTGGACGGAGGGAGATGGAACCCGGAAGCCCGGGAAAAAAAAAAAAATTCCCCCGTGAAAAGGTTCTTCGCCGACGGAAAACCTTCCCTGCATGTCAGCTCGGCGGGCGAGAAGGCACACCGGAAGAAGGCTCGCGCGTATGACAGCTGGAAAAGGGGGTGGAAGCCGTGGAACTCCCCCGGGAATATGAGGGGCTTCCCTGCGCTTTCCGCGGGGGGTAAGTCAAACAATAAGAAAAACCGTGTGGTCCCACGATGTGGGAGGGAAAGTCCTCGTATCTGGAAAGTGAACGTCGTCGGAAAAGAAAACCGTGAACCGTCCAGGAGAGGGGGGTCAACTACTCAAAGGGAACGGAAATCACCAGAAGGACGGCCTCCAGGTTGCCCTGGCCGGGCGGTCCGTGCTCAGAAATTCAACGCGGGGAGGGAAGAAGGGCCGTCTTGGGGGTTGAGAAGAGGGTGTCCTCGGAAAAGGGGCCGGCTACGACACCAGAGTGCCCGGACTAAAAGGGCCCCTCCTGGGGAGAACAGCCTTCATCTCCGGGAAAATGGGACCGGAAACCCAGAGAATCTCTTTCATCCATTGACTTTCCGGAGATTCCAAAAAAAACAAATATCCCATTGGAAAGGGTGGGGGGAAGGGGGAGGAAGTCTTCCCTCGCACGAAAGCCACCTTTGGGGGGAATTCTGAAGAGGGACCCAGCGTGCTGTCGAAAGATGACATGGGGAGAGGGGGCCCAAGGTTATCACACAGTGACAGATAAAAGGTCCTTGGCCAAGGGGACAGTTGTGGACGCGGAAGGGGCAGGGGATCGGAGCACGGTCTGGGAGAGAAAAAACGCACATCCCGGTTAAGGCCGCACGGCGGATTTCAAGCAGGAAAAAAAAAAAAAAAAAAGGGGGCGCCAGACTTGGAAGAGAGGAACACCGAGCAAGCACGTGAGTAGGGAAGGATGACTCTGTGAAGGAGTCGGTTGCGAATTTACAGGAAGGGGGAGGTTGAGTTTGCCAATCTCGAAAAGGAGGGGAAAGGATTCTTTTCCACTCAGGGTGACCGATATGCTTCTGAGTGGAGGATAGGACGAAGAGACACCGCCACTCAGAAGAGAGGGGGAAAAGGGGGGGGGAGGAGGGAAAAGAGCGATTTTTTGCTCCGGGCCTCAATTAAAGGGAGAAAGCGGGCACGGCTGTTCCTTCCCGGCGGAGGAAAAAGATTCTTGCCTAGCCAAAAAAGTGGTTGCCCACGTAATGGATTTGAGAAAGTTTAAAGGGTGGGAAAAAGTCCGCTTCATCTACCCTTACCAAAGTAAAAAAGTTTATTTCCTTCCATGCTCAGTAAAAAGGTCTTAAACACTCTTCTGGCGGAGGGGTATTATCCCAAACGAAGCTTTCCGGAAGGGGGAGGAGTAAACCTTCAAAAGGCGACTTCCCCCCAAAAGGGGAAAAAGAATCAATTTTAAAGGAAGTCACCCTTCTTACCAGGAAAGGCAGTATCCTTACAGTGAAAGACTCTCACCCCTCTATCAGAAAAAGCAGAATCTGTGAAGAGGAAAAAAAAAAACGGAAGAGCATGGTACCCCTAACTCACCCTTGATCACAGAAAGTCCTCTTACGGCAAAACCCCGGGGAACCGGGGAAAACCCGTTTATCACGAGGGAAAAAAAGTCTTCCTTCTCCTCCGGAAACCCGCTCTGTCTTTATGAATAAGTTATCTGTCTTCATAGAAACCCCTCTGCTAAAAAGGGGGAGTAAATCTCTCCCATCGCTGAAGGAAGAGGGGATTAGACTGAGGAAGACAGACAAGTCAACTATCCGCATATAGAAAAAGGCACAGAAAAAAGGGGTACCCTATCCTTGCAAGAAAGAAGCAGTTCGTCGAGAAAATAGAGAAAACGAGTCTTGGGGGAAAAGAAGAAACCCAGAAAGTAACTGCATCAAAGTGCGGGAGGAAAAAAAAGAAGACATTTCCTTGAAGAGAGGGGTGCGTCCATCTCGGAAGAAAAAGGGCTGTGTCCAAGAAAGGGAAGGGGAGCAAGGGACAGCCTCATCGGAAAAAAAGGAAAAAAAACTGTCTTCCATCCCTTTACTGGAAAAAAGGAAACTCACGACTCCTCGTCCTAGGTCGAGAAGGGGGCTGCTTTATAGAAGGAAAGATGATGGATCAGCTCGTCGTAGGGGGAAAGGGGTTCTCGAAGCAGATCCCCCAAAGTGGACGCGATACCGGGGGGAAGCCGTTTCCGAGGCGAGGGAAAAAAAATCCATCTTTAAAGGACTAGTCCTCTGCTTGAAAAGTAACAACACAGCAAAAAGGGGAACAATCGAATTCTCTTCTATTTAATAGGTAAGAAATCTTCTTCTATTCTCTTTCCAAGGGCCTCGTTTCATTCTCTTTCCCGAGGGGGGTCTAACTGAAGAGGAGGGCCCGGAACACTTCCGAAGGGGAGAACCCCACTACCTTCGAGAAGGGACACGATATTTACCCGCAGTACTTCGAGAAAAAGAGTCCATTTCCATCACGAAAAGACTCGACTCTGTGAGAGGGGGGGTATTCTTTAAGGGGAAACCTGAGGGAGTCGCCCGCAGAAACGAGGAAAAACCCCTTCTGCTAGATACTTTCGGAAAAGCAAGCATCACGTGGGACCGGGGGTGGGGGGGTGAAAGGTGTGTACCCGCGGCAAAAGAGGAAGGGAAGGGAGAAAAAAAGAAGAAGCTGGTATTTCAAGTCCATTTAGAAGAACGGACATCTCAGGGAGAGAAAAAATGAACTCGCCCGCAAAAGGCTCTCGGCGCCGGAAGGGCTACATCCAGGGGGGAGGGGAAGCTCCTCGAAAAGGGCCAAAGAAAAAGGAAACCTTTGTTCGGCTCTCGAAAGAAAGCGCCTCGACGCGCGTCGGCTGATCAGGAAAAAGATGTAAAACTGAGGGGGAGTGCACGCCAGTTCGATCTTTCTGCTCTTCTGCAGAAAAGGGTCTCGCACTTCCAGGAGGGAAAAAAAAAGTTGTCTAAGAGTCTGAGGGAAAACGGTGACTGGTTATCGAAAGACAGAGGACAAGAAGCGTCCTCCACGTCTCGCCGTCAAGGTCCCCTTCGCCTTGAGGAAGGGTCAGTCAAAGGAAGGGCAGCGGCGCGGGCGCTCACTTGAAGGAAAACAAAAAGAGAAGCACTCTCATAAAAATTGTTTCTGGAGGGGACCATGCCTATCAACTAAATCAGTGGAAGGAGTACAGGACTGAAGAGGGAACCACCCCAGGCCAATCTCTCCAAACAAAAAAAGGGGAAAAGATGTGGCAGGGGGGGGAGCCTTCGCATCATCGTGGGAAGAAGGAAAAAAGATTTCAAAAGGAGGGTGCTTATGCCATTGTATATGACAAATGAGGAGGGGGAGAAACATTTTTTCTGGCGAGGGAAGGCTGGTGACGTTAAGTGGGGGAGAAAAAAAGGGAAAACTCGCCGGAGGATTCGGGACGCGTGGGAAGAAGGAAGAGAAAAAGTTTGGCGGACCCTGAAGAAACTGAAGGCCGCGGCGGGCCGAAAAAAAAAAAAAGAAGTCGAGGAGGGGGAGGGAAACTCCTTCGAGGAAGAAAGAAAAAAGGACGTGTACGCCGACGCCGAGAAAGGGAATCCTGGGGAAGAAAGATGCACGGGGAATGAAAGCCTCCTCTTTCTATTATCTGGAAGGAGGGTGGGGACTAGAATCCTGAACAGTCCTGTCGAGAAAAAAGGGAGCTCCCCCTTCTTTTATGGAAGAGAGAAAACTAACTAAAAGGGAGAGCCTGTCATGCAGGAAAGAGAAAGGAAAAAAAATTTCCTTTCAGCACCATCTGCTCTAGCCTTGTAGAGGAAAAACATGTGAAGAGGGGGAGAAAACGATTATGAAAAGGGAACCGGACGCGGGTCCTCCGGTAAAAGGAAGATCTTACACCCCATGGAGTCTTGCCTAGAGAAGGGGAAGGGGGGGGGCGATTATCTGAAAAAATGGGAACAGTCCAGTCCATTCGGAGAACGCCCGAATTCCTTCGCTTGGAAGAAGGACATCCCCATAGGGTTTATAACCGGGGCCTTTTCCGGCATCCAGAAAAGAATCTTCTGAAAGTCCATCTACTATACTGGGGAGCTTCAGGTCTTGGGGGGGGGAGATGAGTGACCTTTGTGCCAGGGGAAGGAGGTCAATCTACGAAATAGCAACACTCTTGGAAGTAAAGGAAGAGCAAACTTTTTATGGCGAAGATAAGAAGCCTCCTAATAACTCGCAGGAAAGCTCGGGAGGGGCATGGCGGCCTTTACGGAAAAGCTACTCTATATACGGAAGAAACTTCCCAGCATGCCCCGGGGGTGCTCCTTATCCTCTGAAAAAGCGCAGGTAGTCTCGCTGACCAAGTTGGGGAATCTGGGATCTGGGGGAGGAAAAACCTTGGGGTAGACTCCATTACTACGAGAAGGGAAGCGCAGAAAAGGGGAAAGTGGATCACCGTTCAGAATGTAGGAGAAAAAGGTCCCTCTTGCCAAGAAGTTTCTTTCCTCAAAGGGGTAAGGGGAGTTAACGGGACTTTATGTCGGATGGAGAAGAAGGAAAAAAAGGCCTTCTCGTCTTGATAAAAAAAAAGAAGTCGCTTCCTATATTGAAATGATCAAGGAAAAGGGGCAAATGGAACTGTCTATTTACGTTCGAAGAAATAAATCACTTGATGAGTTCCAGAGCCTGGTCCGTTTGTGGAAAGGAAGGGAGTGAAGGAAGGGCGACGGACTGATTCTGAGGGGGGTTTGGCACAATAAAAAAGGGAGTCCAAGAAAGAAGATGCCTTTTGACCGATAAAATTTCGGTCGAAGAAGCCGGGCCATCGGCAAAAGGAAAAGAGTTATTAGGCCCAGGGGGAAAAAAGTTTTTGCTCGAGGGGGGAAAAAAACACCGGAGAGATGGGACTCAAGGGGGACGTTCTCCGGACAGGCGGAGGAAAAGAGTGCCTTCCATCGGAGAAGGGCCCATCAAATATATACAAAGAAAAGGGGATGGGAGAGCCGCGGCCTCGACACCTCAAGGGGTGATCGGTCAGGCCCTCGGGGGAGGAAATACTACGCACGAGAATTTCTCATTATCGACGAGGAAAAACTTTCCGGCTAGATAAAGGAGAAGGACTTCCCACCCTTTTGGGGGTTCTATCACAACCACAACGTAGGAAGAGGGGGGGCTCATGTGAGAAGTCCTTCTAGCAGGAAGCAAACGGTTGGGGCAGAAAGGGAAAAGCTATCATCCGACGCAAGTGGGAGGAGGGCGTCCCCAAAAAGGGAAAAGAACTCACCCTTGGTGACGGATGGTATCGATTCCTCTGACGGGGAAAGACACCCCGGGAGAATGCCGAAAAGAACACGTTTGGAGAAAAAAGACGCCTTGTCGGCCGGCTAAAAACGCGCTGCTCGGTATGCTAAGGGAAATAAGGTGGAAAGATCAGGAGTCAAAAAAAAAAACGTTCCTCTGGTTAAAGGAGACTGTCGGTGCGCTGCAGGGGACGAAAAGGAAGCCATTCAACGAGGCCGAGGGAAAGCGGCTAGTTGACCCGATAAGAGAGCTTGTGCAAAAAAAAAAAAAAAATCCAACAAAAAAGGGAGGACAACCGATTCGGGGTAAAAAAAAAGTAAGCAGCGTCACTCGCCAGGGGCTGATCCGGGGTATACGAAGAAAAAAAAAACATCAAAAAGGAGGAGGTCCAGAAGTGCTGCATCTCGGGGAAGGAGAAAAAAAGGAGCCATACTTCGTCCCGGGGGCCGCCATCGCCCGCCTTGATTAAAAGAACGCTTCAGAAAAAAAGAAAACGTTGGGCCCCATCGTAACCGACGCGGAAAGAAGGAAATTTCTTCACTTGGGGCGTGCCTAATATCTAGTAAGGGGGAAGACTACGAAAGGGGAAAGCGGACAACTTTGTTCTCGGGGAAGGAATCTCCCCCACCTCTTTGCCAAAAAAATGCGTTCTTCCGAACCAGGAATCCTAGCGAGATTCCGGGGTGTTAAAGAGGGGGCCGCGCGGGGGACTTCCGACTCTTTTTGAAAAATCACAAAATCAGGAAAGACGGTCAGGTCTTCGTCCGGAAATGCCAGGACCTCGCATCACAACAGAGGTGTCATTCATGACAGAGGTCCAGGAAGAGAGGCCTCTCCGCGGCCAGCCACACGGGTCGTTCGAACACCACGAAAAAAAAGCCCTCCCATCTCTATATTGAAAAAGAACGTGAAGAAAAGGAACACCTGGATGCCGGCCCGACCGAAAAAAAAAATCTTTGGGACTACAAAGAAAGGAACCAGGCGGAAAGAAACGAGTTCAGCACCCCCGCGGCAGAGAAAACGGTCCATCCCAGCGTGGGAAAAAGGGGGTCCATGTTTGAGAAAAAATTAAAAAAGACAGAAGGGCCGATCTTCCAGAGGAATAAAACGGGGTTCCACTTCGTCCACGCAGACTCCTACCGTGATGACGAGAGCACTGGGTGGAGGAAAGAACGAAGCAGCTTCCCTGCAGGAGGCGCGCAAAGAGAAAACGCTTAGTTCTCATCCCACGCACGGGGAAGAGAAAAGGGGAGACCGTCTTCCCTTTGTTAAGAGACCAGTCATAGGAAAAGTAGGAAGTGATTCATCATTGCCCGCGGAAAAGGGGAGAAGGGTCCACTCCAGTCTCGAAGAAAAAGAAAATGCTCTTCTTCCAAGAAGAACAACCGAAAAGAAATAGGGGAACTCACCAGGTGCTTGGTAGAGGGGAAAGGGGGAAAAGGCGTCCTCCACTTACTCAGCGTCACGGAAAATGGCGCCTTGCTTCACGGGAGAAAGGAAAGACTCCGAAGTGCAGAGGAAGAGAAGGGAAAGGAGCACTTAACGTCCCAGCTCCGCAAGGGGGAAGACGAAAGGAAGGGGAACAATTGAATCAGTTCATATAAAGAAACAAGCGGCCTGACATGACACTGACTTGGTGTAAAACCCCCGAAAAAAAACAAGGAAGGAGGAGGACAAGATATCGATGTGGCAAGGGGTGGGGGAAAAAGCGCAATTCATCTTTTCATGCTCAGGTGTCACTGATTTCTTGGAGGGATGACAACGGAGGGAGAAAGACATGTGTTACTCTGAGAGTGTCGGTCAAAGGGAGGGGGCCTCCCTCGCCTGTCCAGGAAAAAAAAAGAACCGTTTCATCCTCTTCTCCATTTTTGGAAAAAAAGTCGGAACTTAGAGGAGAGGGAGGGCCGCACCATCTAGGTCTAGGTATTCCCCTACTCTCTAGAAAAGGGGTCCGGCATTAAGGGAAAAATCTGCGAATAGCGATTCCTCACAGAGATACTGGGACCCCGGCTCAGAGAGCGCCTGACTCTTTAGAGGGAGAGGGGAAGTGACACGAAAGAAGGAAACACAGTGAATCCGTCGCAACCATGAAGGTTTCTTTATTATCTCGTTCTTAAAAAAAAAAGCTCCTCCTTCATTTGCGAAAGGGGGGATTGAGTAGCATGATGAAAACCTCGATGATCCGTCGCGAGCAGGAAGTCGAGAAAGGGAAAAGACCTCTATTATGTGAGGAACGGCTCTTTCTCTCTTTTAACACGTGTGGGGTGGGGAATACAAACGAAAAGAGGGGTAACATCGAGGATCAAAGGGAGAGTATCTTTCCGCCTGGGGTCATGGAATGGGCGCCGGACCGTCCAGGAGAGGGAAAAAGAACACTACAAAAAAAGTAAGAATGGTGTCGATCACCGTTTCGGGAAAAACGGAGGAAGTTCCTCTTGCAGAAGAGAGCGATCTTGGCTTTAATTCGCAGGTTGAGGCTATTAGAGAACCGGGCCAGAGTGATTTCAATCGGAAGGGGGAAAAAAAAACTCTTTCCATTACTTCCACACAGAAAACTGTTTAAAAAAGAGGAGGAACGCCGACCTTACCTATGAAGACGATCATGCTCTGGCACCAGGGGAGCACTACCTGACTAAAAAACAACAAACTGCACAAGGGTTATGCTTCATAAGGAGAAACTGCTCCCGCAAGGGAAAGGCCACCTTTTTGTGGAGCAAGGGAGGGGATCACACAGAAAGAGTACGACGAAGTATCCAGGAAAGAGATCGAAAGTATCACCGTGCAAGGGGCGACTATTACTAGGAAGGGGGGGCCGTCCAAAAAAGGAGGGCAGCCATTTTGGACGCGGAACGATTCCGGCTTTCCAAGAAGGGCTCCGGTTTGATCAAACAAAAAAAACCATTCCGCGTCCGAGATGCCAGGGGAAAGGAGCCATGAAGAAAGGCAATGACAGTTTGTTGGAGGAAACAACAGGATAAATCCACGTTATGAGTAAAGGGGGGGAAAAAATTTTACGGTGGAAACCGAATCGTTTGGGGAGGGTTCGCGAAGAGGAAGAAAGGGGAGGTGGGCAACCACTCTCTGCACCAGGAGCGGAACTCCTCATAGGTGGGGGAGGATTTACCTATACTTCGAGGTTGAAGGGGGGAGGGCTGACTCACCTGGCCTCCATCTCATAAGAGAGGGAAAGGGCTGTAAAAAAAAAAGACGCGTTTTTGCTCCTGATAAATACATGCATATTACCTAAAACGGAAAAAAGAAACTATCGGGAGAACGGCGGGCAGGACCCGGGAGGAGAAAGGCATGGCTTGCCCGCCATCCAAGGTAATTTTTCACAGAAAAAAAACCAAAAGCCTAGGGAAAAGAAAGAGCGGCCGGAAATCTACCTTACCATACAAGGGAGTTTCTTGGGGAAAAAAACCAGGAAGACTACCACTATGCGGATGGGAAGAATTATCCCACCCGTGCCACTGTAAAAAAAAGGGCCCGGAGAAACCGGGACATATCTCTCACAAACAACGGGGGGGGGGATGTCTCGGTGGGAAGGCCCTTCTAGAAACAAGGGAGCCCGACACCCGCTATCACCGAATCGGGGGAGGAGAAAGAACCCTATTGTCCGAGAAAAAAAGCGATGTTCAGTTCGAATGACGGGGGGGGCGCACCAGGAAATGGCGCACCCCTTTGAAGACCGATGGCAAGAAGAAGTGGTTCTTCCGGCTCCGCCGGGAAAGGAGAGGCTTCTCAGTGTCAGGGGGAGGGCGGTATAGAGGAGACAACCCCGCGGACTCGGGGGGGGCGCTTCCCAGCGGAGGAAAGGGGAGTTTCGAGGGGAGGGGAAGGGGAATAATAAAAAAAAGGGCAAGCCTATCGGTAAAAAGGAAAAGTGGAAAAAAAAGAGATTGTGGCCAAAGAAAAGAACGAAAAAATCCAAGGAGCACCCGGGGGGGGGGGATTCGGTTGCAACCCAGAAAAAAACTCGCCCGGTAACGAGTATCCGGGTGTAATAAAGGAAAAAAAGGACAGGGCCGGACCGGGAAAAAGACGCCGTGCGGAGAAAACGGATGTTGTTCGGGGGGACACGAGGAAGAAAGGGAGAGGGCCAGCCTCATCGCCAGAAAGGTGAAAAAAGGCGGCCATCCCGGAAGGGAACCCCGTTGGAACAGTCCCTCGTGGAAGGTCGAAGGGGGAACTGCTGCACGGTGATCACTAAAAAAGGAGATTACCTTGATCCTAGCCGAAGAAAAAGGGCTCGGGGGGAGGAAGAAAGAGAAACCCACCGTGGAGACGGGAGGAGGGGCTCCTTGCCTCGGAGAAAAAAAGAAACCTGGCCAGCTTTTTGCCGGGGGGTGGAAATTGCACGGGTAGGAGGGGAAAAAAGTAAAAAGTCCGCCGACCTGGGTGAAGCATCTTTCATTTCGGCGGGAGAG
>Ga0179593_1342485_pt1 | contig 25356 bp, 25 predicted proteins | sample CZODoug2_1_08_16_FD_185931 | JGI IMG/M metagenome (GOLD analysis project Ga0179593, IMG submission 185931) | Vadose zone soil fungal communities from Angelo Coast Range Reserve, California, USA - CZODoug2_1_08_16fungal (PacBio error correction) | ecosystem: Environmental > Terrestrial > Soil >...
AAAAAGGAGCGAAATAGAGAAGAAAGAGATACAGTAGGAATTGATAGAGGAACAGGGGTAGATAGGAGGGGGGGGAAGGTAAGGGTATTTAAAAGGGGGACAAAAAGGGGGGAGTGGGGCGCAGGGGATGCATTATAAGGACATAGGAGGAAGAAGAAAAAAAACAGAGAGGGCGGGGGAAAAGAGGGGGGAGAAAAAAAAGAAACAAAAAAAAAGACACGTGAAATAAGGGGGGGGGAGAGAGAAAGGGGGGTGGAAAGGAAGGGGAGAAGGGAGAGAGTGGTGGGGGGGGAACTGAGAAGCGTAAGCGGGAGGGAAGGAGATTGAGAGGGGAGAAAAAGGGGAGAGATAGTGGTTAGCTGATCAAGACTCCTCTGATGTGGGGGTAGGGAAATACTTTTGGAGGAGAGTCGTGTTCTCCATAGGCAAGGGGTTGTCACCCAAATGGCAGCCAGGGCGGATAGATCTCTTGGACACGAGGTCAAATGCCCAGATGCTGAGGGACCACAGGAATCAAAGAGCCAACCAAAATCGCCCCAATCAAGAGACAAAAGGACTCGTCCTGGAAGCAACTACAGAAAGAAAAAGGACCGCTAAAGGGACCAAGAGGAAAGGTGCATCCCTGTGCGCCGGCAGCCTCATTTTCAACCGTAGATAAGCATGTCTGAACTATGACCGACAACTGCGGCAAAGAGGAAGGGAGCTCAAGATTTGGAGAGGGGAAGTACCAGATCTTAGTAAAATGCGCCGAAAAAGATGACAAAGCGAACTTGCGCTTCAGAAGCGACAGCATAGATTGACCTACATCGGATACCGACAGGTACAGAAACAAGAGAAGAGGATGCAAAAGAGACGACCAAAGAAAAGAGGGACCAGAAGGGCCGTATTAAACACCCAAGGGAAGGAGGGGGAAGTGCCAGCCGAGATATCAAAAAAAACCGTTAATGGCCTTGGTCAAAAGGGGACGGCGTTATAATCCCACGGCAGGACCACCTCGATGGGGGAAGGAGGGGAAGGGTCAATGCAGAAGGGGAACCTCAAAGAGACAAAAGGATCAAGGACGGAAGGACCAAAGCGGCTGAAAAAAAAAACGCAACGGTGACAACCGGCTAAAAATGAAAGGGGGAAGGGGGGGCAGAAAGGATCTCACATGGAGGAGGACACACCATAAAAAAAACAATGTTCATTAGGAAAAAGGAGAACAGGACTCGCCCAAAGCCCATACCCGGAGATAACATTAAAACAGCGAATTTCAAACGCGGGAGAACGCAAAAACCAAAGGGAATCTAAAATCGGAAGGGGAAAACAACAGGAAGTTCCATGAGAGTAAATAGAGAAAAAGAACGAGGGTCCATAGCGGGTACCTTCCTTCAAGGAAAAGCAAACGGCCCGCACTAGGGAGGGAAAGCATGCCTTGGAAGGCAGCATCGAGTTTGAACCAAAAAAACTGGCGCACAAATCGAAAGCACTAATGGAGGGAGAGAGAAAAAGGGGAGGGAGGCAAATATTGTTCTGAGAGGGGTAATATGAAGTTGTATCGTGAATGTAAACAAAGGAAAACAGCTCGATACCGACGGAGGGTTCCGGCGGAAAACACCACGAGACAAGGTGACCTATCCTCTGGCGCAAGATAGGAAAAAAGGGCCTAGCAGAGAAGAGAACGCTAAGGAAACACTATTCGGTAGGAAGGGGTATACATCGAATCTCCTCTGCAAAAGTGCATGTTACACTAATCCTAGTTAGGAAAAAAAAAGCGCCCGGTGCGGAAAAGGGAAATCAACTTCTTCGGAGGGAAGGTCGCTGGGTATGCACAAGAGTAGGCACCAGAGAAAAACTCCCACATCTGCCATGTTTGAAAAAAGGTCGCAACTACGGGGGAAACCTTCACGCGAATGTGCATCATTTGGGGCCAGGGAGAGTGCCAAGGGAAAGGGGATGTTCTTTAACGATCAGCGTTTATTCTCTCAAACGGGGGAAAGGGCCCGAACCTGAGACGCATAGTCTGTCCCAGGGCGCGGTATCAGACGCACGCGCAAACACAGCCCCCCGCCCGTTAAGTGGAAAAAAAGCCAACTGGGCTTCCATCTATAAAAAAAAAAAGGGGGGAAGAGAAATGAGGAAGGGAAAAAGATCGGTTAGATTCCGCCGAGCAGATCCCGAAAGGGGAGGAATGTTTCGCAGCTTTCGCGACCGCCCATTTGCACGCGTCTCTTTCGGCACAAGCCGCCCATTAAGAAGCAGAAAACGCTTACCGGGACAAAAGAAAGCTCCGGGGACAAAAGGAGCCCAAACAGTCATCACAGACCAAGAAGGAACACTTCGCGAACAAAAATTCGTTAAAAGATAAGAGAGAATGGAAACCTACATAAATGGAGGGAGTTTTCGCATGTAAAACGCGGAGATTGTGGCTAACCGCGAGGGGGAAGAAGGAAGGGGAGGCAGTAAAAGGGTCATGAAGGGACGCCTGGGAACCTTCAGAATTGGGGGAAAAAGGCACAAGGGCACAAGGGAGCTCTTCGATCAATTACAAACGAGCATCAACGTCTGCAATCGAAAAAGTGAAGACAATCCTAGTGCCTGACTGGGAGATGAGGAAAAGCCCAGAGCGAATGCAAAAAAAAGTTGACTGGTAATCAAGCTTAAAAAAAGGGAAAGGGCAATAGAGCGGGGAAATCTCTGGACCATTTCAATATTCCCGAGAAACCGAAGCCACTCGTGACTCAACCGTAAAAAAGAGGGAGCATCCATTGGGCGAGAGTGGGAGGGAGAATTCCGAGCGGCACCGGATTTCCGAGACCACAAGAGCTGCGGCAGACCGCCCAGGCGGCGTCCGGTCAAAAAGGATTCCGGGGAAACTGAAGGACAATGGATCAAACCGCGGCGGGGAGGAGAAGCTAAAAAGGGGGCAAGCTAATGGACCACGGTTTTTCCCCTCAAAGGAGGCGAGGAGGGAAGAACTTTTGAGGGAGTATATTAAAAAGGATTTCGACCGGCATATGGCTCACCTGGTTCTGATCAAGGTTCACGAAGGAAAAGGAGGGGGGGACGATCATTGACCTTGAGGGGGGGGGGAAAGCCGACGGGCATGAAAAAAAATCAAGGGAAAAAGACCAGGCGCAAACTGAAATGGCTGTTGCGCACCTTGGCAGGGCGGCAGGATGAAGGAATCGAGGAAGGCACTAAACTGGCGAAAGGGGCCAGGACCATGTCACCCAAAGTTCGGCCGCAACAAGTTGAAAAAAGTCGGCCCGGAAAACATCTATGAATGAAACCCAGGACTGCCAACGGAAGAGAACGGGGGGAAAGCCAGAAGGGAATAGGGGAACGCTATTTAATCTCTTGAGGAGAAAGCGCCTAGAATACGGTGAATTTTTGAGATGTGGGGAAAGAACGGATTAGGAAAGCACTGGGTGCTTTTTGTTGCTCGGTCTCAACATGGGAGGGGCGGCCGAAGAAACTGCGGCCTTCGAAAGAGGGGAGTGCTCTTGCGATCAGTATCAAGGAACGGAGAATAAGAAAAAAAGAGGGCAGGTCCGAACCGGACCAAGATTGAGGAATTTGCCCAAAGGGAGAGGGAGGTCCTCTGTCTCCAGACAATGTTACTACAACGGTTTGCGAAGTCGCGCACACGTGAGGAAAAGTCGTCAACTTGGAGAGGGAAGAGGACAGGGAAGGGTGAAGGAAAGAGCATGGCGCGTGAGTTTAAGGACGCTGTGGGTGTAAAGATGGAAAAGGGGAAGATAACAATCAACGTAGTCCGGGGAGGATCTTATGAAAGGTGACCACAAGTTAAATAGCTTAAGGCGTTTCCAACACGATACTACTGCGCACGCATACCTACTGAGAAAAAAAGCTGCATGAAAAAAAATCGTGAAACTCGCAGTGCCCAGAGGAAGGCTCCGGCTGCGTAGACTACTCTTAACGTGGTGCGGTGACGCACGCAGAGTGTGGGAAAAGGAACTACAGTGACAGGCGCTGAGATGACCTAGAACGAAGAGTGGGTAAAAGGGATGGAGAGATGACAAGACAGACGAGAACCATTCCATGCAAAAATGGTGGGGCTTAAACGGCAAAAAAAAAGCGGCAGAACTGGTTCATGGCCAGCTTCCCGCGGATGGAAGAAAAAGAAACCTTAAGGGGAAGGCAGGAAGTTTGTCCAGAACAGCATACTGAAAGGAAAGAGAGATCGCCCTCGATCTTTAAAGCCTTCATGTCTTCGAGGAGAATGACGCGTTCCTCTAAGCGCCTCTCATGGTTTGAGGGGGGGGGGGCAGTACCGCTTGTAGGCCTTAGGAGGGGGGGCTGCTGCCTGGTGGAAGCGGCACATATCCCGGAGGGGGGTCAGGGGGAATCCGGATAAGAGTTGCGACGTAGAACGTCAGGGAACCGTTTAAGTCCTGATTTGAAGCTTTGTTGTGAGGCTCCGGTGGAAGAGAAAAGCAACCTAGGGGGGTTCGTACGAAACGCGAACTGTCCAGGAATTTTTAAAAGGGAAAGACGGTTAACGCCACGTGGAGGGAAAAAAAGAATGCTGTGAGATGCAAGGGCAAAAATAGAAATACGAGAAAAATGCCGCAGATGTTGTGTATAAAACGAGAAACAGTAGTAAAGGGACCGGGAGGCCGATAGGACTTCTGAGAAAGCGGCGATTGCTGGCAGCCCACACGACGCAAGCACCAATCATCAACGCAATTTCCGCATCTGCCAACGAGGGAATGTTAGAGATCTTAACCCTTACTCCGGTTCACAGAACGCACCTCAACACCTCAAAAAAAGATTCCAGGGTATTCGAATTTTCGGAGGGAAAGGGAAAAGGTCAATATACATGAGAGCAAACCAAAAACCAAGTGGACCGAAAGGAAGGAGAGCGATGACCCGCACCCACCTCCATGCAAGGCCGGGTCAAAGTCGGGACCCAGCGGTTCGCGGGAAAAAGAAATAGAAACAAAAAGGACCGAACCGACGAACAAAACACGGGCATAAGTCAGCAGTGGCGGCTATGGTCCAGACATCACTGATTTGTCAAAACACAAATGAACGCGGAAACTGTAGCCATTTAATGAGAAGAGAGGGATGCAAAACGAGCCAAGATCGCACACGACACATTCACTGGGGGGAAGAACTAAAAAACCCATGATTGTGTCAGGGAGGTCCGGCTCGAAAACCACCGCAACTCCGCTGCAAAAGACCGGAGGGAGTGAAAGACCCACCAAACATCTCGCGTTGCCGTCCGAATCTCCAAATTGTTCATAGGAGCCGGGAGAAAGGGCACGCAAAACTCCAGTCAGAAGAGGAAAGGGTAAACTAAAGTCTTTAAGCTACCAGTGAGACAAACCCAAAAAGGAAAAGGAGGGCACCTCGGACAGTACAATAAAACCAGCAAAGAAGGATCATAAGTCATCGCTGCGCGCGACTACAACACCACAGGGGAAGGGGGCGAGAGAGAGATTCCTGAAACACAGAAAAAAAGGAAAGCTCGTGAACTAAATGAGAAAGCACGAGGGGGTGCCGGGGGCTGCGCATCTTTTACTCACCGTACGATGGAGAAAGGTTCAAGAATTGAAAAACGCAACAGCGTTGGGGCAAAGACGGAAGAAGAGGACGCCTTGTCTCTGGTGCTCGAAGGTCAGGATCAGGCCTACCGAAACGAAATTCTACGACGCACGGCCTAGCGGAAAGACACTCCTCAAAGGAAGGAAAAAAAGGAAAAGAAGGAAAAGGGGAGCAAATGCTATGACATGAGGTGGCTGAGTGAAATTTCCGGTAGAAGAAAGAATACCGGCCAACAGCACCTGCATACAGCGCTACACAAATGCCAAAAAAAAACCCTGTTGGCGACGGACACAACTGCACCAGCTTCATGAAAGACGGGGGGAAATCTAAAAACTCTGGGGAAGCCGGAAGCGTAGGAGACTACTTACTAACAAGAGAGACCGTTGGGTTGGCCCGGGTGCGGCTTGGGAATCGAAAGACACCTTGCGTCGCATCGTGCAGTCGATACTTCAGCTGGATGGGGGGGGGGAAAGGGGGGGGTCCTCTGGGGTAGAGGGTTGGAACAGACAGCCTGGAGGGTTAACTCACAAAAAGGGGCGGCGTACCGCCGCGTCAAATTTCTTCAGCAAAGCCTGGCTTTAAAGCAGCTTATCCATGCCTCCTTCAGAAAAAAAAGGACTAAAGGTCGGAAAGGTCGAATTATATTGGGGGATGCAAGCTCACGGGAGGCCGTACGGCGGCGAACGGGAAAGTTAATCCAGGAAAAAAAAAAAACATACCAAAGTAAAAAGCATGGGAAATCGCGCAAAAAACTTACCTTGGCTGGGCTATCGTTTTCGTCCGGCATCAAAAAAGTGGGAGAGATAGGGAGCATACCTGGGGGAGATTTTGGGTGTGCGAAAATCATTGATGTAGAGTCGAAGAAAAACCCACCCGGCTGACGCTAATAAATAGTAGTAGTGCTGAGTAGGCATGCTGCTTTTCCGAAGCACAAAAGGGGAACGAATTGGAACCTTAAAGCAAGCAAAAAGGACATGGGCTGACTGGGGAGGGAGGCGGCTCGCGGCGTTGACTACATTTGGTTAATGTGGGTTGCTAGCGAAGGGGGGTATATTACGTAATTCAGCAAACAAAACTAGAGAGTCCAATGCTGCGGTTAGTTAAATGGGGTTCAAAGAGGGAGGGGGGGGCTCGCCGGGACAGAGAAGGAAAATGTCAAAAGGAGACGTGCGCGAATTACAGCAAGGACGTTGATGACCGGCAGTTAGTGGAAAGGGAGGGGCTTGACCACTGACGAAAGTGCGAAGAATACGGAAAAAACGAGCTGGGAAAAAAGAGATGGAATACTGGACACGACGAAGGTCAAAAGACAAAAGAGACGGAAATTTCGGGGGAAGGAAGACATACGAAAAGCGCACGCACGCGCGGGAAAGGGAAAAGAGACTTATACAAGGAGGAGAAACTAAATTAGAACCTGAGCTGTGAAAGACTAACCCAAGCTGGGAAAGTACTCGGTCACAAATAAAGCACCACCACTTAAAAAATCAGGAGATAAAGGGGGGAACTTCCAGGTTCAATACGAACGATAACAAGGGATAACGAAAGCCAAAAAGAATTATATGCAAAGCAGACACAAAACCGGGACCCACTCCACGAACCATACACGGATACCGGCAAAAAAATGGTGCTAGTAGAGGAACGCGATGACGGGGGAAAAAAAAAAGAAAAGAGACCATTGAAGGACAATATTGAGGCGAGCGAGGAAATCGCGCTGCTGTTTGTCTAGCAAATTTCAGCATGAAGGGTCACATTAATCCGCCAGCTTACGTTCCGTCTCCCATCTCGGGAACGCGGTTTTCTCAGGCCTTCTCTCGCGAAAAGGGACATTGGTCCCTCTAAATAGGGAAAAACGGAGAAAAAATACACCGAGGCGATGCGATCTTTCTAGGGCAGCGAGAACGCCCTTTAAGAACCTGTTCACCGAACGTCACGCCCAACAAGGGGAAGAGGAAGAAAGCACAAGACGGAAGAGGAGGGGCAAAGGAGGAACGTCGTGACTCTCTTTGGGAGATACATGAGGTCTTGATGCGCCATGAGGCAGCTGTTTTGCAAAAACGTACTGCAACTGGGAGGAGGGGAACGCTCGATACGACTGCGAAAAGGACTAGGGTAGGGGCAGGAAACCGGTGTCGATCAGCTTCTAAAACAACCCAAGAGGGTCGCAGAAAGGAGACCCTGCCGCACGTAACTCAATAACCAGAGGGGGCCTGCCGCTTTTCCCAGAGGGGAGGAAGGGGACTCAAGTTGCGCAGGCACTCAAGACACTGGACAAAGGAAAGAAAGTACATACGCGACAAATTACCCCTAAGTGAAAAAAATTAAATGCAGAAAGGGTTCTGCGGCTGCAAAAGAAGAGGCGGGTTGGCGAAGGAGGACATGAAGAAAAAAACGAATTCTACATCAACGGGGCAGCAACGAGACAGTCATGTAGCCGAGCAGACATAACACCCAGCCGACAATCAAGGGATGAAATAAGGAAAAAGGTGCAGTCCTTCGGAGGTGAGAAGGATTATCTAAAAGTGGAAAAAATTTGCACGGGCCTGGTAAAAAAAAGGGAGATGAAACGGCCCCACCGCAGGAGCATTGGTAACAAGTTGGCCGAAAAAAGGGGTGTGGGACTGCGCCTAACAGCCCTTAAAGGAAAGGGGGAGCCACTCCGTAACGGAAAAAATGCGATTGCCGACAAACCAATCAAGGGGGAAAAAGGGAGCAACATCCGTAAAGGTTGAGCCTGAGGTCTAAAAACAGTCATAATGCTTTCGGCAACAAAAATAAAGGAAAGCATCAGGTCCATTCTTGAAGACCCTGAAGAAAAAAGAAAGAAGAACTGCTGCGGGGTACCACATCAAAACACCCGAAAAAAACAACAGGTGTACCGGACAGCCTTCGAGGAAAACCTTCCTGTAACCAATTCGCGGAAATCCGGAGAGGGGCCGAGGCTGGATCGCGGGCTCTTCAGTCACGAAAATAACCGAAAGAAAGAGGAGGAAAACGGAGGAGGAAGAAACGATTGGGGCCAGCATAAACTCCTGAAAAGAAAGATCATCGGAAGAAAAAAGGAGAGGACACTCCTGGCTCATCCAAAGAAAGTGAGAAGGAAACAGGTGGCCGGAACGTGAATCGTATTGATGGGTGAATGTGGACACACGACACCGCGTCTAGAACTCCGAAAAAAAAAAGGAGGGTACAACCGCCGAGGGGGGGGGAAGAATTGAATGGCAATAAGATCCACAAGGCCGAACTCGACACAGAAAAAGATAGTGGCGAGGCAGGACGCGTATGCAAACGTTACGTTACTCCTCATCGAAGGAAGAAGAGGAAAGGTTTTTTACCCTATGGGAAGAAGAGGTTATGGAAAATCTAAAGAGGACGGAACATTGAAGTCCCGTAAGGGAGGGAAAGCGGTGTAAGAAAAAAAACATAAAGAAGCGGAAAAAAAAAAGCGAAACTGCCCTAACAGCGAAATGGTAGGTTTAAACAATCGATGACTCAGGCGAAAAGGGAAAGGCAAACTCGACACGAAGAAGGGGGGGACATCATTGTGAAGCTGCTGGCAAAAGGCCCTTTAGAAGGGGAAAAACGTATCACGTGCTGACTGCTCATCAGCCTGTTGCCAAGAACCTAGACGAAGGATGAAGAGAGGTCAATCGGCTGCACAGCCCGCCGAACGGGGGAAGTAGAGGAGATGCTGCTATGAGTGAAAACAACTAGAGGGGGCAAAATGCTCTCTCAAACAAGGAGGCTTCCTTCACCTCAGAGAAAAGAAAATCGGTTGTCGAAAAGCCGCAGGAGCGCTCTCAACGGTACCTGAGGTGTGCAGCCCTCGTAGGAACGAGACGGGTACGACTAGACAGTTCTGAAAGCGAGACACGATACCAGCAGAAGAAAGCTGATAAGGTCGCCAGCTCCAAAAAAGGTCTAAAGCACTCAGCACAAATGCACACGTGAGGCGGATCGCAAAAGTCATTCTTGTAGGGAAAGCAAGCGATCATGGGGCAAACCAACTGGTGGAGGGAGTTGTGTGAAGAAGGGGCAGGAGCATCGCAGTTTAAAAAAATTACAAAACAAAAACTACAAGGAACAAGCCGACGGCGGTAAAATATCACATTCCGCCGAAATAACTAGAGAAGGAAAGACGTGCATGAAAGACTCAGAGAAGACGGGAAAAACCCATACTGAAGCACAAGGGAGCATCGCAAAACCGATAAAGGAATGGATCGGATAGAGGCCCTGATGATCAGTTCCAAAAAAAACAGCTCCCCACGAGGTATACGGGGGGGAAAAAGAACGGGAGGAGCGTCCTGGGGAGAAACAGGGGAATCGTGGTAACCGACCATTATGTCAAGACAGATAAAACAGGAAGACATCCGTTGACCTCGAAACAAATACCTGTGACCGCCAGGAGTGCCTCGGAGTGGAAGGGGGGAAAAAGCTCAAAGAGTTATGGATGGAAAAAAGGAAGACTTGCATCCTCCGGCCAGCGGACGACGGTCGCACGTGGAACGGTAGGGCCGGAAGAGAAAAACCGATTGATCCTGATCTACGATTTCCGAGAAGAAAAAGGCAGGGGTTACACCGAACCCTAGGAGAGGGAACATTGGGGCAAGTTCTTCCGCGTGAAATCTAGTCGGAGGTGAGCAGCGATCAGGCTCACCGGGGGAGAGTACTGTTACAAGTCACGAATTACCCGGAGGGGAAGAAGAGACTTTGTAAGAGCCATAATGGCAAGGAGGGCGAAAGAACTAACTGAAATTTCTGTTGCGGACACGCGTTAAAAAGGCGGGCAGGAAGTGTCCCAAAAGCGCTTTCGTGCCGTAAGGAAAAAACCGGCCGTCCATTGTCAAACTGGGAGAAAGCGCACGGTACACGAATTGCAGCGGCAAACCTTCCGGTCTGGGAAAAAATCCTCTGTGACGGTCGCACGCCTGCGAAGGGAAAAAGAACAGGGTTTGGCATTCTAGGGAGGGGGGGAAAAAAAAAAGACCTTGAGGGGTAATAAGGGCAACTGGTTCAGTTGTCACACTCACTTACTGAAAGGGCAAGTGTATGGACTGGCAATGACAAACATGCCTTAAAGGAAGAGCTGGAATTGCTGTCCGCCAGTCAGAAAAGGGTGACTCAGTCTAGGTCAAATCGGAACCTCTCATAACTAAGTCCGTACAATTACGAAAGCGCCAGCTTGAAGAAAGAGAATGGCAACAGGAATCAGTTTCAAGAAGATGGTACGACCTACCTTATGCTAATGGGGGGAAAAAAGTTGCGAGGATGAAAGGCGCCCACGCTCAACGGCCTAGAAAATTTGAAGAGGCGGCAAAGGATAAAACCTGGTTCGAAGGGAAAGGGAAGAGGGCGCGTTGTGTGCGGAAAAGGGGGGGTAAGCTCAGGAGGGACACAAGGTGTCACAAATACTCGGTAAGTTTGAACTCGGACGAGGTTTACCAAAAATTAAAAGAACAGACAAAAAAAGGACAGATTGCGCACCCGACTAAGAGAGAAAAAAAGGAGGCAGTCCATCTTCAGCGCAAGCACTCGGGTCTCTTAAACGAGGGAAGTGGTCAGGGATCCGAGGAGGTTGTGCGGAAGCACTCATCGAACAGTTTCCCACCGGGAGGGGAGAAGAGAAAAGGACCTTACGGAAACAATCGCACTCGTGGGGGGACGGAAGGGTGGCCAGATCGGATAGTCCCATTCAAAAGAGTGCTTGGTTTCACTGGAAGGGAGAAGGACCGCGAAACAGCGGCAACTCTTTTTAAATAGACGAAGAGAGGAATCAAACGCCTCAAGCAGGGTGAGAGCCCCACAAAAGCTTATGACAAAAGGCGATCCCCAGAAGGGAGGATGCTCTGAAAAGGCCACTTTTAAGGTGGGACTCTCAAACGTGTTTACTCAGAGAAGTGTTGCGGCAGTATCCGAATGGGAATGGAGGGAGCTTGTATTCTTCATTGAAGAAAAGGGCATTCCGCCGAGTTGGCATGTGGAAGGGAGCAGCGAGGGGGGCTTCTGGAAAGGGGCATAACACGTCTGGCCTTCTTTGGAACTGTGTTAGAGCGTAAGAACCAAGGGTGGGGGAGGATAACTAGCGAAAGACTGGAAAAGGGGGGAGTGCTACACTCCGGGATAGAGGACCAATGTGACTTTAGACAGAGTAGTGGCTCTCTTCCTTGATTAAATGAGAAGAAAGGAATAGCGAATTTGATGAAGAAAGAAATAGACCTGACGACGGCTAGGGGGGGAAGCGGAATCGGATCATCACGAGGAGCTGGAGAAAAAACCGACCGGCAACAAGGGGGAAGAAAGAAGTTGAGCGGAAGCGAGCCCCACGACGTAAGAGGGCAGGGCAGTAAACAATTCCGCGGAAAAAAAAGGGAGAAAAAACTGCAACCACATCAAAGAAAAAGGGGGAAGGAGGTAGTGATAATGTGGTCTTGAGAGGACCGCCTTCAAGAAACACAAAAGGGAAAAGTAAATCAAAAAAAAAGCCGCGGAAAGGGAAAAAAAAAAAGCATCAAAAGCGGCTGGCTTACAGGAAAGGGGGCGGGCACAAAGATTTATGGTCAAAGAACAGAAATGCTAAGAAAAGACAGAAAAAAAACGGGAAATGATCGGTCATCCGCGGCTAACCCGAAAAAGAAAGGAGGGGTTCAAACCCCTAAACAGGGAAGGAGCCATGTATGTCAAAAGAAAAGAAGAGCCAAAATCGCCCACTCAAGCAAAAAAAGTTCTGCACACAATAGGTGTTCCGTGCTGTGGAGGGAAAGAGAGGGAAAAAGTGCACTTAACGCTCAGCACGTAATACCGTGTAAGCTTGCACAAACCAAATCAGGGCGAAAAAGTACCGTTCCAGCAGTGCCTGGGAAGGCAGGGAATCATCAGAGCTACTACGCCAATAGAGAGAGGAAAATACATTAGGAACGACGGGCGGGTCCTCAAGGGGAGCAGAAAAAAAAGTAATGAGGCAAACCCTCAAAAAGGGGGAAAAACGTCCAACATCACGTAAAACTGAGAAGGATCAAACGAACTACGACACCCAGGTTATCAGAGCGCAATGCCAAAACACGGGCAACCAACGAGGCTAGAGGGAGAGACGACACTTGTGCCTGGAAGGGGAGGGAAGAACGCGTTTGGGAGAGTGCGCACCCGTACGCAAGACCTTAAAGACTGGGACGCAATGCGCCGAAAAAACAGGTCGTTGGTACATGGGCGAGGGATGCGGGTACGGATGGTGAAAAGAAAAGTCAGGGTCCGGAAAAGAAATAGCAAACAACAAAGCCTTGGCCTGCAGAGGAAGGAAGATACGCAAAACAACAAAAAAAAGAGGGGGGGAAAAGTAAAGTTTAAGGGCTGAAATAGCGGCGTTCGGGGGCGAATGGAAGAGGGAAACAATCCATCCGGAAAAAAAGGAAGGCATTCAGCTTCTACGTCCTTAAAAAAAAGACTGTTGCGGCTGACGCACCTCCCCAAAGTCAACGAGTAAGGTTTTATATCTCAACCACGCGTGATTCAGACGGGAAGAACAACATCTTAGTGCTCTCGTACCCGAGATAAAATGGGGTTAAGTGTGCAAAGTGGGGGGGTGGGGAAGACTCACCTGGGTGTCGTAGGGCAGAGGGAAAAGGATCAGTCCTACAGAGGGGCGAGGGTTTCCTCTGAAAGTTGCACTAAAAAAAACCGGGAGGGGTGGTGACAAGGGCACCCTGGTTCTCTACAGCCGTCCTTACAATTGCATTCAGGACAGGAGGAGAGAAGGGTGCTGTCTCATTCGCTTCATAACAAAAAGACAGACGAGAAGGAAAGGGACGATGATCTTGGTGGGGGCTTGCAAACTGAAATTTAAGGCAGTGGGAAATGCGAAAAAAGGGCGAGATGGGATCAACCTACCCCAGACCCTGAAACAAGAAGGGGGGAGAAAAATCGCAGATTCCTTTGAATGGGCGTCTTTGAGCCGGCATCCATGTCTGCATAAGAAAGTCCGGGATCGGGCTGGGACCAGTGATGTGAAAGAAGCTAGCAAACCCGCTGCTCTCCAGGGGAGGGAGGAGGGCGGATGTGCATTACTGAGGGCCGTACCTCAACTGTTGAGAAAAAAACGACCTGTACAAAAGGAAGCCAGCATATACTCAGGGGGGGAGGTGCCTCAGCAGATGGTCGTTGCAATGGGTCAATTGGGGATGCGGCGAAGGGACTATTTACGGGCCTTCGGGCAAGAATCACGAAAGAGGAGAACTGGCATGGACGGTTGAGTGCAGGGTCACTCGTGACGCTCTTAATTTGGAGGGACACTCAGCGACAACATACAGCTAAGCGGGCGCGCTTCCGCGAAGGAAGGGAGGGAAAAAGTAGGGTCGTGTGGCTCGGAAAAAAAAGGGAAGAAGGAGGGACATCTAAAACGACCCTGCCGGAAGTCATGTAAGACTACCGGCAATTCATCAAAAAGAAAAATTCGTCATGAAGAAAAGGAACGAAACGCATGCTGTGCAAAAAAGGGGGAGAAAGGAAAAGGAGGCGGAAAAGTTGAAGTACAGTCAAACGCGGTGCGGTACCCCCAAGAATTGGATCGACGTCAAAAACAAGAAACCAGTTCCAAGCAGGAAGAAGGGGCCCTCCCCAAAAAAAACGTAGCAAGAGCCACTCAAACTGCAACGCGCAGGAAATGCAATAAAAAAGCAGAAACCCACAGCAAAAAAAGTCCCATAAGGGATACCTCCCCGCAACCACGGGAGAAAAGTACAAATGACGTTGAGACACACGGCAGAGGGGAAGGACGGAGAAGATGAGGGCGAGATCGCAAGCAGGCTGCGGGTGGCTAACCGCTGCAGAAAGGAGTGAGGGCGACCGCAGCCTGAATGCGGGCCAGGCTCAACCTCAGGAAAACGCTGGGGGGGTCTCTCGGAAGGGTCTAGACGGAAAACATTGTCGGACAGCGGCCCCACAAAACCTAAAGACAAGGAAAGAAAAAGGGAGATGCACGATTTCCTCTGTCAGAAATAGAAAGGGCAAGGGGCCTGGCCAAAGAGAGTAGAACGCCCCACCGTTTCAAAGCGATCCCCAACGACCCGGCCGCTCGCTCCAGCTAGATCAAAAAATATGGATAAACCGCTGGGCGATACGTATGAATACATGAGGGAAGAGGGGGGTGGACACGCTACGCAGAAATGGGAACAAGATCTTCCTCACAAATGCCTCGATGGGTGTTCGATCCCAAATGGAACATCATAGTCACCAAACACGTCCGCCCACTCAAAAAAGGCTCGAGTAACGCTAAAATCCAAGAGAAGGGGAGCCAGCAGGCGATTGGTTCAAAACCTTCTCGCCGTTTCACGTGCAAAATTCCTCAGGAAGGGTCGGACCGTAAAGAAGGGAAAAGTTTCTGAGGACGATTTACCCTACAACGATAAGAAAAGGAGATCAAAATCAATCTGGGCGAAGGACGCAAGGACAGGGAGCTGATGGTTATGCCCCGTACGATAGAGAGCGCAACTGGCGCGGGTTCTACAAGAATCGGAGGAGAGGAAAAACAATGTGCCGCATGGAAAAGAAGGGAAAGGGGGGGGGGCGGACGCAAACGACAATCAAGAACAATACACATGACATGCACTCAGAAAAAGTATTAATAGAACGGAAAAGAATATCGACAGAGGGAAAACGACAAAAAAACTTCAGTCAACCAGTTGCGAGGGAAGGAAAGAAACATGACACATGCCGCGGGAAAAAACGGGGGAAATGCACGACCGAACAGCACAATGCCGGAGGTGCGCCGTCGTAACAACCAAGCGGGCCGCCTAACCTCGCCCGCAACGAAAACAACAGCCATGGACATGTTGCCTGGTTTCTCGACGCTCATGCAAAGGCAGGAGAAAAGACTCGGCACGGAGCAAGGTCAGATAAGCAGAAATACCAGTAATATCCCGCTTGCCAGACGCACGGAGTCAAACATGAAGAAAGAGATTTCACCGCGGCCGACTAAATAACCTAAAGGGGGAAAAAAAGCTAAGAGGTGTCTGCCACCTGCCGGTTTCATTCAGCGGGGAAAAAGAGGGAAAGAGCGGCGGCGTCTGATCCATCGAACGGTGGGAGCAGGCGGAAAACGTCCAAGGCACAAGAACTCCGAAAAGCCGGAGGCGGGGCAGAGAGGTGTTTAAAAAGAACCGAGAAATCAGGATCGGAAAAAAAAGCGAGACACGAATCCTGCTTCTCATCCACGGTACGGTGTTCAAAAGGGAGGAGAGGGGGTGATATCTATGAATTAATGGGGGAAGGGAACAGAGAGACAAAACAAGACACGAGGGAACGGTTCGGTTCCGCCGGAGGAGTTGGAAAAAAAATCACCTCTTGGGAAGACGGCACGGGGGCCTTTAGACCAGCAGCGCACGAAAGGAAGGAGGTGGCTATCGAAACGAGATGCTCAGGTAGCGGTGGGTCGCATCGAAATGGCTCCGCTGCACTGTCGTTACACTATTATCCGGGGTTTGGGAAACATGCTCCCTAGCGGCACATTTTAAAAAAGGAGGGAGTCGCCCGCGGGTAAACAAAAAAGAAAAACGACACGAAAACTGAGTCCCACGGCCATTTATTCCAAATGATCAAGCGGACAAAACAACTGGGGGGGGGAAGGGTGCAACCAAAACACTCAATCAGGGGGGAAGGAGAGGAGGGGATGATGATCTGGCTGGACCAAGTAGAAGGGTCGGAGGGTGAGATCGCGCCTGGTGCCCACCTGAGACGCATAATTGTACCAGACGGACTAAAAAAAAAAAAAAACCCCCGCACCGGTAAAGGGGAGTGCATTCGCCGTATCGAAAAGGAGGGGGAAAAAAGAGAGAGCAAACAACAACGAGGAGGGATCATATGGACGGAAAGAGGGTTGTCGATACCTACAGAAGCTCCTAGGAAACACGTAAAGGAGGGGCTGTTAAAATCGGCGGCGGACAAAAGCCCTGGTACAGAAAGGAGTGAGTCGGTCTACCAGGCTCCGATGAAAAGAAAGAAGAAAAAGAGGAACGGACCCAGCTCAATCCCCAATTCTAACCAAAGAAAAAAAAAAAGAGCCACTTACTAGTCAATCTGTGCACGTAAGCATTGCGACAGTCAAAAGAAGAGCGACCCATCATGATGTGAGTGGACGAAGGAAAAAACCCCTCATTGGTTGAAGGAAAAAAACGCGCCGTCCCTAGCCTAAGGGAGGAAGTGAAAATGAAGGGCACTCCCTTTTGAATCACCCTTAGGATACAGAGGTAACATGCACGACGAAGCAAGACTCGGAGAACCGATAACCAGGAAGCGTATGAGAAAAAATATCTTGGCTCGGAACTCGAGGGAAAGATGAAGAAAGGAGTGCCCATCCTTCCCACTATGTTATAGTGGGAAACGGAAAGGCGGAACCGCCCGGGGAAAAGATCTGAGCGGTGCGGAGAGGGGAGGAAACCCATTCACACTACGCAGAGAAAAAAAAGAGAAAAGAGATTGGACTCACGTACTATGAAAAAAGACCAAGAGAAAGAGATTGGGTCGACGAACGATCGCAAAAACCGGTTTCTGGCGTTAAAACTCGCAATGAAAACAAAGAAGTCCTATCTGCCGAAGGGAGCTTGCCGGTGGATCCGTTATTTCCTGGGAAGAAAAAAACACAATCAAGCTTTCTTCTACGAGTTTTACGGAGGAAGTCAAAGCACGGGGTCCAAAAACGGGGGGACAGAGGGGGGGGTAACCGGGTTTGCTGAGCCGTCAAAACTCGGGGAGCCTGGGGAGGTTCATATCCTGTGGAACACGGGGCGAGGAAAGGGGGAGAGCGTCACGAAACCTTGCTGTTGATCGATCTGGTGACGTAAGCAAGAGGCAGAAATGACAGGTCGAAAGACCGGCTACAAACCTGAATGGGCTGTTGCACCGCGCGGTTCTACGCAGAGTTTGCCCGAAAAAAAGGGACACGGTCAAAGATTTAGGCGGCGCACGTCACGCAGGGGGAAGTATGTAGGCCAACAAAGGCCACTCGGGCAGCGTCAAAAAGAGCGGGCAAACTTGAGACCTGACCTCTGGAAAGGACATCACACGACTTGGGGGAAGCCAAGTCCATTCAAAGGGGAAGCTTTCGAGGTAAGCCGGAGTGGAAAAAGCGCGAATACGCCGAGACTACTTTTCAATTTCGAGGGAAGAGACATGAGGTCGGCGCCCGCAATGCGGGGGTAAAGAACCTATGGATCTGAAAAGGCAAAAAGTTTTCGGAATGAGCGCCGGCAAGGCAAGGGAGAAGCGTCAATGCGGGATGGCAATAGGGGGAAAAGCATAAAAATCTCATTGAACCCAGAAAAAAACATCTTTGGAAAGCTATCGAGCCGCAGATCAGTGTATTTCAAAAACGACCAGTAAGGGAAAGTTTCAATGTGCTGCTGGGCAGGGAAAAAAACGTGCAACAATAAGTTAAAGTCGCGGAAGGATACGGAAAATGTATTTCGCCTTCAAGGCAAACAGGGATCTGGCCATGGGGAAAGGACGAGGTGGTTGTGTATACGAGATTCAAGGGGGAAGAGGGGAAACATAACTCGGGCGACTTCGCTAGAGCGGGGGAAAACCTCCGTAAACTGAAAAAGAGCACACCGATCATCATGTATCAAAGTCCTCCAGATAGGGAAAAAAAAGGAAGGAAAGATCCGTGCAATAAAGGAGGGGGACCGCGGAGGCTCCTGCTTTAGAGAGCCCGAGGAAAAACGTTGGGATGACTCAAGCAACGGGGGAACAGGGTACGAAAGTCTTTGAAGACAAACGCGAGGACATCGAAAAGCATCGAAGCTTGATGATTGCCTATGGGCGAGAGGAAAGGAAGGGGCCGACATGGGTTTGAAGAAACGCGCAAAACAGCGGGGGCAGAGATTGGAAGCATGGCCCGCTTAATGATGCGAAAAACCCTGCCATGGCTTAATCACGTTTAAAAACGAAAACAGAGGAACATCGCGCTCTCACGCGGAGACTAGGTCTGCCACTGCGTGGCGTGGCTCAATAAAGGACCGACGACAAAGAGGTGAACGAAAGCGTCGAACCTGCTTCCTCACTCCTGTGGTTCGGGGGGGCAAGGAATCCGCTTGCCTTTCTAAGGGGGGGACTGCTGCCTGGGGCTCAAAAACATTTGAACTCTTGGGAATTGGCAGTGGGGGGGACAAGGGACGTGCTTAGGGTGAAAAGGAAAAGGTTCTTTAAAAGTGAAGGGGGGTGATGGAGGGTGACTCATCCAATTATGGTTCAAGTACAAAAGGAAAAGAGTAAATTTCGTGCTCAAGGGAGAGTCTCATGTTGCTGGAACATAAGAGGGCGTCGCGGAAAAAAATGATATCAAATGACGAGAATCCCAGATGGGATAATGCGGAACTTCCCCCCCAAAAAAAAACCAACCCCACCCCAAAAAAAACCCAAAAAAAAACCCCCCCCCCCCCCCCCCAAAAAAAAAAAAAAAAAAAAAAAACCCACCCCCCCCCCCCAAAAAAAACCCACCAAAAACAAAAAAACAACCAAAAAAAAAAAAAAAAAACCCCAACCCCCCCCCAAAACCCCCCCCCCCCCCCCCCCCCCCCCCCCACACACAACCAAACAAAAAACAAAACCCAACCCAAAAAAAAGCCCAAACCAAAAACCAAAAAAAAAAAAAAAAAAAAAAACACCCCCCCCCCAAACCCCCCCCCGCCACACCCCCAACCAAAACCAAAAAAAAAAACCCACCCCCCCCCAAAAACCCCCCCCCCCCCCCCCCAACCAACCAAACCAAAACCCCAAAACCCCCCCCCCCACCAAACCACCCCCACAAACCCCCCCCCCCCCCTCCCAAAAAAAAAACAAAACCCCCCACACCCAACCAAAAACCCCCCAAAAAAAAAAAAACCCCCCCCCCCCAAAAAACAAAAACACCAACAGCCCAAAAAAACCCCCAAAAAAAACACCAACACCAACCACACCCCAACCCCCCCCCCCCCCCCCAACCCCAAAAAAAAAAAAAACCCCCCCCCCCCACCCACCCAAAACCCCCCAAAACCCCCCCCCCAAAACCCCCCCCCCCAAAAAAAAAAAAAAAACCCCCCCCAAAAACCCAAAAAAACCCCCCCCCCCCCCCCCCCCCCACCCCCCACCCCACCCCCACCACCACCCCCCCGCGAAAAAAACAAGCAAAACCCCCCCACCAAAACAAAAAAAAAAAAAAAAAAAACCCCCCAAAAAAAAAAACCCCCCCCCCCCCCCCCCCCCCACCCCCCAAAAAACCCAATAAAAACCCCCCAAACCCCCACCCCCCCCCCCCCCCCTCCCCCCCCCCAAACCCCCCCACAAAACCCCCCCCCACCCCGCCCTCAACCCAAAAAAAACCCCCCCTCCCCCCCCCAACCCCCCAAAAAAAAACACAACCCCACCCAGCGAAAGAACCCCCCCCCCCCTCCCCCACAACCCCCAACGCAACCAAACCACCCCCCCCCACCCAAAAAACCCCACCCCCCCCCCCCCCACCCCCCAAACCAAAGCCAAAACCCCCCCCCCCAACACCCACCCCCAAACCCCCCCCCCCCCACCCCCCCCCCCCCCCCAACCCCCCCCCCCCGCCCAAACAACCCAAAACAAAAAAAGAAAACCCCGCCCCAAAAAAACCAAAAAAAAAAACCCCCAAACCCCCCTCAAGTCCAAAAAAAAAAAAACAAACAAAAAAAAAACCCCCCCCCAAACCCCCCCCCCCAACTCCCACCACACAAAAAAAACAAAAATACCACATACCCAGCCCAAAAATCGAACCCCCCCCCACACCCCCCCAAGAACCAACCCAACACACACCCCAACCCCAAAAAAAAAGAAACCCCCCCCAAAACCCCCAAAACAAAACAAAAAAAACAACCCCCAAACCCCCCCCCCCAAGGGCCCCCTCCCCAACCAAAAACACCACCACCAAACCCACCAACCCCCCCCCCCACCAACCCCCCCCCCCCCCCCCCCAAAAAAGCCCCACAAAAAAAAAAAAACCACCCCTACCCCCCCCCACCCCCCCCCCCCACCCCCGCCCCCCCAACCCCACCAAAAAACAACCAACCAAAACCCACCGACCAAAACGAACCCCGCCCCACAAAAAAAAACACACCCACAAACAAACCCACAACCCCCCCCCCCCCCCCCCCCCCCGCAACCAAAAAAAAAAAACAAAAAAAAAAAAACCCCCCCGCCCCCCCCCCCCCCAAAAAAAAAAAAAAAACCAACTCCCCCCCCCCAAAACCCCCCCCAAAACCCCCCCCCCCCCCCCCCCCCCCCCCCAAAATAATCCCCACCAAAAGACCAAAAAACCAAGCCCCCTACCCCCCCGCAACCCAACAAAAACCCCCCCCCAAAACACCCCCCCCGCCCCCCCCCCCCCCAACAAAAACCCCAAAACAAACCCACCACACCCACCCTCCCCCACCCGCCCAGACCCCCCAAAAAACCCCAACCCAAAAAAAAAACCAAACCCCCCCCCCCAAACCAACCCAACCAACCAACCCCCCCAAAAAAAACACCCCCCCCAAACCACACAACCCAAAACCCAAACGCCCGCAAGACCAGCCCCCCCCAAACCCCCACCCCAAAAACAAAAAAAAAAACCAACCCCCCCCCCCCCCCCCCCCCTCCACCCAAAAAAACCAAACCCACCCCACAAACCCACCACCCCCCTCACCCCCCCTCCAAAAAAAGACCCCCTCAACCCCCGCCCCACCCAAACCCCCAAACCCCCCCCCCCCCCCCCCCCCCCCCCACAAACAAACAAACCCAAAAACCACCCAACCCCCAACCCCCCAAAAAAAAAAAAAACCCCCCCCCCCCCCCCCCCCAAACCAAAAACCAAAAAAAAAAACCCCCCCCCCCCCCCAAACCAAAACCAAACCCCCCCAAACCCAACCAAAAAAAAAAACCCACCCCCAACCAACCCCCCCCCCCCCCCCCCCCCAAAAAAAAAAACCACACCCAACCCCCCGAACCCCCCCCCCATAACTCCCCAACAACCCACAACAAAAAAAACCCCCTCCCAACCCCCTCAAAACCAAACAACCCAAACAAACCCCCCCCTCCCCCCCCCCCCAAAAAAAAACCAAACCCAACAAAAACAAAAAAAAAAAAAAACCACCCCCAAGCCAAAAACCAAAACCCCCCCCCCCCCCCCCCCCCCCCCCAAACCACCCAACCAAAAAAACCACCCCAAACCCAGAAAACCCCCCCCCCCCCACCCACAACCAAAAACCACAAAAAAAAACCCCCCCACCCCCCCCCCCAAACCCCCCCCCAACCCCCAAAAACACCCCCCCCCACACCCCCCCCAAACACCCCCCTCCCCCCCCCCCCCCCCGCCCAAAAAAAACCACCCCCCCCCCCCCCCACCACCCCCCCAACCCCCCCAAACGCCCCCCCCCCCCCAAAAACCCCCCCCCCCCAACCCCCCCCCCAAAAAAAACCCCCCCCCCCCAAAAAACCCCCCAAAACAAAAACAACAACCCCCCCTCCCCCCCAAACCCCAAAAAAAAAAACAAAACAACACCCCCCCACCCCCCCCCCCCCCCCCCAAATAAAAAAAAACCAACACCCCCCCCACCAACCCCCCTCAACCAACCCAAAAAAACCCCCCCCGCCCCCCCAAACCCCCCCACACCAAACGCAAACCCAAACCAAACCCTCCCCCCACACCAACACAAAAACCCCAAAAAAAAAACCACCCCCCCCCCCCCCCCCCCCCAAAAAAAAATGAAAAAAAAAAAACCCCCCCCCGCCCCCAACCCCCCCCCCCCAACCCCCCCAAAAAAAACCAGCCAACGCCCCCGCCGCACCCCCGACCCAAAACCCACCCCCCCCCCCCCCCCCCCCACACCCAAAAAACCACCCCTAACCCCTCACCCAAACCCAACCCCACAAAAAAAAACAAAAAAAACCCCCCCTCCCCCCCCGAGCCACAAAAAACCACACCCAAAAAAAAAACACCCAAACCCTACCCCCCCCCCCACCCCCCCCCCCCCCCAAACCCCCAAAAACCCATCCCCCCCCCCCCCCCCCACAAGAAACCCCCCCCACCCCCCCAAAAAACCCCCCCCCCCCCGAAAACAAAAAAAACAAAACACCCCAAAAAAGAAACCCAACCCCCCCCTCAAAACCCCCCAAAAAACCACAACCCGCCCCCCCCCCCCCCCCCCAACCCCCAACCACACAAAAAAAAAAACAAAAACCACCCCCCAAAACCACCACCCCCCCCCCCCCCCCCAAAAACCCCTCCCCCAAAAACCCCCAGACCAACCCCAAAAAACAACCCCCCCCCCCCCCCCCCCAACCAACAAGATAAAAAACCAACCCCCCCCCCCCAAACAACACCAACCAAAAAAAACCACACCAAACCCCCCCCCCCCCCAAAAAAATAAAAAAAATAAAGAAAAAACCCCCCCCCCCCCCAAAAAAAATATCCCTCCCCCCCCCCACCCCGCCCCAACACCCCCCCCCCCACCCCCCCCACCAAAAAAAAAAAACAAAAACAACAACCCCGCCCCCCCCAAAAGACCTCCCCACCCCCAAAAACCAAAACCCCACAAACCCCCCCCACAACTCCCCCCCCCCCCCAAAAAACAAAAAACGAAGCCCACAAACCCACCAACCCCAAAAAAAAAACAAACCAACACACAGAACCCAAACCCAACCACCCAACCCCCCCCCCGCCCCCCCCCCCCACCCAAAAACCCCCCCCAACCCCCACCCCCCCCCCCCTCCCCACCAAAAAAAAACATAAAAAAAAAACAACCCCCCCCCCCCCCCCCCCCCCCCCAAAAACCCAAACCACAAAAAACCACCACCCTCCCCCCCCCCCCTCCAACCCCCCACACAACCCCCCCCCCAACCCCCACAACCCAAACCCCCCCCCCTCCCCTCCCGACCAAAAAAAAACAACAACCCCACCCCCCCCCGCCCCCCCAACAAACAACCCAAAAAAAAAAAAACCCTCTCCCATACCCCCCCCCCCCCCCCCCAAAACAAAAACACCACAAAAAAAACACCCCCCCTCCCCCCCCAACCCCCCCCCACCAAAAACAAAAAATAAACCCCCCCCACCCAACCCCCAACCCCCCTCCCCCCCCCCCCCAAAAACCAGAAAAAAAAAAAAACAAACAAACTCCCCATCCACCCCCCAACCAAAAAAACCACCCCCAAACCCCCCCACCCCCCCCCCCCCCCCCCCCCAAAAACACAAAAAAAAAAAAACCCCAACCACCCAACTACAACAAAAAAACCCCCCCCCCCCCCCCCCCAACCCCCCCCCAACAACCCCCCCCCCCCTCCCCCCCCCCAAAAAAAAACACCCCCCCCACCCCCAAAACCCTCCACCACCCGCCAGCAAACAAAAACCCCCAGAAAAACAACCCCCACCAAAAAAGCCCCCCCCCCCCCCAACCCACCAAAAAAAAAAAAAAAAAAAACCCCCTCCCCACTCAACCCCAAAAAAACAACAAAACCCAACCCCCAACCCCCCCCAAACCACCCCCCAAAAACTCCCCCCCCCACCCCCCCCACCAACCCAACCACCAAACAGACACCACCCCCACCGCCACCCCCCCAACCCAACAAAAAAAAAAAAAAAAAAAACCCCAAAACCCCCCCCCCACACCAACAAACAAAACAAACCCCACCCCCCCCCCCCAGAAAAAAAACCTCCCACCCTCTCTCCCCCCCCACAAAAAACAAAAAAAACCCCCCCCCCCCCAGAACCAACCACCCCCCCCCCCCACACCCCCCCCCCATCATTCCCATTACCGCACGGAAGGACCGTATCTTAGCAAGAGCAAAGGAGAGTTAAAGCACACCCACGCGGCACTACAAGAAGTAGCAAGACATGTAGGCTGAAGCAAGAAAAAACTTCTCCTCGACAGAGAAGCAGAAACATAGCGTCACGAAAAAGGCACTCCACACACAAAGACAGATTCAAATTTAATTTGGAAGAAAGGGGAAGTAAGTGAAGTATCAAGCACCACATGTCCACCCTGTAGAAAGAAGGGAGGAGAGACCGCAAAAAATCTCATTTCTGCAGGCGGGCATGCCCGGGTGCCATTGATGGGACCAAGTGATGGAATCGGAAACAGCAGAAAAAGACGCCGAAATCAGGAGAGGCGAAGGGGGGGGAGCAACTACAAGAAGGGTAGACAACCAGAAGACCATTTTATCAACGATGAGCAAATGATTCCAGGGAAGACCCAAATAGCACCACCTAACGGCCTCTAAAAAAGAGGAAAATGTTCGGTCTGTGGGTGTCCAGGGACGCAATGACATCTTCAACGACACAGAAAAGTAGACACTCGGACTTCAAGCCCAAAAACGAGAATCCCGTAAAACTGAAGAGGAAGTAAGTGGGTCTGTAGTATGAGATCGAACGGCTACTAACAGATCCGGAGGAAAAAAAGGGGGCGTAGAGGGTAAGAGAGGGAAAAAGGGTGATCGACAAACATTACAGAGATAAAACCCTCCGAAACCCAACAAACCTTCACCACCCAAGACTGAATACCTTCAGCTCTCTTAAGAGACCCAACAAAGTTGGAAGGGAAAAAGAAAATGAACTCACAAACAAGGGACAACCAAACTCGAAGCTCGGCGACGAGAGCCAAGGGTGCCGGAAGTCATCAAGAGTGGGCGAAGTGAACCTTCTAGAAGAAGCGGCTCAGTCGGGACAAAGCACAGGGTGGTGTGGACAGACGGGTAGTGATGCCAAAACTGCTGGGGAAGAGAAAGAAGGCCTACGTCAAATGGACGCAACAAAACTACATCGGGGAAGGAAACATCGTCAGAACGTATAAC
>Ga0179593_1707368_pt1 | contig 25356 bp, 27 predicted proteins | sample CZODoug2_1_08_16_FD_185931 | JGI IMG/M metagenome (GOLD analysis project Ga0179593, IMG submission 185931) | Vadose zone soil fungal communities from Angelo Coast Range Reserve, California, USA - CZODoug2_1_08_16fungal (PacBio error correction) | ecosystem: Environmental > Terrestrial > Soil >...
AAAACAAGACTTCTAGAGACCTGCAAAAAAAGACGCTCCATCTGACAAGGGGAAAAAAAAGGGGGGGACGTCGCGGCATGAGAGAGGAAACGTAGAGAGGTCTCATTCGGGGGGAGCTTGGGGGAGTGAAGGGCACCTTCACCCGCAGGGAAGACTGCTGGACGAACACGACTGAAATGTCGTGGAACGAAGGGATTGGGTAATGGAAGAGGAAGAATCGTCCGGTCATTGAAGAGAGAGAAAAGGTTTCCCACAATTATCAACAAAGTGAGGGAAGGAGAGTTCGGGTTTCGGGGGGGGGACTGGTCAACCGGAGTTCAATGGCCAAGACCTGCAAAGAGTTAAGCCTACCAGAGCGTGTTCCGAATTGCGGAAAGGGGAAAAAAAGAATGCAGGGGGTGCGGAGGGGCGCCCGCGTCAAGGGGAAAGAAGATTAAGAAGAATTGAAGATGGAGGGGACTTAACCAACGCTCAGGGAGAGGGACGCTCCCAATTCCAAAAAAGAAGGATCTTCTTCGTGGAGGGACAGGACAGAAAGTCCTTACACCGGAAAAAAGAGAGGTCTCGCGGTCATTGCTCGGGCAACGGGAGATCCAATCAAACCAACTTCTGCCTGTAGAGGACCATTTCCTAAAAGAAAAAAGACTACGACTCGATGAAGGGAAAAAACAAGAATAGGAACTAAAAATCATCTGCAGGTCGCCTGAGTACACTCGGTTCCACCCCGGGAGGAAAAACGCTTCATGCAAAAACAGATCCTACATGCTGAAGGGGGATACAGAGTGGAAAGAAATATAGAGTTAAGATAAATTCAACAAGAGGAAAAACATTAGCAATACACACTTCATCTGAGGGAAAAAGGTGCTCTTTGACGCGGTCTATCTCTCGGTGGAACAATGTACCGGAAGGAGTATATATGGGGTCCGATTGCGCGAAAAGGAAAGAGCTCGACGACTTTGGACGGTGCAGGTGACGTCGAATAGCGATCGTTATTCTCGACAGTCATGAGAGGAGGACAGAGGGTTGAAGAGGGGAGCCCTGAGCTCGGAACATTCCGGCGATTCAAGGAATCCGACCGCTGCATCTGGAGGAGGGGATGACACCGGCTTCCGGAACGGAGAAGGGGAAAGGAGAATCTAGGAAGGGCAAAAAAAAGGGAGGCTGTCTATCGCTAACAAACTCGCAGCAACACCTCCTAAAGGAATTTGCGAAAGGGAGTGCTAAAGAAGGAACTCAGGGGGGATCCAGCTGGGAGTGCCATCCGCCTAACCGTCGCCCGCTCTCCCCGTAGATGGCAGCCGGCACCTGTTCTAGAAAGAAGGGGACATGCAGAAAGCCGTCAAAAGAAAAAGCCCGCCGAGACAAAAGAAGAAAAGTGCGGGAAATTTTCAACCGCACAGCTCCAACACCGAACGCTCGCCATTTCAACAAACTCCCACTCCGAAGCGCCGACGATTTGGGGAAAAAATAGAAGGAGAAGCGCTGCAACTATTGGCAAAAATCACTCAGGGGCGACAACCCCACGACGGGCAGAGTTTCATGCGAACAAAAAGAAAAAAGGGGGGGAACTCTTTAAAGGAAGAAAAGTTTCCCGACCGCAGGAAATATGCAACGAACCGTTTACCGGCAGCTTCGTGGAGCGAGCCTTCGTGAAGAGGAGATCGACTAGGCTCAGGAAAGAAGGAGAAGTCGCGAGAGGGGGGTAAAGAAGATGGGGGGGAGAAAGTGCAAGGCTTGTTTGGAATCTACGAATGGAAATAGAGGGGGCTCCTTTTCACGGGCAGCTAACTCTTCAGGTGGGGGGGGGTGTTGGGGGGGGGGGGGTGGGGGGGTGGGGGGGGGGGGGGGTGGGGGGGGGGGGGGTGGGGGGGGGGGGGGGGGGGTGTGGGTTTGGGGGGGGTGGTTTTGGGTTGTTGGGGGGGGGTTTTGGGGGGGGTGTGGTGTTGTTTGGGGGGGGGGGGGTTTGGGGGGGGGGGGGGGAGAGGGTAAGTCTAGAAGGAATAACATCACTTCATTTCAGGAAGAGGCCCGAAGAAACCTTGAGGGGTAGGTAATGTATACTGGAGTGAAATCTCGCGAAGACTTAGGGTGTGAGGGTGTCTTCGCTCCAAAAAAAAAAAAGTCGGAGGCAGAAACTCTGGGAGCGAATCAATCGCTGCCGGAAGGGTAGCGCCCGGACATCGAAGTTACATGCGCATTTGGGAGTGACCTCAAAAAGAACGCCGCCGAGTATGGGGAAAAGGGAAAGTCCGAAGGGGTTGGGCCACGCTTATATGATAAGATAATGAGCTGGAAGGGGTTCCCGATAGGGACTTCATTGCAAGACGAGGGCCCTAAATGTTATAAGTGCTAAGGAAAAGAAGAAAAATCTTGCGGAGGAGAATCGACGATATTTTTAGATGCGCAGCCGGTCGAGAACAAGAGGGAAGAGCGAATCCGGCCGAGGGGAGGCTTTTTTGGGGGAAAAGGATCAGTCAAGAAAAGCACCGGATTGCAAATAGAAGAGAACCTCCGCCGCAAAAACCAGGAAAAATAAATCCTTGACGGAGTGTTACCCGCCATGGGAATTGCATGCGAAGCGGAAGGGAGCGTCGAAACGGGGGAAAAGTTGGGGGGGGAAAAAAGTCGGCTCCACATCAAGTCGAGATTGGTGAAGCGCGGTTCGAGGGGACTGGGTAAAGATCCTCGAGTAGAGAGGAGTGGAACGTCCGCCGATGCCAGAATCGATACACCGAAAAACCTAATCGACAGGAAGTTTGGGTTGTTGTTTTTGGGGGGGTTTGGGGGGTTGCAGTCAACGTCGATTCCCTGAAAGTAGGAGGAGACTTCTGCTTGATCTCTCAGGAAACGGAGGGAGAGGAAAAGAAGGAGGGAAAGAAAGGAACGAAAGAAAGGCGATTTCTGGGGGGAAGAAAAAGGGGCGGGGTAATGGGGCTTCGACGGGGGGAAAAGGTACTTTCGCATCGTGACTTTGGCTTGCTACGCGGAGGGAGAGCTACCAGGATCACGAAAAAGGGGCAGGCCCCCAGAAGGATCCGACTCGGAGGAAAAAAAAAAACGCAAAGGGCGACAAAAAGCGAAAGGGGGAAAAGACACCCGCATTGGGCCATGACACCCAGGGGAAAAAGTCCGTCAAGGCTACTTTTTGGAAGTTGTATGAGATGAGGACAGTAAGTGAGGGGGGCCTTGTTTCTTGAACTGTCACTAGGAGAAGGGAGAATGGAAGTTGGGAGCAAAAAAAGAAGCACTCGGCCGGGAAAAGGGCGTCCAGCTTGTTTCCTGAAAAAAAAAAAAAGTTCGAAAGAAGAACCATGGAGAGCCGCCCTATGGAAAAAGCGGCCTGGGTTATCGGCGCCAAAATCATCCTATAAAAGGGAGGAAGGGTTTTCCTGCGGCGTCTTGGAAGGAAATCTTGCCGATCCGGGACAAACAGAGAAGGATGTGGAAGGGAAGGCAGGTGGAAGACTCTCAAGATAGAAAGGAAATCCACAATCTTCGGGGAGTGTCCAGAGGGGGCCCGGGGAAAGAGAAGCGTCATGTCCCGGCCGATTGAAGTCGAAGGGGAATCCTCGATTTAGGGATCAAAGCGATTCAGGGGAGCGCGAGGAAGGGGTTGGCTTCGTATCGAGGACACCTGAAAAATAGATGGAGTCAGGAAGAAAATCCTTAGTAGGATCTTAACGGTAGAGATCGGCGAGGAGGAACGGAAAAGGGGGTGCGATTCCTTCTCCTCTCATAGAGCCACCTTTCCTAATTATTAAAGAGCAAACGAGAGTTAAAGTTGCGCTTAGCATCCTAAGGAGGGGGTGTAGATCTCAATCCTACCCCGATCGAAGGGAGCCTCTAGGGAAGGTCCGATATGCCGGTAAGTCTTTCCTGCTTCTCGAGAAAGCAAGAGAGGAAAGCGTGTTCTTTTTGGATCCGCCGTCTGATCTCGGGAGAGGGAAAAGAGTTCGGGATGAAGATTAAATTCGTCTATCGCGAGGCCGTGGTGGGGGGATCACCTTACTTGAGGGGAAAATAGAGAACTATCGGGGATCTTCGTCCGAAAATCTTCGTCGACTTAGGCATGCTCTTAGGGTAGAGGTTGAACTTGGGGGGGAAGGGAGTTGGAAGGGAACTGGGGAAAAAAGGTTTTGCTGGCGTCGAAGAATCTCCTTCGTTGACGGCGGCGACGCGGAACCGCCTGGAACCGATTGGTGGGGGAAAAGGGGGGGCCGGGAAAATGCGAAGGGGGAGGGAAGGGAAGGCTTGCCGCAGCCACGATACATACTTCGATAACGGCCTTCCAAAAGGAACCCGGCGGCGCCAAGAGGGAAGGGGGGATGGGAGGGACTCAACAAGCTCCAGAACCCTGATCGGGGGGACTCTCTATTGAAGGTCTCCGCTGCGCTGGAGAAAAAGGGGGTCCCTTCATCGGTGACAAGAGGAAGTTTTGACAAGGAATCGCCGGCAAGAAGAAAGTGGCAGACCTCGAGGGAGTGAAAGGGACCTGTCGAGGAAGGGGGAAATCTATCTCTCCTGCAAGTAACCGAAAAAAAAGATCATCGAAATTGCCAGCACGTTTTTCAAAGAGGCGTAAAAAAGAGGGGTGAATTTCCAAAACTTTCCCGGACAATGACAAGGAAAGGTGCCCGGGCAACGGCACCATGGGAGAAGAGAAGGGGTTTAGAGGTTCGATGAAGGGTCTTGTGGGATTTATCTCTAAAGGAGGCATATTCCTTCGAGAGTACGCGCATTGAGGAAAATCTGAAAAAAAAAGACATGTCGGGGCTTCCGGAGGAATCGTGACGACGTTGTTCCCCGAGCACCTCTGGAAAGACGCGACACTTGCCAAACGTATCGGAGGAGGGAGGGAAAAAGGGAAAATTCTCGGATAAGGGGGGGGAAGGAAAGAAGGATACACGAGCCGTTGGGGTGAGTGGCGACCGAGCAAGTGCTAAAAGATACTCGCAGAGAGAGGGGAAAAACGGACGTGACGAACGGGATTATCGAAAGAGGGGAGGGGGTCATTTGGCGGCAAAACCCTAAAGAGCGCCCCCCCATCGCAAGGAAAAGCAAGGTGACGTAAAACCCGAAGGAAAGGAGCCGCACCAAAACGGGAGAATGAGTTCATCCAACGAAAGTCCTAAAAAGATTAACTATCTCACTCTTTGAAGGGTGGCCATGGACTTTCGAGAGAAAAAAACCGGGTTCGGAATAAAGAAAAATTCGCATAAAATAGGAAGGAGACACGACTCTCTATCGATAAGAATATGACGAAGGCTTTCCCCCGCATTTGGAAGCTGTCTCCGCATCTAGGAGGAGGTAAAAACAATAGTAGTAGGGAACCTATCCCGGGCAAAAAAAAGGCCTCATCACGTTTGAAAGATACGGAGCCAAACATTTAACTTTTACTGATGAGCGATAGAAGGGGAAGTCGAAGAAGCTCTTGGGGAAAAGAAAAAACCACACAACGGAAGATATATATCCGCCACCAATGAGGGGGAAATGCAGACCTGCCAAAAAAACGGCGCATAAAGAAGGGGACAAAGGGGGCGAGGTCAGGGCAGCAAACCGGCGGAGGGGAAGCTCATTGTTGTAACTTTGTATGGCGAAAATACGGGCTATTTCCCGGAAAAAACCGAGCGAAGAGATGAAAAAGACGGAATGGTAGGAGAAAATCGCCGATGGAGGCGGGAGTCATGTAAGCTCGCTATCTGGAAGTTGGGGCCCAAAAAAGGGAGTTCCGATCCGTTCGGGTTTCAGACGGTCAACCGAGAAAGAAAGAAAAACTGCACAGGCTCCGACAAGAGGAGCCTTGCGCGGGGACAATAAGGGAGGGGGTTCGCGTAATCCGCGCGCGTAGGAGGGGGTTCGGAAGGGGGGGGGGAAGGCTGCCGTTTGTGGCGCTATCAAAAAGGAGGAAGATCCCGAAGAAGAAAGTCCGGAGGATCCCGTCCGACAGGAAAGGGAAAAGATAAAAAGAAGAGGGCGAGTCAGACACTTTTCGCACTTGCAACACCACAAAAAAAAAAAAAAAAAAAAAAACGAAGAGCTCATAAGCACCAACGGGAACAAAACTCACAATCCCAAAATAAACGCTCCATTTAATCCGGACGTCGCCCTCTCCGCGGTGGCCGGGAAAGTCTGGAATCTACACTCTTAATGCCTTTTAGAAAGTCGTTCTTGTCCGGGAGCTGGGCAAAATCCCTGAAGGCTGAAAATAATCGTCCGCCCGGAAAGCGCAATCTGGAAGAGCAGGGGGTAATTCAAACAACGTAAAACTCATCCAGGCGGCAAGAACACAGTCTTATGACTGGGGCTCGTACTAAAAGGTAATGGCTACTCTACGGTGCATTGGGCCTAAGCGTCAATGAGGACCTTGGTTTCAGGGTTGGGGGAACTGGGACTCTACCCAGCTTTCCGAGGTGAAGCATCTATCGTGAAGGGTAGGGAAGTTCCTGGGGAACCTGGGGAGGGGGAATCTCGTCGAGGGGGATGATCTCCGGCTTCTCCGGAGAGGTGAAAGTGCAGGAGCCTCAGAATCGAGCGTCTTCTAAAAACCGATAACGGGACTGGGGTATGGGTTTGGGTACGCGCTGATAGGGAGGGTCGGGTTGAAAGGGCAATCAGCTCGGCGTGGGGGCAAGGTGGGGGGGATATTGGTGGCGGATAACTGGCCCTCATGAGCGGGTCGGGGGGATGAGGTGGTTCGGCATCGCTGGGGCATTGCATGAAAAACGCGGCAACGGCACAATTTCCCTATAGAGACACAAAATGATACTGGGGGGGTTTTCAGACTTTCCTGTGAGGCGATCGCGGCCTTGGAAGGAGGGGTCACCCTCAAGGGTGAAGAACCGGGGCTAGGAAGGGGGACACGGAAACAGGTACTAACTTAGGTTCTGGTGATGCAAGAGGAGGGTCTCGCTCGACCCGTCCTTCCGGCTTCGGAGAGCTGGAGTGAGCGTGCCACTCCATTTGGGGTGAGCAATGACCTTCCTCCCGGGGGTTGGCGTGGGTGAGTAACGGACTTGAGGGAAGGGGGGTGGGGTGGCTGAAATGTTCTCGAGAGGTGCCGAGGGAAGAGACTTCCCCGGTGGAGGTTGGAAGACCCTCGCAGCCTTCACAGATGGTGGGGCAAATGGTCTTCTTGAATCAGCACAACGAGGGAGGGGAGGGCGAAGCCGTGCGGTGGTGCTAAGGGGGAGCTTCCTTCAGAAAATCCCCGCGTCCGGGATCGGACGGAATGTTTCCAAGTCGGGAAGAGGCTCTCCCCCCCAATCGAGCTTTACCTCTGGTGCATTAGGAAGATGCGTCAAAGGATCCCTTAGAATCAACATCAGGTGAAGAGCATGTCGCGGGTCAAACGGGATGCAAGGGTTGGGTTCCCTGTGGAGCGAGAACTGACCCGGGTCCGCCGAAGAAAGATCTAGACTGGGAGGGGGGAGGGTCGTAAGGTGAGGGGTGAGGAGGGGCTGACACCCTGGGTGGGGACGTTCCAAGGAGGGTGGAAGGACGAAGGGGGGCCGAAGCTCCTTTGTCTTTACGGTTGCCGGGTTCGGGAGAAAGCGAAGTTGCCTCTTCTAAGTAATGTAACGAGTTTCCTACTTTACTCAGCCGTCGGAAAAGCAAAACATGCGAGGACAAATTCGCATAATCTTTTCTATCTCGCTCCGGTAGCTAAGAGGGTCCATGCGCTCATATCCCGCTGAGAAATCAGAGGAGAACCGGCAGGGGTAGTCTTTCGGGGCTCTCAAAAGCCCGGATAGTGACGATTTCAAAGTGGGATCACTTCCAGTGTGGGGTAGCTCAGGTGGGGAGAGGACAGAAGGTTCAAAACTCCGGCATCGGAGGGTCCGGAAGGTCGGTTGCTTGGATTCGCTTCCTCCCGACCTTCTGGAGAGTCGGGGGGGAAGTGCGGACTCTTAGAATTCATAGCAGACAACGTGTCAGGGAAGGCCAAAAGGCACGATCCAATTCATCCAAACTTATGGGGGAGCTGGAGGGCCATCGACGTCTGCGATTGGGGGGGGTCCTTTTTTTCTTCCAAGAAGGGGGAGGGATAGAGGGGAGGGGAGTCGGGGGGGAAAATAGGCAATCCGTAACCTGGAGTGGCCACCCCAGAGAGAAAGGCCCCTGGATACCTGGGAACCGCTCCCGTGAAGAATCGGAGAACTCGGCTCGTGAGGGGAATATGCTCTCATAAAGGGGAGTCGTCAGTCGGGGATAGGGTGTCGCAAGGGACCTTTCCTCGCGACTTGGGGGGGCGCGTTCTCTGTTGATTCGGGTTTCACACTCAGCGGCGGGAACAGAGCGGCCTAGAACCTCAGGAGGACTTTGGGGGCCTTTCCATACGGGGGTCGGGAGAAAAGAAGACAGATCTGGGGAACTGGCCCCTCTCTTGGGGGGGTCCCGGCGAGGTCGTGTTCAAAAGAGCCCGAAGTCCTTCTGATTTCATTGGGGACACCTCATCTTCCAGGGAAGTGCTTGACCCTAAAGCTTCGCATCCCCCAAGCTTGACCTCGGGCTATGTGGCTTGTTTCGGTTGGTGGGATCGTCTCGTAGAGAATCGTCCCCCTGTGCCATGCACTTATTGGGGAAAGGTAGGGAGGGTAGTAATGAGGGGAACTAGGAGAGTTCCGTGCTCTGGTCGGTGCGGTCAGGGTTTATCCGAACGGTCGCTGCCGGGGCTCTCTGGTGCACGCCGGGGTCGAGCGAAAGTCAGGGGAAGGGCCTAATTTCTTCGGCTGTGAACAAAGAAAGAAAGTGAAGGGGACTAAACCCTTCTATCCAATAGCAAGAATAAGGGGAAATCGCCTACTCAACAATCCACCCTAAAACATTGGAAATCCTTTCAGCCCCAGAAAGGGTAGAGCCCGGGGGTCTTTGAACTCTGCTGGGAGTATCTAAAAGGGGCTTCTGTATGGGGGGGTCTGAGTTTTGAATCCTGAGTCCTCCGCAGCTGCTTCGAGAGGTTTGGCTGCGGCGTGGGTTACTGATCTGCTGGTATACGATAACTCGCGGGAAGATGCGAATGAAGTGAAGAAAAGAGAAAGCCATACCCGCCGGTCTATCCAGATCGCCCTTAGCGGGCATCCCAGTCGCATGGGGGAAGGACGCGACTGAAAAAGGGGAAATCACACAAGGGGGATTAGGAAAAGGGGGAGAAAAGCATAAATAGCGATAGAGGGAAATGGACTGGAAGTCTATTCTGGAGAAGAAAAAGGGAGGAGGGAAGTCTGAGGGAGGGAACGTAGGACCCGGGACGTGTCCTACGCGATCTATTAATCGAGGTCGAGATCAAGAACAAGGATGGACCTCTGCCCAACGACTTATTGGGGAAACGAAGGGGCTTACTTCCAAAAAATCAAAAGTCGAGAATCACCAGGTCCGAGAGAAATCCAAGGACAAAAGGGCGTGTAAAACAAAGTCCTTCAGGCTGGATGGGGCTGGAGTTATAGAAGAGGGCCGCGCGCCATATGACTGCTTGACTTAAGGGATAATTGCTTATTTCTCGTGTTAAAGATTGAAGGGTCGTTGTTAAAAAGAAAGAAGGCCCAGAGCCATTCTGTGAGGCTGGCGGCCCCTCGGAAGAGGGAGAATGGGTGGCTCCCCCTCGGAAGGGGTTTCAGGGTTCTCAGAAGGATCCTATGTCCTTGCCGGGAAAGAGGCTTGATCAGGATGTTTAAGGAAAAAAACCCTCCCTAGACCTTCATCATTTAGTGCCGGATTTTTCCTGATGGGGAGGAAGTTCTTTCCCTGTTAAAACGTTCCGTAGAGTGCTTTCCCCGAGGGGGGCGAGGAAAGGAACGCGTAAGGCTGTGCTTCTTGCGGGTCCTATCAGAACACAGTAAAGACAAATTTGGAAGATAATAAACCAGAGAAAAGCGTTTTAGTCTATATGGATTGCCAACCAGAAAATCGCAGTCCTAGCCCATTCTCTCAATCGCCATGGTTCTTCTAGAGGGGCGTTGGGAAGATTCTTCAGAGTTGCGGGGTGTGAGCGGGGTGCGGGCGGACGAGGCGAGGTGCCGGAATAAAAAACTGCGCACCACATAGAGCGCTCGGTGGAGGCGCCTAGGGTGCCACGCCGTAGACTGAAAAATTTATAATCGGAACGCATTTCGTCAGGCGAGAGCAAATGGAAGTGATCACGTACTCCGGGCACGAAACCAAGAAAGAGTATGCCAAAAAAGATAGACGGGAGAAAAAGTATAGCGAAAAAGAATGCATCCAATGATGGATTGGGAGGAGGCAAATCCTAGACACCAAGATACAGGAGGAGGAGAGGAGCCTAGGGGTAAAAAGATCAGAGGGTAATGAGCGGGGGGGGGAGTGGTCTCGGCAGGGCTAGCACGAAAGCTTTCTGCGGAGGGGCGTGTGCAGGAAAACGGATATCGTACAGGAGGGGAGGCGATGATCCGAGTCCAGGGAGCCATATTCTTCTCGGATGCACAGCAACAGTCGTTGGGGGGCCTTAGGGGAGGGTTTCCGGACTCGAAGAGCGGGGGAGAGGGAGGGGGGCGATCGGGGCGCATTCTTCTGTTTGAGAAAGGTCGATTTGACGCGGAGGGTGTTGGTGAGGGGGTTAACTGGGAGGGTTGGAGGAGGATGCCCAAAGACTCGGGGGGGGGAAGGCGGCGAACAGAAAGACCTCGGATTGTTGAGAGCACCTTTGATAAAATATTTGAGGGAGAGTTCCGAAAGGAGTCTCAGCCACTCGTGAAAAGGAATGAGGGCGGCGAATAAAAAAAGAGGCTCCACGGCTGTTCGACGGGTGTTTGTAAAGAAAGTAGCTAGGAAGTAACGCAACGGACCAGTCGGGAAGAAAAAGGGTGTCTCGCGGGCTCTCCAGCCGCGTCCGAGTGTCAAAAGAAAAGATTCCAAAAAACAAGATGCGGCGACAAGGGACCGGCATGGGGGAGAAGGGGGGGAAGGGAATCGAGCGAATCTCAAGTCGCGGGACGTGGAATCTATCGGGGGGAGACCTTTTCTTCTCAGGGGAACTTACCGAGAGGAATCGCTGCGTGACCAGTCCGGGGGGAATGGACCCAAGGGTTTAATTGAGGAGCAATTAAAAACCGATAGATCTACCGTGCCCCGTCAAAGGGGAACCATGTAGAAAGCCGGGGTTTCGGGGTGCCGTCTATGCTTGAAAAATTGTTGCAGGTCTCGGAAACTGAGCTGAAGCTTCTTCGGAGCGGACAAGGGTTTCTCTTGGGCAGCGGGGGTCCCAGATTCTCCTCCTTCCTCCAAGCTAGAAGGGCGGGCCGGAGAGGGAAGGGGGCTTGCCTGGTTCCTTTCCCAAGCTTTCCCCGAAAGGCTTTGTCCGGGGTGTTAGACGCGACACTGCTCTGTCGGAGAGAGATAGGGAGGGGGGTGTCTCTAACGTAATTCGCTTCTTATTCTTGAGTGGTTCGCAAGGAAAGAGCAGTTGTTTGCGGGAAACGAGAAAGGGGGAGACTAGAAAGAAGGGTCTCGGGTGGAGGAAGGGACTTGACTACTAAGAAGGTCCCTAGGAAAGCCGGGAAGGGAAGAGTAAAACTGCTATCGACCCCAAAGAAGGGGGAACCATTCCCTGGGAAAAGGACGGAGCTTCTTACTCAAAAAGGCCCCCTGCACTGGAACAAGGAAAGGAAACCACTCTTATGTTAGGAGAAATTAATCGAGGCTGGGGAAGGCAATGAGTCCGGGAATAGGTTTAAAAGACCCTAAAGGGAAGAAAGGGGGAAAGGTTGTCTTTGAAGGGGGGAAAAATTCAGGAAAAGAGGCTCTTGCAAGTAACTAAAGATCGCGATTCACCATAAAAAGGCTTTCCACTCCAGGTCAGAAAACTCATAGCGGGAGGGAGGGAGAATATCAAGGCGAGGAAGAGTATCCTCATCAAGATCCCGTTCCCAACTTCCTACATTTGAAGAACAGGGGAAAACTTGGAAAGTGAGATATGCCGCCGGTTAGTTGGAAAACAAACTAAAGAGAAGTCTTGGAGAAACACCAACAAAGTAAAGAGAAAAAACACCAAGACTTCGAAGGGGGGGGGGGGAGCTACCTTGCAAGACTGGCGCATGCTAAATGCAAAGTTTACCTTTGGAGCTCGAAGAGCATGTGACTCACAGGGGGGGAGATCGGGGTGAGGGAGAAGAATGGGAGCCGGCTATTCCCCTCCTGAACTGCGACGACCATTCGAGACAATTCGGGGAATAGAAAGTCGCTATCGCCGATAGGGGAGGAAGGGAAGAGAGAGTTTGAAAAAAAAAAGAAGAAAGGCCGTGTCCGATCAAAGGTGAAGGGTTTCGCTTTTTTGACGGGGGGGACAAGTGTAACAGGCAATCAGAGGAGCGGGAAGTCTCAGAAAAGTGCCACGAAGCGTGTCAATGGAGGAGGGTGCTGCGGAAGAAGGGAGACGAGTCACTGTCCTGGGGGGGTTTTAAAGAAACTGGGGATTGTGGCGGGGACTCTAAGAGGACGGAAAAAGGAGAGAGGGACTCTTCGCTGGAGGAATGGCATTAATTCAAGTACCGTACCGCCGAATAACCATAAAAAAGCGGGAAAAGAGGAGAAAAGGTTCTCGGGAAGGGAAAAAAACCACTCGACAGAAGTGCACCAGAAAAAGAACACGACTACTAAAAGGGGACGAATGAGTTGCCATCCAAAGCAAGGCGGCATCCCGAGAAGGGTCAGCGGGGGCGAAACGGGAGACGACCTCGGTTAACGAGGAGGAAGGGCAGCGGGGAAAAGAAAAAGGACGTATTATAGAGGGAAGAGAAGAGAAAAAGCTCTAAGTTAGCTGCAAGGGAGTCCAATGCAACAATAAAGAATCGAGAGATACAATGAAAATGTTGGAGAGGGGCGGGCTCAAGTTTCATTGTAAGGGAAAGGGGCACCCTTATCTAGAGGGGGGGTCCGATGGGCAAAACCCACGGGTGGAGGGGGAAAAGCGACGAATTGAGGGGGGCGACGAACCAGTATCGATCTTAGAGATCAAAGTCCATGCTCGTGCCCCGGGTTAATCAGAGGCTGCCACAGAAACGGGGGCTCCAAGGGAAGAGGGGTACATTGGGAATGAAACCGTCTTGCCGTTAACGTCGGCGCGGAACGCTGAGAGAAAGAAGCGGCCGGGAACTCTAAAAATCAACACAAAAAGGGGGAGAAAAATTTCTCCGGACGATGCGCCGGCGGACGAAGTCCAAAAGGAAAGTGGCTGCGTGCCAGAAGAGGCCAGAACGTATACCGGGGGACGTCCGGCACCGGGCCAATCCTGGGAAATTCCGGCAAAAGTTAAGAGAAAAGTCAACTCCGGCGGGGAAACTCTCAGAGTCAACCGCGAAAGGGAAAAGACTTAAGGAGAAAGGAAACAGAAAAGCTCCAACTCAGCACGCGAGATTGGACCGTCCGCACGAAAGAAGAAGGAATCGAAGAGAGCAAATAGGTGCTCCAAAAAAAAAAAGGTTCTCTTTCGAGTGCAGAGGAAGGAAAGGGACGCTGGCTCAGGGATCTCTCATAAGTGAACTTTACTAGATCAGCCTTCGGAAAAGAGTTCCAGGAAAGATAATAGCGCGAATTAAAGCTTGCATATCGACTAGGCCTCTTCCCAATCGAAGACGCTCGCAGGGAGTATGTCAGAAAAGAATGGTCTATTGAGAGAGGAGCTCTAAACTGAAAATCTACCTAGGGGGGCGCCTTTTCCGAAAGAAGGAGGAGGGGGAAGCTGGGCGAAGAAAAACATAACGAGAAGTCAGGAAGAGCCTAAGACATAAGGGAAGGTCGCTTATCAGTTAAAAGAAGGCGTCACAAAGAGAGGCGCCCATCGAGGGGGGGACTCTCAAAACGCCAAAAAAAAGGGAAAAAAAAGGAGGCGCGCCAGAAAATGCTGAACTCTTGCCGAAGCCATAGAGGCCGTGTTCTACAACGGGAAATTGGATTTCGGTGAACCGAACCTCAGAGAGGGCAGTTTATTTCACAGGAGGGGCCTACTACATCCTGCTCTGGGGGGGTCCCGATAAGTCAACGTGAGCTCAGGAAAAAATAGGAGGGGTGATGGTTGGGGAGGACAGACAGAGGGGGAGCGGATCGAAGATTCACTATGAACATAAGAGGAGTATTTTTAGATGCGCAGCGGATAGAGGAACGATGGGGAGTCCAATTAGGAGGGGGGCGAAACAAGAAAGTCACCGGGACAGAAAAAAGATGCTACAATAAGACTGTGCGCGGAAGGAAAAAATCAGAAATCAACTCCCGCCAAAAGTTGAAGGAAGGGGTCAACAGCAAATGGGAAGAAAGAGTCGAAGGAGAAAGGTTGGGGAGGGGGAAACAGCAATGAGAGGGTGCCTGCAGGAGGGTCTTGGAAAGGATGTTGTAGAGATCCTCGATTAAGAGAAAAGTGGAAAAGAAACTATAAATAAATCCAGAGAATCACGATCGAGCCATACAAATCAAAAGAGGACCTTAGAGAAGAGTCGTTCAAGATAGGAAGGAGGAAGAAATCTCTCTCAAAAAAAAAAAAGGAGGGGGAAAATATATATCTCACGAAGAAAGTCTAAGAGGGAACGAAAGGGAAAATGAGGGAAAAAAAAAAGAAACGGGAGATTCATGGATAAAAAAAATTCTATCGGGAAATGAATTCTCCATCGGGGGGAAAAGGGGACGTCTACGGAGAAAAAAAGGAGGATATCTCCATAAGAAGAAAAAGACTCCATCGGGGGGAAATGTGGAGCCGACTCGGAGAAAAAAGGGTTCGAAAAGAGAACGGGGAAGAAGTGCAAAGGACAGCAAGAAATTAGAGGGGTATGCAGGAGGAGGATGAAAACTCGCTCAAGGGTAGGGAGGGCTTTTCTCATGACCGTTTCATGTTCGAAAAATGAGCAGACTGAATCAAGGGAAGGGGAAAAAAGAAGGGGACGTCACAGCGGGGAAGAGGGGGAAGGCTGCTTTCGCATAAGGAGAAGATGTTAAAGAAGAAGCTCTCTCTCCGGAAACAAAAACGAAGGGACTGGGTTATCTGGGAAAATTTAAGAAGGAAGGATGGGGGGACCTTCGCTTGTGAAAAATTCACCTTTCGAAGAAAACCTTCCAGCGCAGGATTTCTCAAGGTCGAATGGAAATAAAATTTTGCAAAGGAAGAAAGCCTAGTCTATAGTGCAAGGGAAAAGCTCATGGACCAAAGCCAAAAAAAGCTGCTCACCTCTCTCCAGGCTTCGAGCGAGGAAGGAGTTCGCGAAACTTGAAAGAGAAGTCTCGGGGGGAGGGGGGGATTATCACCCGGAGAAAACTCTATGTACATCCGATAAACAATCCTCGAACTGGAAAATTATAGAAAGCTGAATGCTTTCGTAGAAAAAGTGGAAGGTTCTCAGAGAGAAAGGAAAGGAATTTCCGATTAGGCCGGGAAAAAGAAAAAATCTGTCGATAGGAAGCCTTCGGGAGGGTCAAAGAGAAATTATTGAAGGTCCGAACCTTCCTAAAAGAGGAGGGGGACCTAATTGAAAGAAAGCTGGTACTGTCTCGAGCAAAAAGGCGGGTCACCGGCAGACCTTCAACGCAGAGGGGGGAGTCCCAGGGTCTGGAACGTGACGACGATGATACCCGAGGAAAAAAGTCAAGGAAAAGGGAACCGAGAAGAGAAAAGAGTGGGGTTGGAGGGGAAACTGCCTGATGGGGTGGCAATCAGCTGAAGGGAAAAAGGCGGGACGGGTGCGGCGGAAAGTCTTCGAAGGAGGAAATTCTTCGTGGAGTCTGTCGATTTTTAACTTGAAGGAATGCTGTTGTTGGTCTTGGGGGTAAAAAGAGGAATGGGGGCTGGGAGAACTTCGTGTAAAGGGGGGGAACTTGCCCAAGGAAGGGAATTCCCTTCTTGTTGGAGGGGGAAACCTTTGAAAGGAGAAAGTGCGAATGCCTTGGTAAGGAAACCGCAGGACCGCTGGAGAGGGACTTCGGGGACGGAGTGACGCAATCGCAGAAACTGGGGGGGCGGTCGCAGGGAGCTATAGAAAAGAAAGGAAGGCGCTAGGGCCGCAACCCCCTGGAAGGGGGCTCTAACCAGAATCTGGAGAGTAGACCGCAGGAGAGGTCCGCAGCCAATCAGGAGTGAAGTTCTAGGGGGGGTGGGTCCCTTAATCTCCTGAGGGGTAGATATAATGTGGCAGCAGCAAAATCTCAGGCTCCTTAAGGGGGGAAGACTATGATGAAGAATCCTTTGATTCTTACAACTGAAGAAGGAATGGAGGGAAGAAGGTTTCCGCGACAGGGAACCCACTATCTATAGTGAAGCTATTAAGGAATGAAACCGGGACCAGCGTCAAAAAAGAAAGGGGCCATCCTCTGACGTAGTCTTTGGAAAGGAAGGGGGGAATCTGTTGCGAGAAGAAAGAAGGACAGGAGAACAGGAGGAATCGTCAGAATGTTCGGCTCAGGGGGTCCCGCTACGGCACTGAAGCGTCCGACGGGTTAAAGCGGGAGCCGAGAAACAAAAACCGAAGGGGGCGGGGGGCTGAAGAGGGGGATGTCCAGTAAAAGAGGGTTACAAGTTGGGAGAATCAGATAACACTCGCAAAAGGGGGGGGAGTGGACTCTATCTGGGAAACAGGCAATTGCGACAAGGAAGCTAAAGGCAGAGGGGAGGTAAGGAACGTGGATATGAACCTAAGGAGGGGGGCATTTGAGAGTCCCCCGAACACCAGATCGTTGCTAGAGAACCACGGAAACAGAATCGAAAAGTAAAAAAAAGTGCAACTGGAGCCCTGACGAAAGGAACACTAAAATTGATTTCACCACCGGGTCGGGAGAATTACCAGATAGAATTGGCAGGCAATGATTTAAATGTCTCGGAAGGAAGAAAAAGGGGGGAAACCTAAAAGGGGAGAGCACTAACTTTGGGGGATACCGGGGGGTGGGGGGGGGCAAAAAGAAAAATAGTTCACATGAATAACTAAGAGAAGATCGAGGAGGAACCATTCCGGTCCGTCGTTCCACTCATTGGGAAAAAGAGATGGTCGTCCGAATCTCGAGGTGCGAAAGAGTGCAGGGGGAAAGGGGAAAGGAGAAAAGAGTAGTAGAAGAAAAAAAAAGATCCCGTTGCATTCATGAGAACTGAAAAAACAGGGGTGCTCGCGAGCCGACAAGCTTGAGGAGAGGAGGGGAAAATTTTTGGAAGGGAACATCCCCTCCAAGAGGGGGTGGAAGGAATCTCAAATAAAACAAAAAGAGGAACAGCCACCAATAAGGAGGGGGGGTAGCCTTGAGAAAGAGGGGGAGTACAATTTTACAGTGGGCTGCTTCTGGTGCCAGAGAGAGAGAAAAATTCTGATTGAGGGGGGAAAGTAGGGCGGCTCTACTAGGGATTCAACTCAAGTAAGGAGAAACGTCGACCAGAGGAAAGGCACAATTCTTTTAACAAGTGGGGAAAGGGATAGGAGATGCTGGGGTAGAGAAAAAGTACGTCTTGAACTATAGAATTTTGGGAAAATACAAAGTGAGGGATTCACGTTGAGGGGGAGATTTTGACGGGTCAACCTAGACATTGAGGAAAGAAGTGACACCTAGTTCAAAAAATAAGGGAAACGGCGAGTTGGAAGGGGGCTAAAAAATCAAAAAAAAAATAGTGTTCGGGGCTGAGCAAGTGTGGGGAAAAAGAGAAGGGGGGGAAGTCCTACGACAAAACTGAGGGGGAAACTGTCTTTGTCCCCTTTTTTTCGCTAGAGAGAAGAGGAGGTACGTCAAAACAAATTGGAAAAAAGAACGAAGGGCTCATCGAAACGCGTAAAAAATATAAAAAAGTCTGGAGAGGACAACTTTTCTAAACAGGTTGACTCAGGGGAGCCGAGTCAGGCAACACTCTTCGAGGACACTTGTCTTGAACAACTGAACACTACAAAGAGGTTTGGGAAGGGGGAAAAGAGCACACAGATCAGCGGCAACGATTACGCATCGGGACGAAGGGAGGAGGGATGTGCTCGAGAAGAGGGGGAACAGAGGGAAAACCACACTCTAGGAGAAAGGACAGAAGAACAAGCGCAAACATGCGAAAGGGAGATCCCAGAAAAAGGCAGTCTTCGGCAAGCTACAAGAAGCTGTATGTTTCAATTGTGCTCGGGGACATAGGGATATCTCGCTCCATTGTAAGAAAAGGTTAAACAAAGGAAGAATAGGGGGGAAAACGTGCTAGAAATAAAATGGCGTGGGCAGGTGACGTCGAAAAATAAACGATCGTTCTTCTCTCCAAAAGGGAGGAGGCGGAACCCAAAAAGGGTGTCGGGGCAGGGGGGGTGGGAGAGGGGGTTGGGGGGGGGGGTAGAGTCGGTTAAGGGAACTTCTGGGCAAGGGAAGACCGCGACATTTGTTGTTTTGGCGCGAGTCCCGAATACACCTCTGGAGAAAGAGATGCTATGACACCAGGTACGCGAAGAATCAGGGTATGAAAAGGAAAACTCCCAAAAAAGGGCCGAGGTGGTCTTGACGTCGAGGGGACTGGAGTCCTAGAAGCAATAACACAGAAAAAACCCCAACAAACAAAAGGGGGGAACCGCCTTTTCTATAGAGAAAAGGCCCACTCGGAAGCTGCTCAAGAAAAAAAAGTCCTGAACCGGCTGAACAGTAGCAAAGGAAACTTGTGCGAGAACAAATATAGACCTTGCAGGCGGGGGGAAAAACAAAGTTTGGTGGCATCCAGTGGAAGGAAAAAAAATTCAAGGAAGGCTATGTCGGGCAGCCCGCCGAAAAAAGGGCGTCGCTCAGAGAGAAAACAACGCAAGGAGAAATTCAACCTCGAAAAAGAAAAGCCTGCCTCAGTATGAGATGGTGGGGCCATGATCCAAGGAATCAGCAAGACTGAGCCCTCGAAAACAACAAGAAAGAAGTGGGTTCTACCAACCCCACTAGCGGGAGGCGAGGGCTTGATACAGGGGACAGGGAATAGGCTCATCGTTACAGGAAAGATTTACGGAGAGAACAACTAAAAGAAAAGACATGCTAGTTCTCGATAACCTTCTCAAAGTACCATCTCAGAAAAGAGGAGAGGAACCGCGCTAAGAATCTTACAAAACCAAAAAAAAAACACCCCAAAAAAAAGAAAAAAAAAAAAAAAAAAAGGGGGGTAGGGGAGGAGAATCTAGGGGAAAATTTCTCTATAAAGGAGCCAATAAAAACTATCTACAGAGATTGGGGAAGGTGGGAAATACTCTTCACTTCGGAGGTCTTCAGAGGGAAAATGAATCAAAAAAACAAGGACATCATGAGAGGAAGAATAAATTGAGAAAAAAAGGAATTAGGAAGGTTTTGCACTATAGGCCATAGGCGCAGGGGTTGTCGGGGAAAAGAAAGAAAAAAAACCCGCGAACTTAAAAAATCTCTGAAAAGGAAGGAAAATCGAAGCAAGGAAAGAGGAGGGTCGACTCCTCATCGTGCAGGGGGAAGGGGACGCGGGAATCGGGCCAGATGAAAGAATAAGAGCATTCTCGCATCAATCCGCTGCGGGGTTGAAGAAAGAAGAAGGGTCCAAGATCGCCATAAAAACTTCACGGGCAGAAGGAAAAATCGTCCTAACGTAGAGTAAGTGGTGGAACAAGACGAAAAGACGCCGTGCGCCGTCGTAATAACATCGGATGCTCAAGAGTGGGAGGAAACAGCTGGGACAGAAGCTAGGGGGGCCGCTTGCTTCGGCTGGGAAAAAAAAGACAGGATAAGGTTCAACTTAGATCAACCAGAGGGAGGAAAGAAAAGCAAAGAAAAGCAATAAAATAAGGAAGAGAAAAAGAAGGAACAAAAGTACTAATTTAAAGGGGTTACCCTCCAGTTTCTTGAGGAAAATGAGGGAAGGCAAAGCGCGCTTGAAAACGGTTTGGGGGTCTGGGGGGGGTCCGAACAACAATCGAGAGGGATTTTTATGGGAAGAGGCTGGGGAAAAAGACTCGATTACTAAGACGGAAAGTGGAAAGGGGGGAAACCGCATCAATTGGAAAAAAAAAACATCGGGGAAAAAGAGAAGCAAAGAAGAAGGTCGAGTGCAGTGTAAAGTCCAGTCTAGGGGAGAAGAGAAATCTCTCAAAAAAAAAAAAGGAAAAGAGAGATAGAGATCAATCATAAGGGCGAAGGGGAAAGAAAGGGCATAGAAGGAATGAAGGCAAAAGAAAAGTGCCTGGGGGGAAAAAGAAAAGGAAAGCGTTATATCGAAGAGGGAGGAGGAGTGCCAACGGAAAGAGAGAAAGGGGAAGATCTACCATCATATCAAACTCAAGAGACTTTGCTGTTTAGAAAAAGGGAAGAGGGGCCCCAAGGAAACCAAAAACTCCAGAGTCGACTATCACTCGAGGGTGCATCCGCATTGACCAGACCTCAAATGTCGAAAAAAAAAAGGTAAAGGGAGGTACTTGTGGGGAAATGAGGGAGGAGGAAAAACCAGTAGTCTTGGGTGAGGGGGGGGGAGCTCAGCCTTTTCTGGAAGGGAGCTGTCAATTACATGAGCAAGGGGGGAGGTGGGGGAGCAAACCAGCCGAAGCACGAAAAGGATTAAAGCGTCCAAGAGGTTCCTAAGGAGCTCTTGATAAAAAAAAGTGTCGACGATGGAGCATAGGAAGGAAAACGGCGCCACAAAAGGGGACGGAGGGAAAAATAACTATAAAGGGAGGAAATTTTTCCTGAGAGGAGGGGGGGGAAGTCACGCTTGCGAACAGGGGACCCAATTAGGTTCGGAATAGCCACCAGGGGGGGAAATAAAAAAAGAATACAGAAAGAAATCCTCGAGGAGGGAAAGGCGATATGTTCTTTCCAAACAGAAAGCAGAATTCACCTCCAATAAAAAAAGAAGAAAACCCTCGAAGCGTCACTCTGGGAAGGAGATCTTTGATCCCTCGAATGAGATGGTTGTTTCGTCTTATGTGTAGGGAAAAATGCGAAACCCTCAGCGCTCCGCAAAAACAAAAAGGGATAAGGGGGATTCGGGAGGATTCCGGAAGGGAGAGTATCTCCGCTCAAAAAAAAAGAGCCGATAGTCCGAACCTTCGAAAGGAGAGGGGAGGGACAGTTAAAGATAGCAAAAAGGACCTAGAAGGATGGGTAGAGAGAAATCCTATACAGAGAGGGGGGACGATATCGCGGGGGGCATAGGGAGCTGTCGTCGCACGTATTTTCATAAAACAGTCCTTAAGCTTGGGGGGGGGGAATTGGGTTTCCTGAGGAATGAGAGTCCCGGGGGATCCGTTATGAAAGTGAGAGATTCCATCTCCCGTTTCTTCTCTTCTCCTTAAAAGAAGAAACGCTACCTTCTTGTTTTGGCTCAAAAAAGGGCTGAGGGGCAATAGGACGCGATAGCAGGAATTCTTGAAAGGGGGGGGAAAGTGCGTCATGCTTCAGGGGGAAGACGATGTTTAAACTTTGGAGAGGGGGGGGGAGCTTGTATGGGAATGGAACGGCCGTTGTGGGAAGAAAGAAGAAAGTCTACGATACCGCCTGACAGTTCCAAGGGATTTGTTTTTCTTCAAGGGGAAGGGCGTTACAACGTGATACGGGGTCAGGAAGCACGTCATTAAGCCGAAGGAAAGAATCATATGAAGGAGGGGGAAGGCGACCGTGGCTCATCAAACGGCTGCTCCACGGGGAGGGGACGCCGGTGTTGAGGTCGGCGTAAGGGCCCATGAGCCCTAAAGGCGATTTAGAGGTCAGAAGAAGGAAGCCTTTCACGGGGCATAGTGTCATGCAAGATGAGTGAGAGGTCGGCGTCCTGAAGAGGGTGGAAAGAGTGGGCATCCAGAGAAAACTCAATTGAGGGGGAACGTCGCGAAGGGGGGGGAAGAATACTATCTGGGGATTCGCTGTGAGGCAACCGCAATATTAAACCAGAAAGACGTAGGGAAAAAACATATAATGGTTAATTCAAAAGTGCCGACAATTAACCTCTATAGAGAAAGTGCCCCCAGAAAAGAGCAAAGCCGTGGGAAGGGATGTCTGGAAGAGGGGGGGCAGGGAGCGGCTCTTCCTCGAGAAGAAAGGAATCGGACCCGCTGTAAGTCCAGCAGGTTTGAAAAGGAAGCGTCACACAGAGCTTCCTCGGGGCACTGTGACGAGGAAGGAGGGAGCCGAAAGAGGGGGAGTTTTAAAAAGATTCGCAGCGTAGTCGGTCGTAATAAAAAACAGCGCCGTTAAGTCTCAGGGACTAGCAAGGGAGAAAAATGGAGGACTCGAAAGAAGATTTTTCTCGGTTCTTCAAAGGGGCACGACCGTAAATAAAAAAGATAGGACGAGTGCTTTTGGAGGGAAAAAGACATCCAGAGAGGACCCCCACGCAAGGCACCAAAATCAAAGGTGAGTAAAACCCCATGCTGAGAGGGCGGGAGCTGACCATGCAAAATTCAATGGAAGAGGGAAAGGGGGGTAGGGAACTCCCCGAGCTCACTCATGTTGAGAAGGGTCCATTTAACTTTCATCGGTTGACAAAAAAACTGTACGTGATCAGATCCTTGTGTTCTCTGGTGGGGGGGGGGGGGGGGGGGAGAGAGAGAGAGCATGAAAAAAAAGCTCTATCTTAAAGAACGTCAGAGGAAGGTAAGAAGAGGGCCATGGGGGGGGGGGGATTGTTAAAGTAAGGGAGGGGTCCTCATATCTGGGGGAAAGGGTAGGGGCGGGTAAAATATCCCGTCTAGGGGAAGACCGAAAAGTCACCTTTCAAATAATTCCGGGAATCACGGTTGTAAAGGGATGTCCAAGGGGCCGCCAAAAAGGGGAAACGGGAACGCTGAGATCGAAACCAGGTTTATGTGGCATCTGCATCAAGACCGAAAGGGAAGTGGTAGAGAAGAAACAAAAAAAGGAAAAGAGAACTTCTATGGAGGGGGGAGAAAGACCTGCAAATAACCTTGTAGCTCATCAGCTGTAAAGAAGGTTCTGCGGGAAGAGAGAAAAACCGTGCAAAGGAGGAGGGTTAACGGAAGAGGGAGACTATTGGGACGGAAAGAAGGGATTTAAAGAAGTAAAAGAAGGAGACTACCATCTGACTTTCAAAAGGAAAGGGGAGGGGGGTATGAATAGGAAAAAGCGAAGGGAGTCAGGTTCAAAAAAACTCTATCGGAACCAACAAGGGATCAGACAAGTTAGGAGATCACGTTCGGTTTTAGAGGGACGGTTCAACCGCTACAAGGAAAAAGGAAAGAATTGCCTGCAAGAAGCGAGGAAAGGAAAAAGCGGGGGGGGGGGATCAGCCGGCGTGGGGGCTGAGGAAAAGAGCGTCAATTCAAGGGGTTTGACGGCACCTTTAGGGGGGGGGTCCTGCTGGTGGGGGTGGGAAAAAAATGAGAGCGAGGGGAAAGAAAGAGATCGTTCCGCGGAAAGGGGTCCCGTCAAGAAAGGGCGAGCACCTATAAAAAGCTCTTTCTAGGGACCCTGGTCCACTTTAAGACGAAGAGTCACAGCAAAAAGGACTCCGGAACAGGGAAAAAAGGACTCAAGGTAAAGCCATATCTCGGGGAAAGCAAGAAGCAAAAGCGTCAGTGTCGCGACGAGATTTTCGCCGAAAACAATCGTGACTCTGTGATCCTGGCAGCGGGAGCGCGAAGAAGGAGGGGGAAGAGCAACTCGAATTAGATATCATGCAACAATGAAAAGAATAGAAACTACACGGCAATATGGATGAAGGAATTGAAGCGAGGAGAAGAGGGAAAGGGAAGCAAAAGAGGAAAGGAGGAAGAGATTTCGCGAAAAAAGTGGCCTAAAGCAGCGATAGATGGCAGGGGAGGAATCGGAGAATAGGATGAGCTCCAATAGAGCGAAGGTCGCTAGGAAGGACCCACCTGATGCTCAACATGCGTCGAAAAAGGAATAACCGACCTCCGGCATCTGTGAAAAAAGAAGGAAACGGGAAAAAAAAGGGGCTGAGGAAGAGAATACACCAGGAGAAGAAGAGGTTCACTGAAGAGTCTCGAAGCCCTCAATCATAAAAAACGACTCCGCAGGGGACTCCTGCCCGAAGGAAAAGAACTGCTCCATCTTCTTCGAAAAACTTCACTGAACCTTATTAAAGGAAAACGAAAGGGAACGAAACTCGAAAAAGAGGGAAATGCAGGCGTGGTGGCAAATTCCTTCAAATCAACTCCTTCGAGGAAACCCGAAAGCAGCCACACCAAGTCCAAGAGGAAAGGAAAGAGAAAAAAAAGCCTGGAAAAGAACGCTAAGAGAAAAAGGGCAGTCTGCCGAGAGTGGGTGGGAAAGTAGAAGTAAATAGCAAGAGAAGCAGAAGATCTGCGTCCTATTTGAAAAGAAAGTCCAGTGTCGACCAACCTAACGGGGGAAAAGAAAATAAGGACGCGGGCGAAACGAGTAAAGAGGAACTGGAATAATACCGGCGGAAATGCAACGAAAACCTTTCCGAAAGAGGAGGTGAAAAAGGCGGAAAAAAGAATAGTCATAGAAGTCTTCGCATGGGGGTGCGCTCTACAATAAAGGGGCGATGGATTCCATGTGGGTAGGGGGACCAAAAGGAGGGCCAAGGAAAGGGAATATCTAAGGGTTCGAAGGAAAAAGCTTCACGGCGGGAGGCGTTCTCGCTGAGAAAGTGTAATCGTCACAGAGAGAAGAAGGAAAACGAGGCCAACATGAAAAGGGAGATTAAGAAACGGGGAGTTGCACGAAGTGTTTGCGCAGGGATGGAGAAGAAATAACTAACTCCACCCTACTATACCTTCGAGTCGCCAATACTCAATCGCTGGAAGGGAGGGAACGCGCTCGAACACAATTGAGGAAAAGAGAAAGGAGTGCTGAAGTCCATATCGAATAGGATCCCGCAGAGGGTCCTGCTCTCATTCTCGAGTGATTCCAGACCTGGGAAGGGGAAGGACGAAAAAAAAGGAGAGGGAAGGGGTCAAAAAAAAGAGGTACTGACCGTGCAGGGGGAAAAAAAAAGTAGCCTAAGGTTATAGGTGATGGTTGTAGTCACTATAACCCATTACTATCAAAAAGGATAGGCGGATGGATAATGAAATGTTAAAAACTGAAAAGTGGGGGGGGGGGGAAAATCTGGACGAGAGAAAGCAAAAATTCCTCTGAGGTCGGCTTTTTTCGAAAGAGAACAGCTCAGTCGACGGTGACGAGTCAAGGAAGCAATCAAAGACTACGAAGGAAAAAAAATCCCTCCGCATACATAGTAAGCCTTGACGGACGGTGTGGAAGGGGATGAAGAAAAGGCGGAGGAGTTATCAGAAAGGAGGGGGGGGGTCTTGTGGGGAAAAAACCCAAAGTCGGGAGGGGGGATTCTCTTGTTCAAGGGGGAAAGAAGCTGTACCGCAGGGAGGGGAAAGGGACCCGAGAACAATCTATTAAGAAAAGAAGACCCGAGGAGGGAGGCGCCGCTTGCAGTCAAAAGGAGGGGAAGTTTCAGTTCCCGTAAGACGGCTCTTG
>Ga0179593_1220538_pt1 | contig 25354 bp, 22 predicted proteins | sample CZODoug2_1_08_16_FD_185931 | JGI IMG/M metagenome (GOLD analysis project Ga0179593, IMG submission 185931) | Vadose zone soil fungal communities from Angelo Coast Range Reserve, California, USA - CZODoug2_1_08_16fungal (PacBio error correction) | ecosystem: Environmental > Terrestrial > Soil >...
ACACCCTTGTACATGAGTACACAAAGAGAAAAAAAAATCCAGCCCGATCGATCAAACGAATGACATGGGAAGGGCGTTTCAAGAAAAAGGACGAAAAGTGCTAAGAGGGTGGGAGGCGAAACACTCGGACCATGGCTGCCCAAGGGTGAAGAAGGGCATGCACAAGCTTCGATGGAAGATGGGTAGGGGAAAGGAACCACTTACCAAAAACAATCTCATCTCTCAACAAAAACAGAGAAAAAAACCAAAACAAAGGAGGGATCTGAGAAAGAGATAGAGAGGGGCGGAAAAAAGATGGCAGGGCGAACCAAAAAAGGACGCTTCGAGCACGCGGGTTACGTGAATTGGGAGAGACAAAAAAAGGGGGAACAAGGGGGCGCAAGTCAAATCGTGGTGCATCAAGAAAGGGATGAAAGCGGGTTGTCTTGGGGTTTTCTCTCAAGCTTCCTCTGGTTGCAGAAGGGGGGGGAGAAATAGGATGAGAAGTTAGGGGCCCTGGAGAATTGAGGGAGTCCCAATATGGCGCGTAGATAAAGAAGAGATTAAGAAAGCGGAACGCGGACCAGGGGGGGTGGGACGGGAACAGAGAGGATGGGGCGTCAACTTCTATCGAGCGTATATGCATCGGAGAGAGGGGGGGAAAAAGAGGGGACCGAGAAGATAGTCAGGAGGGTGGGCAGAATCGTGGGGCCGGGAGCAAGGCGGTCGATCTGATTGATGCCAGAGGCGAGTGGAGGGGAGAAAGAAGGTCAAATCAAACTTCCTAAAATAGCCGATCGAAAAAAGGCGAGAAAAGGCGGCTTGAAAAAAAGGAAGGGAAGGGAAAGGAGAGGGGGTGTTCAAAAAACGGTCAAGGTAGCCCCAGACGGGCGAGGAAAGGGAACCGGGGAACTGCGGGCTGGGACTTGACGAAGATTATTTGCCGGACTCATCAAAGGGACCGGTCAAACCCTGAAAAAGAAACTGAACTGAAAGAGGGAGGAAGAAAAAGGGCAAAAAGGAAAAGAATTAGCCTTAGCCGCCTTCTTGTCCGGAGGCTCGAAATCAGGGGCAAGAAAAAAAGGGGTCGCTGGTTGGGTTAAAATTGACTTGAGAACGCAAAAAAGAAGAATGGATGCTGCAAACAGGTTCATACCGGTAGCATGGATTTGCGCGCAAAGAGAGAGGCGGGGAGTTCAAAACGGATGCAATGCAAGAAATCGAAGGGGGTAGGAAAAGCAGCTCACAGACAGACTTCTTCACGTGGTGAACAAGAGAAAAGAGATGCCTGATGGAAAGGCAGGAACAAAATCGGTAGGAAGAAGAAGGGTTTGAAAACCATCGTTTTCTGTCTCATGGTCGTTTGGGAAAAAGAGCGCCGGGGGGGGAGGAAACAGCGGCAGTGAGCAGAATGCTAAAAATGCTCGAAAGGGGGTATAAAAAGAAACAGGACGGGGCGCGTTCACCACTGGAAAGGGACAAAAGAACAAAAGAAGCAAGAGCTTGACAGACAAACCTGGGAGAGAGTTTGATATCTGGAACAATCCACAACACGGCGGCTAGGGGGCAGAAGAAAAATCTTTGTCAGACTGATCGAAGGTCACGGGAAAAGGAGCCAAAAGAAAAAGGGGGAATCTTTTGATCTCGAGGGCAGAACGTCTGGACAAAAAAAAAAAGGGAGAATAGACGAGTTGAAAAGGTGGTGTGAGCGGGGCGGCTTAACGAACCGATGTGTCATCGTCAGCACCTTGCTTCAGGAGAGAGTGAGCCACAGACAAAAAAAGGAAGGGAACAGGGGGGATCGTAAGCCTTCGATATGCTTCAATCTCAGGACTCCCTGGGGAAAAGGGGGAGGAAACGGGAAAACACGTCGGTGTCAAAGGCGAGCAAGGGGAAGAAAAAACCGGCGAGAATAAGAAGTGGACTCCTAAAGAACCACCTTCGGTCGCAAAAGAAGGGGGGTTAACGAGGAATGCAAATATCACAGAAATTAGTGAAAAAAAAGTCACAACCGTCCCGAAAAACTCCGAGGAGAGGGAAAAAAAGGAAGGGTGGAAAATGAAAAGCCTCGGGGGGTAACCAAGGCGGGCAGGGGGGCCGCAGCGAAGGCTTCTGAGCGACGCCGAAGTAGGAACAAAAGGGGGCGCATAAAAGAACTCAACAGCAATACCGACGGCAAAGTCTTCTCGTTGAGGGAGACAAACGGAGGGCAAACCTGCGCCAGTTAAAAAAAAACGGGCTAGAGGGGGGGTGAGCAAGAAACTAATCTGAGAACAACAAAAAAAGGGGGGATGGGTGGAAAGTACGGAAAAGATAAATGCAAGAAAGTCCGAGTACTCCAAAAAGAAAAAAAGAAAGCAGAAAGTAAAAGAAAATGTAAGGGGGCTACTTGTGTGGTTCTGATATTACGCGCCTCGCACTACCAGTCGATGGGGGTTAAAAGGAAAGCAAGGCGTTGGGTCTGGGAAGAGGGGGGGGGAAAATTTTCTATCGTCGGAACTCTGCTCTCATGAGAAAAGGGGACCCAGGAGCGGAAGAGAGATCGAGGCAGTAATGAACCAGATGGAAAAGACTGTAAGACCAAGGAGAAAAACTTTGATTAGCGCGGAGACGGAAAAAGAAAAAGGGGACCTGGAGTAAAGCTAAACGGGGGAGGGGAACCTAGGTTCTCTCGTGCACCTTCAATAAGGCCAAAAAGCAGGCGTGAAAAAAGAGACAGCGAAATCAGGGCGGGGGGGCGAGAGGGGGTCGCCTGAGATGCTGGCGAGATAGGTCCTCGCTGTCGCCTAAAAGACCGGACAGTAAAGAAAGAGGAAAAAATATTATGAACCGCATAGCACTCGGTTGTCCAAAAAGGGAGTAGAGAAGCTGGTTGGAAAGGAACTTTTGAAAGAGAAAAGAAATAAAGGCATCTCCGAGATTAGATTCTGCTAAAAAAAATACCAGGCAGTATAGAGGGGGGGATGCCGGTGAAAGCGGCAGGAGATTTGGCAAAAAGAAGAGGCAAGAACCGCAAAAACGCTCGACAAATAAAAAAAAAACAGAAGTGGAGCTTAGCATAGCAATTATTGCTCAGGAAGGGGGGGGGAATGCAGCCTCCTTCTGTCTCAGGTCTGTTCGAATCAGGCTTCGAGGGGACGCAGAGATACTGGGGGCGTGCACAGGTGGGGAAACGACAATCCTCCTAGGCGCGCAATAGAAATTTGCAAGAGAAGAAGGAGTCAGGGGGCTAGTTCACAATCAACATGAAAAAAGAAACGCTGGATACTGATCTATTACGCCCGTACCGCGGATGAACGTACAGAAAGAAAAAGGTGGGGGGGGGGCAAAAAAATAAAAAAAAGAAAAAGCCACTCCGGGGTTCAGCATTTAACAATGTACGCAATAAGGAAACGGAGAAACGTACAGACCAGGGACGTAAAAAATGAGGTCGAAGGAGGTCATGGAGCTACTAGAAATCTCATTTTCTTCAAAGAAAAGGTGGGAAAGAAGGGGGCTGGAATTTGCAGGGCTTAAGAAAAGGTAATGCGGCGTAAAATATGGGTCACGACGATGGAAGCTTGCTTATCATCATATAAGGCGCGAAAACGAGAACGATGAAGATCCTAACGGGGTAAGAACAAAAAACTTAACGGGGGGGGGAAAAGAAGTAGAAAGGAAGGCCAGGGAACATATAGGTGTGATCGCTGGAGGGAGGGTGGGGACTGCGGTCGGAAGAATATCTAGCTCAGAAAAAGGGGAAAAAAAAAGGAGAAAAGACAGACGATGAAGTAGTAGATCATAAAGGACTCGACAATAGCGTAGATACGATAGTCGATCGCGTAATGAATCTTTCACACGTAGAGGAAGGAGGGATCGGGGAAAAGTAAAGAAGACAAAAAAGGACGAAGGGGGGCCAGAGGTATACTTTTGGTCCCAAAGAAGAATTCGGGGCAGAGAGGGAGCTACCAAGGGGGCCGGGGGGGCGAAGAAGGGACTAAAAGAGGGAGGAAAAACGCTTTGCGAAACACCAAATAAAAAAAAAATGACACGAAAAAAAAAAAGGAGGCATAGGATTAAACGGAACTCTAAGCTCAGAAAGAAAATCCTCCACGAACAAAAAATGCGCTGAGGCAATGAAACTGTAGGAAAAGGGGACGGGGACGGGCTAGTGGGGTTGAGAAAGGCAAGCGAGCCTATCAGAAAACACCGGGGGGGGGGGGAGGTGGATCTGGAAAAAGACACTGGAGGAGGGAGAATCTCTCAAAAAAAGAGAAAAAAAAACAAAGGGAAGGGGAGGGTCAAAAAAGGGACTAGTCTGAAAGCTAAGGTAACAGAAGAGGAAAAAGGCGAGGAAGGTATAAAAAAAGGAAAAAAATGGGGATCATCATCACCAGACGGGGGGGGAAAGAGAAAACAAGACAAAGGTCGACGGGAAGAGCCTAACACCGGGCCATGCTGGAAATGTTCGGCCTCTCCTGTAGATAGGACAACAAATGGGAGTTTAAAGGACCAAAAAAGATCTAAAATCAGTAGTGCAAAAAAAACAAAGAAGAAAGATTAGGGGGTGAATAAGTGGGTTGAACTGGACAGTGAGATAGGGGCCGAAGCCCACTTTAACAGGTAGACGAAAGTGTTCTGATGACAGTGGAGAGGCGAAAAAGAGTAAAAACAAGAAGGTAAACAAATGTAAATTATGCTAAAAGTAGTTGAACTAACGGCGGCAACGGGGAACAGCAGATAGCGAGAGCAATACTAGTAAGGGGGGGAAAAGATTAATGAAGAGTGAGAGACGCTGCGTGGCGAAAAAAAAAAAAAAAAGCGGGCAAAAAGTGGGGCGAGCACAAGCGCAAAGAAATAAAAAATACCGAAAGAGAAGAAATAAGAAGGGGGGGTAGATAGAACGTAGGAGAGACAAAACCGGCGGGGAAAAAAGGGAGAAAAAAAAGGAAAAAAAAAAAAAACATCAGAAAACAAAGGGTGACAAAAAGGGAAAGAAAAACTAAAAAGGCAGAGGGGGAGAGGGAGAGGGGAAGCAAGTTAAAAAGAAGTTAAGCATAGTCCACAGAAGGGGATAAAGGGCGGCGAGCGACCCCGAAAATGTGAGAGAATGGGGCAACGGAGGAATGAGCGGGCAATGTGGAATAGTAGTGTGGGGTGGGGGCGAGGGGGGAAGGGTGAGAGACGAAAAGGAAACGCCTACTGGGCGTCAATGAGACTAGGAAAAAAAAAAGGGATGTGGGGGGGAAGTAAGGGGGAGAAAAAGGAAGGATAACCAGAGTTTGAGGGACAGAGGGAATACATGAGAGAAGAGGAAAGGGAAGAGGAAGCATCGAACCGGTAAAAAAGATGTAAAGGAGGGGCAACTAGGTCAGAAGGGAAGAAGGGCGGATTGTTAGGGGGGGCTACGTAGAAATCGGAGCGATTTCAGGAGGAGGAGAAAAAGAGAAAAATTCTAAGGAAGAGGCGTGGTGCTGACTACGCAGTTCAGAGGGCAGTAAATACCTCGGTATAGCAGCTGGTGGGGGGGTATGGTAGGGGGACAAGGGGGATGGATACGATATGGACTGTATCTAGATTTTACTAGTCCTGTGTGGAGTTGCATAACATGACGAAAAACCGGATAAACAAAATATCGGGTTAAAAGGGGTACGTTGAGCTGCTCAGATACAATTTACAGGGAGAGGGATATGCATAAGAGTCCACAGAAGGGGAGAAAAACAAAAAGTCGAGTCAAGTCATAAAGGTAAAAAAGGAAAAAAATGCCAGAAAGAAACGGAAGGCGTCGGTGGAAAAGAGAAATCATCATGAAAAAAAAGTAAAAAAAAAATGCTCGAAGAAGCCTGAGAAGGGAGAAAAAGTGAGAGGAAAATGATGGGGGGAAACCAAACTAAGACGGTGAACGGGAAAGAAAAATACGAATACGCTTCCGCTGAGCAGAAACAAAAGGAAGAAAAGCGACCAAGGGGGGAAAGGGGAAAAACCTATGGGAAAAGGAAAAAGAGCGACGTAAGGAAGGGGGGAACAAGTCCGATGTGGAAAAAGAAAGGCTCTGAATTATACGACAAAGAGCAAAAAGTGATATGAGCTACCGGCACTGCTAAAACTTGGGGCTCGCTGTCACAAGACAGAAGACGCCACCCGAATAAAATATAAGGATAAAAGAAGTGGGAGGATCAATGCTTTCCTTCCAAATAGCGAAACAGATGTCCGTAAACGAGTATCGTATCAAGAACGGTGGGGTTAAAGAAAACGACCGCGGGGTCCACAAAGTTACAAAAAAGCGAAAAGGGGGGAAAAAAGAGTAGCAAGTCCGGGTCAGAGTAGATAACATAGAAAAGAAAGGGGGAAAACGGCCGAGAAGACAACTCACGGAAGAATAAGGGGGGGAGAGGAAGACCTGAAAAACGAAAAATCAAAAAACGGAAAACAAAGTAAGAAAGGGAGGGCTAAACAATGGAGCGCAATGACTCAAAAGAGCGACAAAGCAGAAAATAAAAGAAGATTTAATGGGGACACAGCGAAAAGAAGAAAGGGAAATAAACAAGCAGACAGAGGGTGAAATAACACGAAAAGCAAAGCAGGCCTATCCGGGAAAATGCTTCTAAGAAGACTCTGTAGGGAAGGAAAGAAAAAGTGCAGGGGGGGGGATAAAAACACAGAAGAAATAAGGAAGAAAAAAGTGGGACGGGGAAGATGGGGAGAAAAGCAGGGGGGAGGGGGGGGGGGGAGGGGAAAAGAGGAGAAAACATCGAAAATTGGTATCTTGGAAAGAGCCATTCTACTTGAAGAGAGGAGGGGCTAGAAAACGAAGCGAACAACTCCTTCCACCTTAACGAATCGTGGGGGGGGTGAGGATGAAGCTAAAAAGTCCCCGGGGGGGGGTAAAAAGAAAAAAAAAAGATGTCGGGTCCGCTCGGAGGTGCAAGTGCCAACCCCCCCCAAGCACCCACTCTTTCTGGGGAGGAGAGGCCGCAGTCAGGCCCTTTGAAAGAAAGGGGGGGAAGGAAATGCAGAGACTATACCGCTTCCGCCATGTAAAGTCTAGAAGAAGTGGAATAGAAGGGAGGAACACCGAAAAAAGGGCGCGTTGATGTCAGTAAAAGTACCATCATAGGTGGTATTACGGAGGAGGGGGGAGGAGGCGGAAGCATCGAGCAAAAACACCAAAAAACGGGCACGGGAAAAATGACGAAAGGGGAAAAACGTCATTTGCTCGGGGGGAGAAAGAGAAAAGGTCTTTTATGGCGTGGTAAGGAGTGAAGGAGATGGTAAAATCTAGGTTAAGAAGTAAGACAAAAAAATAGGAAAATGTGCCGAAGGAAAAATGATGCTAGGGGGGGGGGGAGAAGCTACAGCGGGAGCAAGTGCCCACACACTCCTTTTCCGGACAAATAATAAGTAGGAAGGGGGTGGTCGGCTGTGAATCACGAAGAAAACCCTTGCCTTGAGGGCGGGAGACGTAAATCCCGTCGGGTGGATGGGCCGAGGCTAAGGGATGTCATCGCCTTGAAAAAAAGGGAAACCCAAAAAGGTCGCAAGGAAAACAAATAGCCTAACGAAAAAAGAGGGTAGAAAAAAAAGAAAGTCGGATCTGGGAGTGAGGATGTGTAAAGGAGAGAAACCACAGCTGTGACGGGAGGAAAAAAAAAAGAAACTGTTAGAAGAAGAAAACGTTCCAAAAGAGAATCTAGAATTAAACTAAAAACAAGAGGCAAGCTCTTGCTCTCAAGACTTGCTGTTCAGCCAAAACCACAAGAGTAAGAGAGAACTTACTAAAGGAAAGGGAAGGGAGGGGGAATGGGGGACACAGTATTATTGACAAGAGCTGAAATTCCTGCACATAACGAGACCCGGGGGGGATGGGAAAAAAGGGGTGGAAGGGGGAAAAATAAAAAAGAAAAAGGAAAAGAAAAGGGGGGAAAAAAAAAAGAAAAAAAGCGTGGGAAAAGGATGGTGTAGGTGCACTAAAAAAAAGGAAAATGAGTGGAACTTTGGAGGTTTGGACCGTCAAACTCCTAACAGTTTGAAACTAAAAGAAAAAAGAAAAATGAGAAAAAAAAAAGAAATGGGACAAGAAGGGGGGGAAAGAGCGGGTAAGAGAAATAAACCAAAAGACGGGGGAGGGAACAGTGCCGGGAGGGAAGGGTCAGAAGAATTAAAAAAAAGTGAAAGGGAGAGAAGAAAAGGGAAGGAAAAGGGGGAATAGTAAGAGCGAGCAGAGAACATTTCGATAAAAAAAGAAAGAAATTAAATGAGCTCTCCAAAGAGAAGGAAGTAGGAGACCTTTCTCAGATTGGGCTGCGAGGTCACGAACAAAAACTTTAAGAAAAAAACAAAGTCAAGCTACACGGACGAATGGGCCCAATCCACGAAAAACAAAAAAAAAAAAAAAAAGAAATGAAGGAAATCGGGGCAGAAGAAACGAAAAAATACAAGAAAAAAAAAGTAAAGGGAGGGCCTAGAAAATGAAGGGGTTTCAGTGTCGCCTGGTTTCCACCCGGAACGGCAGCCAAGGGTTGAAGGATATACAAGATACAAGGGTTGCCCTAATCCTCGTGAAAAAAAAAAGGCAAAAAAAAAAAAGAAAAGGGAAAGAAAAAGATGCTTCGGGGGGAAAGAGGGAAGTAAAGATACAGGGCAGGCTAGGCTGCACTTTGGGGGCGACGGTCATTTCAATCTTCTATTTTATCTACGGGAAGTCACGGAATAAGGGTGATTACGTCGTGGGGAAAATGGCAAAGGAAATTCATGGTGGTTACTTAGATGGGAGTAGGAATGTCAAAAGACAGATGCGAGCGACTAAAAGGAACAACCAGAAAGCTTTGCGTCCTTAGAAAGGAAGAAAAAAAAGAAGGAAAAGGTTTTCTCTGTGATAAAAAAGGAAGATCATTGCAGTGTAACAGCTCCAGCAATGGCTAATAAAAAAAAGCGAGGGGGCAACCTACGTGGAGATTTGAAGTGATACGGGAAGAAAAGGTTCTTCCTATATCATTCTAAAACGAATATTCGGGGAGAGAAGAGCTCTGATCGCAATTGAAAGGGAGGTTGAACACCTAACGCGAATCAGGTCGCTACGTCGGGATAGAAAAACAAAGGGGGCTGAGGTGTCAAAGGAGAGAAAAAAGGGAGAAAATGTTATCTGTTTCTAATGAGGTGTTGGGGAAAGGAGTTAAAAAGTAAACTATAAAAATACCGAAGTAAAATTTGTCTTCCTTTATCTAGAAAAAGAAAAAGAGAAGATGGGGGAATGAGCAGTTAGAGACTTAGAAAGGGGACAAGGGAAAGCTCTGCAAAACAGGCGAACGAGAGTAAAAGAAAGGGGTGAAGGCCAGTGTTGATTAACAAAGAAGGAGGGGAGATCCGGTTTACTCGGTCGCATAGAGAAAGAACGAAGCAGGTTGGAAGGCGTGGGAAAAGAGCCATCCGTCTCGGGATCAACGCAAAGAAACCCTCTGAGAAATTAAAGCAAACGGGGGGTAAGAGGCGGTGCGCAGTACAGAAAAACACTTGCTTAAAAAAAGGGAAGAGAGTACAAGGTGCATCTGACCCAATAACTACCGCTCTAGGGAAGTATGGGGGAGAAAACTCCACAACGGGCTAGAAAAAGGCATATCATTCACTGAAAGAAAGGACAAAGCTAAAAAAAATCGCTCCGAGCAGAAAAAAAGAAGTCTCCAGCACGGGAACCAAAAAAAAAAAACAAGGGAAACCCAAGATAGAAAGAAGGGAGGCTTTCGGGTTAGGAGGACTAAAACTGCACATAAATACAAGAAAACAAGGGAGACAATGCAGTCTGGAAACTCGAAGACAGGACGAACAACGCTGAGAGGAAAGGAAACGGGGGGTAATGGCATAGCCGTAACTCGATGAGGGGATTTTTACGGGGGGATTACGCGAGATGAAGGGTCAAAAGAAGGGAAAAAAAAAAAAAAAAAAAAAACCATAACCGCCCCTTGAAAGCACGAAGGGAAGACCTATGTGTGAGGGCAGGGAGGGGGGGGGAAAAAAAAAAGGGTTGGGGAACACCCCTAGGGGGGAAGGGGGAATGAAGAAAGGGGAAGTTCACTTCCGTTCGCTAGGCGCCTAGGGTACGTGGGAATGAAGGGAAAAAATTTAGAAGCATTGAACGAAAAGCAAAACAATGAAAAAACACAAAGAAGAATGAGCCTGCCAATCTATCTAGCTGCACAAGATGACGGAGGCGAAAAAATTGGCTACCGCCGGAGGAAGGTCAAAGAATGTAGTTGAGGGGCTCCCACCTGCTCACTGCTAAAGGAGAAGCACAAAAAGACCGTGAGAAGAATGCGAGGGGGGTCCGTTCACAAAAAAGCTCGCCGACTCAGTGAGACAACAGCACGACGAGTTAGGATCCGGCACAAAGGGAGGACAGAGATTCGGAGTTGCCAAAAGGGGAAAAGGAAATTTGAGAGCTCGGCTCAGGGGTAGGTACGGAGGCATCAACACAAAGAGGGGCCAAGGGCTCACGTCCACCTGCTGCCCGAAAAGGGAAAGAAGAGCGGAGACAAGAGTTCTATATACCACGAGGGAAAAAACTCCACCAGCAACCCGAACCGGAGAGAAAAACAGTCTATGCACGGTTAGCAACGTTTACCCAAACTAATTTGCGACTGATTCGAGAAAATTCAGAATTTTGTGGTGGTAGACACACCCACTCCCCGGTTCAGTACGTCAAGGGGCAAACAGGAGGGAAAACGATAAAGCGTCGGGACTCACTGAGAAAAGAAGTCACGACTGAGGCACATAAAAATACATCCCAACTCCACAGAAGGAATGAAAGCGGGGAGGTAAAAAACTCTAGAAAAAGAGACTCAGCCCGAACAACGAATAGGAAGAGGTAAGGGAGTGACCCTCAAATAAGTAAAAGTGGGCTAAAAAAAGGTACTTGGTACACGGATAAGGGGGGGTTTCGGGTGGAGGAGGAGGAATGAGGAAGGGACAAAAGATTCGGTTCGGGGAGAAGGTCAGAGGGGGAAAAGGAGGGGAGAGGAGCCTCAACTTAAAAACAAAACGGTGTTGCGACATCTTAAAAACAGAGTAAAAAAATCGCAAACTGCGGGATTAGTGGTAAAGGATTAGGGGCTCCCCACCTCAAAAAAAACATAGAGTAAGAATTAAAAGAGGAAGAGGTGGGTGGGGGTTCTCAATGTCACTCAAGAAAAAGGAAAAAAGGAAAAAGAAAGAAAATGTAATATTTATCAGTGGTTGGGGAAGGTGGTTGGTTGTGTCATAACGCGAAAAAAAAAAAAAACGGAGAAGAGGTTGGAGCGACGGGAAGGCAGGTGGAGAGAAAGGTCGGAAGCCGGTTAACGTTTAACAAAACAGGGCAAAAAGGGGTCGCGGGCAGAAACGCAACAAACGCGGCACAAAAAAAAAAAAGGAAGAGGGACCGACAAAAAAAAGAAACACAACCCCACACCAAGAGCGGGGGGGAAAAGACCCAACAGTAGCCAGCACCACACAACCCCAGCCCCGGGCGGGCAGGCCACCCCGGAGGGAGATGAGGGGGACTCCGAAAAACGCAGAAGAGAAAGAATGAATATATCTAAGACTAAACTTGAGGATCTTCCTCTATCTTAAGGAAAAGATAGAGTGCTTTGGTCGGGTGAAGACAAAGGCTGGCGGCGCGCGATGCAGCGACGAGCGTTGGGGCGAAGGAGTAGGTGGCAAGGGCAGCGAGGTGTTGGGAAGAAAGCTCGTGAGGGCAGGGTTTCTCCAGTGAGATTGGGTAGGGTTCAGAGCCGGGGCCCAGCATGGACATTTTTTTTTTGACATCTTGTGCGGAAAACACTCGAGTTTCCCTCCTGCACGTCAAGACAAACAGGCAAATGTCAGGGGCAGATTGAGTTGATGAGGACAATGGGGTGAGGGTCAGCAACCTGCCGTGCTCTGGGAAATCGGACTTCCCGAAAAGACTACTCCTTCATTCCGACTGGGGATTTCTGACTTTGATGGGATGTGGCCGAGATTTCATCTTTCCGGGAATCCCCTAAACGAGCAAGGACATGTCTCTGACTGGCGCAAATAACTTCAAGAAACGGACACCGCGCTTTACTCCGTTTATCCGCCGTAATGGAAGGAAGGAGCGGGGATTTTCTGGGACCGAAAGGGACCTGTGGGTTGCGGTACTGGTCTCGGAAAAGAGGGGGGGGGGGGGTGGATGCTCTTCTCGCTCTTTGACTGAACCTATTGGCATCCGGTTTCCTGGGGGGGACGGTCAGAAGCCTGCGGCTCATCGTCTTGCTAACTTCTGCGTCACAGGGGGATGGGGGAACGGCAGATTCGCTCCCCTAGTGTAGGGGAAGGCAACAGAGAGAAACAAGGGACAGCTGGGTCTCCTTGGCAAGAGTGTCGATCCGAAAGGGGAAATCCTCACACTCTGGGAGGATAAGGGGAGAAAGGGTTTAAACACCATCGGGTTGGTCGGCTCTGACTTTGGCCGCGGACGACTAGTGGGTTGGGTAGGGGAGTAATTTCTCGATAAGGCGCAGGGAAGAGAAATGGCCTAAGGTTTCTCACTCGTCCTCACATGAGGGGTAATAGTGAACTGAACCCTGCAATATGCGAGTACGCGCCCCGCCTTTAGATCTATTAGGAAATGGAGGAAGAGTCCAATTGAGGGAGAAAGTCTCTACGCCCGCTGTTCTCCGACTCGGGAAAAGCATGAGAGCAAGGAAAGGCAGGAGGTCGTGGGAGTGGCTCTAGTTCCGGCGGGAGGAAAAGACTCCATTTGCCTGAGGACTCGTTTTAGGTTTTCTGCGCTAGACTTCTCAAGACATTTGGTCATCTGTCATCACGCCTTTCTTCGAGGCTAGAGGCAAACTTGGGCTCGACCTGGATAACGGAAGGTAAACGAGTTCTCTCCCTTCAGAGAAAATACCACGATAAATCTTCTCTACTTCAGACCTTGATTCCGGTCGTCTTACTTTCTATCCCCTTTCTTGTTAGACTGCCTCTCTAGCTACCGTGTTTTGCAGTGGCGGGTGTGGGGGGGGGGTGGGCTTGGGGGGGCGTGTCCTCTCAAGAGACTTGTGGGCCCATCTCCTCGTTCTGAGGCGGTCACTTCTCATTGGCGAGTTCGCTCATTTTGGTCGTTTCCTCCCTGCTTCTGTCAAAGGGTCTTCCACCCCTTACCTCTGCCCAATCTGCCCGTGGATGCGGTCAGAGCATCATATCCGACGACCGAAAGCCTGTCCTCCTCTTCTTTCAAAGGAAGGAATTCGCGGAGGGGCAGATGCTTCTTACGCTCGCTTCGGTTCAACCGGTGGATCAGAACCTCGTCCTCTGTTTCCGGAGGCTCTTTTTAGAGGACCTTTACTTTCGCAAGTGTCGCCGGGAAAAGGGGAAACCTCAAAAGGAGTCATTTTGATTATCCCTTACGAGGGGAAAGGCTGTGGGGCTGGTAAATCAGCGCAGGACGAGTTTGACTCAATCCTGACCTTACTCGCTGATGAGGTCTCCTTGGGGTGGGGAAGATAGAGCGTCGAAGCTCCCCTCTCTTGTTTTCTGAACGGGAGGGGAGAGTACATCGTCCGGAGAGCGTACGGTGGAAGCATGCAGGATGCATGTCCGGTCAGCCTTAAGTTCCTTATAGAGTCCTCAGATCTAGAAATCGAGCTGTTGGAACAGGCGCCCCGTGCACGGGATAGTGAACCGAGCCAGGAATCATAAGCCTCTTTAGTCTCTGTGGCCTGGCGGGTGGCAGCCGAAGCAAAAAATGGCGGCCAATCACACGATTCTTTAATACTCGAAAACTCAGTAGTTTCTCCTGAGAAAAACCTGCGGCTTAGTCCCAGGCGGGTTTCTTTCCAGTCAAGTTCGGCTTATCAGTCGTCTTAGGTAGGTTCGCGGAAGGTAGTCCCCTCACGCGCTTCTTTGTTCTGTTTCGGTTTTGCTTCCGGGCATGTTCTGATTCGTTAGAGGGCATTTCTTTAGGGTGGGGCCCGGGGTGTTTCCTTTCACCGCAATCTCATGAGCTCTGCCCGTCCTTATTCGGTTTCTGTTTCTTCTAGTCCGGTTCTTTGTTCCCTTCCCGCCAGCATAGTCCGTTTTCTGTCCCCACCCTTTAAGGGGCGGTGCATATTCCCTTCCCGGGAGTCGTCCCGTGCTTTAGACTGCGTTTCCTAGGCACGGACCTTCGTTGCCCCGTCTCTCTCCGCACCTTCGGTATCGGTCGCCAGTCACGTCGCTTTTCAGATCTCCACTCTCGCTCGCGTGCTTTAGACGATTGACCCTCCGCAGTCCCTCCTCCAGGGACGTGCTCCGTGGGTCGTTTTAGCTGGTCTTGTTCACGCAGGGGGGAGGGACGGGCGTGGGGGTACTTACCCTTGTCCTCCTCTTCGGTCTTCGGCCATCGGGTGGCATTTCCCACTCACACAGCGATGCCTCATGCGTTCTCTTCCCCCTTTCTGGCATGTTTTTCTCCCAACCCTCTATCCCTGTGGGAATCTACCAGGACCTATTTTTCTCTTGGGCCGCCGAACCGATTCCCGTTTGGCGCTTACGGGGGCGTTTGGCAGCGTCGTCTATGATGTGGGCGGCGGGTAAGTGGCGCGGGTGGTGTCGACTGACCTTGACTGTGGCTGCCCGCCTTCCGCGTGCTCTGCATGTTCGAACGCTCCTGCACTCAGGGAGTCCACGCCGTCGCGGCCAACCTAGGCCGGAGCAGCCCACCCGCCTAATATCGACTGCCTCCGTGAGTGGGGAGCATTTCTGGAAACTCGTAAGTGTTCGAATAGCCTTCAACCTGATTAAATAGCCTGCTCGCAGCCTGGGCGGATCTCGATTTTGCGAGGAACTCGTAGACTACTCTTCTTTTTATTAGATCTCATCGCACGTTTGGGGGACTCTGTTCGTCTTTGGAGGATTCCGGGTCTAATGCTGATCTACGGGGCGCAAAGCAAAATCTTTCCCTACCCCCTGGATAATGAGGACCGATAAGAAAAGCTTTCGCTGCTGCCGCCAGAAACATCCATCTTTCTCCTGCTTGTCGTCTTGCCAGGACCTCGGGATGCTCTCCTATCTCTCTGCCACTCGGATAATTCTCGGCCTATCGTCTAGTTAATTAGCCTGGCGCAGCAGATAACCATGCTCTTGGAGTGAGTAACGCTGACCTGAACTCCCTGCCGTCCCCAATTTGTGCCCGGAGGGACCCGCGCGAATTACTCCGTAGGGGGGACTGGCTACCCAACTCGCAGGATGCGGCTCTCTCCTCCCTTTTCATCACTGTTTAAGGGACCATCCGGTCTTCTGCCTAAGAACTCTGCCCCCACAGTCCTCCTACCTTTTTTCTGCGTGTCCTTATTCACTCTTGCTCTGTTTAGCACCCCACATCAGTTCTTAGAATGGACTAGGGGGAGGCGAAAAATCCTTTTGTCTAGCCTTTCATCTAGCGCCGGGAGCGCAGACAGGGGAGAACCTGTGTCGCCGAACTAGGCCCTAGAGTAGGAGAAAGAGGACGCACACAACTAAAATAGTAGGAGAAGGACACGCTAGAGAGTACAAAGCGGAAGTACTACAGAACCGGGGGTAGTTTCCGGGCTGGCTGTCTTTCGCGCGCGCGTCTATATTAGCACGGGCAAACAAAACAGCGCGGGCGGCCTCTCTGAGTAGCGGGGAAAGGCACAGGCAGGAGAAAAACCGAGGACGAGTGGGGGAGTCGTCGTCCGCTACAACTGGCACAGGAATCACTCTGAGGACGAGGATGCATCGAGGCTTGAAGGAGGTATGGGTAAGGCATCGCTCCGAATCAGGGGCGAAAAACAGGAAAAAATCCTACGATAGGGATGGGAAAACGCTGAGGCCGACCGCCTGCCCAAGACGAAGCAGGCACATCGTCGTGGGAACAGTAGGAGCGGAGTTGTGGCAGTAGACCAAAAAAAGAAAAAGACAGTTCGCGGAGGGTACTCACGACGGGGCCAGCAACAGTCATACAGTCGTAAGGAGAGAAGCCGCCAGTCCAGAAAAAAAAGTCACGGAACTCACATCCCCGTCGAAAAGGATAGCAACTCGTCTATTAATTATGATGGAAGAGACAATTTTCTCTCGCAGAAGAGTCTCTTACATTTTGGAAGAATGCAGCAAGTGAACTTCAGCCCTTCATCACAAACCGAAGGGCTATTTTCTTCTTATTCGAGGTGCGGGGGCGTTCGTAACGAGAGTGCTTCGCATTTGGCGTAGAACTTCGCGCGCGTTAGGTCCTTATCGGACTGGCCCTCAGTATTTCGAATTTATGGGTCCAGGCGTCCTCTCCGCCTTTCTTCTTCCGTTGTAGTGATTAGCCCGCGCCGAAGCTGGCCATTATCAAGAGACAAGACATGAACCAGAGCTTGGGCAGGTATTTACGCTAAGACAGAAGTATTTTAGCTACGAGGGAGATTTCGGTCCTAAGGAAGGCTGCATATCTCGGGCCTGTTTCGACACGGAAGGGAAAAGGAACCTGATTCTAAAAGAAGGGGGGTTGAAGCGATAGGACGTTCTATTGTTACGTCCTAGGGTGAGGCAAAGGGACTCTTTCTGGAAATGCACAGTATTAAGAGTTATGGGGAATGTAGAAGCCTCGCAGATGCTTTCTGGAGTGGGACGGGGAAGGGCTACTTGAGACTCAAGAGGAAAGGAGGGTCGGGGGTCATTCGTCACATAATCATCTAGGACTCTCCTGTACAGGTTGGGGGCCACTCTACCAATCTGAAAGCCAAAAGGAGAGAAAAATAAGACCACTCTCTCTGCGAAAAAACGCAGAACGTGGTGACAGCAAGGACTCGGGAGAGTTCCCTCCATTTTCTCTCATGCACAAAACAAGGCAAAGAATCAGAATGATGGGCTATCGGGGACTAGTATCAAAGGGACGTGGAGGAAAATGGCAAAAACCATCTCTTTCTGTTATTCTAAATTCGAAGAGAAAGTAAGTGAAGGGGGACATTCATGATGCTCATGAAAAAACGAAAGAATCTATACCCTTCCTAGGGAGAGGAAAGACTTTCCCTAACACTCGGGAAAAAAGAGCGTAGGAAAGAAACTCTGAAAAACAAAACAAAGGGGGGAAAGAACTGCAACATTCCGGGCGAAGCGGTGGGGTATTGGGCTCGCGTTTTCACTCAAGAGCTTCCCTACAAGAAGGTAGAGTGAGGTAATCACCCACATGCACGCCGAACTCAAGGAGTCAGCTGACTGGGACAACGTATCTCACGATCTTCTCAAAGAGTAGTCCGTGGAACTGGGAGTTCTCCAACAATTTTAAGGGAAAGGACGATTTCGGACTGCATATCCGCGCTGTGGGGGGGGCTGACTGAGTGAAAGAAGGGGGGAAGGGGATTTCCTTGTTCTCTTGGGAAGGCTAACCACGGGGAGGTTAGGGGAATGTGTTGTTCAAGCGCTCGGTTGATTGAAAGGGTGAAGCCGCAAAAAACAAGTCTTTCTCGGCAATTACATGGAGAGTAAAATGAACACTTTCTTTCTACGCCCGGTACAAAGCTACTGGGCTCGCCTGTTTCCGACGGGGAAAGTGGCCCTTTCTTCCTTATCGGCACCGGGATTGGGTCTTCTGACGTCCGCAGCTGCTCAGAGCTGAAGGGAGGAGAAGAATCTCAATCTTCAGTTGTCTCTCCCGATATCAGCAAAAAGAAAAAAAACAACACAAACTTTGAGGATCTTCCAATATGTGAGGTGGGAAGGATTGAGACGTCACACACGAAGACGTCGTAAGAGACATTTCTTGCTGCGTCAGCCTTCCCTGCGAGCTGCAAGAAAATAATCCCTGTCTTTCTCATAAGAAGAGAGGGAATCGCTAACATCTGTGCGAGGCAGTGAGGGAGAAGTGGTTATTTCCAGAGAAGCCCGTAGCCTCACGTACTTCTTTCTGTAAAAGAGACGGAGGGGGAGGGGGGGGTAAAATTTCTCCTCCGGGGAAGGGGGCGTCAGAATGTTATCAATCGAGGCAGGAAGAAACTTAGGAAATTTCCTAACTTAGGAAAAATTCGGCTAGGGCCAGCGAACATCTCCTCAAAAAAAGGGTTTTTTCACTATACTCTTCCCCAATGGCTTCGCGAAGTAGGCGAAGGGTACTTCTTTCATCTCAATTAGGAGGGAGAGGACAAGTCTCATATTTAAGTTTGAGCTTTAACTCTCCAGTCACCACGTCTGGGGTTGAATGAAAGGGGGGAAAAAAGTGGGGAGGGCTGTAGAACCAGAGACTCGATCAGAATCTTTCAGCTAACTGAAGAAAAAACTCTTCACCGTGCTACTCATTCAATACCTCTACTGCGGGGAAAGAAAGCGTAAGTGGATAACACACGCGAAAGGTGAGGAGGCAAACTTCACTTTAGTGAATCCAGCAGGGGGAAACTGCTTCTCAACATTGCGAAAAAGCAGTTCTTGAATCGTTTTTTTGGTCTCCTACCTCAATCTGGATGGGAATCTTGGAAAAAGGTTGAGGGAAAAGGCCGTGGTAAGTCCTTCTCATAACCTGTAGACAATCCTCCGCGCCGTAGGCATGACCTGCTTTTGGGGGGTGCTGTGTTTTCCAATACCTCTTTTTTTTCACCCTCCACCCTTTTAGTCCTCCTTTCCCCCATCGCCTTCCGTGCCTTTAACTTCGCTTTCTTCTTTTCCTTGTCTCATTGCGGCCATTCCGGTGTGAGGTGTGAAAGCAAATTCAAACAAAGGCCACAGATTGAGAAAGAAGATCGACTATGCACCTCGCATTTGTCAGAAAAACGCCCTTAAGATATCTTTAGCAGAAAAAATTCCTGATACGTCTGCAAGACTACAGTCTCACATAGAGGGCCTATGCCTGAAGAAGCTTCATCTTCGTTTAAAAACAGGCAAAGGAGGTGTGTCCTGACCCCGAGAAAGAAAGGAGGGAGAGTTGCAATCGGGGGCTAAAAAGATCAGAATAGGGGGTCCCGTCCACTGCATTGAAAAAAAAAAAAAAAAGAAAAAAAAAAAAAAAGACTTTCAAGTACCAAGAGAAACTAATCTTCTGAGCCACCGGATCGAGAACTCACACTTACTCTCTCAACAGAAAAAGCCCCCACCTCACTCACACTCCAAGCACACTCCAGCTCGGGCTCACTATTCTCAATTTTCCACACAAAGATTTGAAGGACGCAAATTCCATGCATTTGTGGTTCTTAACCCACACTCAAACAGGAGGGCCACGAGCAGCCTCTCCTACTTCATTTCAGGAAAGGGGAGGAGAAGAGGGGGGGCAACAAGTACGATCTCTCTCAGAACACACTTATTCATGAAGGTACCCTCTATAAGATTTCATTTCATGGTTTGCCTTCTCTCTCCTTCCGGACTAGGCAAAGGACGGCACGCTGTTTCTTGTGGTAACACCACCGAGGAGAAAATTTTGCTCGGTGACTCGTGGGGGAAAGGGGGGAGAGGGGCGTCGATCTTTTGCGTTTTGGGTGTGGCTCTCGTCCGAGGTGGGGAGCAGATCTATCATTTTCGGACGGTCTTAGCCTTTGACTGGGAAATGGCAGGGCAAAAAAAAAAAAAAAAAAAAAAAAAAAAATAAAAAAAAAAAAACAAAAACAGACAACCAAAAGGCCCTAGTTCCAGCGAGAAAGACAGCGTTCAACCGCGCTCCGAGGAGGGGGATGGGCCGCTGCGTTCTTTTGCTTAACAAGAAGGGGGGAGGGGGGCGAGGACGCGTGCACGATGGGGACTAATGATTCGCATCCGTATCACTCGGGGTGGAAAGAGCACTCTCTTTCCTGGACCGGCTTAAAGAAGGGTGCTCGGTGCTGGCTGCTCTCTGTGGGGGGCCCACGGGAATTTTTGTCCTGGGGGGCGAGAAACCGGCATTTCCCTGCGGTGGGTGTAATACGCTCCAGAAAGGTCAGGCAAGGCTTACGTGGGGAGGGGGGAGAAAAGGGTTTGGGCATCAACATGCGAAATGACCCACGAAGAGGCCTCCTGCAATTCCTACTGGGAGGGAAGTAATGTATTGTGGGGGTCCTTCCGGTAAGTAGGTGAAATGGTAATCAACCCAAAGCGCATAAAGAGTGAGTGCGCTCACAACCGAGGTCCAATGGGGGCTTTTATGCCTGGCTTAAAAAAGACTTATGGCCTTCTGATCTAGTTGCAGGGGGAGAAAGGAAAAAGCAAGGCGCTTTGTTGTCTGTAAGGGCTCGGATGCTTAAAAAAAAAACGGGGAAGGGGGGGATTGGAAGGAGGTATGTCCTGTCATCCGGTGCGGAAAGGGCGCGCCCTAGGCTCATCTGCTCGGAGAGGGAAAACGGGGATTCAAGTCCCCTCGTGTGGATTTATACTGAAAGCTCACCTTACAATATGTCTCCTTGTGCAGAAAGAAGGAAACTTCATCTGGCCTCCGGACACGCTTTGGGGGACTGGCGCAAAAAAATCCATTGGTTACTACAGAGGGGTTCGTCGGGCTGGGCGTTTTCAGAAGAAAAGGGTGGGTTCGCGCCGCAGCAGAAAAGCTCGCCAGGCAAAGGACACGCCCAAGGAGAAGAAGTGGGGACTGCCCACGCCCCAAGACTTTCCGCCGCCGAAGGAAGCGCGATTGAGCGGGAAAATAACCCTGGGAGGATCGCCGCGCAACGCCCGACTGGGCCAGATCGCTTCTCATGCAGGGGACGGGGCGGCTTCTTGGAGACGGCGGCTGCCACACCTAATGGCCTGACGGAGAGGGGGCGGGGTGAAAATCGCTTCTCCTCAACCTATGGAAGGCAGAAAATCAACGAGGCTTACTCGGGGCGGGAAAAATTAAGGAGAGAAAGCGACCTTCCGTAACCTTCTAGTGCCTGCGAGACGCTAGACGGGGAAGAAAGGGGCCAGTAATAGCACTGGCATCAGACGGGGGAAAGGGGGGAAAAATTGCTGATCACGGGGGGGTTGGAGGCAGTTAGGGAAAGAGCCTGTGGACTCATAGGACTGCATGCGAACTAAGCCTGTTTCCCCTAATAAGTTAAGGCACATCGAGCGTCTTCGTCACACAGGCAAGACTGGGAAAGGGGTTCTCTTACTATCCTCACTGAGTAAGGGGCACGCGGTCTGGAAGGGGTACAGGAAAGATGGGGGGCTTATTCACATTGCTTATCCTCATCGTCAAAATAGTCGGGTCGAAATCCCCAACACTCTCCTCTTAATCTTCTCTTGCGGTCAATAAGGGAAGTAACCTTCGCCGCGTCCCCTCGGAATGGGTTGGTGTCAAGATAACTCATGCGGGTGATAACTGTGCTGTTGGCAGGAGAGAAAGGACACGGGGGAGAAATGAAAAAACTCCAGCCGCAGGGGAAGAATGCCTTGGACGTTCGCCTGGTGGGTTTCTTCGAGAGGGCAGAAGGCAAGATGAGGAGGTTTTTCTTCACTGCGTTTTATTTCATGAGAGGAAAGGGTTAGGACTTAAAATCTGCATTGCAGGGCCAACGTCCTTGAAATGCAAGGAAGAATAGAGAACGGGCACAGAAAGAACAGGAAAAGAAGGGGGGGAGAAAGACAGGTCGGCACTAATGTGGCTAGAAGCACGCTCCAATGTGAGATGCAACTCATTTGGGCACACTATCGTTTGGGGGGTTCTTGAAAGAAAATGGGGAAAATGCTGGGAGTGGAAGAGTATAGAAAAAGGAGCCCTGCAACGATCAAACTTCATTTGCAGATTATCCATGCATGGACATTAGATGGAGACATCAACTCTTGGGACGGGACTATTATCTATGGGATTTCTTTCAGGTTTCAAACGATGGGTAGAAAGAACTAGGAGAGAGAAAAATGCCTACGAAAGTTGCTCTGCTAAACTAGATAAGTGCCTAAGCTATTAGAAGGGGTAGGAAAGAGGGGGCAAGTAAGGTTTTTTACTCCGAGTCTGATGGTCGTTAAGAGGTCTATTCTGTGTCTAATCTGCTGGGGGCCAGTAGGGAGAAAAGAGGAGAGGGGCAAATCTCCGAATGATGATTAAGAGGGGTCTGTAACCTGGCATCGGGGAAGGGAAAATGGCTAAAACATGTTCGTCTGAACCTCTGGTAGGCTCAGACTGTTACGACGAGGAAGATAGGGGAAACAAGAGCTAGCGCATCCGATAAAACTGCTGTCAAGACAGAGGATTTCAAAAGGGGAAAACGGCCCTGTCTCGCGGCTGTGATCGGGTCATAGAGGGGGGGAAAAAACGAAAAAAGAGAAAGAAAATGCAGATCTTGGTCCGGTGTTACCCGAAATACGGGGAAAATGGACATCTAACGGGGTGTCGCGGCTCACTTATCTCGATCAAAGGGGGGAGATATAGCGGGACGCAATGCGTCAAAGTGAGCCAGAGGGGAAAAAAATAGTGGGCTCATGATTTTACCCAAATAGGTGAAGAGAAGAGCAAAATGCGAGGGCGGCATACTGCTAGAATAAAACAAGGGGGACAGGGGGGGGAAAAGCAGCGAACTCCTCAAGTCTATTCGCAACAGGCCGTTTTGTAAGGCAAATGGCATCAAGTGATGGAGAAGTCATGCGATCTTCAAAACAAAGTGATTCTATCGACTACATCTGAAAGTCGGGAAGGCGCGTAATGGAGCAAAGGGATAATGCGAGGAGAGGGAGAAGGGACAGGGAGGGTAAACTTCTCTCGAGTCTTGAGGGGACGAGACGGGACAGGAAAGTCGACTGGTATAACGAGATCTGGGGGGAGGGAGAGGGAAAAAGGAACGCTCTTCGTAATCGTACATGTAGCTGTGCAGGAGGAAAACGCTTAGCAAGCAGGGATCTATATCCAATGTAGCGCGGGGGGGGGGGGGGGGGGGGGGGGGGGGGGGGAAAAAAGAAAGGAAGGAGTAATTCATGCCTATCAAAACTCGTTTACCGGAGATCGCATGCGCACGTCACGTCGGGAAAAAAAAAGGGGGGACAGTGCGAAACAAGCGCTACCGCCAAAACATGGGACGGCGCGCACCGGCACTCGGCGGCAGGCCGACCGAAGGTAAAGAGGAGAAGAAAAAAGGAGAGAAAAAACGCACTGCCCGAGCGTAGCACTACGACAGACTAGCATTGACAGGAGGTTTAAAAGGTCGTTCACAAAAAGGGCTGTAGGAGGACGGGATCCCTTCAAAATGGGAGGTATCTCTGTAAATTCTTCATTACAGGGGGGGAACCTTGATTGCAAACTCAAGGGAGGCAGAACTCGCTCCACTGATAAGGGCTCTCCTTTGGGAGACAGTTTACGCTGTCCTCCCGCCCGCAAAAAACTTATTACTTAACGTTACGTCTTAACCTTCTCATTCCTTTTGCTTCGGTCCAAGAAAGAATTACCGTATCGGAAGAGCAAAAGCAGACTGCTCTTTGGGGCGGGGGGTGAAGGGCAGGGTTAGGGCGTGGGGGGCTGGGGGGGGGGGGGGGTGAGCTTTGTCGGTCTACATCGTTCAAGCGTTAGTCGGAAAAGACTGTAACTGAAAAAAGAGAACCGTAGAAAAAAGGAGGGACTTGCAATTACCGCACGAAAAAAAAATCGTGAGCTCTGTCACTTATCACCGGACTGATGAGGAGTATGGCAAAACAAACATAATTGGAGAGTCTAGCGTGTCTGGAACTGGATTTCTCAAAGAAAGAGGAAGGCAAGAACGAGAAAACGGTTCAAAACGAACAAAAGAAAACCAAGGCAACACAGCAACTGAGTGACAAGGCTCTTCTCTCTTCTCAAAGCGAAGGTCACGATTGGATAAACTGCGTTGCTAGCACGTTGTAGATAATTCTGAAGGGATGTCGTAGATTCTTAGAACTAACAGAGAAGGGGGCGAAAGGCTGATCCACCGGAATTTATTTCAGAGGTCATCGGATCGGCGGGGGGGGGGGGGGGTTTTAAGGAGATTATAGAGCTGGGATGCTACCTGGAATGAAAAATGAGTACAGGAAGGGTCAAGCAGGCAGAGAAGGTAAAAGGAGATTAGGAGAAAAGAGGCTGGATGTGAGGGGGGGGGGGGGGGGGGTGGGGGGGGGGGGGGGGGGGTGGGTCGAGGGGGGGGGGGGGTGGGGGGTGTTGGGGGGGTGGGGGGTTGGGGGGGGGGGGGGGGGGTTTCTTCCACTTGGGTGGTCGGGGGTATACGTGGGGAGAAGGGGGGGGGGGGGGTGAATCTACAATCGTCCGAATAGCTCGCAATGAGAACGGTGTGGGAACCCACATTCTACATGTCTACCATTAGGGGCGTAAGAGTGACGTAGCTCTGTGTCAGTCCTGATGAGGAAGAAGGAAGGATGATACGCGCGACGTAGATATCTTTGAAAGTAGGAGATCCTTTCCATTTCCTAAACTATTTAAATACCGGGAGATTGCGGGAAGCCTGTAGCAATCCCCCTCTCCTCCCTAGCCCTACCGCCCTCGTGCTGGGAGCTTCGACTTACTGGGGTGCTCTGGAAAAAAAGAGGAGCGAGGGACTCCTTCTCATCCTGGATAGACATTAAGTGACGTTCTATAGAAAAAACTGCTCAGTCACTTAAGAGGCAAAACGTTTCTTAATCATTGGTAGACGTTCTCTGATCATAAACCCGAGGCAGGTAAGTCGGGAAAACTAAGGGGGTAAGGGACGAAAAAGGGGGAGCATCATGACTTGTCTATGGACGATACGAAGTTAAGCCTAGATTGGGTCCTTAGCTTGGAAGAATCTCTCGAGGTAGAAACAGGGGAAAAAAGAGAAAGGGCCAGGAGGGGATTGCATACCCGTCTCGGCTAAACCTGAAAAAGCCATCCGTCGTTTAGTGCGATTCATTAAAAAAAAGCTGGGGAAAGGTCTGGGAGAGAAGCTCCTCGCGCTTATTTGTGGAGTGGAGGAGTGTATCAGAAGAGGAAGAAAAATGCTCTTTCTTACATCATCAAGAATGGTAAAAGGTATCACAGCTCTTACAAAAAGTAACAAAGAGGGGGATAAAATCAGCTGCTATGGGAGCAGAGGGTTAGCTTCACCACAATATCCTAGTTGGGGGAGGGGGGGGGGGGGGGGGGGGGGGGGGGGGGGGGGGGGGGCACATATGTGTTAATTAGAGAACGATTGAAGGGAAAGAGACGCATTAATATACTAATCCTGGAGGGGGTATGTCTGAGTGGTCGGGTTCGATTTGTGACAAGGGGGTAAGGAAGTGCACCTTGCAACGTACTTGACACATAATGCTATCAGATGACAGAAGCATTGGGGCGAAAAAGGAAGGAAGGAAGAGGTCTCCGGACGGCTTATAGAGAAACGGGGGGGGGGGGGGGGGGGGGGTCAGTCTTGCTAAGAGGGTAGAAGGCCAAGCGGGGGGGCGGGAAGTGAGTTGTGCTACCGTACAAAGATGCAAGACTACTAGACGTGCTACGTCGGGGTGGAGGGGCACAGTAAAGTTCGTGCTGATCCTTTGTCAAGGAGGCCATGCATGTATTGTCCAAAAGCAGGGGGGG
>Ga0179593_1402184_pt1 | contig 25347 bp, 21 predicted proteins | sample CZODoug2_1_08_16_FD_185931 | JGI IMG/M metagenome (GOLD analysis project Ga0179593, IMG submission 185931) | Vadose zone soil fungal communities from Angelo Coast Range Reserve, California, USA - CZODoug2_1_08_16fungal (PacBio error correction) | ecosystem: Environmental > Terrestrial > Soil >...
CCTCGCAGGGAGAAAAAATGACCCTGAACTCGCGCCACGCGATCAATGTCCGACGCGGACGTACAACCAAGCGCGGTCACTCGGTGAGGGCGCGCCCGAACCCTTGGCAGTAGGGCTGCTTCAAGCGCCCAGGAGCGAACATTGGGGGGGGCCTACCGAAAAATGCGGAGAGAAATTTCAGCAGAGTGAAAAGCCAAACAAAACCAAAAGCCGAGGTTAGTTGGGACAAGAAGAATCATTGGCCTGAAACGGAAGGGGAACAGGCCCTTATGGGTAGTAACCTTCTCGGTTGCGAAAAAAAAAAAGGCGTGAAAACGAAAGAGGAGCTAATGGGGGGTCGCCTTAAAAAGAAGCTCGGGGGGAAAAGAGACTTCGATGGTATGTAGGGTTTGAATCCCTACGATCTGAATTCATCTAACAAGCGGGGGGAGGGGGGCAAAGATCTGGTTGGACAAGAAAAAACGGAAGCCTCCACGTTATTCAGGCACCTAGAGTAAGCCCATTGCATGGCAAAAGATGGAGAATGCAATTAAAAGCACGACCAAATTTGGGTGGCGCTTGGTCCCGAACAAGGTTGCGCAAACAATCGATCCTATGCAAAGGCGTCGGCCTCTCTCTTTCAGAACAGTGTCCAAAACCTGGGTGGACAAGAAAAACACTGTCACACGATAGAGGAAAAGAAGAATAACCTACCTGGTAAACACTCCAACACGAAAAAACGGAGAGTGCAGGCGGGGCGAGCAGAATGCGGTCCAGTGCTTCAATAGGACAAAGGTCCGGATTATGTCGGGGGGAAAATACAACAGTGGGTCACGGAACCACTTTTCCAATCCAGCTGAGAAGCAAAAAAAGAGGCAACCTCATTCATTGAACCCCTTGCTGCTTTAATTAAAGGCAAAAGTTTCTTTGTGTACGAGAGAAACGAATCAAACCTCCCAAACTGACAGAAGCCTCTTTGTTAGCTTCCATAATCCTCAGACGAGGTCGGAGGTTAAGAGAGGGAAAAGTGGATTGAGTTTAGGATACTATGAACCTGGGTTTACAATCGTTTTAAGGGAAATAACAGTTACGATAAATACAAGGAACAGGTTTCAGCGCAAGGTAGGTGCCTTGGGCAAGGTGGAGTCGTCAAAACGGGCAAGTCCACCAGTTCAGAAATACACTACCGAGTACGAGTGAAACCTGGCAAAACCAAAATAAGGAAGTTAGAGAGGGAATGGAAGGTCTAGTGGGGCACAGGGCAAGAAGCGAGCACTCTCGAGTAGAAAAGAGGAAAAGGAAAACCCGAACCACCGGGAGAAGAACGAAGGCACAGTCGCTACCAACCAAAACATCCTCCACTCACCTGGTTCTTCCAAGTGGTCGCAGAAAAAAGGAAAAGGGAGACAGAATGACAAAAGGAGACAAAGGTGAAAAAACTAAGTCAAAGACAAGAGAGACAGTGCAGTGGAGAGGGGGGGAAGAGGATAAAGGGGGCAAGGGTGGGATACCAAAGGAGGGCAGGTTCACCGACAGAATCTCAAGCACGTGGCCGATGATTCTCAAATCTTGCCCGGGCTAAAGGGGCGCAAAGGGAAAACACAGTTTCATAAACAACGGAACGGCGTCAAGAAAGCAAAGGGAAGGGAACTCACGAGAACGGCGGTCGTTTAGCTGGGACGGGGGAAAAAAGGGGGAACGGTTGTGGAACAAATGCCGTCTTCATTATGACGCAAAACAAAAAAAGGGGGTTCAGGCCCGGTAAAACAAACCGCAGAACCATTCCCAATTTTTGCCGGGCGTGAACCCTATTCGAGGGTGCCTCGATAGACAAGGAAAAAGTGACTAAATGCACTTCCTACTCGATTCGAAGCGCTCGTTTACCAGTAGAGGAAAAAGGGGCGTTGCTTCTTGTCGTTCAAAATTCTCGTGACTTCGCCGAAAGTCCAAGATCTCCTTAATTTTTAAAGGGGAAGAAAACGGGCTCACCCGAAGAATTATCAGGGTCCACGGTTTTGATACCGCTTTGGGGGGGGAAACTTGTGCTAGGCGGAGAGAAGGGCGGGAGGTTAGAGATGCTGGATCGGATGTACCAACGCGCTTTTACTGGAAGAAGTGGACTCCGAAGCAAGTAAATCAAGGGGTCAGTCTAAAAATCAAAGACTAGAATTCAAACGGCACTGCGAGCAATAACGCCGACGAGAAGCCAGGGCCCAGGGCAATTCGAAAACGGAACATTGATCTGCCGTCCGGGCAACCGAATCCCGAAGTACACGCAGAGCAACCGAATACATTTGGCGCGGAAAACACCAGAGGAAAGAAAAAGAATGAATAACCAGGCAGTGCCCAGTCGAAAGACGAATGAGCATGCGAAAAAAAATTCCAACTGGGGAGATGGGAGCGCAGGGTCTGAAGATCAAATCACGAGGCCCACATGCATCAAGAATTTATCGGCGGAAGTGAGCATCAGAAGGGCACAAGGGGGCTCATGCATCGAAACGAGTCCTTAGAATTCTAAAGCGCAAAAAGAGAGACGAAATAGTAGTAAGGAAGGAACCATGGTGTGTAGGGAGGGTTCGATTGGGAAAAAGAGCGTGGGAAGCCAACTTGGCCTGTGATAACGTCCTGGCGGGCACAAATGAATGAAGCAGAGAACCTCCATTCTAGAAAAAAAAGAACTTCAGTCATCTTGAAACGGCGCGCGAAGCTATGCTCCTGGACGTGACCGGGAGCAAAAACAGGCGGGTTGGAGGTAAACCAATCGTGAAAAATAGGTACGTAAATAGAACGTTAAATAAACAGGGGGGCAAACCTGAAGTCACATTTACCAAATGGTGGGGGGGGTCAAAAGCAACGACGGCCGAAAACCTTGTGGGCTGCGGGATTCCTCTACCAGGAAGGAATGCTAAAAGAATAGCGAACAACACAAAACGGAAGGGAGGGAAAAGAAATTTTCGCAATAAGATGACAATGGAACATCAAAAAGCAAGCCTCAGAAAAGAACGAACGCGGAAAAAAACGGGAAAGGGGGAAAAGCGTCACCAGGTTCTCCGAACGGGGGAACGGAAACATGTGGGAACAGAAACGTGCGGGCTTGCAACCTCGATTGCGAGGAAAGCTAAAGGAGCGAAAGAGGACGCTGCCCGTGTAACGGAGGAAAAGGGGGAGCGCATTCGGGGGCAGGGACAAATTGCACTGAAACCTAAAAGAATGGGTCTATGAGCAAAAAGCAAAAGGGTGGGAAATGCGGCAGGGAGGTATAAACATCGAAAAAAGAAGAAAAATGAGACGTCTCTCAAAACAATCATGAGGCGCCTTGGGAGAGGCGCATTGAGTTGGATACGGACCGGAAATTGGAGATGCTGATACCTCAATGGGCAGTTCTACAGGACAAGAAATAAAACGTCAAAGTGCATCGAGGGGCAAGACTTGGCTCAGGAGGAAAAAGAGGGAAGGGGAGTAATGAAGGCGTCCACGGGAAAGATCCAGAGGGGGCAGCCTGGGTGAGGATGTGGGAGCTCAGCAGGGTGGTTCCGAGAAAATTCACGGGGGACGGAAACGTGGACGCTGGTTAGGAAAAAAGATGAGAACGGACCGAAATCGGCAGGGGCAAAAAAACAGGCGCCGTGGAGTATTGGTGGAAGGACGAGCGAAAGGGAAAAAGTTCTAGAGTGGGGGGAATTGCCGTGGAGACTGGGGCGGCAGGGGGGAAAGGGAAAGAGAGCTGCCCTGTACAAGAGTCACGCCCAAAAAGGGGGAGGGAAAACCGCCGACAGAGCCAGCCTAGAAAAAAAAGGGGGCTCAACATCGGGGCAACACCTTTGGCAAGAGGGGAAAGGGGCGGAAAAAGAAGAACTGGGTCTAAAGTCTTCAAAGACGGGGACGACGGAAACTTTAAAAGGAAGAAGCGAAGTAGAAGAATTGGGAAAAAAAAAGACCGTCAGAAAAGCAGAGCCCGCTAATGGAACGCCCAAGAGATAGTGGGATGAGGGGGGGTAGGGGAAACGAAAGAGGGTTGTTGGATAGGGAAGACGGGAATTGAAGGCAAAAATCATATAAAAAACAAAAAAGAATCGGAGCGTTACGTTAAAAAGACTTGAAGGGATTGGACACGTTCCCGTGGGACGAGACAAGGGAGAAGGGAAGCGCACAAAAAGGAAAATACGGATCAAGAAGAAAACGTAAGATTCGCGTCGGGACAAGCAAGCATGGTGGTATCCAGAAACAAAACCACACAAAGGACCGAAAACCCAGCCCACCTGAACGGCGGAAGGAGTGACCCGAGATTTAAAAAGTTGTTAATCTGGAATTCGTCACGCAGAAGTGTAGGGGAGAAAAACACGAGGGAACCCTTTTGGATGGCGTCAAGTAGAAGCGATAAGTCGCACGGTTTCAGGCATGGGGTAAAATCGATAACCTATCGAAGGTCAGGGGAAGAAGAGAGAAAAATAATGACGGATTGGTGTTAAAAGGAAAAAGAGGATGCGGGGGGAATTGCCGGGGGTAACAACTGGGGGGGGGGAAAACTGTTGTCCGGGGTCTAAAGCACCTTACACAGTACGGTACAACAAGGGGAAAGAACAAAATTAGGGGGCAAAGCGTTGCAAGGAGGGGTCCAAAAAAGAAAATTTAACGCTATGTGGGCACTCACAAAAATCCAAGCGCTAGGACGCCAGGCGCGAGCGGTCAAAGGAAGAGGCTGATTGATCGATCTTCACAAAGGGAAAGGGGGGGCTGAAGTTAGGAAAAAAGCCAGGGGGTGGAAAAAAAGCTAAGGAGGGGGTGCGGATTTGATGCCGGTGCCTGGTGCAGGGAGGCCGGGCAGGATCAATGGCACTCCAAAAAGAAACTCCAGCCCTGGTAGCGCGCGAGCAAAATGGAAAGGGGTGTTAAGGGAACTGACGGAACTTTAATTGAGGAGGGCGGCCGGGGGTGATGCAATTACGGAAAAAGCAGGGAGAGGAGGAATCGACACCTTTGAGGGGAAACCCTAAGGTGGACATCGTATGAGAGAAAAAAATAAGGGGGAAAAAAGACGTACGAAACCGCTGGGGTAAAAACGTGACAGTTGGACAAAGAAACTCCCCCAGGGGAAATAGCAGCTGTCAGGGAGTAAATGGTCAATAGGAGGATAAAATCAAACCAAATTGGGCGGGGTGGTAAACTGCGGGCAAGGACACCAAAGTCACTCGGGCCGAAAACAGGACGCATGGTAAACATTTCCCCTCTCGGGAAGGACCCAAACGGGGAAGACGGATAAAGGGCAAAGACCTCAGCAACGGATCGGAACCAGGAAGACCCCTCTCCAACGTGAACATGCGTCCCAAACCCGAAAGTGCGGTCCGCAGAGAATCAGTGCAAAAAAAACGTATCGGAGTGGTACGATGAATTTACCGCCGGGGGGAAAGTGCGGCACAGAGGGAGGACAAAATTAAAGCGTAGGGGGGGGGTGCAGGTGTACAAATCTTGGGAAGGGGGAAACGCAATTACGTTAAAAGAAAAGGGAGGGGTCGGGCGGAAACGCAAAATAACACAACGGGAAGGCTGACAGCAGACGGTTAATGCAGTGAACCGCAGTCGGCGAGTGGAGGGGGATAAAAGGCGCTCTATTTTCACAGAAAGAAGGTGAGAGCAATGGGCGCGAAACAAAACAACAAGGGAGGAAGAATGACAGTCTGAATCTCGAAAATGCAAATCGTTCACGGATACCAGCCGCGAAAAACCCACGTCACATCAGAAGGAAAAAAAAAATCACAGGACTGGCGGAGAAGCTCAAAACGTTGTTAATGGGTTCTACAGCGAAATGCATCTATTGTGGCCTGTAACGAGAACAATGACATCTCAAAGTAGTAGAACGGGACGGTAACCAACCCGAATCATCCGAAGGGGTATGAAAAAACCTCAACGGAATGCCGGGGAACTGGGGCAAGAGGAAAGTAAGGACGTAAACAATGTCAAACTCGTAACGAGAGGGAGGGAAAGGGGGAAATCTAGAGGTGAAAAGAAACGGCAATGGGGTGCAAACAAACCTTGCGGATGGGGGTCCTGTTTTTGAAGGGAAAAAAACGGTCGCGGACGCACGACAACGTAGGGGAAAAATCGAAATTTGGGGAAAACATGAAACAAACCCCAAGGTATCCTCTACGCAGCATTCCAAGCAAGCTGATCCAAAGATGAAGCACGGAAGGTTCTACTTGGGAAAATCGGAAACGGGTCGCAAAAGCCGTATCCTCGAAAAAAGGGAAAAAAGGAGGAGGGTCGCAAAAAATCGGTTGACATGTGGGGTACAAAGGCTGTTTGACGACAACTGTCGAAGAGAGACGAGGCCGGAAGCTAGCTAAACGAAAGAAAAAATGAACAGCAGTACGGACAGCTTGGAACGGCAGCACAGGAAAAGTAACATTCCAGCTTAAGCGAAGAGATGAAAGACTGATTGTTTGAGGGGAAAAACAAGGGAACGTTTTCAAGGGCAACGTAAGGAAAGCAAATCGACGGAAGAGCACCGCAAAAGAATTCCCGAAAAACAAAAGGTAAACTTAAGAAAACGGAAATTAAGAAAACTGAAAAATCAAGGAAGAAGTCAGGACACAACTTTCTTAAGAAAAAAAGGCAGAAAGGGACGTGGACTAAGGCACAGGGCTTGCGTGTACAATCGGAAACGACTGTTTTCGGGCACTACCGTGTCCGAAAACGAAAATGTCTCAATTTGGCAAGAAAATTGAAGCTCGCCAAGCCAACGTTCCAAAAAACCGTAATGGCAAATCCAACGAGAAGGACGGCTGGAACCCAAAAAGCACTTGAGCGGGGAGAAGGCCACCAGGAACGGAAGCCGCATCAAAAACGTTGAAAGTCGACTCTACCAAAACGCACGAAGTCGAAAAAATCGCTAAAATAAACAGACCGAAAACTCAACCAGGGGGGTCGGCAAGAAAGGTACGACGAAAAAAAAGGAAGGGCGAAAGAGCCAACCGAGAAGCACTGTGAAAGCAAAAAGGGAAGCAGTGAGGCCGAAAGCGAATCTACTTTTGGCAGTGATAAAAAAAAGGCTCGGGAAAGCACGTAATAAGCAAGTGGTCCTGCTTAGAAAAGTCAGTGAGGACCGGGGCAAAACAGTTCGCAAAACGGGAGAAGAAAAACGTTTAAAACAAAAACCTTAAGAGGGGTTCAATCAAGGAAAGGCAAGACGGCACGCTCACATCTTTTAGGCAAAGTTGAAAATGTTCCACTCGGGGAAGGGACAAAAATGTCGGGACAAAACGGTCAAACAATCAAAAAGCATTGTTTAAAAACCTAAAAAAAGAAAAAGGGAACAAATTTTCCGGCGGGCGCAAAAATTCGATTGGCCGAGGAGGATGCATAAAGTGAATGCAAGTCAGTCCGGAAAAGGTAGTATATCTCGAGGGGGGGGGGGGAAGTTGGTAACAAATGAGGAGAAACCCTTCTGTATTGTCAACTATTCGCAAAAAAATTAAAAAAACCTTATGGGGTGTCAAGTGCCCCTCAGTAAAAAAGGGCGCGGGCTAAAAAAATGTGGGGGAAAAGGGGACTTGGGAAACTATCGCGATGGAGGCAGTACGGAATGCTTGGAGTCGATCGACTAAAGCTAATTTGCAGGGCGAAAGCCAGAGTTCGTCAGAAACAGCAAGGAATGCACTTCTAACTCACAAAGGAGGAAAGCAACGGACGAAAGCTAAAACTCAAAATCGAACAGCCAAGGACAATTCCGACGAGGGAACATAGGGATCTTAGGAGGCCCAGATCAAAAACGCAGAAAAACGATTGGTGGCGCGGACCCCCTGAACAAAAAACAAGCACCCATGCCACGGGAAAAAGAAAAATAAAACGCCAGGGAGATGGCCACAGAAGGGTCTGAGCAAAGGAAAAAGAAGAGAACGAGGGCCAAGACGACAGACTTGCTCGGAGGGCAGATCGGCGGGAGGATCCGACAGGCCCTAAAAGTCAACGAAAAAAGGAGCCGCTACAATGAAAAAAAGGTATGGAAGCAGTTAGGAATTGGGGGGGCGTCTGGGTGGCGCCAGTGGCAGATCGATCGTGCCAAGTTGTGTCCGGGGATAGATCTTGTCACGCCAAGATGAGAACGTTGCGAGCCGACCTGCGCCGATGAACGAAGTGAAAAAGTCCGAGAACATATGGATGTGATGAAAAGGGTAGAAGGCGAAAATAGATCTTTGAAAGGAACGCCAGAACGTCACACATAGGGCCGTCCAGAAAACGTCAAGGAAGCGGCAACGGGTTAACGTTTGGGCCAGAGGAGTCCTCAGACAAGGGGTAGGAAGAAGCGGGAGAGGGAATGGGATTGGCCTCATCATCAAAAAAAAAGAACGGAGAAAAAGAAACCGAGGATCTTGGCAAATCAGCGAAAATGGCAGAGGAACGATCGCAAAAAGAAATCACAAGTGGACCAGAGGGGGAAAAGCCCTGAGACAAAAACGGGGCGTGGAACGCACACCGTCGCCAAAGGTTTCAGGAAGGAGGCCATATGAAGACGTGGGCGTGGAGGACAAAAAAAATCGATTGGCAAAGGGGGTCAAGCCAGGGGACATAAACATTCGCGCTGACGGTGGGACGAATAAGGTCGGATCAGGGAGGGCGGACGCGGAGTAGGGGAACGGGCGTAAACCCAACTTGTTAGCTGACTAAAAACAAAGTGGGGGGCATCGGAAGTCTATGCATCGAAAAAAACCTTGCGAACTTGGCCGAGAAATAATTTGTCGGTCTCCCGGGGGAGCGGAGCCCATTGGGTGGGGACAGTACTCATGGTATCTTATGAAAACGAAAAAGGTGAAGCGAAGGCTCAAGGACCCGACGAGAACTGAGGGGAAGATCGTTTACGGGCTGGAACTTCGATCAGACTAAAAATCTGGAACGTTAGAAAGCTAAAAATGTCGGTTGCCGACATCCGGGGGTACAATAGTGCGAAGAAGGGGGGTACGGGGAAAAGGGAGTATTAAAAAAAAGTGGACTGCTGTTACGCTGGAAGTGGGCCAGAATCAATGCATTTGGAAAAGCTTCAGGGACCACGGGGGACTGGGCGAGCGCGTAGGTAATAAGAAAAGTACCTACTGTAGATGCTAGAATTTTGCTTGTCAGAATTACTAGTAAAAAAAACCATGATCGGTCGCTGACCGGGGGGGGGGGGACTAGTAACAACAGGAACAAAATACACAAATAGGGCGTCGCATACGAATACAGCCGAGATTTCCTATACCGAAATGGCCGGGGACAGAGAGACCTATCAAAACTGAAAAAAATAAAAACAAAGCGAGCAAAAAGAAGGAGCCAAGCCGGTGGGGGCGGCGAAGAGTAAAAAGGAACGGAAGAGCCAAACGGGGAGAGCGGAAGACGAGGGGGAAAAAGACAGGTAAAAGAGCGCTCAGGGTAGCTAAAGGGGTAGAACCTAAAGAAGGATAAACCAGTAAGGAAATCTTTTCATCACGAGGGCACCAATCGATAGAGGACGAAAAAAAAATCGACTTGGGGTAGGGTAGGGCAAAATAGTGGGGTACGCTAGTGGGGGGGGGGAAAGACGAGTCCTACCAAAAAGATCTGCGGATGGTTAACCTCAAACGCGAAAAAACGAGGAGCTGGAAGTTCGAGCCTGGGAAGGGGTAGGGAAAACCTTTTCACTGGGGTTAAATACGTTGGGGGCAATCCTTTGACGAAAGGGTTGGCCCGGCGCAAAAACGGGATAACTAACTTTAGAGACGACTGGAACAAAAAATTTGTGCCGGAAAGTAGACGAGCTCACAAGCACAAAGGAATAACAGCATTGAAAGGAGTGGGAACTGGAGAGGGGGGTTAAAAAGTCGTCAAATAAGTTGTTGTCAGGGGCGAAAACTAACCACTGGGAGGGGCGACCGAGGTTAAGGTAAAGGGACCGTAGACTTCGGAACGGGGGGATGTATATGGGGTCAAGAAGATACTGAAAACGTCCGTCGGCCGATCGAAGAACCAGCAAAGCTCAAGACGAAGTGTGGGGAAAACAGAAGCAAATAGAGAGTGGGGGAAATTAAATACATTTGTGGAAAGTTCAGGTGAGAGCAAACGCATGCACAAACTTGTCCACCCGGCGGGAGAGCACCTGGAGTCCAACGCGGGGGGGCACGGACAGATGGGAAAGGCCAGCACGAAAGCCACGTGGCCGGCTAGCAAGACAACGCGAGAACGAAGTGCAAGGGAAGAGGGAGGATTTAAAAGGCGGCACAAAGCCCGGGGCTGAAGTATATTAAAGGAAGATGGTTAAATCTAGCGGTTCAGGAGGGCGGACGTATAAGGGGCAGGGGGCCCTGTGCCGTGGGGAAAAAAAAGTAGGCCAAACGAAATCCCGGCCGGATCGAGAGCAATGCACAGGGAAGGGGGGGTTAATGTGCCTGGGGGAGAGAAAAACGGTGCACGTTGCCACTGTAATGTCGGCGTCATAATCGGACGGGGGGGAGGAGCATCTGGTGGATACATTTGAGGGTAACCATCGTTTGGGGGGAAATCGTAGGAAAAGGAATGCCCATGGGGGTGAGGCCGGAGAAATCGTGGGGGGTAAAAAGTCAGGGATGGGGACAAAGAAATCCACACCCAGGGCTAGTCTGAGGCTTCGCGGCAGGGGAGAGGTAAAAACTCAGAAAGGGCCCTGGAGGTCTACCGTAAACTGGGTCAAAAAAACCGTCGCGGCATGCCGCCAAAAAAGCCGGGAGCAGGGGGCGTCCAGCGAAAGATGTCACAACAAAAAAAGAAAACATTCATCATTAAGACCAAATAGTCCCTCACCCACGCAAAGAAAAATGGTCGTGCAGACAACGACGAGGCGTTCAAAAACGATCTTATTGGTGAGCAAACTTGACACAAAACCGGGAAAGGAATAGGATGAATCAAATATGGATGAATTTACCTACGTGATATGGGGGGGGGGGTTCGTGTACCATGGACTGTGATATTTACGAGAATCATGGGGGAGCGGGTAATCAAAAATTGTGGAAAGGAGTCAGAGAAAAACATGGCTCAGAAAGGAACAGGGAGCTGCGAAAAAAACTACATACTTTAACGTTACGGGTGGGATCAACGATGGAGGAAAAGGTATTTTTTCTCTCTGACTAATGGACTAAAGGGGCAAGGAAGAATGGTGCCGGGAACGAGAGAGACATCAAAAAAAATAGGAAGGAAAGAGAGTAAAGATCTTCTCGGAAAATGCCGCCGACCTCGTGGAACTCGAGGGCGGACGGAGCGCAAAAAAGTCCGGAAAACACAGCGGACGTACAACAAAAGCGAGGGAAAATTCGAGGGGGACGACGGGGATCCCTTTTGAGGGTCGTGCTGGAGGCTCGAAAAATTTAACTATGTTACCAAAATGACCCGCACAACGTCAAAAAAAAAAAAAAACTTCTCGCGAAAGTAAAAGAAAAAAGCGCCGCCGTAATAAGGGGAAGAAAAGAGGGGGACGGAAGAAAGGAATTTCAAAGAGGGGAAAAAGGGGAAGTAGGGAAACTGAATCTCGGGGGCGAACCAAAGAGCTGCGAAAAAACGGAAGACGAGGAGGGAGTGGTTGGCCGCAAGGAGAAACTTGAGCTGTGGGGAGAAAATGTCTAAAAGGTGTAGGATTGGGTTGAAGGCCTTAGCGAACGGACCAGGAGAAAACAACCGTCTTAGGGGAGGAACGACAGAACAGGGGGGGACCATGGAAGGAACCTCCAAGGCAGTTTCTGTCAAAGTCGACTGGGCGAAAAGGTCCAATAACTCTTATCATCGATCAAGCAAGGAGGGGGGAGGGGAGGTCGCTTGTCCCTAGGGGCCCGGGGGTCAGGAAAAAGCGGAAGACGTCTAAAAAAGGTTGAATTCTCGTACAAGACGATGTTCAAACGACGGGGGGGGGAAAAAACAATGTCGCCACTATAGCAAAAAGAGAAGCTGAAGAATCAAAAAAGGCGGACGAATTACAAAACACGGGGCACTTCCAGGAAGAAAAACGGAACATTGCTTTGAGGGACGAGCATAAGCAGAGGTTCGGGGGAGAATCACAGGGGGGTCAAAAACACGGAAGGACAACGCAAGAATTCTCCGCGCAACAGCGGAAAAGGGACTTACGAAATCAAACAATAGAGGTTAAGACAACAAAAAGGGGGCTTTGTGAACGATCGACGGAAAAAGCAAACCGAATCCGCTGAAACATCGGGGAGACGTTGAAAAAACGAGGGATGAATATCGCAATTCGTGAGGACAGAGGGAAAAAGTGACAAGGTTTCAGGTAGGGGAAAGACAGGACAGATTCAAAAAAGTTAGAGGATCAATTTGGCAATGAAAGGAATTGACGAAAAAAAAAACGTTCCAAAAGGAAAAAAATTAATCAACCGCTACGAGTGACGCCGGGAAAACATAAACCGTCTCTTAGCATAAAGGAGGATAGGGCATCAGACGATCGTCACCTTCTCAGAAGAGAGCAAGCATGAATGACACCACACTAAGAACCGGCAAGAAATGCCAAACTATCGCTCAAAATCTCTCCTCCCCAATCAAACATTTAGGCTGAGAGGGCTAAAAGAACAACTTACGTACTTCAACTAAAAACAAACCGATCAACGTTCACAAAATAAACTCAAGTCACGGCAATCAGGGGGGGGCGAGGGGGACAGGGGCTAAGGTGTCCAGGGGATACCACACGGGGATGCGGGGGGGCAAAAGCAACCGAAGACTCAGCAGTGGGTAAAACGGATGATCATGGGATGCCGGAAAAAACGTGGGGAGCGTACACGGTAAAAATCAACATGGTAATAACGGGAAAGGAGGACATCAAGAAACCGATCAGGGGGGGGAACACGCTCAAGTTTGACGAGGGGGCTGGGAACTCTACAAAGGGGGAGCAAAGAACAAGTGATGAAGTCAAAAAAAAAAATCCAAAGCTTGTGTGAGACCGACAAGAAAGAAACAATCCAGATTTTTACAGGGGGAGTGGAGAATCTCTGGTGGAAATCGGAAAAGATGAACACAAGTGATAAGTGGGGACGTCCGGAAATTACGGATATAGTATAAAAAAATTCTAGTTAAATTCTTTACCAGAAACCAGTCTTTAGAACGCTAAAAAAGTGACGAAAGATCTCAAAGTGGTTCGACTAGTCCAGGTTCCAGGCCTCACCGCAAGGAAGAAGGGCGAAACCGGCGCCCGTGGATGTTGTGTTCGACCAGTTGGGTGGAGGGGTAATAGATTGAATACGCGGCCTATGGGGCGGGCTGATACTTAAGCTTTAGATGTCACGGCGGACCTGCAAAGGGTAATAACGCGCTAAAGCAGAAGTTTCGTCAAGGGAGGGTAAAGCCTGAGAACAAATAAATGTTCCGCGAAAATACTGGAAAAGGAATCCTTCTTCCAAGATCAATCAGTCGGGAAAGCGGAGAAAGGCCGCCAGGTAGTCGAGACTTGCGGGTCAAAAAATGAGGTCGTCCCCGCATAACCAGACCCTGATGCTATCTGAACCCGAACAAAGCCAACTCAGAGCACCGATCCAATAACCGACGGGGAAAAGAGAACGGCATGACAGGGATGAGCCTAATCGTTTATGCTTCCTCGCGGGTCTGGGGGGGGCGAAAAGAAAGAGGGTGCCAAATAAGAGAGAAGGCATCGGGCAAGCAGAATAAGACTTTCAAAGCCTGCAAATGAAGACGAGTGGGTTGATACGGAAAAACTGATTAGACACATCATAATCCGCAGGAGGTCCCAGGACGGACTATCAAAGTGAGAAAGACAGGGCGCTGTCCAGAAACGGGCGATGGTGCTATAAAAAAGGAGATTCCAAGGGGGAAAGAAAAGGACGAGGACCAAGGATAACAGGGGGTGACCGTGCGCCGCTCCAGGGCCATAAAAATAAAAGGGAAAGGAAGGTTGAGCTAGAGATGAAAATGCGTTCGGCCATCCGTGGGTGCGTCCTCCAGCAGTCCTGAGCAATACGTCGAAATAAGTCTAAGCCCTTTCATACACCCTCCAAACCGTCTCCACAAACAATAGGTAGTAAGTGGAGGGTCTGTGGGGTGTGCATCTCAAAGTCAAATGTGGGCCGTGAGTTTTCGACAGGTGCCGGCCCGACTGCGAGCACGACGGGCCGAATTTCACCTGTGTCACCGGACTACGCTTACTTGGGGTCAATCCCGACCTTTGAAATAATCGGTTTCTCCTCTATCCGGGACCTGCTCCTAAATTTCGGGGGAGTCGTCGTTGAACGAGACGACCGCTGGATGTCGGACGTCTCACTTAATTGGGAAAGGAAGGGGAAGGCCATGAAAGGTAATGTGAGAATCCAAAGAGCAAACTCGAGAAAGTAGTCGATTTAGAGAGGTCCCACTAAACCGCCGGCTCCGCAACTGTCGGGAAGGGAGGGCGCGAAAAGCGGCCGAAAATCAGAAAGGAAACAACGGAGTGGCACGGCCTTAGATCAACGGCAACCCGTTGGTTTCCCAAGACGGTGATGGTGTCACATAAAAAACGTATGGGTGAGGAGGACGTTTGAGGAGTCGTTAGGAGTTCCTAGGACATTATCGGAGGTGCTCACTCGCGCGAGAACACCAAATCGGAAATAAAAGGAGGATCTTTCGCACCGAAATCTCAATTTCAAGAGGACGATCTCACACAGCCTCAAAGTTTGACGGTGAAGGGAAACTCACGATTGCCAACTTGAAATGAATGACTAACGGGAATAAAGGGTCACTGCGATACGGGGAAGGGTTGGGACGGGACATAGTGGCACGACAGTCATTCGTGTAAAAGAAACAGCCTCGGAGGTTGCATTCAAGTAGCCTGGAGACATCCAAGTAGGGAGTAGTTCAGAGCGCAAGTTGACGGCGCAGGTCTGGCGGAAGATTCATTTAAAGGGCGTGAAACCCGGAAAACCGGGGCTCACAGTACAAAGTGGGCATCGGGGGGAAGACGGAGGAGGAACCATTTGCGACAACTAACTAAAACATGGACGGCGACAAACTAGTTCTGGACTGCACGTTGGGGAGGACGGCGCATTAGTTTAGAAGGAAACGTGATGGGAGCTGGGGATGGGCAGCAAGGGTTGGACGGCGGGCCGGGTGATAAAAGTCCCCCACGCTGTGGGCATCTAATGGTACCGGAATTATAGACCCTGAATATCCTCGACTCTGGGGAATCGCATGGCGTCCCTTTGTTGCAGGATTTGAGAGTGTCAGCAAGGATGATGTGGTGGCTGAACTCATTTTGTTCCGCGCAAATAGGGATAGTGGGCCTGCGGGGACACTGGGCTCACAAAATCTAATGGGAAGCGTCGGCAGAATAGGGGGGCCGGCATGTGAGAGCTCGGAAGGAATTGGGGGCCGAGAAAAGGAATCAGATAGGTAGTGGGAGGAATTCTAGCGGTTATGGGAAAAATGGAAGTGATCTCGGGGCTTCGGAGAAATTGCTATCGCCCTGGTAAATCATCGACGCTTCGGAACACCAAGCCTGACAAATACGCGAAGCCGCCAGAGCACGCCCCGAGTCACACGTGAAAAAAAAACAAGGCCGAAACCAACTTCAATGAGGTTCCCGCGCACAACAAGGGGGGGGAGAGGAGGAATATCTAAAACAATTCGTACTATCTTTGAACGAAAGTTAGCTGCGGAAGAAAGACGGGGCAGAGACGAAGGGGAAAAAGAGCGCGCTAAAAAAAAGATACGAATGCTCGAGTGACCAGGGACAAGAAGAACGGGAGGCAACCATCGACGCATCGTGAATCAAAACGAAAAAGACGATGGGAAAAATGTGATGTCTGGGGTAGGCGAACACCGACGGGGGAGTGGTGGTGACATATTTAAGAGGTCGTGGGGGACGGCCAAAACCGGTCGGATTTACACAGTCACCGCTAAAAAAGGGAAGAGGGAAAGTGGGAACAGTGGACTTGATTGGGAACCAGTTTAACGGTAGATTACAGTTTGAGGAATACTTTTTGACTATCAACGGGGGTTGGACAAGGACAGACTGTAGGAAGCCCTGGGAAAACTTTCTACGTGGCTGCGCATCAAGGAAACCAGCAGCCGTTGGTACACGGAAACTGAAAAATTATCAAAAACTCCAGGCACATTCGCCAAATGTCACCTTCTACAATTGCTTGTTAACGAATAGTTGGGTGAAAGGATGGTTTCTAGTTTTACAGCTAGCAAATGCGTTGGATCAGTTCAACCACGATGCGAACACCCTTGGGGGAGGAGCTTCGGGGGGGGGAAAGTGTACGATCAGGGGCACTTCAGGACTTCGGTCTTACTTTGTTTGTTTCAGCCCCGGAAGATGGTCGACCGGGGATGCAGGGATACTATTACCGCAGTAGCTGCGCTGATCAATGTCAGAGGACAAAGCGGGAAACACTCATCCAGCAGCCATAATGGATTGGTTGGACCGGCATTCAATTAGGCTAACGGATTAGGTCTGTTCCCGTTTACTCCATGGGGAGGGGTGGACTGGTGGATGGGGCTATATCGGCAATGCCAAATTGAGACGACCGTCGGTTGAATCAGTTAATCGTATTGAAGGGCGGCAAAAAGAAACTACGCTGTCTACGGTGCCGATTGGTTCTTCCCCAACAGAAGATCCATGGCCGATAGGAACGACCGCGCGAGAAGAAAAAGAGGGTACAGAGGAATGCTTACTATTAAGTAACGGGAGTCACAAAGGCCCGGGAGGGCGGAGTTCTCCCGCCGAGGTTCGGGCGAGCGGTTGGAGGGGAAGGTTTCTGCCGGAATAAGAGGGGCTGTGAAGGCCAGGGGGGTCCGGGGACCAAAATGAATCGGCAAACCATAAAACGCCGGCACCGAATAGAATACAGCAGGAAAAAAAAAAAAAGGACCAATTGGTTTCCGAACGCAGCGCCGGGGGAAACCGCGGTTTTCATACGGGCTTCGCACTTGTTATTCAAGGGTAAATAAAAAGATCGGGGGGCGCGATCGTGGCGAAAAAATGGGTTCTTTTCCAGCTTGGTTGAAAAACATATTCTAAAAACCGAGAACTGCCGAATCGCTTTGGAAGAAAACAGGCGAGATCGACTTTTGCTAAAACCCTTGAAAGGGGGGGTCCAAGCGGAAACGCCCACCACGTGGCTTGGATCGAGGATGAGCGGCGAGGGAAAATGTGGGTCGAATAGAGCGTGAAAATGCCAAATGGGTGGCGGAGTCCCAGTAAAAACGCATGCTCGTCGTGGCACCAGCAAACAATAGGGGTTTTTCCGACGGGAGGTCAGGCTACATTAAGTACAAAAAGACAAAGGGGGAACGGGGGAAGAGCGTGCAATCCCACAGAGAATAGGTGGACCAATGCGCCCCCAAAAAAAGATCAGAGTTCGTGGAAGGGGGGGGAACAGCTCTCGCATTTAGCAAAATACGACTTAAGGGGTGACGAGAGAAAATGAAAATGTGAAAAAGGCCTGGAAAGGAACTTCGTCAGTCAACAATTGGCTTGACACAAAAGGAATCGTAAAAGGGTTGTGGGAAACACCGTTGTACCTCTGGAGGGCAATTGTGGCACCTTTGCGTCTTGTAACAGGACACCAAGTATTACGTATTAGATTGATCGAAAAAACAATGCCGAAAACGGGGAACAACGGGAGAGGCAGAAACCTCAAGACCGGTACGCAAAAATATGTGTCGGGATCCTGGAGAGGACAGGAACGTTGGTGGCGCGCGGCTCAGAAAAATCTGGTTCACGAGAAAGAAGGGGGCCGAGGGAGAGTCATCTCTACGCCATATCACGGTAAAAACAACAAACAAGCGTATGAGTATGGAAAGAGCGATGCCTAGCGGGTTCTAGCATAAAACAGGCCAGGTCCATGCGGTTAAAAAGTCTACAAAAAGAGCGACGCCACAGCAACTTCCTCGGCAGCCAGCAGGGAACGTCCAAAGCAACCCAAAAAAGAATCTGGCCAACTCCGGTCGGATAAACTAAGTTCAGTGATTTGTCGCAATGGCTTCGACCGCTAGACAACCCTCTTTGGTCATCTTTATGGGACTGCGTTTTCAGCGAACTTAGAAAATCTCATCGCTTTGAAGTTTGCTGGTACGCGGAGCCAATCGACCAAATCGGGATCGGTCTAAGAGCACAACGGAAAAAACCAGCAAGTCGGTCAAGGCAAAACCCCAAACCCTCTCCGGATACCGACCCGACATCATCCGCCGTTAAAGGTGGTTGGCAACGGAGGCAACATGTTGCCGGACGCACTTAAGCAGCCAAAAAGCGGGAAGAAGGAGAACATTAAATCGGTTGGAAAAAGCAGAAGAGATTGCGCAACGAATCCGTCTTGCTACTTACGTAGCTTCTAATCATTCTTAGCGGAGGGGCGGGGGTTACGACATAGAAAAAGAGGCAGATGTGGGAGCACGAAGGCTGATCGTGCGAAGGGGGGGGTGGTCATGGTGGGTGAAAGTTACCTTTAAGGCCCTTGCCGAGGGCGGGAACCACCGGCGGGGCCACTGTGGGGGGGTTTGTCGGGGAACACCCTAACTGGTGGTACCCCCCAAGCCCCCTGCAAACTCCAATGGGTCATGATCCTCCTTCAGTAGCCATGGCAATCGGGGCACCTGAGAATCCTCATTTCAAAGTACTCAACAAAACAGGTGGGATTGACGGGGGGCTGGAAGGGGGCCCGGTCCTGAAAGTGTGTCGGGGAAAAACACTCTGATCTAGTACAGGTACTTCAGCACACTCCCCTTCATAGGTCACGGGTCGATTCGGGTGCGACTGTCGTTCCAGAGTTCATAACGATGGTCCAAACCGGGGGGTACAGAACCTGCTGTCGCAACGATCAGACTAGTGAACCAATAAACTGACACAGAACCAAACGGCAAAAAGGGCTGGCCGCTCCTGTCAAAATGAAAACGGCGTTCGTCTTGGGTGCGTTCAGGCGCGACAGTGCATTAAACAGTCCATTTGAAGTGGGCTCGCAGAGAACACTCCCGGAGTTTTTCGTTTGGTAGGCCTGCAAGGGGGGGGGGGGGGGGGGGGTCAACGGCAACCCGGCCACCAGCAACTCAGTCTTCACTGCCATACGCTTCTTGACTTCAGTCACGGAGAGCAGGCTCTTCTCAGGTAGCAACATCGGACCATCAAGTCGACCTGAAAAAAGCATCGGCTGTTCAGGAACGTCAAAAAATTCTTGGGGCTAGATGCCTGTCCATCAAACCGATAGCTCTGACACGACTCGTTTAGAGGTCCTCGGCGCGGGGGGGGGAAGTCTGTGCAGAACATTAACATGGGGGGTTCGGGGGCGTGCTCTCACTCGCATAAAACCACCCAACCAATCTGAACCCGTTTCACCCGCAGTCAGGTGTGACAGTTAAAATCCGGCGTAACATTCAAAAAGGAACGGGAGAGGGGGAAGTCAATTTCAGGATGGATTATCGAAACCAGGGAAAGAAGTTAAAAAACAAAAAAGGGGCGAACAATGATTGAAACTAGAATTGGCACGACATTGTCCAAGACTAAAAGAGGTGAAGCTAAAACCCTAAAACTAATTTGGACACTAATAACAACACTAAAAACATCACCACAGTGATTTGGGCCACTACCAGCAAAGATCGAAAAAAAGTTCCTTTTCGGTCCCGCCAAAAGTCAGAGAAAGAGTCCTTGAGCGGGGGGGGGCTTCATCGGAGGAACCGACGGAAGAGGAAAAACGCTTCCTCGAAGACGCATCTAAGTTCCAAACCCACCTAGCACGCCGAAATTTCACGATCGGCTCAAAAAACTATCGCGAACAAAAAGCTCTACGAGACGCCCCTCACCCAGGAAGTGGTTCGGCAGAGGATCTGCCCAGCCGAACGTTCCTCAGATGGGGTCGAACCGACATACTGAGAACGGGCAAGTTAAATTAAAGTCATCAAGTGTCAAAGAAACCGTTCAGAAAATTGACAAATCACACAACCTCTACCACGTTCGCAAACTGAGAAAAGTCAATAAAAGGGGTGGCGCGTCCCAGTGCCTTGTCCGGTGTCGGGCGGGAGTCATCTTCCCGGGGTCGAACATTTGCTCCGCGGGTGGAAAAGGCTGTTGCGGTTCCGAAGGAATGCAAACACCAGGTCCCTTGTCACCTCCACGTTGGACGTGCCGTCATGCCGAGAAGGATCGCTCAAAGACAAGGAGGGACGCATCAGCCTTTTGAGTGGTAACGTCGGCTGCGCCAGTATCATAGGGGTGAAAGGTAAAACGGGTTTTGAGCGCGCGGGCAACCACTTGTGACTCGACTGGATACACGCTCCAAAATGGAGGGCATCAAAGTCATCGACCAAGGCACTGTCGGGAAACAGTGTCAAGTCTAATCAATGACATCCAAGCAGCGCTAAAGGAAAGCTCAAACGATTTTCCGTCTGGGGGAATTGTTACAATCTATACGGGGTGGCCGGCCAATTCGCAAGGACCGGAAATGGCACGTCCCCCCTCCCTCACACTCAGCCACGGACCCAACACCCGCCCCCGAGAATAATTGTGTGCGTTCAAAACAAGCAAGCCAAAAAGTGACCTCCAATGTGTTGGGTGCCGGTTACGGGCAGTGGCGGTTAACTCCTGCCTCTAGTGAACTTCATATAACTCTTGGGACCAAGATACAGAGTCGAAAACCAGAATTTAAAAGAACGCTCATAGGAAATTCAATATAATCTAGTCGGAGCAAATGTAGATCCCACGTCCAGCGTCGACCCACCGCTTCGTAATCGGAGTGTCTTTCTTCTGGACTTTCGTAACTGTACCCTTCTCGATCCTTTCCGCTCACGAAGGTAGGAGAAAAGCAATCTTCCGTAATTTGGGTACAACTCACGACGGAGGACGCCGACCGCAAAAGTCCTGGGCGCCCGATGGTGGGAGGACTATTGGGGGGGGACCTTGGGGGGGAACTAGAGTTCGAGGGGACGTCTCCAGGCTTGGAGTCGCGGCGACTTTCGAGGTATCCAAGCGCGAGCAATGTGTGATACCTAGTCCACCTTGTGCATCCGATACCTGCACGGAACGTCGTCGGGAAAAAAGCAACATCTAGACTCCATAAACTTCCCAAATAAACCGTCCCCACCCTCAGCCGACGATAGGGCGCCTGGAACCAGGCCCTTAACATTCCGTCCGCGGGGCCCGCATGTCTCTCACTCTGTGAAAGACGGTTCCTGTCATGGCCCGCGAATCCCGAGTAAACTCATGCACCGGTGAAAGAAATTGTTGCGCGGAAACAAAAAGTTGAACCCACATAATACCGGTAATGCCATAGTAAAATATACGAAAAAGGTTAAGAAATCAAGTATTAAAAGTTGCGATTGGTCTCGCTAGTGACTAGACCGAAGGAGGCCAAGCCGATTCGACCCGATGATGTCAACACGAGCCAGGTAAACTGCTAGGTGGGGGGACGTATTCAAAAAGTGCAGGAGAACCAAGGAAAATGGCGAGTACATCGAAAAAAAAAAAGATATACTATTAAACACAAAGCAGGATAAAGTAAATGCGTAAGACCGCCGTTAAGGGTGGGGCGACAGAAATCGAGTGTGTGGCACCGGGGCTAAAGTGTGGGTGAGTTAGGTCACGAGACAGGTGAACGAAGCAATGTAATCAGCAGATGCCAACGGGGCCTGGGTGGATAAAGCTATTTCGTTGCCTCTCCAGTGCCATCAATCCCGGGGAAGAGTAAATCTAGACTCAAGAGGAAGAAAGGGCGGGGTTGCTCCTCGACCTGCATAAAAGTTTTGAATAAGAACTGTCAGTGCGTCAATCTGGTTACGACGCCAAATCCGGTGGGGGTGAAAGCAGAGATAACACTCTAGAACAGTCTGATAATGTTCTAAGCGTTAGAGCAGGTCATAGGAGCCCTGATGAATGGAAACGGCAGAGTTCCGCTACCCCTCGAATAGTAATGCATTACCCAGACAAAAGAACGCGGTGGACCACTATGACTTTCCCAAACCCGTTCGCTCCAATGTGGGAGCTCGATCAGATTCACTACACTCGGACTGTGCCCAGTTTTGTTGTGCCAGCCACGGGAGGTTAAAACACGACCTCTGGGAGGCGGCTGCTGCGTGCCGTCCTCTACCATTGAGGATGATGATGCGGAAAAAAAGCGCCCCTCCCCCAACAACACCTGAGGCATGACCCCTCTAATAAACTAATCTGCCGGCCTCCTGCTCAATGTGTCCTAGGAACTAGCTCCGCCGCCTAAAGTGTAGGGAATCTCACTCCACAGCGACAAAAGGGGAAAGGGAATCGAAGCGTCCACCATTGCGGCTCAACTTTTCTTCATTTTAGGACTAAGTTTTCAACAGACGTGGACTGGAGATTTCAAATACCCCTCTCTATTGGGACGACGGTCCCAGTCGTGCACAGGAGACAGCCAGACCACTCTGATAGGAAGGTCAGAGCGGAAAGGTTCAAGGAAGGACGGGAGGGGGAACTATGACAAGGGTAAGTTTATAGAAACCAAAACGTCCGGCCAACAAGGAAAGTGTGGGCATCGGGGGGGGGGGGCAGTCGATTATGAAAAGTCTAAAACCAAAAGACAAACCTTTAGGACGGCGCAGAATCTACTAGTCGGAGCAATGGGATGCTTACATTATTTTAGAAGGAGAGATATTATGGGGGCATTGCCAAAGTTGCAAATGAACTGCGCAATCCGGAAGGAGAACGTGCGGTGTTCATCGGCTTTGCCCTAGGGCCTGTGAGGGCGAATAGCGCTCCAAATACCTGATAATCGAATGAGGAACACAGGTTAGGGGGCGACTTGAATAATGGGAGCATGAGGGGGAACCCAGTATTGTGGGCTCGCGAAAAGCAGGATGAGTGGTCCGGCCTTGGACGGATTCTGGTCCCATGACTAAGAAAGGGGGGAAGCTGACAGGGGTAAAGAATAACGGGGGAAGGCGATAGTTGCGACCATATTTTCCTTCATGAAACGCACGGTAGAGCGAGATTGTTTTTAAATACATGAACATGAAGACACGGCTGACGGAAAAATGGCTCTCGCCCTTGTAAACAGCTCATCGCATCGCCGCGCAAACGACTGAAAAAAAAAACGATAAACCGCAGAAAAAGCCCGCATAGCAAAAGCAAAACAAAAGCTTTCTCCCAAAACGAGGCACTCGAGCATGTGGCAGGGGCGGAAGAAATCGTTACAAAAATGGCGTAATATTAAGTGTTCTAAGACGGCGAAGTAAAGACGTGGGGGAGAGAACGGGTAAATATGTTAGCTCAGAAGAGAGTTCCGGAAGTAAAACAGCAGAGGACCAGCGAGAGAATAAAGACGCAGGAAAAATCGGGGATTGTGGCTGGGATGGTGTGCGGGCCAATCGGGGGAAATGGTTTGGGGGGACATAATATTGGCGACGGCCTTGGGCTTAACCAACAGATTGGTGGGGGGCACAGGCACAACGCGAAAAAGAGGATCGTGAAGGACAGATTCTTTCTTGGGTCCCCCAATGCAAGGGGGGGGGGGAAGAATGAACCGTTGAGTGATCCGGGCCGCACGGGGTGGTGCCCGTGGACTCAAGAAGTCAAAACAGGAGGAGATTAGCGTGGGGGAGGGAAACAAGCAAGTCCACTTTAGCCAGCAAAAAAAATAAGAAGAGATACAAGAACCAACGGTCCCCGCGCGCTGATGTGGGAACTGATTGCCTCTGGGTAGCTTCCGTCTAATCCTTCCGGTTGTAAGACTCAACAGATGACGAACACAGGTGAGTGGAGTCAAGTTCGCTCTCGGGTGACGTCTCATCGAAGGCGAAAAACCGGTTTTCATTCAGATTTGACCTCCTTCATCTAAAGAGGAGCACGCTTGCAGGCGCCTATCGGAAGAAGCCACGCTCAAGGGACGATGGGGTGAACGCAGCATCGTAAGGAGGAGGGGGCAAGGGGAGAACGGGGGGGAAAGTTGGTAGTGGGCGATCAAACTCAAATCTTTCAAAATTGGGGAAAAACGAGTAAAAAGTACGGGGGGAATCGTACAGAGGTGAAAAGCAAAAGAGTGAATCTCGATTGGAGGGCGATCCACGAAAGCAAACTGGGGGGACAGAGGCCGACACGAGAGAAGGTCACTATAGAGAAGGGGAGTCGGAGGGGAAAAAAGATCGGGTAACAAAGAAATGCTTAACTGTAGTAAAAGCAAAGGGGGGGGGTCGGCGAAGGAGGTGCGATGGGGCTGACTATAAGCTTGCAAAAAGAGCCGGGGCCGGGGACAAAAAGTGATGGGAGCCCCAAGAAAAGACGCGGACGGAAGGCGGGCGCGCAAAGAAGGCAATGATTTTGTTACGCAGCGGGGGAGGAGAAGAAAGGGGCGGTTCCGGGGACTGGCGGCTACCTGGGTTGGGAGAAGGAGCTGAGAAAAGGAGTAAGTCGGCTAATATGTTTCTACGGTTCGTGTAAAACAAAGTTGGCCCCGGGCGGGATGCGACTGAAAAATCAAGACAAATTGCAGGCTGGTGGGTGCCTAAACGGCCGAAGTACTTAAGATTGTGAATGGGGGGACATAAACCCGGGCCTGGGGTCCGATATGGATACTCGGAGCCGCAGCAGGAACAAAAGTCCCCCGACAAGATTTGGTTGAGATCGTGGCGGGCAGTGTCAGGCTTACCGGGATGAATGTTAGCAGTGGCTCCTTAGAACGGAAAAAAATTAAAGTGGAGTGCGTCACTCAGGGGAAAACCTCAGTAGCTTCGTGAAAACGGCAAACCGACTACGGTGTTGGTCATAGAAGGTCCGTGGCCCGAGCTCCACTGAAAAAAAAAAAAAGACAAAACGAGAAGAACGGTGCGCAACCACGAGAAGTGAAGGCGGTAACCCAAACAAGAGAAGAGTGCGGGGGACGAACGCAGAGACGGGAGGCAACAAGAGGGGGGGGGCAGGAAGAGGACTCATCACTTGGACGTGAGGAAAAGTAAAAAAGTGGCGGAAGTCAAAGAGTGAAGTATGTCGGGGAACCAAGAAGACGGCGGGGGGGGGGAGAGGTTGGGGGGGGGTCGGGCAATCGTGCGTGACAATGGGCGATCAGAGTGGAGCGTAAAGGCACCCTAAGATTGGAAAAGGATGCTAGAAACGCAACTCAAGAAAATGAAAAACGTGAAACGGCGAAACCGCAAAATACAGTTAAACGATCTGTGTTACGGTGCCGCTTGAGGGAACATAGGGACGGGGTGTGCGCGACGGAGGATACTATGGAAACCCTCTTGACGAAAAATGGGAAGGGCTCACTAAGGCGCGGCGACTCACCAAAATCACGGAGGGAGAAAAAGAGAGTGAACTATAGTGGGGCACAGGGCAATTAGTCCCCCTGAAAAAACAGAAGCTGCGGACCCGAGCGTCATCCTGGCCCTTAATCGGTACTTCCAGCCAGGAAGGTAAATATGGAAACCCTCTCTGGAACGGTAGTGTAGTGTGAG
>Ga0179593_1374370_pt1 | contig 25340 bp, 35 predicted proteins | sample CZODoug2_1_08_16_FD_185931 | JGI IMG/M metagenome (GOLD analysis project Ga0179593, IMG submission 185931) | Vadose zone soil fungal communities from Angelo Coast Range Reserve, California, USA - CZODoug2_1_08_16fungal (PacBio error correction) | ecosystem: Environmental > Terrestrial > Soil >...
AAATTTGCGCACAAAGGCGGGCAAAATACCCCGGGACCTTGTGAACGTCCAAAGGAAAAAAAAAACGTACCCCTTCATTAACCGACGATGTCCACTGAACACTGATCATTAGAAAGGGAGAAAAAGGAAGTGATTGAATGAAAAATGGCCACTTGGCAAAAGAAAATAAAAATGGAAAAAAAAAAGCAGGCGACCCTCCACCCAAAAAAAAAACCTTTGGGTCGCAGACTGTGGTATGCGTGCGGTGTTGAAAAGAGAGCCTTACTGAAAATGGAATTCAGGCAGGAGGTGCCACGCCCCCGTCCCTCGCCCGAAAACCTCCGCAACCTCCCAGTAAAGGAAAAGTGACAAAAGATCGACCACAACGGGGGAAAAAGGAAAAGGTTCTGTGACGCCCTTAGAAGAAGAAAGGGGGAGGATCGATTATTGGCCAGAAGAAAACTGTGGAACCGGAAATACAAAGAACTGGAATTTGGCCTTAACCAAACCAGAAACGAACTTCTGAGATAAGGTAGAAGGCCGACGGAAAGTGACTCCCCAATGGCCTTACAAGCAAACCATCCCAACCACCAGAACCGTTTTCAAAGAGGGAAGAAGCCAAAAACCTCCTGAGAAAACTAAAGGGCAACGAAACCAAAGGCTAACGCGACAGTTTGTTAAAGTCCACCCCAGTCCCGAAAAAGAAAAACAGAAAAAACGGCGAGGATTGGGACAATAAAGCAAAAAATGGGGGTATCTGAAAAAGGAAATCCCCCCGTCTAAATACAGCCGTTGCGGCAACATCAGCAAAAAGACTCGGCCGAGCCAAGAAGGAGGGGAAAATTCATGATAGGTAAAATACGGTCAGCATTGGCAAAAAAAAAGAGTAAACGGGAAGAAGAAAGACTAAATTTCGGGTTTGACGCGAAAAAGAGCCGAAAAAAAACCGAGGAAACAATAAGGAGGAAGGGAACGAGCCCGTTTCTGAGAACCAAAGGGACCCCCCACACAGACGCCCCAACTCAATTTCATGGAGGAAAAGGACCGGGGGGTTAGAAGTAATCAACGAAACCGGACGGGGGAAAGGGGCTCCGGGGGGGAAGGGGTTAGTTTTTCCTGAAACAAAAACAAAGGAAAAACGGGGAAGGGAAACTCAAAGTCGCGGGGAAGAGTGATCGTGGCATCGACCAAGGGGCCAGGGGACGGTCAAATTGTTTGCAAGGGGGGATGGGTGGACAAAGACTGACTGAACGAGGAAACAGCCAAGACTGGGGGCAAAAGAAGAGGGAACCGGGTTTGGGGAAAAAAAAAGGTGGCACAACACCCCTTGGCAAGGCCCAGCCACAAACTTGACAGGTTCACCCTTGTCAACAATCGGAGTGAAGAAAATCTGAAATCATCAAGGGGGGTGCGGGGGAGAAAAAAAACAAGCCCGGGGTGGAGCGGATCAACATCCTAAAGTACTCCAAGAGGGCGCCTAAAACTGAAACCGCCAAACGAAAGGGAAAACCCCTTGGAAAGCCCCGATAAAAATGGACGCACCGGAAAAGGAAACTAAGAATTTTCGAGAAAAGAGTTTCAAACTAATCCGAGAAGGAGGAAGCAGAAGGGCCTCTCACCATCCCAATTCTATAAACAGAAAAAGATGGGCCCGAACTTAAAAATCTTAGGACCCGTCCCCTGGGGAAGCGGACGGACCAAAAAAGGGCAGACTGCTGAATACTAACTTGGCACTCCGGGTTTAGGGGTATGTTGACCGATTTAAAGGGAATCGGGGAGGGGCGATCCTTAAGGTAGAGGGACATGGCGAGGCGTAGGGCATTCATTGGGTCCGCAAGACAAACAGAAGGTTTTGTCTGGCAAAATTAAGTAAAAAAGGGGGGAATCACTGACTTCAAGAGATCCGATTGGGTGCTCCCAGGCTGGAAGGGGGGAAACCAACTGAAAAATTAACCAACCGGTGAGGAAAAAGAAGGAGGATCCAAGGGGAGGCTCCCTGGACGTACCTTGACCACAAAATAGGAGGACGGGTGGGAAATGGGCCAGGATAGGTTGAACCCTTTACGTAAATTTAGCGGATTCAACCTTAGCAAGAAAAGTTCAAAAAAATCCAGGAAAGCCAGTTCCGGTGGGGGGAAAACCTACCTACCCCCCCACCAGTTATCAAAGCCCAAACAGAAACGACGTCTCAAATCCCTCCCTGACCAGTTCGTGGAAGTGGCACAGTTGTGGGTCTTTCAAAACGGAAAGGGACCAAAACCAGGAAAGAGGGGGAAAACACGAGAGACCTGGGGGTTGCCTGGTTTGCACTACCCGAAGAAAATCCGAAACAGAGGGTCGTTCGCCCTCACCATTACCGTGAGTTGAAAAGCAGCCCCAAAAACACACGCCCCGCCAACCGTCCCTCAAAAACCCGGCCCCTTTAGGGTTTGACTGCCTGTGCGGAAAAAAAAACGGATATTTGGTTGGGAAAAAAAAAAAACCATAAGGCTAAAAAAACTTTTTTTCCAACAGTTTATGGAGTGGTTCATTCCCCGGAAATGAAAAAACCGCGGAACAAAAAAAAGAACGAGGTTTTGGGTAGAGGGAAAAAGTAACTTGTGACTCTTCCTTGGGAGGGGGGAAATGGTGGCCGAGTAGTCGCGAAGCACATGGGGCTGGTAGCGGTTATCATCCGAAGGAAGCCAAATCCTAACAAACACCCGGGGGATTGGAATTCCAATTGATGAATAGGTGCGACTGGGGAGGGGGACAACCCGTTTGGGGACAAAAAACCAAAAACCCACCCAAAAAAAAGAAAGGAGGACCCAGACCATTACAAAAAAGGCAAAGCGTTCAAATTTCTGGTCGGTGAATGGGAACCAGTAAAATCACCAAATCATCAGCCAAGGGCCCATGAAACAGGTGGTAACCGGAGGGAAAATTAGCAAACCGTGGGGATATTTCGACCGGCAGCAAACTGTTAGGGGACTGTAGAAGGCGCAACGGTCGATCGGGAAAACGAACAACTTGGAAAGCCACTGGAGTGGGTTACCAACCTCCCGTTGGGCCAGAGTGAAGACAGAAGGGGGAAGCTGGCTTGCCCAAACCGAAACTTGTTGTCTGGAAGTGGTGTTTCAGTAATCCAACCAAATCAACACTAATTGTGGAAGGGGAAAAAAAGTCCCAAAAACAGGGGGGGGTTTTGTGGAGATCACACCCACCAGGAAACAAAAGGGTGGCACGTGAAGGGGGTATACAAAAAAGAGAGTGAAACGGTGGGAACTTGGAAAAAAAAAGTACCTTCTACACGAAGGATTGGGGATGGGGGGTGCAAAGAAAAACGCAGCCCACGGAAAAGATCCCACCTCCGTCTGGGTGGGAAATGTCCTTGGAACGGATTCCCTTGAAGAAACAAGAGAAAAAGGGGGTCCAAAAAAACTGACGTAAAACATGTTTACAATGGGATTGTGGGTAAGAAGCAAAATGTTCACCAGCGACCTGACCAATAAAGGAGACGGCTTTCAGGCAATCAAAAAAAATCAAGGCAATACACTGTCAAATACAAAAGCAACGAAAAAAGGCACATGGTCCCAGTTGGGGGGAAACAAGAAAAAAAAAAAAACCAAAAAAAAATTTTTCCTCAGAAAGGACGACTGAGATAGGGGCCCCTGAAAATGGGCAATTTCCAATGGGTTGGTAAAGGGAACCTCACTCAAACACGAGAACAAACAACAAACAACGGTCGGAGAAGGAAAGAGGGGAGTGACAATGAAAGCTACCAACCAAGCTTAGAGCGCGTGCCGCGGGGGAGATTTAAAAAAAAAGAAAAATGGGAGGCAAGGCCCACGTATGTGGGAGAGGGTAAAAGGGGAACTGGGGGAGAATGAAGGCACTGTGAGCGAGGGGGGGGGAATCTTCGGCGGAAAAAAAAGCACCCCGGCCAGGCAACAACCAAAACAGTGGAATCATGCTGGGGAAAAGGGATGTGTTTCGGGGGACCAGGAAAGAACCCAGAGCAAAAGGACGGGAAAAAAACAACGACGAAGATTGCGGGTCAGGTGGAGTTGGGGGGGGGCAAATCCCAAGAAAAACGGTCCTGAGAAGGGTGGAAAGAAAGTAAAGCCTTGGGGGCATCGACTGGACCCCAACCTGTTCCTGGGGGGAAATTAAAAAAAGGGAGGGAACCCGGGAAAATTACCATGGGGGGATCGAGAAGAACAACAACAAAATCCAATAAAAAATGTCCCTTCAAAGTTTTGGGAAAAAGTGCGACCATCAAAGGAAAAAAGGGCCGTGGGACCCACAACCCATAAAAAAAAAAACTGGGATCAGGAGTGGACCCTCCACAAAAAAACGACAATAAGGAGCAGTGGGAAAACGAAAGGGGAACGGGAAATCTCACGAAGTTTAGGACCGCCGGACCCGGGCACTAATTCAAAGCACGGGGCGTACGGTTTCGGTATATAGAAGAAAAAAGTTTGGGGAAAATGGCGAGAAGAAGGATGTTGCGGGGCAATAAAAGAGAAATGAGGACCCAAATCAGGGCGTTAAAGATCTTGCAGGGAAACAGAGGACAAAGGAACAACTCATGGGAAAAAAGTCACGAAAAAGAGGCCACATGGAAAGGAGGAACCAAGAAAACAGCCAAAAAAAAACTCGGGGCCCCGAAGGAAAAAAAAGAGCAACAATGACGGATTCTAACAAAAAAAAAAAGGACCCAAAGGAGGGTTCCGGCAGACAGGACACAGAAAGAAAAGGAAGGAAGCAAAAACGTAGGGGAAAAACGAGGCCGTTTTGGAAAAAGACCGAAAATCAACGGCGACACCCTGCTGGGGGAAGTGGCGAGAAGAGGAGCAAAAAAAACAGTGCTAGGAAAGGCATCGAAGTCTGCAAAAGGCGAAAAAGAAAAAATGTTTACTAAAAAAAAAAAAGGGCCAGGACAAGGACCGCACAGTAAAGGAGGGCGGGTGTGCGTCTTCACGGAAAAAAAAAAGCCGAACGTGCCCGTGCCCGAGTGTAAAATCATTCAAAAGGGAAAAATAGAACTGAAAATAAAGGCAAATAAAAGAAGAATCATGAGGGGAGTTGAAAAGTTTGAAGGGATCCGCCGGTATAAACACTGATACCGGAAAGGTTTCAATTGGGTTGTGGAGGAAAAAATCACCAAAAGGGGGGCAAAATGGCCGGAAAAAGGGGGTCCAGGATGATTACAAAAGAGAAAGGGATGGGGCCAAAAAAAAACCCAGACCGGAACGGGTAAGAAAAAATTCAATAAAGCGGGGGGGCGGTTCGAAAAAACGCCCCTTCAACATTAAAAAAGGAAACCCACAAAAACAATGCACGAAGAAAAAAAAATACCTTGCAAACGCGGAAAAAACTTTTAAGGGAAATACGAACAGAAATGAAAAAAAATATCCCAATGTAACCCCCATACAAAAGGGAAAATTTGTGGACCCTCAGAAACAAGAAGCTTCCACTTTTCAAACCCTAAAGATCAAGTAGGGGGTTCCCCACGCAAAAAAAAGGGATTTTTTCCCGACTAATGAAAGGGAAGGGGGGTAAGACCTTTAAACGAGCCCCATACCTTAAACCAGGGAAAGTGGACACAGACAGGGGCAAAAGAGGGAAGGGGAAAAGCGCGTGAAAAAAACCGGGGCGCAAAAAAACAGGGTGAGTGTACCAGCGGAACCGCCGAGGGGTTGTTGCGCCCGACGAAGGGAGGATCTGATTCCATTGGAAAGGACACCTTTGTAAGGACACAGAACACCGAAGTGGCACAGAGTCCCAAGGCCATTGAGGTGAAAGAAAAATCAAATGGGGTTTGCGGGAAAAGCCCGGAAAAAGTTTCAAGGGAAAACCAAGAAAGTGAGGAAGAGAACGTCAAAAAGGCAAAATGTGCAACCAGGTTGCGTTGTGCAAAACCCAGTCGAAGTGGGTTTCCACCAAAAAAAATAACAGCCAACCCCACCAGACCGGAAAGGGTCGAAAGGCAAAAAGATCCAATCAGGAAAACCAGGGAGAAGGCGGTTTGGACTAAAAAAGCAATCCACCTTTTCTACAGGGAAAAGGAGAGGTGGCAAAAATTCAAACAGAGTGAAAACCCTAGAAAAGTGGGGGGAAAGGATACCGGAGGGGACCCCGCAGGGACAACGTGAAAAAAAAAGGAAGAGGGGAAAGGCCCTGGACCCTCAAACCCAGGAAAGGGCCAGAAGGGAGAACGTGGTTATGTAGATGGGGGCGGGGGGGAGGGACGAACCGATTTTTGAACGCCACCAAGAGATGGAGGGCGCGATACAAAGTTGAACACTTTGGTAACTGAAAAGATTTTAAACCCCCAAAAAGGGGCAGAAAAAAGTCACACAACTCCGGCAGGACTGGGCTGTTTGATCTTTGGAAAGTTTTCCAAAAGAGAAGGATTTCAAGGGGAAGTAGGGGAAAAAAAAGAGAGACCTAAGCGAAAAAAGGACTTAAAACCAAAAAGGTGTAGTTAAAAAAACAGGCAAAAAAAGGATTGAACCGGTGCGCTGGCGGAAGGGCACGACGGGGGAAAAAGTGGGGTCCAAGTTTTTTCTGGCGCAAAGGAGAAACCGGGGCAAAGAGCAAAAAGCTTGCGGAAAGAAAAAAGGAACCAACGAGTGGGAAAAAAAAGCATTGCAGCAGCAGCCGCGCATAAACCAGGCAAAAGTCAGAAAGGGCAGTCCCAAGAAGTTCTTAAAAGAGGGGGTCGACGAAGAAGAGTCCGAAAGGCGGTGGGTTGTAGGACTGGGGAAACACAAGAACGCAAAAACACCAATCTGGACAGGAGAAGACGGAAAGAGAATAAGTGAAAAAAAAACACCAACAAAGGAAAGAAGCCCACCATGGGGAAAACACAACGCAGAAAAATGGAGAAAAATCCCGTGTGTTAGTGAAAAGACACTGGAAAAACGGTTTGTTCGGAATTGTGAAAGGCAGTCTAAGGCATACCAAAAAGAAGAACGAACCTTATGAAGGGGGGGGGGGGTAGAATCTTGGGTAGGGTCGGTCCACCGCAGGTGCTCCTGTCCGTCAAAAACGGGTGGAGGCAGGGGCAAGTCCATTGTGCGCAACCTTAAAAAAGAGAAGAACAAAATCGCAGATGAGATGAAAAAGGAAAGAAAGCTTCACAAAAAAGGCCCCCAATGAGACAACCGTAGTTGGCACAAAGACGAAAAAATGAACCAAGGCAATGACCAAGACCCTCCAAAAGGGGCAGACACACTATTCCTACAGAGTCTCAAGCAGGGGGGTTGAAAGGGAATCAAGGAGGGCAACGAAAAAAGAAAAAAAAGTTGTTTGCCAGCCAGAGGAAAAGGACCTCCCAAAACAAAAAAATTTCAAACTGTTAGTCGTGGTGTGGGTCATGAAGAGAAAAGAAACGGCCGGTTGGCCTGGTTTTCATGCCCCGGGGACGGGGAAAAGAAGGCCGGGAATCAGACAACCTTACCAAAAAGCAAACCCGCACGGAAGAGAACTAGGTCGACAACGGCAACGTAAAGAAATTTAACGTGGACAACCACATTAGAAAGAAGGTGGGTTTTCCGCCTAAAAGCATGCGGGAGGTGTACGACGGGAAGACGATTAATGTAAGGGGGGAGGCAATCCAAGGAATCTACTTTGGTGATAAGGAATCGGAACGGGAACAAGGGGAAACAGAATCATGAAAACCGAAAAAAAAACAAACTACGTGTGGCACAACAAAAAAACAACCACGCCTCGTTTGGTGAAAAACAGATCGAAAAGCCAAAAGAAAAGAAACACTCAAAACCTGCCCACAACAGGCCAACAAGGGTGCCGGGGGTTCAAACCATTACGCCCGCCACTAAAAAAACCACGTAAGGAGGGGTTTCTCTCCGCTGTTTGAAAACCGCTTTGTACAAAAGCACGGACGCAAACATAGATCAGTCCCCGGCAAAAAAATTCCACAATAAAAATCCTCAACAAACGCATAAAACTGCTTCTTTTAGGTCAAGAAAGAATCCGGAACCAATCGGGCAGTACATGTGGGGGTGAACCTGTGAATTTCGCCGGCAGCCCATGTGGGGGGGGGGGGTTTTGGAAAAGAGGAAAAGAAAATCCAACAACCCTAGAGAAGCAGGTCATCCGGCCTCCACAAGAAGGTTGCGGCAAAAAAAAGAACGAAAGCGAAAGTTTCAAGGATGAGGTTGTCCCGCACGGGGAAAAAAAATCAAAACAAAAAGGCAGGGGGACGTTGGGACACACGGGGGCAAGGGTTTAGGGTGCAAGATGGGGGTACTGGAACACAACGTCAACTGGGGGGAAAGTAGAAAACCTCCTCGCCATGGAAATGTTGGTTAAAGGTCGTGGAAACCAGCTAAAAACTTTTGGGAAGGAGCGGGGGCCAGGGTGTGGAAGGGATTTTTTGAGAAAATTGAAATGCACCTTGCAAAAAACCCACGACCACCTGGGCAATGAACAGGTTGCCGGTATCCAAAAAGTTAAATTTGGGGGGAAGCCCCCCCCCTTGCATAAGCCCGAAAAACACCCCCCTGGGCAGGTCTTTGGCTCACGGCAGTGAGAAAATCGCCTCGGGTGTCAAAGGGGTCCTACAAGTCAAGACACAAAGGGTGTTAACAAGTGGACGAAGACCAAAGATTCAAGCAAAATGAGGGGGGCAAAAAAAAGAATAAAAATATTAGCCAGCGAAATACAAAACCTGACTAACCTCAACCTTCCACACGCCTGGGACACCCGGAACAAAAGGTTCGAACGAAAAAAAATGGTCCACCCAAACGATAGTGAGGCCAAGAAAAAACCCTCAACCGGAACTAAGAATGCCCGGGCCCGAGGCCACGGTCAAACAAGATCAAAAGGAAAATTAACCAACCAACGAAAAAGGGATCCGGTTAGAAAGACCGGACGTTCAATGCGGGGGTCCAAAGGCCCACAGGATCTAAAAAAAGGTAGTCGAGAACACACTTGGGGAAGAACGTTGAATTTGGGGGGGTGGTTTTTTTCCGGGGATGGAAAGATGGAATGGCTTAATTCCTGGGTTTAAGGGAATGTCCCAGAGCCGGCGAAACGCCTGCTTGGGGATGTGTCCCAGCCTCCGTCCAAACGGGGGGGGGGGGGTGGCCAGAGAACAGAGACTGTGTTAAGTAAACAACTGGAAGGGAGTAAAGATTTGCTCCAAGTAAGGGGGAACGCCCGAATGAACCTACACCCTGGAACGGGGTCCCCGGGGGCATACAAGTGAGAGGGTTCTCAGCTTCAAAAGACCTTTCAGAAGGGAGTAAGCCCCCCTTTGAGGGAAACCCAATTCGGGTAGTCGGAGTTTGAAAAAAATTCAAAAACTGTTAGGAGTGTTGACAACGAGGGGTAAAAAAACTAGCACGAAAAAGGAACAGTTAGGCCAAAAACATGCCAGGGGGACTCCGTGGGGACCGCAAAGCCAACAAGGGATTAAGATGCCCGCCCAAAAATCAACGTCCCGAACCAAAAACCCAATCAAAGGAAGGTTGTCTAAAAAAAGTGCGCAACCAACAACCAAATCACACAACGGTAATGAAGGCCCTTTCAAAAGACCCAGGTGACCTTGGGCCCCCATTTTAAACCTCGGGATCCAAAAAAAAAAAAATGAAGGGCGTCAAAACGACAAAGAAAAAACAAAGCAAAAAAAAGTTTCTTTGAAACAGCCCAACCGCAGTCGCGTCCCGAAGAAGGAAGTCTCGGTAAGCGAGGATCTGGGTTCACCCCAGAGACCAACCCCAACCCTGGAAAAGGCGACTGGGTTGACCACCGGGAGGGGATTGGGGGAAACAAAATTCAAAAGGGTGGGCGAAGAAACAACGCCAAAAAAGGGGAAAAAGCCCCGCGTATCGGGGAAGATGGGTAGGAAGGCAAAGACAGGGGGGAGGCCGAAACTCACCAAGGCTCCACCAAATGGTCCCTCAAACTACAGGCAACCCAAAGTGGGGAAAGCCCTTTGTGACGAGGCGAAATGTGTCCTTGGTGCCCCGGGTAAACAAGACAGGGAAACAAAAAGAAGACCAGGAAAAAAAAAAAAGAAGGTTTCGCCCAGACGAAAAGGTCAAAAAGCAACCCCAAAAAATGAACGGGGAAAGGCCGCGGCGGGGTTGGCAAAGACCAATGGACCGCAGGGGGCAAATATCAATTTTTGGATCGGCGGACCCCCCAAACATCAAACTAGGGGGGTGGGCGGGAAGGAGGCAGGTTAGCAAAACAGCTCCAGGGAAGTCCAACCTCATCAAAAAGAAAAAATGGATGGGGACACTCCACGAAACATGGTAGGGAAACCCCATGTCCTCACAGGTCATAACTGCCAAAAAGTCTAACACCTTTTGGTCAGGATGTGTGCAATTTCAGTCCTTCAACTACCGGGTGTGGAAAATGACTTCAAACTCCCAGGGGTTTTCATCCCAACAAGTAGGTGGCACTTTCCAGTGACAAACAAAAAAACGGTAGAGGGTGGGAAACTTAGCCGGAGACGAAAAGTCCTTAGTGGATTCGGAACAGAACAGGAAAAAAGCCCACACCCCCGGCCCTGAGGTCTGTTTGCAACCTTTCCGTGGCGCAAATCGACACTTGGGGATAAAAACACTACATGGTTTCCCTTGAAACAGCAACTTAAACTTCAGAGCAAGGGCGAACAGGGGGGGGGCCTGGCAACCAAAGAACATTGTAACCTGAGAAACCTCCAAAGTCACTTTAAAGAAGCAGGTGCAAAGTGAAATCCCTTCATACCAAAGCAATAGACGGGGAAAACCCCAATAATGGGGGACCCCCAAAAAAGTTTTGGGGAAACAGAAGAAAATGTGAAAAAAAAAAGCGAAATAGGGAAATAAAATGTTTAGGCCTTGCCTGGTACTGGTTCCTCTGTCCAGCTCCTCCCAGAAAGTCCGAAAGCCTGTCAGCGGGAGCATTTAAACCACATGTTGACAAGCGCTAAGCCGCGCAAAACAACAAAACAACCAAACTGGAGGAGTGGAAATGAAGAAAGACAAAAAAAGCAGGACCCAAAAAAACAAACCAAAAACCCCACCAAAAAAGACATAATCGTCGTTCTCTGGGGCAGAGGTAAAAAAGAGGGAACCAACAAAAAGAAACATTGGAAGAATCCAAGTTCAAAAAATGATTTGAATGGAAGGAACAAACCAGGGTCAAATGGTCGTAATTACCTTACCTAACAGTATGTCCAAAACCCATCCGTTCTGACGGCCAAAGAACACCAGGGACCAGTGGAGAAATTTGAGTGAAATCTGTTTTAAAGGATAGCAAGCTCAAAGGTACGTAAAAAAAAAACGGATTGTTTGCAGGTCCGGGGGTGCTGGGCAACACTACAGTTTGGCTCCTCCAGGAGACGTCAATGGGACCTTGGGGACCTGTTGAAATCGAAGTGACCCACTTTTACCGGTTGGATAAAAACCACCTTAGGGCGGATTCATTACAAGGGTAATCGACCAAAACCTCCCAGGTCCAAGCCCGGAAAGGAAAAGACGTTTTTTGAGTCTACTGCGGACAAATTAAAAAAGGTCCTTTTAAACTAACAGGTGGGGACGACCTGGTTTGAGCCGTCGAACCAACCTCAAGAAGAAAAAGAAATAAGGGGGGAGGGTTTTCCGAGAACGAAAAGTTTAGGAACAAAAAAAAAAGGTCCCACCCCCAGCTCGTGCAAATTCCCCCACAAAAATTCGAGGTGGCAGTTTGACAGCGACGAAAAAGGCGAAAAGCCCCAATGGGGAAGGGGCCCTCGGGATAGGTGGCGGTACAAGGAAAACAAGGGAACGGTCCAAAATCGGATTCCAGCTCCGGTGTGTGCGGGGGGAACGGGAATCAAAGCGTGCATGGGTCAAAGAAAAAAAAGGCACCGAAGAAATTTTCAAGCAGGAAAAGCCGGGGGAAAAACCAACGCAAACCAAACAAAACAATGCCCGGATGACCGAACCATAAAAAACGGGTTGGGTGGAAACGGCGCTAAATATGCAAGGGGAGACCGACGACGAGAAAAAGACGGGGCGGAAAAAAAAAGCGGGTGAAAACGGCCGGTACAAGGAACCAAACCAGGGGAAGACCGGACTAAGACCAGAAAAAAGCAACTAGATCGCAAAAAAAAAAAAATGACCCTACTCGAGACCCCCGAGGGGAAAGGGCGGGTTGCTGCAGAAAAAAAATTGTAAAAAAAAACGAGAACGGCGGAAAACGACATACGGGGTTGGGGGCGGCGTTCCCGAAGAGAAAGTATGACGTGGGGGCAGAACGATGCCGAGTGAGAATATCAGGAAAATCGACGAGAAAAAGGCTCAAGGGGGAAAGACGACAGGATGGAAAGGTTGTCCCAAAAACAGGGGGGAAGTGAGCCAAATATAAGACCGTCGGGGTGCAATTGTGGAGGGAGAAAAGACCAACCACAGTGAAGACAATGGAAGAAGAAGGATTTTAGACAGAGGAAATTTAGATGTGCAAGAAAACGAAACCGGGAAAGGGAGAAACCCAATCAAGAAAGGGCGGTAGACGGGCAGAAGGAAGCATGAAAAAAACACAATGGAAAATCCGGAAGAGGGAAATTTCCCGAAACGAAAAAGAGGGGCATCAATGACCCAAAAAAAGAGGCCACTTAGGCCCCGAAAATCACTGGAGGGCCAAAGCAGAAAGCTGGGAGGGGACCTAACAGAAAATTTTGCCCAAAATTGCCTGGGGCTGAGAAGGTTGGAGAGACCCTCGGGGGTAGCCCAGGGAAGGGGGGGGGGCCCAGTGGGTGACTTCCCCCTATTCATTCGTTCCTACCCAAATTCGGGGAAATGGGAGGCAGAACAAATAGGAACTTTCAGGTAAGCGCGAACGGGTCTAGGTGGTTCGTCGTCACGCGATGTTTTTGCAAACGCTTAAATATCCTGTGATCACTGAGAGGAAAAAGGCCAAGGTGGACATGAAAGTGTGGGTGGAAAACCGAGATCCAAAAAAGGGCAAGAAACCCTCCCAGTTTGGGGGACAACCGAAGTGCAATAAAAAACCTGCCCAAGGGTTCGGGGGGGGGGCCGGCCCAGTAAAAATAACAAGGGCCAACCCCAAATAACCCAAACTGCTATGAAAACCTGGAAAAAACAAAAGGCAGGCAACCAGGTGCGGGGGGGGAAAATGACGAGTACGAAAACCAAGACCGCAAAACCCAAACCGAAACCTGAACAAGAACGTGCAAATCATAGGAAACCAGGGGAACCGAAACTTTCAAGGCCAATGGGGGCACGGTTTCGCAAAAACAGTAAAGAAAGGAAAACCGTTGCAAAAGTACCCCAAAAATCAAACGGCAAGTACCGCGTTCGAAAAAGGGGGAACGCCGGCTAATAAACCCCCAAAAACGGAGGAGAAACCAACGCCGGGGGCACCATTAATGTCCAAAGGGAGGTTGCGGGTTTTTTTAGCCGGGGGAAGCGCAATTTTTCGAGCGCGAAAGAGGCAGGCACGTTGGTGGTCCATGCGGTTGACCAACCGGCAAACAGGGGGACTGAAAAACCCCACGCACCGCGCTGACGGGTCAAAGCACGCTCCAGAGGGCGAGGGGATGGTATGAAAGACAACAAAAAAAGGGACCCCTCCGGACAGGGGGGTGGTGTGGGGGGGCTCATTCTGAAAACGTTAGCCAAAAGGGTGAGGACGTTTCCTATTCCCGGTGCTGATCGTGGGTTGCAAGGGGGGGGGGAATGTAAAAAGCTGTCCTGGGAGCCGAAAAGCCGAAAGAGCTCTGAGACATTACATAACTTTTGGGGGAACGGACAGGGGTGCAGCCCATCAGGCAGAGAAAGAAGATTGAAAAGAAGGAAGAGGGAGGGTCGAATACTTTACAGTGAGCCCGGATCCGACTAGCATCTAGAGGACCCTTTTGGGTCAAAGGCCGGGGGGGTCAGAAAAACGAAGAAAAAATACAGGTGTGTGAAACGACGCCCGTTACCTCAGAAAAACACCAGGCACGAATACAGTGGAGGTCGAGCGTGGGGGGAGGAGGAAAAGCCCCTATGGGGGAAAACTGGTGTTGCAAACGCTGGTAGTGTTGGCAAAAAGGAAGGAAGAAACCGTCCCTACCCCCCGCTCTACCTGTTTTATAGTAAATAAGGGGGGGGGCGAATGCAAGGTCAGGTTGTGCCTGAAGGAACGTCGGGTCCCCCGGGATTAAACGGAAAAGAAATGAACAGGAAAAATGGGGTACGTCCGATCGAAGAACTCAACAAACAAGCACCGAGGGGATTAAGGAAAAAGGGAGAGGAAGGCCGCACAACAGGACGGGCCCCCCATTTTAAGGGGTAACCCAAAGGGAACACCGAAGAAACCAAGGCCAACATAAAACCACATCCCATGGAGACCCACTATCATATAATATTCCCGAAAACAGGGGCTTGGGGAAAAGGAGGCACCCTGGGAAGGGAAAACGGGAAGAAATTGTGCCCACAAAAAAGAAACTCACTCCAAGAACCCCAACGCCGTTTTCGAAAGACCTGTATTCTGCGGGTTGGGGTGTAAGGGAATGAGGCAAAGAGCGACCAAAAAATTGGTAACTTCGGTTGCGGCACCAAGCCAGAAGTCCTCCGAAACCCGCCGAAAGCGAGAAGGGCAGAGCAATCCCACAGTGGAGCACACGACCGCCCCGGTTAAAAGGTTTAACCTTTGGAAAACGAAAAACATCCCAAGACGGAGGTGCTGTTGAAGAACCCAACGGTCCAGGGGGGGTTGTGGACCCGGCTGCAACGGTGACCGGGAATTGGGAAAAACCCCCTGGTGAACTTTTTCAAAGGCACAGAAAAAAGAAAAAAAAAAAAATGCCCCCGAACGGGGGAAATTACTCCAATCAAAAAAAAACCAAGGGGGGAGCCAAGAAAAGATTTATCCCGCCGCGCCAGCCGAGACTAAACTCGAACCGGCCATGCCTTTTTGGGTTGCCAAGCTACGCTAAGAAAAAAAGAAGAACGAGGACACCTTAGGGGGTTGTTCCCAATCGCATTCTGTAATCGGGGAACCAGAATCACCATCAAAGACAAAAAGAACGAGCCACCGGCCAAAAAATCCAGGACCACGAAAACAAACCAACGCGCGGCGGAGGAAGCATTTATCGTTAAAAACATCGGAAAGGAATTGAGGTTGAACCTTTCGGGAGGGGCACCAGAAATAAAAGAAGGGACTGTTTGGGCAAATCTTAAAATCCAAACCAAACCATACATGGGAAAAAAGCACGGGAAAACCGTGGTCCCCGAAACGGTTTCGGGGAAACGCCCTTCGGCAACCCACACCCCCCCACAAAAACACCCCTCAAACGCGTTCAGGGGCGATGGCAAGACAGGGGGTGTTAGAACCCGAGGGGGTTCGTGACGGAAAAAAAAGGGGCCAAAAGGGTTGTCTCCCCCGGGAAAACCGGACCCCCAAAGGGGGAACCCGTTAGACAGCCCATTACAAGGGGGGCACATGATGGCTTTGGGACAGGACGAAAAAGTGGCCAACAACTCGGGGAAAAGGGGGTTCTTTGGGGTGAAACGAACTTGCAAAAAAAAAACAAAAAAAACACCTGGCCCCCAGGGAAAGAAAAAAAGGGGGGGGGCAGGTGCTAAGGGTTAAACCCATTGGGGTTAAGCCCAAAAAAAGGGCGGGAAAAGGGGGGGGAGGAAAGAACAAGAAAACACTTGCATTCGTTGCCATCGACGGGGGATCCTTGGATTCTCAAACAGGGGTGAAGGGGCAGAAAAACACGACAAAAAACCCCTGGGGTTGGAAGGAAGAGGAACTCAAACTCCTTGAGCCGCAAAATCGAGCAACAAGGAGAAAAATACCAGACCAAAGCCTGCGCCACCCCAGAAAAAAAAAAAAAAAAAAAGAAAAAATGTTGTAAAAAAGACCCTTACCAATGGCAACCTCAAGAAGGAAGAATTCATCGCCGGCCAAAGGAAGACCGAAATCCTCGGCCAAAATTCGAACACAGGGAAGGAACGAAAACTGGCGGAACCCGACATATTGATGCTCACCCGACAAATGTCCTGCGGGGGGTTCACACAACTCCCTGTAGGAAAAAACCGCCGTGGCACTCTTTTGAGTGTATGTTTTTCAAAATTGAAACCCGGGGGGGAAAAGAGTGGATTTGGACAGATTCCGAAAAAGGGGATTTGTCATGGACCATAGGGGGGGCAGAGGAACCCCCTTCTTTGGAAAAAAGTGAACTGTCCCCCTGAACTAATACGGTGAAAAAAGATCAAAAAAGTACACAAACAAAAGAATTGGTGGAGATCAACCTTGAAAAGGTGAGCCGGTTGCCACAACAGGTAATGGGGCGACCAGAAAAATGAAAACGCCGTATCTCTTAATAACCGGCCCGGCTCCACTTGGCAAAGGAAAATCAACCATTCCGGAAAGGGCGGGGTGAGGTGACACCAAGTTGAAGGGAAAAAAAGGGCACACCGTTGAAAAATGGAAATTTACTGTCTTTCGAACTCCGAAGAAAAACAATGTCATCAAACAGTAGGGAGGGGTTTGGTTGGTTTCAAGGGGAAAAAGAACAAAACCCAACACCAGTCAATCGCAAAAAATGGACGAACGGACCCGACCCACTCCCAGGCCCTAAAACTATGTTGATACAAAAAGAAGTGTTCTTCCCAAAGAAAACCGCCAGTCCGAATGACCTTCCCCCCAAAGAGCACTGGTTCGAACCCTTGAAACGAGGAAACGAAGATAAAATAACCGTACTCGGGGTGAGTCGATCTCAAATAAAAGGATAAAATTTATGGTAAGACGCCAACGCCCTCAAAAAACAACACAAATAAAACGGTCCAACCCCTAAGGACTTCTCTCCGGAAGGGATATATCAGGTGGGGGGGGTAAACCGACCAAGAAAAAAAAGGGGAATTTTCAAAACACCGGGTGAAATGGGGAGAATCCAAACAGGGGGAAACAAGCAAAAAAAAACGAAGGGAAAGGAGGCACTTAGGGGGGGACACTCCCGGTCGGCAAACAGGCCCAAACGGAGGTGGCCGGGCGAGTCGGGGGGGGAGCTCAAAAAAAGCGCAAAACTTGGGAGAAAGGCCCGCAAGACAAGGCAAATGGCCGCCGTTTTAAAGGAAGAGGGCGGATTCACCATTGCCCCTTGGTGTTTCAACAAATCCAATAGTCCCAAGGGACCCGAAAAAATTAAAAAAAAGAAGTGGCCAAAGGACAACAAAAGGTCCCGAAAAAGCACCACAGCGAGTTCTTCCGTGAGAGGGGCAGGAGGTGGGGGCCGAACCGGGAATAATAAACGTGGTGAGAGGAAAAAAAACCGGAACCCAGAATGGGATGTTAAAACGAGGGGAAAAAACTGGTCCTCAACCAGGGCAAGCACAAACAATGGAAACGAAAACAAAAACGGCCCAAGTGAACTGGTTGAAGGCTGCAAGGCCCCAGGGCAAATAACGGCAAAAACGCCTTTTGGTCAAGGGAAAATGGGGGGGGTCAGTAGCGAAGCACCTGTTGGGACCCTGAATCCAGTAACAGTGGAAAAAGGGTCAAAAAGGAAACCCAAAGGACTTTTTACCACAAGGGAGCAACTAAGAAAAAGTGGAACTTGGTTTACCCCTAGTCCTAAGGAGAACCAAAAGGCCAGCTCTTTGGAATTCCGCAGGAAAACAAGGAATAAGCCACCAGACCCTGAGGACGGGTTGTTCAATTCCAAAAACTTGTCAGGTTTAACAAGACCGGGAAACATCCCTTTCAACCAGCCCAGTGAAGACAGGGGCATGAACGGGTCGAACGGGGGGCAAGCCGACAATTATAAAACAAAAATCTCATCTCCGGTACCCATCGGAAGAGGGTAAGAAGACGCAGCTTAAACCAAAAATGGGTACGGCCAAGGTAAACGAACAGGGACTTTGTTTGGACACCGAAAATACAACAGCCAGGACCAAAACATCAAAAATCGAAGTTAAAAAGAACGTGCATTTTCAAAATGGTGAAGAGCACAAAGAGGACAACAATCAACAAAAACCAACAGATTAATAGAATCGGAAAAATGAAAGAACCCCGACTCGCAAAAAGGAAAAGTCCGCGGGTCCAAGGGATCCTTGTGTGAAAACAAAAGAAACCCATGGGGGAGACCACGCTTGGCAATTGAAAGGAAAAGACAAAAAAAAACGGCCGGTCATGAAGGAAGTTAATCGAACCCTGGTCAAGGGGGAAGGACAAAAGACCACTCGTGGAACCAAAGTGGAAGAAAAAGGGGGAAGATATGTTGAGGCAATTAGACCTCTAACTTTCCAAAAAGTTTAAACCGCCCGAGATACCGTGGTCATGTCTGTGAGGACGAATTCAAACAAGCGTACTTTTTAACCGGGTAAACGGAATACTGTGACCTTTCACCGTTATGTTTTTAAAAGATCAGAAGTTACACAATGGGGCACCGTGTGGGTTCTATAAAAAACCCTGCGGGCACCAGTCCAAGGAACAAGTTGTTGCAGCGAGGAAAGGACAAAAAAACAATCCCGAAAACCAGGACAAGTACGCATAACTTCGTCATTACAACTGGTCCACTTCGGGGGGAGAGACGAGCGCCCATTTCAATGACGGTTGGTGTATTCAGGGGGTAACCCTCCAGATAGGACATGTTGGGCCTGGTTGTTAGACGTAATATCGGAAAGGCGGCGATATCCTGCGAAGGCACTGAGGGCAAGAGGTATTGTGCGCACTAAAAATCTTTGTGGCCACACTGTGGGGGGTTCATGAAGAGTATATGGAAAAAAAACTGCCGGCACACACGCGGGGTGCATGAAAACCGCAGAGCAAGAAAAAGTGGCCTTTTGTGCACAAAAAAAAAACAAATCGACGCAGGAAACAGGCAATTTTTGGGGGGGGGAAAATTGTTACTCAACCAACGGGTCCGATTATGTGGGAAAGAAATAAGGAAGGGAAACGCTAAAACGCTTCAACCTGGAATAACGGGTCCCCTAGTTCTTTTTTGGGGAAGACGGCGAGTGGGAAAATCTGCCATAGTGCACCTGCACCCTAGGAAAGTGGGCCCGGGAAAAGGGACAATGAATTTTCACATAGAAACATTTACACCCGTGGCCGCGAAAATCAAACAAGCCGGGAAAGGGCTACCATCCGAAAGGTTTGAAAAGGAGCCAATCAAAAGAAATGGGGCAGGAACAATAAGACCAGAAAAGTCCCGACGAAGAGTCAAAGGCTGGGAGAACTCGAAGTATGTTGGGGTGCAGTGGGTGTCAAAGGATGAGGCTAACCAGTGCATGAAAAAAGACAAGTCCAGGGCCCGCTATGTTGGGAAGATAGGTGAATTCTGAATCAGTCAGGGAAGAAGCAACAGAGCGTGTGGCGGGCAGGACTCGTATCCTTGAAAAACGCCTGGCGTTGGACCCCTTTGGGAAGAAAAAGTGTATCGAAACATGACCCAAACCCCGCGTCCCACGGAGAGCCGTTCTGGGAACACGAAACTAACACGTGGGGTATTGGTCAAAAGGGCGATTGCACAAACACGGAAAAGGCCTAAGCGGATTAAAAAACCCGTGAACTACGGGCACCAGCGGGCACAGGAAGAAAAAAAGTAAAACAAAGGAAACGACATAAGAAGGCCCCACGAAAGGCAACAACGCCCCCAGGAAACTAAAGGTTGACCACCATTTTTGTAAAAGTGGGAGCACGCCGGGTACGAAAAACCTTTACCGTCGGTTGTGTGCCATGTGTGGGGAATGGGGGAGGACCCCCCCCCAAAGGGGGGAGCAGTGGCGGAAAAAAAGGGGACAAGCAGGCCCCATGGATTGTGTCCAGAACAGCGACGGGAAGGGGCGTAAACATCAACAAGCAGTAATACCAAAAACAGCCCCCCCTCGGAAAGAATAACCCGAACCGAAAACCACAAAATGACCACACATGCCAATCACTCAAAGCCCGAATCCAGGGGTAAGGGGGAAATAAAAAAACAAAGTACGAAGGGAGGAAACTACCGAGAATACTGGGGGGTTTCGCCCGGCAAGAAAGCGGCTTTTAGACGGGACTTGGGTCGGTCATTCAAGTTAAAAAAAAGGTCGGAAGGGGTGTCAATACTGCTGGCGGGATGAAGGTGCCGGGAGGGCCAGAGCAAACCATGGCAGTTGCGTGAAATGGGTTTCAAAACAGTTGTGTGACGCCCTGGTCAAGCAGAGGACGGAAGATAATTTTGGCGCGGTCTGCAAAGAGTGGCGCCTACAAGGATGGAGCGTCGATCGGGGTAAAACTATTTGGTTTCGGAACCACACAAACGAATTGAAGAGAGAAAAGGAATTCCCCTCCCTGAAGTTTGCAAGCGCAAGGGGTTGAGGGGAAAGGAGCACAGCCCTGGAAAAAAAACCAAAGCACTCAGCCAATGTGCCAAAAAGGGGGCAAAAAAAAGGGAAAGGTAAACCAAACGGAATGCGAAGGGTTTGTGAAACAACATCAACACAACCCTGGACAGAATCAATTGACAAACAAAGAAAAAAGGCCAAGAAGAGACAACCCAAGCGATGCGCTACTGAAAAGGCCCGGGTTGCGCCAGAAAGGAAAAAAAAAAAAAAAAAAAACGTCACAAACGTTGAAAAACCGAGATTTAAAACGAGGAAAAAGACGCCTGAACGGGAGAGGGGGCGAGACCGGCGCAACGAGTACCCGCCCACGGAAACACATTGAAAGGTCAAAAGGGTGCCGTGTGGACGCTAACAAAGAAAAAGAGTTCGGAAGCAAACAAAAGAAAAAAAGGAAATCCACTTGGGGGCAGGAGAAGGTTTTACAAGATTGTCAAAAATTCACGGAAACTCGCGGGGAAGGGTGGGTTTTGTATGGTTGAAAGAAAAAACCGCTTCGGGGGGAGGGAACAAGGGGAAGTACCGAGCTGAACCAAGCCAGGACCGTGGCCGGGGGCATGCTAAAAATCAAGTTGGTCGAACAGGGGGCAGCAAAAACGGCAAAAACGGAAAAATTCTGGGTTTTTGCAAAAAATGGTGGGTGGGAACCCCCTCCCTTCAAGTTCCAAACAACCCGCGCAGAAAAAGAGCACCTGATGAAAGAATTAAAAAATTACTCCATTTTTGAAAGAGGGGAAAGCATCAAAAAAGACCGCGCGAAACCGTAAGGGGAAGGCATTGAGTCGTCCAAGAAGTTACTGGCACGGTACTGTGAGGGATACAGGAGGTTGCAAAAATGACCTTTGGAGAACCGTCATTGAGAGCCAAACAAAGGAAAACGAAGGTACAGTTTTTTGCCAAAAAAGTGCCGGAAAAAAAAGGGAACACAACGCAAGAAAGACAGGTGTGTCCCTAAAGAGGGGGGGGGGGGGGAGTGCCAAACAAAACTTTCAAAACCTGGGGGGCCCTTCGTTGACAGCAGGGGGAAGTTCAACCTCCCCGAAAAAACCCACTAAAATAAAAGGGTGTAGTGAGATTTGGTGCGAGAAAGGGATTTTCACAAAAAGGTCAAGGGCCCTGGCCCAGCGGGCCCGTCTTGTTTAAAAGGCGAAATGGGCACAAGGTCCCCTTTGTGGGAAACGCCAAATGCCTCTGAAAAGAAAAAACAAGTTAGGGGATGGGAGATAGTAGATGCGCAAAAAGTGGGAACGCCCCATGCTGTTTCAGGGAATGCCCAAAAAAAAAAAGACGGACGAAAACACCAAGGAAATGAAAACGGTAAAACCAAAACGAAAACTAAAAGATCGAAGAAAAGATTCGAGCCTGTTTGGTTTGATTATTAAAAACTGCAAGGGCAAAAACGATTGAACAAATCAGGCACTGACCTGCCTCCCAAGCCAAACGCCTTTTAACAGGACGGGGGAATTAGGGCGGGGGGGGATCAGGGAAAAAGGACTTCTGGAACAAACTGGAGAACATGTTCCGTTGCCAAAAAAAAAAATCACGACCCCGAAAGCCACGAACGGATCACTAGGAACTCCTAAGAAAAAGGTGCACAAGGAAATTTCCTTACACCACGAATCCTTACTGGAAAAGAAAAAAAACCTGCGCCGAAACTGGAATTTGCCCAAAGAGAAAACAGCAACTGAATGGTTGAAAACTGGACAAGCGGACTGCGGGCCGAACCGGGCCGAACAAAAGGCCCCCGACGGGGGGGGGGGAAGAGGTGTCCTCCAAAAAAAAAAAAAAAAAACCCCTTCTTTGCAAAAAAGTCGCCCGCCGCGCCCCCGAACCGACAAACAACAGGAGAGCCTTGGTTTTTTCCAAACAAACGCGATAAAAACTGCCCCACGGGGGAGTGGGGGGAACTCGCTCAGGTAATCCATCAGTTTGAAAAAGACCAAGAAAGGAAAAGCGCCAAAATAACGACGTTCGGCCCACAAAGATCAAACCCGAAAACGCAAAACAAGATCTACAAAGGAACCAGGTTGCGTAATACTTGACACAGACCAGAAACCCAAGTACATCTAATTTCATCACTCCCCCCGATAAAAATGCTTTGAGACTAAAAACCAGAAAACAGAACGTAAAATGTTCCCCCCGTGTAATGAAAGTAGAAAGGGACTTGGGGTCACCTCCCTTCAAGGTCCCTAATACAGGTGCATCCAGGGGAAATTTGAGAACATAACTGATGCGGTATCCGGTTTAAGAGTACCCAATTCCCGGGTAACGGGTTAAAAACGTGCCCCATGGGGCAAGGGGGGTTTTTTACTTTCGCAAAAGCAACTGGCAGGATCACGCCATCTCAAATGGTTTGACCCGATGATCTTTACAGGGGGCACCTTCAGAAGGTGGCAATCAAAAACTGAGAAAAAAGGGGTTTGCAATTGTGGTGAAAAACAACCTAAAAAATGACCCCTCCCCCCAACTGGCACCCCCTGCCACAAAGGGGAAAGGTGGCTCTCAAGGGCCCCAGCCACCCTTGGGTGGGCAATGGCAAAACCTGGGCCCGAGCACCAACCAAGGAAAGGGGAAAGGGGGCAATAAACAAAAACAAAAGGGAGGGACTGGATCCTTTCAAAGGGGCGGTTTGGAAGGGACACTGCCAACTTTGGTCAAAAAAGAGAGACAGGAGAGGAAACGCAAAAATAGACCGCGGGAATAACCTGAAAGACTGACAGATCAGGTCTGCAGCCGGAACCCAAAGAGGAAAAAAAAAATGGAAGAAACATTTACAAGAACATCAGGGGTCCCAATAAGGGAATAGCCCGGCACTGAGGAAGCCTTAAAGTAGGTCCAAAACTGGAAAGGCTCAAGTAAAAAAAGGGAAACAGAAAATAAGTATACCGAGCCCCACGGGTCAGGGAGGGTCGGAACAATACAGGAAATTATATCGTGTAGGCCCGAAGGGGCCTAAGTTGGGGGGAGGTATGTGTTTGTCGATAGGAATCTTTATTGGTGACAAAAAAGAAGGTGATGGGTATTGTTAATGGGAGGGAGTAAAGGTAAAGAATTTAAGAAAGGGAGTGATGGGAAAAAAAAAACGAAATCACGTGACGCCGGGGTCAGTGACAAAAGGAAGGAATAAAAGGGACTGAAAAACACACCAAACCAAAAAACCCCAATTATGGGCCTCAAACCAGGGAGTATGTTTAAGCCCCCCCAATAAAAAAAAAAGAAACCAGACAGGTTATCAAAACCAGGAGGGCAGAAAAACTTCTTCCAAAAAAAAAAATTCCACCTGAACCTTGTCCCAAAAGAGCCTGAGGGAGGCCCAGGGTTGGGGGGGGGGAAGGACCCTTATTAAAGGTAAGGTCCCAGGGGTGGACACGTCTTCTAACCTCGACAGCAAAGAACGTCATCCTTGAAGGCTTTCCCATTTAAAAAAGTGTGTTGGGACGAAAAAACCCGAAAAAAAAAGGCGTATCATCGCCGAACCGGGAAAAGGACCGGCGCCCGGCAGCCAGGTAACTTTGCGTGCACAAGGGGGGGTTCTGGACCCAAAACGAAAAAGGCAAAAGGAAAGGGTCCCGGCCTAGATATCCGGGTAACATGGTCAAAATTCACGACTTACCGAACTGTAATCTCACTTCTTTCGAAACAGGCTCTCGGAAGAGCCCGCCCGTTGACCACCGCCGCCAACCATGAACACAGTAGGGTCCAGAACCCAACGAAAGAGCTGAGTCGGAGAATCTGTTCGCTCCTGGTTTTCGAAATTTGGTGTCCACCCCCAGTAGAATTGTCCCAAAACGCCCAATAACACAGGGTGTTGGCTGTCCGTCACAGTGAAAAAACGACTTTTGGGGGTAACGCGACTTCTTTTCCTCCGGGCCGGGTTGCAGGGCAGGGGCCTAAATGGGGCTGCCGAACACATGCAATGCCAAGACCTGTTTAAGAAATGTCAGAAACCAAAAAAACAAGGAAAGCGGGAGAAAAAAAAAAGGAGACGAAAAATCGATGTTTTCCTGGGGGCCACCAGTTTTGCCAAAAAAATCCGGGAAAACCGAACAAAAAATTTCAAAAGGAATGCAAAGGGAGATTGCGGTGCGGACAAGAAAACTCGAAGCCATGGAAAGGGGAATGCAAAAAAAAAACCGGCGGGTTGCCGAAGGGGGGAATGCCAGAAAACCGTTTACTCATCTAAAAAAAAAAACCAGGAAAAAAAACATGAATGAAGGGGGGAGGGACCATGGGGCCGCTTGAGGAAGGCCACTGAAACACCCGACACATGCCCAAAAAGCAAAAAGGTAGGGGGTGAATTGGGGTCCAAGCCCAACTTCCGTAAGGTGGAAGTCCGCATCGACAAAAGGAAAGGTCCCCATGTAAAAAGAAAAACAAAACCTTGTGTGGGGTCCGGGATGGGGGGGTCTGTTGCGTGAATGATAAAAACCTGGGGGACAATGGACGCTCAACAAAAACAATGGTTTTTCGGGTTACTAAAGACCCCAACACCCAGTTAAAATTGGGGGACCCAACTCAAAACCGACTCCCCTCCCAATTGAGTACATGACACCCGGAAAGGCGCCCCGCGCCCCGACCAAAATCCGGGGGAATTCGCCATCACCAAACCTAAATCCCACAAAAGAATCGTTTGTTCGGGGTTGTTTCACATATTATCCCTTTGAGAGCTCCAAAAACTTGGCGACACAGATACCCACGGTGGTACAAAAAAAAACGCAAAAAGGGCCCCGGCAAACCACAGTTGGAAAAGATAGGCGGGTTACTGCCTACCCGACCAGTGTTGTGAAAATCCGCCCCTCACGTCCCGGACAAAAGTCGAACATGACAGCCCGAGGCCACTTTTCACGCAGACCGGGAAAATTGGCCCCAAGACAAATTGGGGCCTCAGGGGGAAACAATTCTAAATTTGAACTACAAAAAGCAAAAAACCCCCTATACGGCAATGGCCAACTTTACTAGAAAAAAAAAGGGAAGAGAGCCCTTTGGGAAAATCTGGGTTGGAAAAAAACATCGGTTTATGTGGGGAAAAAACCAAAAGAAAAAAAG
>Ga0179593_1470314_pt1 | contig 25340 bp, 38 predicted proteins | sample CZODoug2_1_08_16_FD_185931 | JGI IMG/M metagenome (GOLD analysis project Ga0179593, IMG submission 185931) | Vadose zone soil fungal communities from Angelo Coast Range Reserve, California, USA - CZODoug2_1_08_16fungal (PacBio error correction) | ecosystem: Environmental > Terrestrial > Soil >...
GGTCTAGACCTAGCAAAAGAAAGCTGCCTGGACACCTGGAGGGGAGGAGAATAGGAGTGACGAATGCCGTAGCCGTGTGGAAGGGCGAGGGACGGGGAAGGAAAAATAGAGATAGCTATGGGTGCGAACGAGGGCGGGACGAAAGGAAAGTCGGGGATGGGGAGGGGTACTCACATCCCTCTGGTGGTAGAGCTGGCGATGTGTGTCTGATGTGGGCAGGGGGCCGGGAGCTCCGGACGTGTGTTAAACAGAAAAAAAACAAGACCAGCGAAGAAAAAAAGAAAAAGAAAAAAGGGAAAGGCAGAGTCGTTGACTGAAGGATCCTCTAAAATGGTGGTCCACTAGAAAATGGGAAACAGTAGCTAAGAAAAGCACGGGACAAAAGAGGGGCGAAGAGGGGTACTAAGACTCGATAGGGGCGAGCCGTGCAAAGGGGCTGAGGATCGTCAGGATGAAATATTTGGAGGCTAAAAAGTCAAATACAAGCGAGACGGGTAACAATATGAGTTCGTAAGACTTTAATGGTGGAAGAGGGAGGGGAAAGAATGCTAAAAAACGAAAAGAGGGGAAACCAGAGCAGAAGGAAGGTAAAGCTCGGTCAGGGGAAGGGAAGCAGGGGGAGCGGGCTTTGGGGTTCGGAAGAGTAAGGGAAGAGGGGTCGAAAAGGCAGCAAAAAAAGGAAATTAAAAAAGCAAGAAAAAAGGACGTCAAAGATTTCTGAAGAAATGTCGAATTGGGAAAGTGCCGTCTGAATCTAACTTAAGAAAGTGCCCGGCCGGCTCATTTGTGGAGAATGAACCGAGGGAGAAATTCAGCAAGAGGGGGAAACCTGTCAGTTAAAAGAGGTAGGCACAACAGAGTCCGGACAAAGGAAAGTCTGTGCCTCAATACCATTGTGAAAGAAGAAGAGCTGGTAGAAAGGTGAAAAAGGGAAAGTTTAACGGTAGCGGGGGAAGAGGAAGGAAAGCGAAGGATGGCGAACGTGTACACTTTGCGAGAAGAACTGGAGTCCCTTGAACAAAGGAAAGAAAGTGTGAAATGAATACGATGCGGTGCGGGAGGGTGGAAGGAGATAAAAATCCAGGGTTGTATATGCGCGCATAGGGGGAGAGAAGGTTCAAAGATATAGATAAGAGGGGTACAGCGGGGTCTAATGCAGAGGGGGTGGCCGGGGTTACATATAAAGCTAAGGAGGAAAAGGTAGAGGAGGGAAGGGAGCGTTACACTCGAAGGTAAGGTAGGGCGGGTCACCGAGAATGAGGGGGGCGTACAAAGAGCGGACGGGGAATAAACTGTACCGGGGGTTGAGTGCAGGGACAGAAAAGTAGGAAAGTTAATCAGAGAGGGAAAAAAAAAACGTGCTTCGGTTGAAAAGTCACACAGCCGGTATAAATAGACATTAGAATGAAAAAAAAAAATAAAAAGCTCCAACTTGCGACGAAACTGCGAAGTAAAGGAAATCCCGTTCGCTTACGGGAGAGGTACATTCACCAAACGCGTGAAGGGAGCAAGGGAGGTATAGATAAATAAAGAGGCGTGGAGAAGCCAATGTTACGAGAGTGGAACACGAATTGGAAGGAGTGTGGGTCTCTTGCAAATGGCTGCGTCGGGAGGAATCTACTTGCAGTTGATGCTACGAGTGTTCGGTGGCTATGAGAATAAAGGAATAAAGTCATGCGGTAGGGGTGTGACAATGTCGAGAGGAAAAAGGGGCGGGGAGGGGCATGCCATAATGCATGGAGCGGGGGGGAGGGGAAGGGAGGGAAAAAAGGAGGGGGGGGTTAATAGAATGGACAAAAGGTGGTGTACTGAAGAGAAAGAAAGGGCCGGCCGAAAGGGAGGGCTTCGTTGTGAACTGCCGGGAAGCGTGCGGGGGTGTGAGACGAAAGCCACGGCCTCAGGAGAGGATCCTCACTCAGTAAAATGCTACAAATCGAGCGAGGGGGGAGAACCACAGGCTGGCGGTGCACCAAACAGAAGAGGGGAACGATATGCTTGGCCGTGAGCTCAGGATGGAAAAGTCCAGGAGAGCCTGGTCAGACTAAAGTAAGGTGGAGTAACGTCTCCTGCGTAGAAGATGCTCCACAATCATCAAACGGAAAAGAGAGGATAAGGAATGGTAGAGGAAAACGGAGGAGGGGAGAAAAGATGGGAAAAAAAAATAAGAAGAAAAGTAATATTTGGAAAGGGAAAGGGAAAAAAGAGTGTAGAACATAAATGGGAGCGGACTTTTGAGAGGGGGAGTTATGGGTACATATAAACTTAAACAAGGTAAAAAGCAGGGGGAATAGCGGGCTACTGAATTGAAGGGAGAAAGTGACAGGCGGGAGCTATTTGGAAATGACGGTTATAGGGTGTATTAGAGGGGCGTGAGTGGGGGTAACCGTAGGGCGGGATGGCCTGGGGAAAAAAAAAAACTCGTGAACGGCAAGAAAATCAAGGAAGAACTCTGGATAGTAGGGGAAAAAAACCGGCATGAGGCTCGAAAGGAGAATAATATACGAAATAGAAAAATGACATCTCGCGGAAAAAAAAGAGGGGTTAGCAGGTGGTACCCTCTAAACAATGAGGTCACCAAAAGGGAAGGGGAACACCGGTTATTGCGCAGGGCTCGTGTAGGAGAGGGTGGGAGAGGGGCTGTACAGTGAATAGCATGAGCTATGGAGGGAAAAAGGAAAGAGCCCTTACGTACGGTTAAGGGTTGTCAAAGAAAAGATGGAAATGGGATGGGTGCAGAGAAAAACAGCGATACTGAAGGTTGACGCGGTCAGGGGGACTGAGGCGGGCATGGGGTCTCGTGGTGTTCTCGGTTTGGGATGGAGAGGGTGTCATCAAGAAAACCTTGTTTGAGCGTGCCGCCACCGAAAACATAGCAGATACTGACAGGGGAGTGTGGGGAGGGGCACAATAAAAAGAACTGAAAGGGGATCGAGCGAGGAAAAAACCGACACTTATTGAAATAAGGTGTCGTATAAAACAGCCGGCGGAGGAGCATGTCTCGGCCTTCTAGACACGAAGTCGTAGAAGGGGGGGTCAGGAACGGCTGACTAGGCTGAGGCCAGGCAAGGCAAAAGAGAGGGGAACTCTTAGAGGAGCAAAAGAGGAAATGCCAAGTCAGGCATTTGGAGTAGAAATGGATATCCTGGGGCGATCCGTAACTTCTTCGCATGAAGGTTTAGAGGGAAAATCTTCTCTCAAGGCGGGGGCAGAACCTGGTGGTAAGGGAGTAAACGGGATGCCATGGGAGGATAGGCTGTTCTTTGAGAGTGAAGAATTTAGTTGATCCGAAAAAAGTGCTGACTACGTCACCAATAGGGGGGAGAGAGGGAAAGAGGCAAAATAGGAAGTCCGGGAGTCCTACCGAAACTGGACATGTCAAAGAAAGAAATTGAAATGTAAATAAAATCGTGGCACGGTCAAAGTCCGGGGTTTGCAAGGATGTGGAAAACTGAGGTCGCTTGGCAGGAGGGGGGAGGGAGCATCAGAAGGCAAGAGTGGAGGTGTCGAGATGTCTTGAGACTTGCGCGTTTGGAGTAAGGAGGGAAAAAGTACGAGGAAACAGAGAGGGGGGATCAACATCGGGAGAGTCCCAGAGGTCACGGGATAGGAGGAAAAACAGACTGGAATAAAAATGGAAAGAAGAAGAAGTGAAGCGTTCCGACGAACGTTCTCAATGAAGAAGGTGGAAAATAAGAAAATGGCTGTCGGTCACTTAGGAGGAGAGAGGGCTAAGGGGGTAGAGGGAAGGTCCGACAGGTTGAAACAGGCTGGGTGGGTACCGCGTTACCAGTCCCTGGAAGGGCTCCATCGAATTAAAAAAATCAATCCGCTTAGTACGGGGAATTAAAGGAGGGCCAGGGACGCTGTTCAGAATTCGGGACGTTACCCTCACCTTCAGTAAAGTCGGAGCATAGGTAATAATCAAGACTGCAAGGGGAAAAAAAGTTGATCCTCAGCTCACATGTGGGCCTTAAGTGGAGTGAAAATCCAGAGTAAAACGGTAGGCGGAGAGGTCGTCATCTAACTAAGAGATAGGAGCTGTTTCAAAGAAAAAACAAGGATGAAAGAAATGCGGCTTCTGAGAAAAGTCCCTTTGCAATCGAGAAAAACCAAGAAAACATCGCGAGATGATGCTTAAGTAAACAAGGGTATAGGGGGGGGGGAAAGGCGGGGGAAGGCAAAGGACAAAAAAAAACATAAAAAAGTGAGAGGACGGGCAACAGGAGGGAAGGCATTACTCCATTCGGCAATACGTAAAAGTTCAAAAAAAAAAAAACATGCAGGCATGGTTCTGGGGGCCAGGATGCTCCATGGGAAAAGGACCTCAAGTAGAGTCGAGCCGGCAATACCGGAGGGGAGGCAGTCGCCAGTGACATGAGACCAATTCATGAACAAGGGCAAAAAAGAGAATATGGTCATGCGCTCAAGAAAGTGGCCTGGGGGTCGGAAGGCAACGTCGGGGGGTGGAGGGAGTAGCGAAGCCAACTATGAATTGGCTGGAGCCGCAAAAAGTGGAAAACTTGAGCTGTCTCAAGGACGAACGCCTTGGCCCTCGCTGGTGAAAAGTGACAAACCTACGTGCGGGTGCAATGACGGCTCAGCGAAATACAGAGGAAAAGGAAAAAGGGGGGGACTTATTAGTAGACACACTAATGGATACGGTATGAGAGAGCGACTACACTGCGGTGGGCGCAGGAAGAGCGAGCATAATTCCGGGCGCATTATGGGGGCGTCCGGCTGAAGGGGAGTGCAGAAGGGGAAGCACGCCGGTGGGTGTGGACGGAAAAAGGGAAGGGACGTAGTCCCCATTACGTAGGTGCGGATGAACTGCACCTGAGAGGGGGGAAAATCTCAAAGAAAAATAGAGGAGGATAGAGGGAAGAGTTGGAAGGCGTTCGGGAAGCGATATTAAATTGATCGAAAGACATAGCTCAAAGGGGTGCAGTCGGGCCGAAATAGGAAAAACAAGTCAACCGTGAGGGGAGAGGTATATTGCGATGCAAGATGAGTAGGAAAAGGGAAGAGAGAGCTCCTGGCAGGAAATTGGGGGGTGAGAGCGTCCATAAATCTTGGGGGGGGAAAAAACGGGGAGGCTATCCTCGACTGGCGCAGGGACACACAGAAAAGGGGGGGGAAAGAAAATGGGGGCAGGAAAATAAGAAGCCGAGGATGTGAGCCGCGACAATGTCGAGGGATGTAGAGATAGGTGGTTCGGGTAACGATAGGGTAGAGGGGTATAGTATCGAAGGGAAAGAAGAACAATGAAAAGGTAACGAGGGAGGAGGGGTAAGGGTGTTGGCTGGAAGATAGGGAGCGCTGGGAGGGATGGCTGAGAAGTGCAGTCTGCACCGAGACTACCGGCCTTGACCAAAGGAAAAACGACGGGGATATGCGTTTAAGATTCCGAGTGGAGACTTGCGGGAGATGGCAGGGGTGTGGGAAATAACGGCAAAAGAGGCAGAAAGAGGGCTCAGCGCTTGACGAGGGCCAACGTGCGGATGAGAGGAGAAAGCGAAAGGTTAGAAACTTGGGTGGGCAAACGGATGGTAGGGGGCCGGTGCACTCTGACTAGCGAAAGGGGTAAGAAGTAGTTTTCATCAAAAGGGGAAAGAGAATCTAACTGGGACGAGATGTACGGAAAGGGGCATGGAAACGTGATAAACTACGGAAACACGCAAGATGATTACCTCAAGATCAGAGGAAGATAGTTAAATGGGTCAACGCTTTGGGGAGGTGGGGGCGGAATACGATGCTCCACAGAGCAAGAAAAGGGGGAGGAGGGGGACTCTAAAAAAACACGGGAGTAATGATTGGAGGGTCAAAGGGAAGTGAAAAGGGAAGTCTGCCTTGGAACTAGGCCGTCAGACTCTTTGGAGAAATGGTACGTCCCCAAAAAAAGGGTCTGGGGAGACAATAGGGGAAAAGAAGTGAAAAGCCAGAGAAAGAGAAAGAAGAGGCTGAGACCAGAAATCCTTTGGCAGAAGGAAACGAGGAAGGGTGGGTAGGGGGAGTGTGCGACTGATGGATATACAGGAAACGGCCCCGGAAGGGAGGAAGGCGAATAGCAAGAGGGGGTACAGACACTTGGGGAACAGGTACCTAAAATGCAAAGATGCTAGAGGAAAAACTAGTAGTTGGCATACTTCCGTGAAAACTCCGGGCGGGAGAAAGGCCTCGGAAAGGGGGAAACCGCCGGTTGGTGGAGGGGAGTTGGATGAACCAATTTATAACACGTATGAGACTGAGAGGAAAGAAGAAGTAGAGTGGAAGGAAGGGGGGTCCTAAAAATAGATCTACCAACCAGGGAATGGTTACGTACGGGAGGGCAAGGAGGAAGACAACAACTTTGTCTAACTATGATAACAATATGGAAGGTAAATGCGAAGGGAAGGACAAAGGAACACATTCAAGAGGTGCGGGTCAAAAATTGGGAGGAGGGGATGAGCTGCAAGGGCTAATTAGTATGCTGAAAAATGCGGGAGCCACGAACGGGGGACAAGAACCTGGCGGGGGTAGGGACTACAAGGGAAACAACTTCATCTGGCGAAGGAGGCGACGAGACCATAGAACGGACAGGAGAAAAAGTATGTCGACACTCTTCTAAGGAAGGACATTTAACTTTCCGGATGGGGGGAGTGTGCGACACAGCCGAAAGGGAGGAGGATGGTCGTCATTAAAGAGCGACTTCAAAGGCAGCGAGAAAGAATTGAAAAAGAGTCAAGCAGGGATTATTACGCGAGCTGGGGGGTCGAAAGAGAGGCGAGGGGAAGAAGAAAAAGGGTCTCAGTGGGTAAACCAAAAACGAGAGAGATGTAGCTGAAATGAAAAAGTAGGAACGTGGGATGGGTGACGAACGTGGATACAAAACTCGAGCGGGGGAATGGGGCGAGAGATGCGCTATGCGGAGGGCCGAAGGGGATCTCGGAAAAGGCAGGCTTTATTTGGGGGCACCGGGGGGCAGGGCACTGGGAGGGGAGGGGGGGGGGGGAGGTGGTGAAATGAAAGAAGACCTCAGGAAAAGAAGAGGGCAACAATGAAGGGCTGGAGGGACTAGAGAAAGGGGTGCTCAGGGCCAAGAATGAGTAACGTCGGATAAGGTATGGGGTACCTTAGTCTGGATAAGGGGGTAAAGACAGTACGAAATGCGAAGGGGGAAGAAAAACAAAACGGGAGGAGAAGGGGGGACAAGAGAGGACCGGGATGGGAAGGGGGGGAGGACATATAAAAGGAAGAAAGCAAACAAAGAAAAGTATGGAGGATGGGGGGGAGGAGTCTGTCTCGGGTGCGGGAGGGGGAGGGGGGTATGAATATAGTGGAAGAGGGGCATCGGTGTGAGGAAACAGGGGGGGGAATAGTAAAGGATCGGGGGAGCTGGATCAAAGGAGAAGAGAGGGCACCCGTAATGGCGTCCGGGATACCGAGTAGGGGGGACCAGGATGGAACCTGTGAGACCGGCAAACGAGTTCAGGAAAAAAGGGGGAGCGGGAAACGTGGCTTAAATCACCAGGCTGGGACAAACGTGCTGAAAAAATCCGGAGGCGTTGCCGGACAGCGAAGAAGAGGATGGATAAAGAAAAGAGATCATTCAACGGGGGAAAAAGATGCATCTTGATAAACAAAAACTGGCCACGGAGAACAAAAAGGCTAGATCGGATCGCGAGAAGACTCAAAGAAGGGAAAGGAGAAGCTAGGACTAGAGGGGGGACTGACTGTAAAACAATTAAGAGAAAGGCAAAACTGGAAAATGGGTTGGGGGGGGGAGGAAAGAGAGGGAAGTGTAAAAAAGTGCTTCAAACAGACTCCATAAGTCGAATTACGGGAAAGAATCATATTAACCTAGGGATCAACTGCTAGAGTCGGAAATTAAAACTTAGGCTTACAGAGTCGAGCAGAGGAGAAGGGGGTTCGTGGAGCGGGCTTCCAGGCTGGTTCTCGTGATAAGGCGGAGGGGGTGGCCGAAAGAACAGGAGAGAGTTTCCAGGGTAGTCGTCGTCTCAGTTTAAGGGCAGCGGAAGGATCATAAAAGCTAGAGAAACAGGAGAAAGTGAAGAGACCCGCGCGAGTCGAAGGAAAAAGAATGTGATTGGAAGGAAGAAATGCGTCGCTCGGGGGACAAATTTGGGGGTGAGGAAAGGTAAGGAAGGATGAACGAGAAGAGTCCTGTCGCTGTACAAAAGGAGAGAAAGCGGGGGAAGTACGATACGTAACTTGACCGAAAGCACAGGGAAAAAGGGGAGGAGGGCTCAAAAATGGCGAGGCCCGACGCAACGGCACTTCGGTCAGGGAGTACAGAGGGGTTAGGGGACCTTAACTGGGCTTGGCGACGGAAAAGGGATGGAAACGAAAAAGGAGAACGCGTCACGGAAACCTATAGCTGGGTCACGAATTCCGGTGAACAGGAGGAAAAAACTGTGATTGGAGAATGGAGGGTGGGAAGGGGAAATTGAATGTCTAGGGGAAGTTGTCGCAAATCCAGGGAAAAAAAGGGATTGGCGGGGACTAAAGCAAGGAGATTCGTAGGCCGACAAGAAACTCTTACAAAGGAATTTCATAGGACGAGAAGCGGTGACAGAGCGCGAGGGCAGGGAATAGGATGGGTTGTAAAAAGAAAGGCTCAGACTCTCACGGAAAAAGGTAGTAGGCGCCCCGAGCATTAGGTTTCGGAAAACTAGTGGCTCTTTGGGCGTGACGGGGCAATGGGAAGAGAGGAACGGAGAGGGAGGGGGAATGGAGGAAGTACTGTAAGGGACGAACAAGCGAGCAGGACAAGTCAAGCTGAGAGGAGAGGACAGGGCCGTCGGCAAGGGGGCTCGACAGAAAGTGGATGAACCATGTAGAGGGAGAAGAAATGGGAACTTTGGGCTAAGGAAACTGACTTGTCGCAGTCGCAGTTAGGGGGACCCATGCTAAAAAGGGGCGTCGACTTTAGAACAGGGGGTAACGCCTGAGATAAAGGGTGAAGACCTCTGGTTGGTGTGAAGAAGAGACGAAATTCATTGGGAAAACTCAAACGGTCACTCTCCGGCGTCGACAGAAACGGGGGATTGGAAAGTGAGGAGACGCAAGTCATCAACTACTCGGAAGCGTCGCACACAGCAATATCAGGAAGGGTAGGACGAAGGGAGGGACCAAGAGGGAGAGATTAGAAGAACCGGTGCATGCTCCGACCAACTAGGGAGTGTGATAGAAGGTAGAGAGGAACAAACAAAATATCTGGAAGTCACCAAAAAAGGAGGACTGGGGGGTTACGAGAGACGGAATAGACTTCAGATGCTGATGGGGGGGAAGTCTGGGCCAACATAAGCATCGTGTGCTAGGAAAAAATTCAGGTGGCAGGCGGGGGATGGGGGCAGCAGGCTAGCCGCCCTGGCCGAAGATCAAGATTGAAACGCGCATAGATTTCTGCTCAAAATGGGTGGAGGGAAGGGGAGCAGCCTGGACTTACTTAGAAGGGGGGGGGGAAAGGGAGGTAGAGGGAAAAAGGGAGAAAAGGGGGAGTAAGGGGGACGAAAAAAAATAGCAATAAGAGGGTAATCTAGGTTACAAGGGTAGTAAGTATAGGGTCTCCCATAGGCCATAGTATGGGGAGTCACACAACCCCCGATTCTTATGAGAACAACGCTAGTTCAAAAGTGCTAACGTTCGCGAATAAACATGGGCCTGCCTGCGAATGAGGATCCATGGACATGGGAGTACGGCGAATAATAAAAATCGGGACTCAGCAACCTACAACTGGAGGAAGAAAAAAATAGTGTATTCATAATATTAATCCGAAGGACTGGCGCAAGGAGTCGTCATGATGAAACCGGCCGAGGACGGAACGGAGAAAAGTGAGGGTAGACGAAAAAGGGAAAAAGCAGGGGTGGTTGTGTTATAAGAAACAAATGGTGTGGGGCGTCTCCTCAGCGGTGGAAATCCGAACCTCAAAAAACACAGTAGGATAGGCGGCAAAGTGAAAGAGCGGCGCGAAGTAATATGAGAAGAACAGGGGGCCGTTAGGGGAGTAAACTCAAGGGGCTCAGAGGGGGAATGAGATCTGTTACTCAGTCCCCTCATCGGCCACACAGAAAAATCAGGAGGGGAGGGGAGAGTAGAGCATAAAACAGACGACATTATGTGAAACGCCGCACAGCTGGGGGAATGGGGGTTGGCATCTTGTTGATGCAGAAAGAAACCGGATGATGTGGCACGGCAAAACATAGGGGGGTTTAGAGAAGAAGAAAACGAAGAAAAGAGTCTAAGCCGATAGGGAGGACTAAGGTGGGTAGAAAGAGAAAACAATCTATAATGAGGGGGACTGAGAAGCTCTTTTCCAATAAGGGAGGATTATGGGGTCGATGGGGTAAATAAGACCAGAAGAAGGGAAAACCATACCAATTGGCGGTCGAAGGTGGGGCTTAGGGAGAGGGGGTGACGCCGAGGGCGTAAATTGAGATGAAGGGAGATCAGGGGAGGAAGAACCTAAGAGAAGTACCCTTACAAACCAGAAGAGAGGGGTCGATGAGGAACCATTCCTCGTCCGGATGTCAAGGTCACGGAAAAGAAGCAGTAGGGAGTAGTAATACAAAGGGAATGTAACTATAACGGAAGTAAAACCTTGTGGGAGAGGTCAAAAAGGAAAACATCTACGTAACTAATCTTAAAGACGAAAATAGGAAGTAGGAGTCGCTGCACAAACGGAAGGAAGAGAGTCGGTCGGACCGTATTTGCCGTGACGGTCAAAGAACTGGTCATGGGACATTGTAATGTAGTAGGAAAGAAAATGACGCGACTTCCAGACGCCGACCAACATTATACGGGGAATGGAAGCAGAGGGGAAACAAAAACAAGAGGCAGGCACAATACTTTGTTACAGACGAAAGAAGCAACCGGAAAAAGCCAAGATCGCAACTGTTCAATAAGTTGAGAAAGAAAAGATGGGGGGAAGTGAAAGACAAGGGAAGCACGGCTGTTTTTGGGGGAAAGACAAGTCCAAAAGGGGGGAGGGGCGGAGGGAGGGGTCAGGAGGGACGCTACTCAAAAGAGAATGAAAAAGAAATCAGAAAAAGACAAGTACTAAACGGCCAGGAAAGTTAACCAGGGTTTAGGCCCGGACGTTGACGGGACCGGGCAGAAAAGGGTCCAGAAGAGGTAAGAGCAAACTAATAGGGGGCATTATCTGCAGACAAAAGAAAGTGTCGACGAGACCGGGGAAGTGGCAAGGCAGCCGGGAATTTCCTCGAGGGTACGGGTACCGTGAAAAGGTGGAATAGAGAGAGAGGGGGGTTTCTCCAAGGAGGCGATAAGACTTAGAAGAAGAGGGGGGGAACACGTAGGAAGATGCCAAAGAAGAAAAGAGAGAAGGTATAAAAAGGCGGGGGATGAGAGGGTGAGGCTCGTGGGGGGGGATCAGGCGTAAAAACGTGTGCAGAAAAAACAAAGCGTGACTAAGAAGGGGATTACGCTAGCAAAAGAACGTGGGCAAAAGGGAAAGCCAGGAAAGAAAAAAATCGTTGGGGCTACACGTGAAGGGGGGGTTCTGGGGTCCAACAAGAGGAACTTGAGAGGAACAGAGAAAGGGGAAGGCCGACTGAACGCACCAAAAAAATGAGACGGCGAAAACGACTAGGAAACGGAGGGAGAGCAGTAGGAGAAGAGACAAACGGGAAACGGGAAAGGATGCCTGACTCGAAAAAGCCTTTACGGGAGGAATGGTGAGGGAGCAGACGCCGTCTCCTTCAAATTCCAGTAAAGCGGAGAAAGGAGGGAAGAAGAGAGCTTTGCAGGGGAAATGGCATCTATCGGGTTACAAGGAAAATTGTTGTTGTGCGAAAAAGAAAGGGAGGGTAGGGAAGAGGATACTGACGAAAAATTGTACCAATACCGAAGGCTGAGGGCCATGGGGGTGCGCAAATCCCTAGGGGGCAAGGATAAATTGACCGGTCCTCGTAGGAGGATGGTGCTGAGTTGGAGAATGGAAGACTCAAAGAAGGAGCCGAAGGGACCAGCAGAAAGGCAGTACTCGACATCGGGCGGGTGCCAAGATTTCTCGGAAAAGGAACAAAGCAGGAGCAATAGAAACCATGGAGGGGGAAATGGCGGTCTTAGGTAGGGACTGTGCAGCGGTGATCCGGAAAAAAAGTGGGGGAAAAGGTCGGAAGACGGAATGGGACCAGGCAAAAAATGGATGAAAAAGAAGAGGGATGAAGATAGGGGAAAAAAGGGAATATGTTTGCTGATGGGGGGAGAGTGGTGGACCAAAAGAAAGGTTAGAGGAGGAGGGAAGCGAAAAGGGGGCCCAGATAGGTCAAGAAACTTGAGATAGGACAAGCTGGGAATGCGGCTAGGAGTGGTAGAGAAGAAAGGGTCTAAGAAGTGTGGGAGGATCAGAGGGAGGGAACAATTACTAGCCCGTAATAGCAGAAGAGGTGCGGACGAAAGTGCGAAAGGCATTCTCGAGTGGACACCGGTGAAGTACGGTCAAGGCGCATAATACGCCGGGGGGTACAACGATCTCGAAGAGTATCAATCGAAGTGGGAAAGACAAGGAGAAAGGGTTAGTCAGATCTAGGAGGAAATGTGGGAAAATATGGAAAGTGTGCATCAGAGGCCCTGGTAACTGACGCATGCTGGTAGAAAGCAGGTGGAAAAGACGGGTCGGAAAGGAAGAATGGGTCTAATAATAACTGGAATTAAAAAGGGAGGCAGTGGAATCTCTAAATGGAAAGATAGAAGCGATCGGAGGTGTGGGCTAGTCATGCGGTGGAGGGAATGGCGCAGTTTTCAGAAGGGGGGAGGGCTGGAGATGTGGGTCAGAGAGCGGGGCCGAAGGCAACAAGCAAAATAAAAGAGGGGGAAGAAGGAGGGGAGAAGAACACGCGGGGGGCAAAAGAAAAAAGGACGGGGAGGGACGGAGCGAGCAGAAGTGGCGAGGGGCTAAGGAGCGGAGGTAGCAAAGCCGGGACTGTTGGAGTTGTGAGTTACCTCAAACGTGAAGAATGGGGTACCAGCTGAAACGTGAAAGGGGGTGGAGGGAATGCGAGATAAGCAAGATACTAGAAGGGGCCGGGGTATGAGGATTGCGTTCGAGATCGTCAATTGAGGAGGTAAAGGGGGAAGTGGCAGCAAAATCCGGCAGACTTTGAGTATAGGGCGGGCGGAAGTAGGGAAGGGCGCTGGGGATGGAGTCAAGTGAGGTGGGAAGGGGCATAAGGGAAAGTGGCAGAAGTAGGAGGGGAAGGGCGCGTCGAGGATAAAGGTTGGATCGGAAGATGTGGTTTATAAAGAAGAACTCTGAAAGAATGCTAGCAGGATTAAGGTGTAAAACGCTTGATCGGTTAAGTGGAGGGCGGAAAAGGGACCCAAAGACGGAGTCCACAGAGGCTTCAGCCTTGGAGAAGGGGGTTGAGGAGAAGGTCTTTAAGAGAAAGTTGGGGAAAAGAGTGGGGGGGAGTGGGTGAGAAGAAAATCCATAAGCTGGCTTGCCGAGCCAAATGTCATGTAAAATGGAATGGATTAGGGGTGGAATAAATACAAAAAGCGTGGGTAAAATGACGGGACCGAAAAAACCGGCAGTGCACTTCAACTTAATGGTCGGAAAGCGGGGGAAGTCTTTCGGTTTTCCGGATAGACTGGAGCAAATCAAAAGTGGGGCAAATTTCAAAAATCAGGGGACTGGGTGAGGAGTTGCAGTCAGGAAGGAGAGCTATGGGGGAAAGTCCTAATGTACGACTTGCACAATGACTCTGAGGGAAAAAGACCAGGAAAGATGGTAATAGAGTCTATAACGAAGGGAAAATGGCTGAAACATGGAAGAGAGGGGGAGGAAGGGGCGACGAAACGAGGACGAAGCTGTGAAAGGGAAACTTCTGTAGGAGGAAGGTGGCAGTGCAGCTCATTGGGAACCGAAAATGCCGGACGCGAGGGCCCAGAAAGGTAAGGACCGGAGGGTGGAAAGCAGGAAGCCTCTGCTCAGAAAGGGCCTGGTGATCCACTTTCTCTGAGAGGGTGTCAAATGGGTACTGCCGGTTAAGAAACAATACTTAGGGGGTGAAGAGGATAAAATGGAGACTCGGATTCTGACCCGATAAAAGCCGAACTATCAAAGTTTCTTTATAGAAGTGACAGACTCTAGGCCGCTGACGGGGGAAAGAGGATGAAAGGGAGTCGCAAGGCGATGGAAACGGGGTGGGCTGGACGTAAGATCGGTAGGCAGTGGAAAGTGCACAGAGTCTAAGAAAAAAAATGCTGCTGGACTGGTACGAAATACTGGTAGGGATTCGAAATGCACGCAAGGGATATGGGGACGGAAAAACACGCATTCAGGTTACAGCCTGCCGTGAGGAGAAAGACGAGGCAGCCTTCTGAGGGGATTCTGGGAAGCCATTCTTGGAGCGTAAAAAAGTTGTCAGACCTCATCACTTACATGGACCAGGCCGAACCGCCCGGAGAAAGAAAATAGGCGGAGAGCTCAAGTAGCACACCTGGTGTTAGGGGGAAAGAAAAGAAGTTCGACGCAAAGGTGGCACTGTATACGACCCTCTATTGGGGGGAACACACAACCCGGGAGTAGTTTGATCAACGCCTCGCACTGACGAATCACAGGAACACATCCGGCTCGGAAAGGTAAAGAAGAAATGCGGGCCAGGGCTTCGGCGAAATACGGAGGAAGGGTCTCAAACAATTTTCGTAGAAAAAGAGAGAGAGTACCAGGACTGGTGAAAATCCCGTGTGAAGCATAATCTCGACACATTCAACCGGGTTCCGTATTAAAGAGAAAGGGAGTATAAGGAAGCAGGAAAAACAGGGAATGCCGGTTTGTGGGGGGGTAAGAGAACAGAGAGGAGAAGTTGACGCCACGATGACGTATGGGGGCAGATAACAGGGCGAAACAAAGGGGGAAAAGAAAGTAGAACGGAAAAAAGGAGCGGAGAGTATATGGGAAAATTCGTCACTGGTAGGGGACTTTCTCAAAGTATTGAAAAGCCATGAACCAAAAGTCTCGGAGCCCAGGAGCAATGGAACATACCCGGCACATCAGAGGATAGATCGGAGGATAGCAGGCCGAACCAAAGCATGGAGGAAAAGGGAAAACCGTTGGGGAAATGCCAAGTCGGATGGAAGGGAGAATAAGGGGGAGTGCTTCTAGAACAGGGGAAGAAAGACACAGGTGTTTGCGAATAAAGAAGGCCGAAAAAAAAAACAAAAAGAGGAGAGAGGTCTAAGGGAAGGAAACAATTGTTGCAAGTCGGCGCTAGTACTGGGGTGAACAAATCTCTGTCCTGTCAGGTGTTAAAATTGTAGGCTGTGTGTAGGTGGGGGAAGGAAAGAAAGGGTGACGAGAGGGTGGTGGTCTCTACCGAACTCATTAAGGGAAGAGGGAGAGTATCAAGACGGGAGGGAAGCGAATGCTTGCACATCTCAAGGGCAGGGAGAGAAGGGGGGACCAAGGCACTAACAGGAACTATGTTGGCGGGAGGCTAGAGGGAGTCATAGTATTCCTGGGATAAGTGGGGGTGGAAATAGCTGACAAGGGGCGTCACAGAAAAGGATGAAGGGAGCACCAGGATCTTAAATCGCTCGGTTATTGAAAATGGCCGGAAAGCGTCAGGATCCGGGCGGATTGTGTGGGGTCAGAGGACGTCGTACCAAAACGGGGGAAAGAGGTATAAAGAAGGGGGGGTTAGTAAAAGTGGGGAATGACGGAACGAACACCACGAAGAAAGGTAGAAAACGGAGACTATCAGAAACGAATTTCTTAGATGGATCGGAGCCGGGCAACGGAAAGTTGGGCCGGAACGGGGAAGTCTAAGGAGGGGACAAAAAAGTGGAAGAGGAGGAGGAAAGAATTTGACAGGAACAGGGTAAGGGAAGAAGAATAATTTTAGCGGACGACGGGGAAGTGAAAGTCCTAAAGAACGTCAAAGTGGGTACAAGGGGGGAGAGGAAAAAAAGGCAAAAGGCCCGAAAAGTTAGGAGTGGGAGATGGTGTTTAGAGGTACCTTGAGGAGCAGAGAATACGGAAGCCGAAAAACAGGGAAAAAAAGAAAAAGGGTCTGGGCAGGGCAAGACCTAGAAGAAACAAGGGACACGGTTCAGCATTTCCGAAGTTTATTCCTAAAAAAGCGCGCAACGTTTACAGAAAGAGTTGGAGACAAAAGGGATGGGCAGGGGGGATAGCAGCACCAAATAAGCAGTAAGGGAAGGCCGTGGCAAAAAACCATCTGGGGAGAAACAAATCTCAGGGAGACGAAAGGCTAAGCGAGGTGAGAAGAGCGTGACAAGGAATAGGGAAGGGGTAATAGGGGGGGAAAGGGGGACTACAACCGTCTAAGAAAGGGAGGGTGCCAAATAGTACTAAAAGAGAAGGGAGGGGGGGGGGGAGAGAAAAAAGGGGGGAGAGAAAGGGGAGGAGGGAAAAGAGGGGGGGGAAGAAAAAGAGAGGGGGAGAGGGAGAGGGAGTGAAGCGTGTGGGCTGGGGTAGGCAAGGGGTCAGGACTAATGGGCGAACTTTGTGGACCTCTCGGGAAAAGGGGTAAATGGGTCAACGTGTAAGCTGCAAAGGAGGGGCGTAAAGACAAAGAAAAAAAGACAAAAAGAGAGGAACAAAAAGTGGCGCGGTGATCAAAGGACGCGAGGAGCGGGGCTTCACGGGAATTACAGGGAATGGGGAATTTGACAAATTAGAGGAAAGACGAGAGGGACGGGCGCCAACACAACATAAACTACTAAAGAAAAGGCGCTAGAAAGCGTCGGGAAGAAGAAGGAGTCGAGGGAAACGGAGGGCAGAGCCATTGAGTGGTGAAAGAGTAGGGAAACAGGGAAGAGGGAAGGGGGGAAAAGGTCCGGTAGACTGGGGGGATACAAAGCGGGGGAGGAGGGGAGAGGACAGGGAGGGGGGCAGGGGGAGTAGTGTCTGCGGAGCAATAGGGGGGGCGTGGGCGTGCATTCTCTTCATGGATACGCCTTAGAAGTCGAGGAGGAAACAAATTACAGGAGTGGGGTGGAAGGGGTCAGCGAAATCGCTAACTCTCAGAAAAGAGAAGAGAACAGGTGTGAGCTTTAGTGGTATTTTTGGTTTAGTCGGAAGTTGGGCAGTAAAGGTCCTCTGGGGAGAAGTGGCCGCAAAAGAAGTCAAAAGAGTCTTCTTAGGTGTTGGACCGAGAAAAAGAGGTCAAAAGATCCTGAAAATCGAAAAAATAAGGGGAAAAGAAGCTACGGGCAAAGGGCGGAGGAACCAGAAAAGAAAATTAGTTCAGATGATCCGGGGCCCGTGAGGGGAGAGACTCGTAGACTTCGAGGGGGCGAAAATACGGACAAAAGAGGCCTGAAGAGAAACTCTCTGCAAGAGACAGGAAAAAAGGGAAGAGGAAGGAGGATGAATGGAAATCATAGGAATGAACTTGATTTTAACGAGCTGGGTTCGAAGTGAGATATAACAAGGGAAGGGTAAGGGAGGAAAAGAGGGTATCAGCTCTAAAATGGCTCATATAGCATGAACGGCCAGGACTGAAAGGTATGAGACTCAAAAGCTGATATCTGCGGCGGGTCAAATGGGAGTTCTTCACAACAAAGGAAAGCCACATGGGGGGCAACGCCGGTCCAGGCAGCTTAGGGGTGGGGGGGTAAGGGGCCAGCGCAGAAGTGAAAACGGGAAGCTCCTCCATGGAAAATCAAAGAAGATAGGGGTCTAGGTCAAATCTAGAGGCTAACAGTTGAATGAATTGACGGGATGTTTAAATGTACGAGAGCACGAGACTGAAGAGAGTATAATAGAACGGCAAGGAAGGAGACTTCAGGGTGAAAAGAAAAGGAGAGATCACACGCCGAAAGGGGGGGGAAGAAACAAGGGTGTACTTAACTTCCAGGAGGGAAAGGGGTATTGCTAAAATAAGGGTAGAGTAAAGGAAAAAAAATGCTCGGGTGCTAGGGACTTAAGCGGGGGTTAAAAGAAATATACTGACGTCAAGCGGTTGAGCGGATAGGGGTCGGTCAATCGGGGTAGGGACTCAGGAAGAGGGAGGCAACATGAAAGAAGAAGGGGGAAGGGTAAGAAAGCGGTGCATGTATTATTAACGGTCGCAAAGTACACTAGCAAAGGGGGGAAAAAGGGTGGTGTTGGGGGCTCAAACGGGACACAGCGAGAAGGGGAGACGGGAAGAACTCTGAGCGGAAAATTGATTGGACTGGATTTTCCGATAGCCCGTATATCGCAAGAGGGAGGATCTAAATAGTCCATGGCGAGAAGAGCAAAGCTAAAACGTCATAGAATAAAGGTTTGCGCTCAATAACTCGTGAAAATTTTTACTGGACGCGGGGAGAGGCGGTCGAGAAGAGAGGTTCGGGAAGGTGGGGCTCAAACTGGTGACCGAGAAATTAAAAATCTGTAAGGGGGGGAGTGAGAAGAAAAAACTTGAGGGCAGTACAGGGGGATCCATTCCCAAGGGGGAAGGGGAGGAGGGTATGGTCGAAAGTCAGGACCGTGCGGCGCAGGAAGAAAGAATCAAAGAGAAAGTGACAGGGATTCTAGCAACTTGCAGGGCGGAAGGGGGAGTATGAAGGGTCTAACTCTCGGTACCGGAAGGGGGAGGGGGAAGGGCGCGGGGGAAATGAGTGTTCGGCTGAGGTGCTGACTCGTGGGTCGTCTGTTGAAGGGAAAGGAGAACAAGATGGCAGGGCTAGATCGATGTCCCTTTGAAGAAGGAAAGAAAGTAAAAGCGGCAAGAAAAAGAAGGGGGAAAGTAGGGAGCTGAGAGGAAAAGGGGACGGCCCAAACGGAAGGGGAAGGACTGGACGGTGACTGAAGTGAGCGACTGTAAGGAGGGGGCGTCAGATCAACGAAAGTCCGTAAACGAAGTGCACAAAAAGAAAAGGAAGGTCAAAAAAGCATATACTGCCGTGAGTCGACTGTACTTTTGAGGGAGTGAGTGCAAAAGGGCAGGACTTAGTGGGTGGACGAGATAAAATTAAGCAGGCGCCATAGAGAGATAGAAGAAAAGAAGAGATCAGCGAACCAGGGGGGAAGACTAAGGGAAAATAAATAGAGAAAGGAGGACGTAGAAATCAGAAATCTAATGGCCTCTACCACGGAAAACAAACGGGAGGACATACCATAGGGGCGGGTTCGGAGGACAAGAAAAAAAGGAAAAAACTGTGATCGGGGTGTGGGGGAAGAGAATTCTAACAAGAAAGATGGTAAGGAACCAAGGGGGGCGAATGAATGGGAGGCTTTCTTACAAAAATCTTTCTTATGAGGGGGGGAAAAAAGGATCCTGGGGGCGGACGTTTTGGCTAGCCTCCTCCAGTCACGCAGTCTAAAGAAGAATGGAGGCCTCACTACTGACTAGTCAGACTTCGGACTCTCGCAAATGTGGTCACCGAGGGGGGGAGGGGGTAGAAAATAGGCAAGAAGTACGAAGGGGCAACGGAAGGAACTATTGTGGTTCAGGAGAGAAACTCAGAAGGGGGAGGAAAGGGGGCGGGGGCACAACTCGGAAAAAGGCGAGGTTCGCGGACCCCGCATTGCCTTCATCCTGAAAGGTCAAAATTCCCATTGAAGTAGGACTAAGGAGGGATCTCTCGAAAGAAAACAACTTAGAGTTAAAGTAAGTAGGAGGGGCAACATAAACCTGGTCTGTGCAGGACAGGAGACAGAATAAGATGGCCATTAGGAGAGAGAGATGCGGGAGAAAGGGGAAGGAAAACTCAGAGGGGGGGGTGTGGAAGGGTGAATGGTAGGAAGAGGAAGGGGGGTGTGAAGTCGGGAGGCGACCGACTTGAAGCGCAAATCTCGAATATGGAATCTCTCTTGAGGGGGGCGGATTTGAGGGGAAGGGTATGGGGGAGGAGGGGGAAGTAAGGAAAAGAAAAAGTAATAATCGGAGAAAAAAAATCGGAGGGAGGGAGAAGATACGGTCCTGTGAAGTAGCAGAGAGGGGATAATGCAGGAGTGGAGGGGGACTGCGAAAACAGGGCGTCTACCCAGGGGAGGTATCAGTCTTTCACAAAACAGAAGCGAGATAAGTGGAAGAAGGAGGGAGGGGAGTAGCATCCTCTTGGAAAAGAAGGGGGAAAAGGGGAAGGAAAGGGGAAGAAGGGGGAGGAGGGGGGAAAGGAGGGAAAGGGGGGGAAAGGGGAAAAAAGAGAGGAGGGGAGAAGGGAGAAGGGGGGGGGGGGTAGGAAGAGAGGGGAGGGGGAAGGGAACAAGGAAGGAGGGGGAGGTGGGAAAGAGAGAGGGAAGGAAAAGGGGGAGGGGGGGGGGAAGTAAAAAAAAAAGAGAGGGGTAGGCAGCGTAGAAAGAGTAGGGTGACGAATCAGGAGACTTTATGTGACGGTATCCGGCTATAGGGGAGTTTGGGATTCTAAAAGAGACGAAAAAAAGGGGGGGAGGTAAAGCCGCTAGGAGGGAGAAAAGGGGAAAGAGAAAGAAGAAAAGGAGGAAGGGGGGAGGACGAAACGAGGGAAAAGGAGGTGGGGCTGCAAGGTAGTCAGTAGGAGCAGCGTAAAGAAAAATAGTGTATAATCTCTAAAAACGCCTAATAACTTGGTGATGACCGTAAATTAAAACATATATAGAATGAGAAAAATAGAATTAGTAAGAGTATATATATGCGGAATAATTACGCTCTAGTACGTTCCATCCAAATAATTAGGTCTTTGTGGATAAGAAGGAGTTGTTATTCCATGGCTATACTACCTGGTACTAACCACACTCATTAAGTAGAGAGGAGATAGACAAATGAAAATGAAGGGGGAAAAACCGTCTTAGTCGACAAAAAAAATCTCGACCCTGAAGTACGTAAGGCCTAGGTTAACAAAGTTAGAAGCTACAAAAGAGCACAGACAAAAAAAGAGGGCCTTGGGGAAGATTAAAGAAAGAGTATGAGGGAACTTCATATATTCTAAGAAAAGATAAAGAAAAGGGAGAATAAACAAAGAGGTCCAAAAGGGGAAGGTTGGGAAAGAGGAGGGGGGAGATAGAGGAGGAGAAATTAGGTAAGAAAAAGTTAATAAGAAGAGGAGTGTCATGATGTGAAGAATGGCGGACGAAAGTGGAGGAAAGAAGGATGGGAAGACTTGATGGATGGAAGTAAAGGAGGGTTTGAAAGAGGGTAGAGGACGGGGCGATAGAAGATAGGAAAGAGGAGTAGGGGAAAAAGAGAGTCCGCGGAAGTGCGGAGGAGGTGAGCAGAAGAGTATAGAAGGGAGGAGAATAACGAAGGGGAAAGGAGAAGGAGTAGAAGGAGTTGTACCATGAGTGGGGGGGGGGGGGATAGAGGAGAGAGGGAGGGTAGGGGGGGGAAGAGCGGGGGGGAAGAGGAAGGGGATTGGTTGGTTGAAGAAGTAAGAAAGGAAGGGGGCAACAAGGTGAAAATGGGGGGGAGGGGAGGGGGGAGATGAATGAGGGAGGAGGGGGGAACGGGAGAGGGGGCGAAGAGGAGATGTGAGCGAAAAGGGAGCAAGGGAGGAAGGGAGGGGGGGAAATGGAAGGCAAAGACGGAGAGCGGGGCAAATAGAAGGAGGAGTGAGAGGGGGTGCTATTAGGTGATGGTAATGGTTAGGCTAATACCATCAGGAGGGGGGGGAGGAAGAGGGGGTAAGGGGAGAGAAGAGAGAGGGGGGGGAAAGCGGGAGGGGAAGCGAAGGGGGGAAAAAAAGGGGGGGGAGGAGGAGGCAACGTTCCTCCGTTTAAAGGTGAGGATTTATTAGTGATACCAGTGTAATAAATTTAAGTGAGGATAGTCTCTAGAGGTCAAGCGTAGTTTAATGGTAATTTGCTCATTCCGCGGGAAAGAAGGAGATGATAGAAAAAACCGGTGGTGATAGTAATTAGAGCACTGAAGGTCAGGAGTACAACACTCGGAAAGTAGGAAAGTTGAAGAGAAAAAAATACTATAGGAAGAGAGGAAAGTGTAGAGGGCTAAAGGTAGTTCATATAGACTTAGGGGAGCGCATGAGGGGTGTGAAGAAATAGTTAGAAGGTGACGCGAGAATAAGAAGGAGAGAGCAAGGGAGGGAAAATTAGAGGAGGGGAGGATAACAAAGGAACGAGGTAGAAATGGGGGAAGTAGGGGTTGAAGGAGGTAAAGAAAGGGGAGGAGAAGGCAGGGAAATAGAAAGGGGGGAAGTTAGAATGAAGGAAAGGTGGAGGAAAGGAAGGAGAGGAGGGGGAGTGGGAAAAAGGAAAGAGCTGGCACTTGAAGAGTAAGGGGGGGAGGAGGGGGGGGGAGAATGAGGAGGTGGAGAAGGGAAGGGTGGGTGAAGAGGGGGGAGGGAAAGGGGGGGGGAAGAGGAAGAAGGGAGAAAGAAGGAAGGGAGGGAAAAAAATAAGGAGAAAAGAAAAGGACAAAAAAAAGGGACGGGGGGCGGGGAAGGCAAAAAGGTAAAAATTGGGTGTCTGGTGAGGGGAGAGGAGAAGGTCATTGGGAGAGAAGTAGGGAAATAAAGTATAAGAGAGGGAAGAGGCGTACAGATAGAGGAGAGAGGGGCGAGAATCGGGTAAAGGGTTAGCAGGGGTAAGGCACAGAGAGGAAGAAGTGCGAAATTGGGGGGAGGGGAAGGGTGATGGGGAGGGAAGGGAGGGGAAAGGGAGTGGCAAAAGAAAGGGATAAGGGGAGGCAGAGATAAGGAGGGAATGGGAAAAGGTGTGCTTAAGCAACCTGGAGCCGTTTAAGCCGATGGGCACCCTGCCTTTGGCTAGCGAAGGTATGTCTCAAAACTGAAACGGGTGTCGGGTAGTATTGTGATAGGTGAGTGAAAGAAAAGAGGTTCCATCAGACCTACTGATTGGACGGAATTAAGTACACGATTCGACGGAACCATACACACGTACCCATGAGGGAGACAGAGGCATCGGGGGAGGGATAGAAAATACATTCATCGACGGAGCTTACGAAGAGCTATAAAGTTGATGAGTAATCAATATATTCAATCCAGCCTTTAAATAGAAGGCGCCATACTGTTGCTACCTAAGGCGGGTCATACTATTTCCTAAGCCAGTGGTGTATGGGATCATCGTACGTTCACACGTTATCTGGCATGGTTGGAATAACAGAAATTGACATGAAATTATCATCGGCCTAGTAAGTCAGAAGAGTGCTGAACGCCTTACCAACCAGTCGCTAGCGTTAGATGTGGTTGAGGTCAGTTCGCAACTTTAAGCGCGGAGGATTCTCTTAATTGAGACAGGTAAACAAGGTGAAATAAATGGCGAAAGATAGTCAAGTACCTAGAGATGTTAATGACTCCTCAAGAATCTTAGTGTTGTCGTTCCCAGAGTTAGTACTGTAATGGCATGGAGGGAGAACGTCGTCGAAGGGTTCAATAAAAGGCGGACCGAGGGGAGTGAAAAGGAGAACGTTTAGAAGGACCTCCTTCGGGGGGGGGCGGTTCGGTCGCAGGGACTCATCGCCGTTGTTATAGACGTATAGAAAAGGGGGGACGGGTAGGGTCTCCTGTAGGGATTAAGCACAGGACCTGAGCTGCAAGCAAAAGGAACGCGCGGGGACGGTGTGGAAGAAGGGAGAGGTCATTAGGCAACTTTTGACGGATCGCTTTTGAGGAAGCGAAGGGCATACAACGGGTAAAAAGAACCCGGGAAGAAAAAATAGGAGGGAAGGGCGGGAAGAAAGGGAGAGGGGGGAGAGAAAAAAGGATGGAGGAAGGGAAGGAGGAAGGGGGGGAAATTGGAAAAACGTGGGAAAAGGAAAGGGGTAGGAAAAAGAGAGGGGGGGGAGGGGAGGAATACAAGGTGCGGTATCGGGAATGGAAGTAAAGAGAATGGGTTTACAAAGGAAGGGGACAACTGAACGGCGTAGAGGTAAAAAGCCAAAAAACTGGCATTCATCAAAGGTGTAAACAAGAACCAAAGGGGGGGAATACATTCTGACTCAGGGAGGGCGCAAAAAGAAAAAAGGCAAACTGGAAGAGGGGAGGTTGACCGAAGGGTTCTCCGCTAGAAGGCTTGGTTCCAGGGAAGGGGGAAGAAACGGGAAGGGAGAGAAGAGGAAGATGAAATGAGGGGAAAGAATAAGGGGGGAAAGGGGGGGGAGACAATATTGGGAATCCAGGGAGATGGGGGGGGGGGGGGGAGAGAGGGGAGGGGGATCAAGAAAGGGGTGGAAAACGGAAGAAGGGAGGGTGATATCGGGAAGTAGAAAGTAGGGGGGGGGGAGGGGAGGAACAGAGAGAAGAGGGAAGAGGAAGGGGGATGGGGGGGGAAAGGGGGGAAGGAGAGAGTTTAGGGAATATCTCAGAAAAAGGTTGAATAGATGAGGGAAAAAGGCTACGGAACTGGGAAATAATAAGAATGGCAATAGAACACGGGAAGTAGGACGTGTGTAATTCAATGGGATGGGGGGAAGTGAGCTAGCATGACGATAGTCATTGGGACAAGGAAATGAGGGGATTGGAAGAATAATATATGAGGAGAGGCAGACGAAAGAAAAAATGAAAGTCAGTGTGGAGAGTAGAAGAAGAAAAAGACGTGCATAGTGAGAAGCAAGCTAAATGGAAAATTGGGGACACGATGGCCCTGGCTGTGTTTTCTTAGTACAGTGTGTACCAAAGAGCTGCGCTACTCAGACTTCATCATAAGAATGGAATAGGAGGCAAAACGAACAGAACGATGCAAAAAAGCGTCCGCCAACGGGTATGTCCGAGAGAAGGGGCATTCTGGAGGAAGGGATTAGGGAAAATCAGGGCAATATCGGTGGAGAGCTAAGGGGGAAATAGGCAGGGGTCAAGGAGAAGGAATGGTGGTTCTTGGGGAAGGAAAACCTACGAAGGCCCAGGAACTGGGGAGCTGAAGGAAGAACCATATCTGCAAGAATTAAATACGAGGCACCAAGAGGGTGGCAAGCCTAGCCTACTTCAAGGAAGTCGTCAAGAAGGTGAACTGTCCTGGTGGACTTTACGAAGCAGCGTGCAGGGGCTGTAGAAGGTGGCTAACCACAAGGCGAAGAGAGTGAGACCTTTTGAGAAGTGGGTAAATAAAGCGAAGCGGGGGAAAGAGGAAATACGCCGCTACTAATCAAAACGAGGGAAACGGCGGAATAGAATAGGTAAAGAAGGGACCTGTTGTTACCTAGGGGGTCCTCTGACCAGGCCCAAAAAAGAGAGGTGCGATGGGGGGTCCTCTCAAAAGATCGTGAGGATTGGGAGGTTTGGGGGGGGAAAAGAAAAAAAAACACAAACTAAAAGAAAGATCAGAAAAGCAGTAACACTACCCATCGGGGCAGGGGAAAGAAAGAAGTAGGCAAAAACGTGCAAGAAAAATCAAAAAAGGGCCGTTAAAAGCTCGGAAAAAGACGGGGACACTGGGACATGAAGGCGAAAAAAATTCCGGGGAGATCACGCTGAGG
>Ga0179593_1508091_pt1 | contig 25332 bp, 21 predicted proteins | sample CZODoug2_1_08_16_FD_185931 | JGI IMG/M metagenome (GOLD analysis project Ga0179593, IMG submission 185931) | Vadose zone soil fungal communities from Angelo Coast Range Reserve, California, USA - CZODoug2_1_08_16fungal (PacBio error correction) | ecosystem: Environmental > Terrestrial > Soil >...
TAGGAGGACTATCCGAAGACTAAGGGGGGAATCTTTGGAGCAGAAACTAGAAGAGAACATGGAATCAATGGACGAAAGAGAAGCGTGAAAGAGGCCTGGAAAAGGAGGAAAAGAGGGGGCCTAGGAGGGGAAAGGGTGAAGACGGCTGGGCCGCCTCTGATCGAAAAGCTAACATTATCAAAATAAGAGAAACCCCCACTTAAGACAACACTCGTCGCGGTAGCAGGAAAGGAGGGAAAAGAAAAAAATCCTGGTCTCGAAAGGAGTGGTCTAGGTCGATCCGGCAAAGTCATCGACGTAAGTCAAAAATCGATGACCGGAGGGCGAGCGCAGGTTCAGAGACGTGCTTTACTAGGAAGAGGGAGAGGCTGGTGAGAAAGGGACCGTCGAGAAAGGATAATACAGGGGGCTTCCAGAGCCGGCGGAGCCCGCGCAATTGGCTAACATAGCCCTATGTCGACAGCGAAAGGGGGGTGCCGATCCCTATGAAAGGGGTACTTGAGGAAAAGGGAAAAGTGAGGGAGTACGAAAGGGGAAGGAGGGGAACTCGAGGATCCAAAAAGGCAACGCAGAACATAAAATCTCAAGAGGAGCCGAGTTCTTGGCCGGACTGAGGTTCTTAATCTGAGGAAAAGAAGGAGAGGAAGGCAGGTTGACGACGGGGGAGAAGGGATTCGGAGAGAGCAGGGGGGGGCGCGGTAGTGGTCAAGACAGGGAAAGGGGGAAAAGCAATTCTGAAAAGACCGGTATATAGGGTCAGGCTACACCTGGGCGGCCTAACAAAGTTTAACAGAGGGAGAATAGAAATAAAAACAGGGAGCTCTAGACGACATAATAATCAGGGAAAGAAAAAAGGAGACAATCTTGGGAGTCGCCAAAAGGGGAAGGAGGGAGGGAAGGAAGGGGGAAAAAGGTGACAAAGTAAATAGAGGATGGAGTAACTTCATAGGAATGGCTAGAGGCGCAGGGGCCTAAAATCTTTTTATACCATCATTAAGGGGTCGTTCTCCTAGGGAAAAGGAATCGGTGACGGAACCGAGGAGAAAGGAAGGAGCGTGGTGAACGTCAAGACGAACTTGTGGAAAAGAGAGTGGGAAAGGGCGCGATCAGGGGACGACCGACTGCTGAAATTTACCTCTACTTAGGCTAGTTTTTTAATCGTCGCTGAAGACGAAGGAAATCAAAACGAGAGACGAAAGACGGATCAATAAGCGAACGGTGCCTAAGGAGGGGCCGAGAAAGAAAGGCCGACAAGTTCACTTCTCTAGAAGGAGGGGCTAACAAGAGAAGGAGGGGGGGAGAAATAGGGAGCCTTGGGCCAGGGAAAGAGAAGCCGAGGAGAAGTTCGCAATTTTCACACACTTCAAAAACTAGGGAAAAACGTCGGGGACGTAAGATAAGAAGGATGAGAGGGAAGTGGAAAAAAATTGACGGATCAGGGGGAGACCTTCGGGGGGCAGTCCATGACTGGAAAAGGGAAAACATGATATAAAAGGCCGGCCAATCAAATCGGGCGAATCGAGTGGCAGAAAAAACAAAAGGGAAAGCGCGGTAATCCATGAACTATAACGAAAGGAAAAGGGAAAAAACGAATAGAAGAAAGTGCCAAAGACGAAAAGAACGGATGGTCTAAAAAAAGAGTAGTGAGGGGGGGTATAAACCGAGATCCGTGCAAGGTTTGTCAAAGAGGAAAATGAGGGTTGTGAAAAAAAGGAGGAGAGGGAGAGAAGAGAAAAAAGGGGAATGGCCACAGAAAGGAAGGGTGGACTCCGTAGTTCGTAGACACAGAATACTCCTAGAGGGCACCGATCTTTCTCTAAGGAATCGAAAGGAAGCTAAAGAAAAGAAGGCATGCGAGAGCAAGGCTTGCTAAATAGTCCCTATCATTCCGGGCGGAAAAGATTGGCGATATCGACAGGGAAAAGAAAAATCGGAGGAAGGAAACGAAACGCCTCTTCTGGGTGAAATCATCGAGGAAAAGGGACGATGAGGCTCTCGTGCAGCAAAAAAACAGCGACAGCAGAGAAGAAAGGGGGTTGATACTACCAAAAATCTGGAGCGGGTAAGGGGGGGCACGTAGAAGTGGAAAGGAAGGGAATCTGAGAGAAGTCGGGACACTCGAAAAGAGAGAAGTTGAGGTAAACAAAAAAGAAAGATAAGGGGGGGGAAAGGAAAAGGGTCTCCACAAGGGGAAAGGGGAGTGTAAGAGGAGAAAGAGGAGGGGACTTCAGTCAAATTCGAATGGAAAGAAGTCCGGCGACTTAGAAGTGTACGTGGTAAGAAAGATCTTTCCAACATCACAGGCTTATCTCAGAAAAAGGGGGTGGGGGGGGAAAAGGGAGAGAGAGGAAGGGGGGGGGGGTAATTACGGATGGAGAAACAAACTGAGGGATGGAGGGGCAGTTATCTAGAGGAAGGGGAACTGACAGAGGGGAGGAAATCGAAGGGGGCGGACGAGGCCGAGAGGAGGAAAAGTGAAGCTGGTCTGAGAAAGAAGGCAAGTAAAAATGGAAAAAGGAGGACAGAGGAGTATTCCGTGGGAGTCAGGCGAGTCTGGTGGGGGGAAGAGAAGAGAAGAATAGCGGGGGGGTGGGAGAAAGGGGAAAAAAATCAAAATCGATAAAATAGAAAAACAGCCGAAGAGGACAGGTAAAATGATGTAGTTCATAGGAATTCTGATCACAAAGGGGGAGGCTGAAGACGAGGAAGGAGGGAAGAAAGGAAAAACAGCGCCTGCGGTACGACGGTAGGAATGGGTACGGAGGAGGGTGCGAACGACAAGAAGGGGGAAGGGGGAAAGCCCTTCCCCCTTGGGTCAAGGGGCTATATTGACGAAACGGAACACGAAAAAAAGGAAGTGGAGAGGGAAAGATCCAAACAAAGGGGAAAGGGGAAAGGAAAGGAAGGAGAAGAGGGAAAGGGGGTAGAGCAGGGGACTTTCTCGAGGGGGGGACTCGGCAAGATGAATGAAATACAAAGAAGGAGAGGGGAGGGGAAAGAGGGAAAAGCGAAAGACCACTAAGGAAGGTACTCGAGCATTGAGTAGGATGCCTGAAAAGAGGTGAGGTCCATCAAGAAAGGACAATTGGCAAGTTCTAAGGGGAAATAAATGAAGAGGAAAGGACGACGAAAAAAGAGAGGGGAAGGGGGGGTAAAAGTACCCTTAAGGAAGGTGCGAGACTGGAGGGATGCGATACATGTAACTTTGGTCGAATAAGCGGAAACATCTACTAAAGGGGGAAAGTCTGGGAGAGATAAGGGAGTCAAACCTGACAAGGAAAAGGAAAATGCAATGGCTTCTCTGGAATGAGGGACAATATTTTTCGGGAAGACTGAAAAATAAGGGAAGAAGGACAAACACTCTACGGGGTAAAGAGAGAGGAATGAGGGAAGCGACAGCAAGTGAGAGGGAAAACTTAAGGGAAAAACTACGGAAAATCTCTCTGGAATCATTAAGCTTAAAGTAGCTGGGGGAGGATGTATGGAACAGAGGTTAGCAAGATCAAGATGGAGTAAGTAGAGGAAAGGGCGGAACGGGGGAAAAAAGACATAGGCGGATTCAATTGAAGCAAAGGTGGGTACTCCGTCGGGGTACACAGGTATGAGAAAAGGATTAAAGAGGGCGGAAAAAGAAAGAAAGAAGATAAACTTGTGTTGGAGGCGCGGAAGAAGGGAATGAGAAAAAATGCTCGCAGGAAGAGAAGAGAGAAAAGAAGAGAAGAAACACGCGCAACAGCAAAAAGCTTGCGAGAGGGTGCTTCGACGGAAAAGAAATTATTGAAAGAAAGAGGGTCGGGCTTTGGAGACTAAAGTCGGCGGAGGCGGAGGAAAAAAAAAGAGGAGAAATCGGGGGCGACGCTTAACTGGGGAGGGAGGAAAAGAGAGAAGGGGAAGACTGGATAATGATGGGCAAAGGGGGAATCAGGACCTTTCGCAGATGAAAAGCTCACAGGAAGAGAGGAAGAAAAGGGGGGCGGGTTCTCAAATTATCAAGAGGAAATTCTAAAAACAGAATTATCATTCGGTATTTCAAGGCAACCAGCGAGGTACGGAGGGACGCAGAGAGAAGGGGACAGGAAAAAAACTACATAGTACAAGAAGCCGCGCGGGGAACTGCTTTTCTAAAAAAATTTCGTCTCTGAGGCGCACAAAGAAGGAAAGAGGAAAGGGCCTGTGACTGGAGGGAAGGATATGAAGAGTTAAGGTAGGAGCTGACACTGGGAAATCGCCATGATCTTAAGGATCTTATAGTGCAAGAGAAATGGGCACCGTTGTAGTCGGAAAAAGGGCCACGTGGGTGGGGTCAGGCAATGTTCTGTAAAAAAAGCTAATAATCTGTAATCGGGTCCAAAAAGGGTGAGGGAAAGCAATCAAGAATCCGTCGAAAATAGCAAGATTCAAAGTGGGCATCGTAGGGAGGAAATTTATAGAATAGAAGACAATTTGGGGTGACTCGAGTTATGGAGGATGGAAACCTCCTATCAGGAAAAACCTTTCTTCATGGTCCGGGGAAGAAGGAAGCGGTAGGGAAAAAAGAGAGGAAAATGGTCGAAACGAGGAGTCTCGGGAGAGAGCGGGAGTAGGGGGTAAGGTCGCATACGATGCATACATGTATCAAGGTGGACTCATTCTAACAGCATCTCCGTGATAGGAACGGATTAAGGGAAGGAGAAAAGATGGGACATCTTGTAAGAGCGAGGAATAAGAAACAGAAGAAGGAGGAGAAAGCGTGACCGCCAACAAGGAACGGCACTAGTTGCGATGAAACCGCAGTCGAGAAAGGAGGCAAATGAGAGGTGGGAGTGACGTGGGAAGGCGATCCCCGTGTTCAAGTGGAAAGGATCTGTCTAAGCAGGAAAAAAACGCAATAGGAAGAGGAAAGGGGAGGGGGTCTAGGATCCGAGGGGGACAGAGGATCGGGAAAGAAAGAAGGAGGGGAACTGGGCAAGGGTCTAAGGGGCGTCAACGAGAGAGCGAAAGTTCGCAAAAGTGCTGAAACTTCGGGCAGAGGGAGGTATCTCAGCGCTGGAGAGGGGTGCTTGAGAAGGGCAGGTGATGGGAAAAAGGGACTGGAGGGGCCTAATGGCGCTTCAGCAAGTAACGAAGAGGGGCTAAGTTCAATAACTAGTAAGGAGACTGAGGGAACGAGGGGAGGGAAGAGGGAGGGAAATGAAGCGTGAGAGGTTCGTAATAGGTAAAATCTTCAGGAAAAGGCTTCTTGAAGAAGAAGGGGGGAAGTGAAACTAGAGGAAACGCGGAAACTGGGTACTAAAACCTCGCGAGACATTAAATCCTCGCGCCTCTAGTTGTCGGAAACGGATACTTTTATAAGAGGTGTTCGGGTGGTACAATTCACTAGGAAATAGAAGGGGGGGACGGTAGAACTAATTTGAAAAATACAGGGGACTAGGGACAACAAGAAAAAGCTGGAAGTGAGGAGAAGGGGAGGAATGTAGTCGCTTCAAAGCTACTCTTCCTTTCAACAAGCGACACATCGTAACAAGATTTGGCTGACGGAGGAACGTCCGACTCTATGAGGGAGGGATGGAGGACAGGCTAGAGGCACGGCGTTAAATACGGGGGAAGGGGGGACGTGGAAGAGCTAGAACAAAGGCGCTAAAACCTAATATTGAGAAGCCGTAATGCGGGAAAGAGCACTAAATTCCCAAATTCTCAAAAGAGGAGAGCGGGAACAGGGGGGGCGAATAAAAAGGCCGGAAGTCGTTGGAACTCGGATTCTCTAAAGAAGGGAAAAGTACGGTCAAGAGGAGAGAAATTGAATCTAAGCTCCTGAGGATGGCCGCGCACTAGATGCAAGGAAGAGGGAAGGGGAAGAAACACTTGGGACGAGGGTGAAGCAGGAGTAGTCAAAACGATTGAGCAAGTCCCAGGTGCTGAGGGATAGGGGCGACGCGAAAAGCTTTAGGGAACTGTTCTGGAAGGAGTGAGGTGGCGAGATGTTAAACGTTGGAACTTAAACGACCCCACACAAGCGCGGGTAGAAGGGGTCGGGGAGGAGGGGGGGGGGAAAGATTAGTCGCCCAGAACAGAGATAAAGAAACCACCACTTAATCAGCGCTCTTCCTCTGAGACGCGGAGGTCGCGGCATCGAGACCAAAAGACGTAGTCCTGATTGAAAATTTCACAGTGAGAACTCCGATGCGGCGGGCAGGAATCCGCGTGGAAGAACGGGAAGTATCGAAGGAAAGGCTTGCCGGTGGAGGAGGACATCGGCAATGAAAAGAGGGGAAATGAGGGGTGGCCGTTGCAGGATCGAAGTCTTAGTCACTTCTTTAGGGGCTGAACTGAGTGGTAGGGGAAATTGTCGAAAGAAAGAAGAGGTGGGAAAAGTACAGACTATAACTAAGCGGAACGAAGAGGGAAATCATTAGAATTAGGGCGGGCTACCGCCACTCTCGGAAGGGACCAGCAATAGGAGATAAAATCAAAACAAGGAAGTAGTTCAAGTTTAGAGGAGCGTAGGTGAAGATGAAAAAAGGACAAGGTGGCGTTCCGTTATATTGGGGGGCGAAGAAGGTTCAAGGAAGAAAGGGGGAGGAAGCTTCATCTACCGGTATGGGCAGGGGTACTCAAAGATTAAAGGGGGGGAGTTGCCAAGGGGAGCAGGAAAGGTTTGAACAATACTCCGAGTGGGGAGAGTCGTACGAAGAGAGGAAACAAAGGGTATGATAAAATATTGCAGCAGGAAGGCCAACTGCGGAGAGACGGAGCCTGATGTTCTTAAAGGGGGAAGGGGCAGCCAAGATTGGGTAGAAAAAAACCTACCCTTGCTGGGGGGTGGGGAGGAGAAGTGGGGAACGAAAAAAGAAGTGAGTAGTAATATGCAAAGACCTGACGGGAACTCGGACTGGGGGATGTGGAGGTTGTTCACCCGAAGAACAGAAGTCGATGAAAGAGACTTAAGAGGTAGAAGGGGTTTCAAAGAGGGGACAAACGAGGGAGAAATTACTAGGGGTCATCATAAAAGCTGCGCGCTTCCGTAAAAAAAAAGGAAAAGTATCAAAAGAAGCTAGGGGCTCTAGGGGGGTTCCTTGGTGAAGAGAGGCCGATCTAGTGAAGGGGAGGGAGGAACAACGGAAGGACGTCGAACGGGGAGGCGAAAGTTCTGCTAAAGTCCGTTTCTTGCCTAACTAGAAAAGAAAAGGATGACCAGCGCTGAGGAACCGACATGAACATAGGGAGAGAGAGAAAAAGATAGAGAGGGGTAAACCAAGAACACAGCAAAGCTGGGTAAACGCTGTGGCTAAAAAGGGCCTCTACGCAGTGGAGTTGACAAAGGGGAAGGGGGGGGAGGGAGGAGACAAATAGGATTTAGAAAGGGGTTCACGAAGAGGGGAGAGGCAGGCCTAGAGAGGGGGGGGGATAGATATCAGGAATCAGCTCGAACGAACAAGGCGCTTCCCTATCCGCCCCGAGAGTTAGGTCGGACGTCGGGGAGGCAGTAAGATTTGAAAGTCGGAGAGGAAGAAAACGCAAGAGAAAGGGATAAACATCATTCGGTGCCGGGGGATCGCAATCGTAGAAAAGGGGGTAATCAGTAAGGAAAGGCTCACGCGAGAATCGACGGTCAACTTTAAGCTAAATTCGGGCAGTCTCATTGGAGGGGAAGACGACGTCCAGTCCGGAGGGAAAGATTTAAGGGGGAAGGCGAAAATAAAAAATAGGGGAAAGTAGCACGAACAGTTTTTCCAGCAAGGAGGGGAAAAAAATGCGTTGCACGGCTTCGAGAAGGAGTTAGTGGGGGGCCAGGTAGGAGACCCGGGGACGGAGTGATTCCTTTTCGGCGAAAAAAAAAAAAGTCGTACGCGGGTCGATCCTTAGAAACCGGCGTTCAGAACCGAGGCGAGAAGTTCAAGGCTGGAAAGAGGGAGTCTCAAAAGAAAAGCAAAGAATATGAGAAGGGAGAGAGGATTGAAAATAAAAAACCCCTGAAGAACAGCCAGAGGACGAACGCTCTGAGAACATCGGTTCACCGTTCAAGAAACAAAAAAAAAAAAAACGTCACGGGTCGAGGAAGGCGAAGGCCTCTAGGAGGAAAGAAAATAAGAAAGCGCGAGTCGATCAGCTGAGGTGGTGGAAAGGGAGAGATCACCGAATAAGCTTGGACGGTCTTCATCTCAGAAGTGAACAGGACATGGGGCTTCGCGGGAAAAAGGGAATAATGGGAAAGGGAGAAGAAGCGACTGGGGGAAGGAGCGCTAAAGGTTGCCAGCGGTAGATAGGGAAGGCCTGTGAGTGTAATGACAATAGAAGCATAACACGAACTGGGTCGTCAACTCTCTTCTTCGCTGTTTCAAAGGAAAAAGGACCTAGAAAAAAGGAGATCAACTGGGACCTTCCTGGGAGAGAAAATCTTCAACGGGGCTTTGATACACGGTGAAAGGGCAACTCAGGTCATCTGGGAACTCGTTCGCGGAGAGAAGGACTCGCACCGATCATTGAAAAGAAGAAATGTTCTTCTTAAAAAAACCGGTCTCAGCTAGGGAGCAAAGTCGACTGGGAGGGAAAAGTACTCAGTGAATAGAGGGGAATTGGTTCGCCAGAGGTGAAAAGTGCAGGGTAGCTGGAAAGGGGCGTTGACCTGGTGAGAGCGCTGTGCGGGGTTCTAGGCAAGCAAGAAGGAAGACAAGCGCAGAAAAGACCAATCTCGAAACATCACTTCGAGCTCCATTGGAAAATTAACAGGAGTCAAAGAGGAAGAGTTTCGTGAAGGTGGGGAGGAGAAAGGTACTCTAAAGGAAAGGAAGAAAGGGAACAAAAAAGAGAGAAACAATCTGACGCGGGCTCGGTCGAAAGGGGAAGAAGGGGGGTTCCAAGTGGGTTAAAAGTCGCAAAAAAGACTGGCACAAAAAGAAAAGAATAGGGCAGTCTGAAGGAGAACATTAAATCATAGGGAAGGGGGGAATGGCGGCAAGGGAGGGTCGATTTCACATGATAGGTGCAGCAAATATCGCGATCTCCTAATCGTCTGGCTGAAGGGAAACAACGCTGGGTATTATGATCTTCACAAGTTCCGGTCGAGGGGCGAGGGGGTCAGTTTCCACAGACCGGAGTCGCAGAGGCGACTGAGGCGCTCTCTTTTCACTTCTTTCTGCAAAAGAAACATAAGAATAAAGAAAAGATGAGGAGAAAAGAGAGCCAAAAATTCCCAATTAAATTCAGACGATCCAAAAACAATTTTTTTAGCGATGGCTTCTTGTGATGGCTGAGAAAGGAGAGAAAAACGCGGGCTCCATTATATGGGTCAAAGGGCTATGTCAGAAATAGAGGCCGCGGGTGCGGGTAAGACTGACCTCCTCCACTTAGAAAAAATCAGTGAGGGGGCGGAACGTCTAAATCAGGAAAAAAGCGTTTAGAACGAACCTTATCCTGAGAAGCACAATCCGAGACACCGAGTGCAGGGGAGAATGGACCGGACCGCGCGTAGAGCTAAATTTTATGAAAGGAGACTGACGTATATCTCTGAAGGGGAGTAGATGCCACAGATAAAAGAAGAGCGTCGGATCTAATGGCTGATCCCGGAAACCGATCGGGAGAAACAAATTCACCTTGCAGGAGGTATCGAGTCTGGGGTCGAAGGGATACTGACGTAGCGGACTGAACAGAATGGCGCGACAGAAAACATCGGTTCGTATGGGGCAAATAGGGGAATTCAAACGCCGTCGCGAGTCTTTAGAGGCTCTTTCCGAAGAAAAGGAATCGGAGGGTGAGAGACTGCGACTGCGCAGGTGAGACCGAGTCTTGGTACGACGCGCGAGCCGGACAGACTACTATTTTGGATACAGAACATCGAGAAGGTTGAACGATGCGGCCATCCCGAAGTAGGGGCCTCTCTCAACAAAGTGATTAAAAGCACGGGAAGAAGAACTATCGCGGCCGTCACCCAAAAAGAGAAGAGGGGAAGCAAGATGGGACTTCTAATGCGGCTTATTAGGCGAGAACGTCGGGACAAGACGCCAACGAGCAAATTTGGCATGCTCTGAAACAAGGAGATGGTTCTCGACGAGAGAGCTCACGCAAAAGAAGAGGTAAGGCCGGATGACAGCGCCTATTAATTGGACCCTGAATGTAAAGATCCTTACGGATCCGACTTCTGGCCAAAATTGCCAAATCAGAGAGGGCAAGCGTGGAAGGGGGGAGGAAGATCGATAGTTTTCCTCTTCGCTCCAGTAGATCAATCGGACGGGCGGGCGCCGGAAATCCCAGAGCAAACGTCCGCTAGGAGGAAAAAGAAAGAACAACCCTTCCTAAAAAAAGAGGGAATCAGAGTGTACTCAGGCAGTAAGGAATCTAGAGAAATCGGTGGGTTGGTTGGGGCCGGTGCCTTCTGGAGTTTCAGGAAAAGGAAACCGCGATACAGGGGACCAGACAATTGATCACGGGGAGGTTGGATTTCCTAGAGATCGGTAGGCGGTGTCGGCGTACGGACAAACATCGGCAGCGCCTTTAGGGAAATTCATGATCTGTCTTCTATCAACTCCAGAAGAGACATAAGATACAACCATGAAAAAAGGGTGGAGGGAGTAGCAGTCAGATAGTTGGGGAAGGTAAAGGATTGGCCAGGGTTGGCTCTATAAAGCTTCGGAAGAAATATGAGTGAAGGAAAAAAAAAGGTGCCTCCTAGGTTTGGCAAAAGCGAACACCTCGAAAAAAATAAGGTGTAAGAAAAGCCCGAAAGAGGTCATTAACTTCATCGTGGGACATACCTCTTTTGTATACAGAAACTCTCGTAGCGCGTTGGAAACTCACTAGAGAGGATCTGGGGGTCTGAACAGACTGGAAGCTCCTCCTTTCCGTAGGAGGGTCAGTCTACTTACGTTATGGGAGGTAGTTCAAGGGAAGAATTCATATCACTCCGAACTCCCATCTTTGAAGTAGAAAGAACCGCGACCTGTAGAATGGGTGAACGGACTCCGGCACAACGGCACCGAAAAAAAGGATAGAAACGGTGATGAGGGAGTCGGAATGCCGAGTTGGAGTTACTTATTACGCTCCAAAAAGGAAGAAAAAAAAAAAACAGAGGGGAGAAAAGCGGCAGGTCTGAGAACAGAGGGTAAAGCAACCGTGGCCGGTTTATACCACATAAGCGGCAGAAAGAAAATGCCATTCTCCTCATCTGTCTGGCATCGTCGTCAAAGCTTAGCGCCGAGATTGTCGTCAAGGTGAACCCCATCGTGGAGGTAGCGCGCACTGAATCTCGGTAGGAAAACAAAAGCGTCGAAAAGCTAGGAAGTCTCATCAAAAATGTACAAAGGTACGATAGAAGAAGAAGTGGGTGAAAAAATAATGGCAAGCCGGGTCCGCCGCCTTTCAGGCTAAGAAACATCCACAGGAGAGAAGGGGGAGATCAGTGGGGGGGTCCTGGGAAAAAAAGGGGGGGAGTGCGCCTGTTGTACTTATTTTAATTCATACGTAAAAGGCTGTCGGGAAGGATGAAGGCGTAATCGGAGAAGACAGTGAAAAGGGGTCGCATAAAGGAAAAAGACAAAACACAACTGAAAAAAAAAGGTTCCCCGACGCTCAATACAGTAAGAAAGGATCAAAAAAAAAGGAGAGACGCGGTGTAAGAGTAGAAGACTTAAATAAACGCCTTGAATGAAAAAAAGGAAAGGAGAAGTCAACTTCACAATCTCTCGGCGTGATGGGGTTATCAGGTAAACAGAGAGCGGAGGAAAGGGCTCTTTTCTCAAACCTCTTCGGTGATAGTAAACACTCGGCCGAGCTTGGTGTGAAGAACAACGATGGCGAAAAGGACTAGGATTCGCTGGGGACACGGAGGAAATCAAGGAAAAAAAAGAACTGGAGAATGGAGGCGAACCTTTTTCCCTCTCCTAGGTAGAGAGAAACCTCGTGCTCGAGTAAGAGAGAGACAGGAAAGCAGGGACGGGAGGAAAGGGAGGGCTGGTACAATGTCGCAATCTTGGGATAAAAAAGGTAAATCGGGGCATGTTCGGAAAAGGGGGAACCCATTCTGGTATAGGAATAATAGTACTGGGGGAGAGGGATGGAGGGGGGAGGGGAGGCAAGAAAGAAAACCGCAGAAACAATCACTTGGAGAGGGGGGGGCTCGGCTGCCTTGTGGCCTAAGTCGATCTCGCGGAAGCGTCAAAGGCTACTAGAGAGGGAAGAAAAATTAACGAGGGCTGCGGCACTGAGGAGGAAGATGCTCTGCCGTCATTTCTCTAGAAAAAACCATCAAACGGGCGCGGAAAGCTTGCAATTTATCGGGGCTTTGCAACCAAGAGCAGCTCGGAAAACTTCTAAAAATTCATGCTACAAAAAGACTTGAGTATGCTAGGAGAAACTGGAACTAATGCAGAGGACGGAGAAGGGGAATGGTGGCTCAAGAATTTACGTACTGAGGTAGGGGTCTCAGGTCACTCGGCAAGTGAGCAGGAAAAAATAAAAAGGAGAAGAGCGGTAAGTAAAGAAAAAATCTGCAAAAAGATCTCTATTAACAAGTGACGAACCTCAGTGACTACAAAAAGAATGGGTGGTGGACGAGAAGTGGATGAGAGAAGAGCTGAAAAGGACTGTGCTGCAGAAAAAGGGGTACAGGTTCTGTGCAACCGGGGCGGGAAGGGGGGGAAAACTACCGCTAGACTTAGAACAGCAAGAGACGGGACTGCAATAAAAAAAACCCCACTGTCCGCGCGCTGGTTTTTGCCAACGAAGAGAAGAAGAAGGAACTAAAAAAAGAGAACAAAAAGGGAGGATGGGAACTGGCCTAGGAAATACGCTGCTTGGTTGACTGGTTGGTCTAGAATTTCTGAATTAGACTTTCTGACGATTAATCAGCCGAACTATCACATTCCGCGAAGACCTCGGAGATATGCGCTCAAAAGATAAGATCGCCCAAAACCTGCGAAAAAATGTCATAAAGGCTAAAGCGCAGGCCTTGCTCCGCGATCCTAGCTGACGGAAGGAGAGTCGCGAACTCAAATAGGTAAAGCGCCGCGGTCACGCGGAGGGGAAGGGGAGGCAGCGGGAAGGGACCTTCGGAGAAGAAAAAGCTTCAAGGGAAAAAAGGAAACCCTTCGGTACTTCTCTGGGAACGAGTCCTTGGGAGCGAGAGCCGCAAGAAAAATAGATTTGTCCGGGAAAGTGGGAAAGCTTACTTCTTTTACGGCAAAATAGGAGGGCCGGGAAATCGCGAGACAACACAAAAACTTATTAAAATAGATATATGGATAAGACCAGGCGCACGAGAACAACCGAGCTTGGATGGGTGTCGGAGAACAATTCAAAAATAGAGAGCGGCGGAAGAAGAGGCCGGAAAAGAGGCGGTTCACGTCAGTGAAAAAAAGAAAGGATATTCGATAAGACCAAAGAGGGAAGAAATCTAACGGGGGATCGAATTACCCTAGGAGGTGAACTCCCATTGGGTGGAGCATGACAAGCAAGGGGGATCGTCAGAGATATGATAAAGGTTGAGGATAGAAGCGTCAGGAAGACGTGGGACGGGGGAGGAGGAGAGTAGGGGGGGGGCTCCTCTAGAACAGTAACCTTTCCTTAATCCGAGAGTAAATCCTCAGCATAGTATCTATCGAAAAGGAGACGAACAAAACGATCAAAAAAACTTAAGAAAAAGAGGCGAGAAAAAAAAAAGGGAAGCAGAGAAACTCGCGCGGTGGAATGTCAGTCTCCGCGCAGAAATCGGGGAGGACATTGCTGGACGAAAAGAGATGGATGTTCGAATTGGGAACGTTCAGTAAGAGTAGCAGGTCAAAACGGCGTCGGGACAAACTCAGGGCTTGGGTCCGAAAGGAAGTGAAATCTCCAAACTAGCGGGAAGAGTGGGGAGACCGGGGGGAACAACTAGATTACACTCAGGCAAAACCCAATGTCTAAATAAAACCAATTATTGACTCGGTAGGAAAAAGAGGAGAGAGATCCGTCGAAGGGTGAACAAGAGGGGGGGAAGGGGTGGTCACTTCGCGGATACAGGATAAAAGACAGGTTGACGTAAAGGATTTAATGGGGGGAAACTACTATAAGGAAAGCTCGCGACAGTGAGGGGAAGGAAAAAGTCGTGCACTCGAATGACGAGGTACCCATCTTCTTAGAAATGAAGTTCGACAAAGCGCAGGAGAGGAAGGACGTCACCTAGGCAGGATATTGGGATGCACCGGGGAGTAATCACGTAGCAAGTTCGAATTACTAGAACGAGGGGGGTCGATCGAAACAAAGAATGATAAGAGGAGAATATGCCTTCTCCCAGAGGGACCTAGTCCTGCGAATCGCTACCGAGGATTTGCAAGACAGCAGGTACAGGCCAAGGATCGGAACAGGAAAGCGCACGTGCGGAGAGATCACCACTGCTCGAAATAGAAACTCTCAAAAAAGGAAGAGGGGATAAAAAAGCAGAAGCACCCCAGAGTTTGTTAAGGAAAAAAATAAGAAAAAGAGACCAACGAAGAGGGGTCCTGGGGGGGAAACAGATTTCGCAAGTTGAAAAAGCAGGCAGTCCAGGAGAGTGCTTAGTCAAGCCGAGGAAAAACTCTGGGAGGGACTGCCCGAAGACAGTCTCAACTCAGTGCCCTTGTTCGCCGAAAGATCCCGGACCTTTAAAAGAGAGGTCGGTGGGAAACAGCGTAAAAAGGTTGACCAGCGGTGTCGAGTAAAACGCGATTCATGAGCATAGGAAGAGGAAAAAACATATTGGGAAGAAAGTCTCTCTCCGTACTGGGAGGTGGGGGAAAGATATCCCAACAAGATCGGAAAGGGGTGAGCGTGAGGGTGGGTTCTAGGAGCCTTGCCAAAGAGGTTAACTTGAAAGATTTCCTGGAACTTCCTATTGAGGGGAGGGGGAAGAACAGTAGGCTAGGGAGGGCGACGGGGCATTTTCTGCATCCGAGAACACACCACAAATGGGGAAAAGAAAGTGAAAATAAAATGACACCTCCGAAGAGGGAAAAGATGGAGACCTGAAAAAGCGTGGCTATTGGAGAAAGAATAAAGATTCCAGAAGAGGGTAAAAAAGACTACCCGAAAGGAAATCTGGACACCAGTGCCTCTCTGGGGAGGGTTATCCCTATAAAAAAGAGGGAACACTAAAAAGAAAATGCTTTCTGAATGCCTCCGGGATGCGGAGATATAATCTCTCTGAGCGGGGGGGGAGATTAGGGCGAAGGTGAAACTGTCGAGAGGGATGAGAGGAACATACAAGGAGGAGATGTGATGAAGGGGTGGGTCGATGATCTTCAGAGCCGATCCAGAGGAATTAGGTTCAGGCTGAACACAGGGAAAAAAAAAAAAAGGAACGATACATCTGGAGATTAAGAAAGGTTGATAAACAGTATATGGTTCAGGATAGTTGTTCGACAGAGGGTACCCAGATCTGTATCAACCGAGTATGTTGAGAGAGTTAGGGGTTTGGGCCATAAGGGGACAAGCCTAGGCATACTCCAGCAAAAACAGTTAGAGACCTTTTAAACTCCCTGCAGAATCGAACGGGGGAAAAAAAAAAAAATGCGGGGAGTTCGGAGCGGTACATAGAAACGAGGCTATCGTAAAGAAGAGGGAAGGATGAGAGGATGAATTCTAAAACTACACGACGCTAGAGGGGGTGGTCTTCTTCAAGGAGGAAGTAGACGAAGGGGACAGGAGGGGGGTCGAACCTCTCCAATCCTAAAGAAGAAGATGTAAGGTCATAAAAGAGTTTGGGCGATGAGAGGAAAACTGGAGGGGGAACTTAAAGGTTCTTTTTGGTGAAGAGGGACTACCTCCACCTATCAGGAAAGACTCGGCGGTTCAAAAACGGCGAAAACTGGTCGGAAAGAATACCCTTTCTGTAGTCAACAATAAGAGGAGACGTCTGAACAGGAAGAGGAATAAGAGGAAGAAAATACTATAAGTTTTGGTTATCTAACTGCTAATGGGCTTAACTGAGGAAAAGTGGTCGAATCTTGTAAAAAAAATATTTACATTAAGGGGAAAGGAAAAGTGGGACCTTCAGACGAGAAGACTGGGTTCCATTCGAACTCATCGATAGACTGGACGGACAACCCCTCGACCGCGGTAACGACTCTGAGAGCAAAACCCGAAAAAAAAAGGGAGGGAGAAATATCCGTGGAAGAGGAGCTGAGCGACTAGACTGCGGGAATTTTGGGGGGAAGGTTCGATCCTTTGTGCGAAGAGCGGGAGGAGCATGCACTGCACGACAAGAAACAGTCTGGGGGGTTTGTGAGCCGGAGATCTGAGTCAAAGGTCGACGGTAAAAGAAAAGAAACTATATCTCGGAAGGAGAGGAGAACGGGGGGAAGGCTATGACGAGCAAAGGAAGGATGTCATCTAACATAAGGCAGTATAAATTCCGATAAGGGGGGGGGACCAGGCAGCGGGGGTCTAATCTTCATCCTAGGGGGGGGGGGGGGGAGGAGGAGACAGGAGGGACCGCGCGCGACAAAAGGAATAATCAAGAGAGAAAGGATGTTTCGAGGGGCAAGTCGGAGGGAAAGGACCGGCGCGAAGGAATCGTACGGCCTCAAAAAAAAGGAGGAAAGGATAGTATATAACGTCCCAGAAGGGCGATGCAAGGAAAGCGTGCCACTAGAAATGAAGGGGTCCTAAAATGTGCTACAACGAGGAGCTCGTCGGAATTCGGCTCGAGCGTTCGACATGGGGCTAACACAGACGCGGGGGGGAAGGGCTAACACTAAGAGAGAGAAAAGGGCTCACAGGCCGGCGCCGAAATCTGCCGCGTCTGACATGAAAGGTCTTTCTTGGGGATTTATCTCCGGGTATGGAAGGATTCACCATCGGGAAAAAAGTAACTTTTATCGGGAGGAGAAAGCAAAGGATAAAGAAAGGGGAAGATGTGGGAGGAGAAATATCTGGGATTGAGAACTGAAAGAATCCAGGTATCCTTCACAGCGATAGGTGTCGGGGAATCTGAACCGAAGGAGGGAAGCCTCGGTAAAAAGGGAAAGGAAACAACGGAAGAAAAAAAAACGTCAGCAGCTCGTGTCCGCCGCGAAAGCTCTTGGAAACTTCAAGACCTCGGATTCTCTCGGTTCCGGCTGTCAGGATTACTCTAGAGGCAGGGATTAACGTTCAGTTGAAAGGAGAACGGCGAACTGTGAAAGTAGTCTAATAACGAGAGGGAGAGCCGGAACCGAGCAGCGCCTTTTCCATGAAAGTGGAAGCGAGCTCACCGTTTGGACAGATACCGAGAGTCCACAAACGAAGGCCAAAAAGAAAACCAAAGGAGGGTAGGGGGGGAGTAGACGGAGGAAGAGAAGAATAGTAGAAGTTGGGCCTTTGTTAGAGGTAAGAGGGTAGGCATCTTATCTCATGGTATTCCTTTACCACGGTGCCGGACGAACAAGGTTGAAAAAAGAACCTCCGGAAGCTCAGGGAGGAAAAAAGACGGAGAGAGGCAAAGACGAAAAGGGTTTCGAACGGGGGAAGAGGGAGGATACGTTGTAATGCATCATAAAGGACGGATGAGGGAAGTCTCAGAATCGCGACTATAATTGGGGTGCTTGCAACTTAAAGCGGACGACAACTTTTGCAAGAAGGAGGAAGTTCAATAGGGGGGGGGGTGGGCGAGGGAGCCTGTCAAAACAGGAAGATCATTCATTCGGGGTGCGAAAGGGGAACGGGGTAAAGCCCCTAGTTTGAGTATACTAGTACTCTAACGTGTAGGAATGTTCCTCTGACGAAAAGGAAGAAAGTCTCCTTCGGCAACCTTGCATGGAAGGTAGAAAAATCTCTCACGTTCTGGTGTCTCTGGAATTTCCTATCTTCTTTCCCAGACCGAGAAACAAAAAAAAAGGATAAAAACCACCAGGAAGAGGGATAAAAGGTAAAAACTGGCGAAAAGGGGAGGAAAAGCTTGGCAGGGGGTAACAGAAAGGGACCGGGGAAAGATCAGCCTCTCAGCCAGGGACTCGCGCGAGAGGACTCTAAAAAGGGGGGAGCAAGGCCATAGCATACTCGGAAGAAAAGGGAGTACCCGAGAGGTTCGCCCATCTTAGGAAGTAATATTCACCTTGAATGGAGGGGACCAGAGCAGGCATCGCGGTAGCCGGATCAAAAAACTTCTCGAAAGAATGGAAAGCGATAGGCCAATCAATTCCAAGCCGGCCCCGATCAGGTCGGTATCTCATCCCCAGAAGAAACGAAGACAAATTTTGGCGGAAAGCGAGGGTCAACGTGGCGAGTGGCTAACTCGCTTACCCTGTAATTTACTGGAAAGAAAGTACAGATGGAACTTTCGCAGCTGCCGTTCCTGGGGAGGGACTGACATTCTCTCAACACAAACGTAAAGTGAAGGGAAAAAAAGGGAAGGTATTTATAAAACCAAGGAGAGCGAGGACTCTCCGTGTTGAAACAAAAAAAAAAAAGGGTTGAAAAAACCACACACAAGAGGGGAAAAAGGTAGACGTACAAGGACAACTTAAAGAGGAAGACACGGGGGAAAAGACCGAGCGAAAACTGTTTCGGAGAGGAGTGGGAAAGGGGGGAGAGGAGAACCTAAATAACTCGGGGAGACGTTCCTGAAAGCGGAGGGCTGGCGATCGCTGCGCTCAATTGACTTCCGAACGTTTTTCTAAGAACACAGGGAGGAACGCGACTGGGGTTAAAGGACGAGTGGAAATGCTAAGTGAGAAAGGGTCTGTCGAAGGGGAAGCGGTTGAAATAAGATTGCATGGGAGAGTATGGGAGAGACTTGACTGCTCAGAAGACAGGAAGGGACGTCATGGGGACGTGGAGGATGCGCGTGAGGCAGAGTTTGAGACCAAGTCAGGGTGAGCTTCACTGGGAAATCCATTCTTTAACCCCTTCTGGTGGGGGGGGTTCTGCATCCCGAGGACCGGTGTTAGCTCGCTTTCGGTGGAGCTAGTTCAATAAAAGAATCCGTAAAATCCGACAAAACAGCACACGTTAGAAGAAAAGGGTGAAAGATGAAGGGTATTCTCTTGCTCGAGAGGAGGACCAAGGATACAAAATTTCATAACCTGAAAGGGAATCTTCATCGGCCGAGCAGATGAAAACTTCCTTTCTCAGTCACACTCCCTTAGAGAGGGAAAAGGGGGGAAGTGGCCAGGGTCTCGTTCCAGTCGTTGGACATATATGAGATGTCGAAAGGAGCGAGCCTGGGCTTCTGTATAAAACTTTTGAGAGGAAAAAGAGCGTTGAAATGATCTTCGAAGGTGAAAAAAGGGGGGTCTCCTCCTAAGTCTACGAGCGGAAAAGGGAGGGAGTAAAAGGCTAAGTCACCGACGGAGAAGTTGTTAGTCAAGAAAGGGAGCTTATCGCGCCGCGAAATCGTCCAAATCGCTCACGTCGAACAAGAGCGAAAAAAGCAAAAAGACTCAGGGTGTGAGGGAAGAAGTCAAAGATTTTGAACTCAGGGAGACCTAGAGGGAGTCGTGCGGCAGTACCAGGGGACAGGGGGGGACAAGGAACCCGAAGGAAGCAAGGCCTACCGACGGGCGTCTCCAGGATCGTACGTGAGCGTCAGACGTACATACGAAAGCCTTTCCTCTATTGAGGGGAACGGCGAGAAAAACGGGGGGACCGCCAACTCGACACCGGGAGATAGACTACCTTATAAAAAAAGGGGACAAGCTTCCAGGGGGTTGGATTACGATACTTGTAGAGAGTTTCTAAAAGGATTGGACCTTATGGAGAGGACGCACAACGAGGAACTTTTCTATCGACGAAAAGTGAGAGTAATCCACAAGAGTACGAGTTCATAAAATCTGTTCTATCTAAGGAGGGCAAAGTCGACTGGCTTACGAAAGCAGAGATCCCGAAGGGCAGTCACTCATCACTTCTAGGTTTGGAAATAGGGGAAGGAGAATCGGAAGGAAGTTCTCTTTGTCATTGCTATAAGAAAAAGGGGTAGGAGCATGTGTAGTTCGGGGGCGCCTGAGGGGAGAAGGGATCATCAAGCAGGATGATACAGGCGGGGTGACAAGAGGAGAGGTTGCGGTGAACGGACAAAAAAGACCTTCTATCTATAAAGACACACAAAAAAGGGGAGGGAAAGATATAGAGGTATCACGATCTATCTCCGGGGAAAAAAAAAAACCCACTCGAGCGGCTACACGCTGTCGTCAATCTGAGAGACGGATGAATTCGAAGAGGATTAAAATACGCAGAGGAGTGAAGGACAGGCCTCTCCGTATAAAATCGAGTAATAAAAACTGGAAAGGAAAAGGACTGGCAATTCAAGAGGGATTGGAAATCAAGCCATGATGTTCGATTAAACTCCATTAGGGAGAGTCAGACGTAATGTACGGACTGACGAAGAGAAAGAGAAGACACCCGAAGGGAGAGGGGAGATCTTGTTGGACCATACGGGGGAAAGGCCGGCATTCGCGCGAATCGTGAAATTGCTGAGAGGAGGAAGAAGCCAAAACCCTGTCTCTATGACGAACATCACAAAGTCCGAAAAAAAATGAGACAGAAAGCTAGACGAGGGAGGGTCCAGCATCTGGTGTCCGGGGGTTGGTAAACGTTTATCGAAACGGCGGTCGATCGCAGCGCTGTGGGACGATACGTGCTTGAAAGACAAAGGCAGGGAGGATGGGGGCAATTGATCTAAAGGCAGGCCTGGAACGAAGAAGCGCATTTGACATGGGCGGGAGTTAGGGAATACCTACTCAAGCGAGGGATCCAAAGAGGGTAACCAAAGCCTCCATGCGCGCCATAATGTTGGAGAGAGAAAAGAAAAGTCTAAGCGGTGCAGGGAAGAGGGCCTTGAGGTAGATTTGGCCGATGGGGTTCGGGCTAAAGGCTGTCTCGCCTTTCCTTACTAAAGGAACGGTGCGAAGTTTAAAGCTAGCACTAAATACTTAAACTGGGAAGGGGGATAAAAGACTACGTCGGGCCTCGCAGGACGTGGATTGGCAACCGCCCAAAGCCCTCTCGAAAAGGGAAGTCAAGACGACGGAGATACCAAAATCTGGTGGGGGGGGAAAGAGGGCTAAGCATATGAACTCCTTTCAAGTGATTAAGGGAACGACGTACTTGATGGGTCGTACGCACTAAAACAAGAAGAAAGCTGCAGAAAACTGAAATCAGAACCTCGTTCAGATACTCGGAAGACGAACTTTAGGAAGGGGCCGACCTCAAAATGCAAAAAAAAAGAACTTTCTCCTTAAACAGCAGCCGTCAGAACAGTCTCTCAACGAAAAAAAAACGTCCTCCTGGAGGAAAGGAAAGGAAAAATTTCCTATAAAAACTCTCCACACAAGAGATAAAGAGGTGATTAAAGAACGATACATAAAAAAAAGTCTGTGGAACAGTAAATATCCAGCAGAAGGGTCCGGGTGATCCCCAGCGGCGCCCGTCACAGAAATTGGGGAAAAACTGTCTTCGAGAAAAAGTCAGTAAGCAAACGTCGATGACCAGTAGCTCCGCGGAGGGCGTAGGAAAGATCAGAAGAAAAGGAGGAGCCTCCTTTATCTAGGGGGGCCCCCAGGCAGGGAAGACCATAAGGCATACAATCGACCATCGAAAATTAGGGGGCAAGGGTGGCCCCCCAAAAAACAGGGAGAGCTGTCGATCCCCAAAGAGGTACGTGTTTCTAGTCCGCCGGGTTCCGTCTTTCGGGGATCTAGAAGAACCATCACTAAGGGCGGAAAATTGGTCGATCATGCTTTGGGAGAATATGTCTTGGGGGGGATTCCCAAAGAGGACCCTGTTACTTGGGGTTTTCGGCGAACTCGTACAAGAGGTAGACGAGCAGTTTCATCCTCGGCGCTTCGTAAGGGGAGTCAACCAATCTTCTGCATCAACACAAAAGGGTATTGTGATTATTCAGCAAAATGAAACCCGAGGACGCTCTTCTTCTCAGCGTAATGAGGTAGACGAAAGAAATCCGGAAAAGGGGACTAAATGGGTTGGACTAACACTAAATAGTTAGGGAAAACCGCTAAAGGGGAGCTTCGTGGGGATAGCTACAACGGCTTAGTCGACTGACTTGGATGACAAGAGCTGTGGCGAGGCATGTCACTCAGCTTGTACCACGGTCGCATGATGGGAGAACGGGAAGAAAAAAATGGGCTTCAAAAGAAAAGGGGATGGAAAAGGGGGAATAGATCAAGGAGGGAGTCCGGAAGAAAATAGTTTTCTAACCTGAGCGGGTCATATATCAAAGAGAAGGAAGGCAGGTTTCATAGAAAAAAGGAAAGCGTACTACATCAAAGGAAAGGGAGTACAAGACCGGTCTCATGGGGGATCAAAAAGAAAAGAGGTGCGACTGCTAAGCAGGTGTTAGGGGGGGAAAAGCTGGGAAAACCGTGAGGGTTATCGCGGAGATCGTTCCTGAAAAGAGGGGATGTTTGTTCAAAGGCACAGGGGTAATACAAAAAAACGAGAATCAGCATCAACGTGAGAGATAATGGGGTGGAAACGACGGCATGAAGGGCAGTCCTTGCTCTCGACTCTGGGCGAAAGCGACAGGTCGCAGAATCAGAGAAATACTCAGGAAAAATTGCGGTCAGGCATCTGGGCACATCTTCTGCTGAAGCAAAGCAGGAAAATCTCGAAAAAAAAAGGCGAGGTATGGAAAGGTGAAGGAATTTAGGGAAAGGGGGGAGCGATTTCAAAGACGTGAAACCAAATAATGCGCGGGAGCAAACTGCCTTTAAAAGTGAGAGGGTGGGCTTGTACAACACTTTTCGAGGCCCCAAAAAGCAAACCGTGGGCTACCGCCTGCTATTGTTAATCCGAAGAGGTCTCAAAGAGGAGGAAGAGGAGAGACTTTTCAACTGGATGGCGCAGGGGGGACGTAAGGAAAGCGGAAGGGTAACGACGCGTAAAGCGGCAAAAGAAACGAAGGCAAAAGAAGAACCTGCAACGAGGGCAACATAATAGGCATCAAATGGGTGGAAAAAGAGAGGAGGGCTGAAGTGGTTGAAAAGAGGGTCGTATCAAAACGCAAGACTCGTGCGGAGTGGACGTGGAAAAGGGTATATGTCGAGACTCGGACTTAAGTAGGAAGAAAAAAAGAAAGTACGGACTTCTAACAGGCATCTCAGTGGCGTAAAAGCAAGGAGCCGTCAAGAAAAGGCGCGCGGGCTTGGCATTGAAAAGAGGACAGGCTAGAAAACCACAATCACACTGGGGGTTCGTATTTGCGCGTCAGAAAAAAGGCTGACTGAAGTGGTTGAGAAGGGTGGGGAGAAAAAGGTTTCTTATCTCGGATTTGAGGAAGAAGGTAAAAGAGGATCAAGAGAAAATAAACTCGACGGGGAGGAGAGAAAGGAGTACTCAAAAACGAATCGATAGCGCCACGCGTCCAACTGAGTCAAGAAATGTCTAGCTCCGAGAGGAATTCGAAGGAAAGAGATCTAAACGGGATCTCGTCACTTTCTAGGGAAATAAAGGAATGAGGAAGAGGAAAAACTCGGCCGGCAAATCTTTCCTGACGGCAAAGATCTTCAGGTAGAGACTGCGGAAAGAAGAGGCTCTTCTGGGAAAAGAAACGCGAACCCGACTCGACCATCAGAGTGTACGAAGAACGGAGGTGTAACAAGGCAGAGGTTTGAAAGGACTGCAACTCACCTCGGGAGATGCCGTTATTCTCAAAAAAAGAGTGAGGAGAAGAGAGAATGTAAAAGGGAAAAAGAACTGCGAGGAAAGAAAAAGTTACAGCACTCTTTTCTTCACAAACTCAGGAGAGAGGAATAGGAACGGCTCGCGCGGCGGACAAGAAAATCCACGATCAAGGAAAGGCGCTCGAGAAAATTAATGGGAAAAATCCTACAAAAAAAAGGCGCCGCTCAAACTCGCGTGAGAGACGCATCCCTAGTAGGTCTTGGAAGAGGACCCTAAGTTTTCAAGCTTGAAGGGAGAGACGGGTAGGCCTAGAAAAAGATAATAGATCTGCCCTAGGTACGCGTGGTGGAGAGAGAAATTTGGGGGGCTTCCTAATCAAAAAGGTACCGGAGAAGGATAATGGGGGAATCAGCTATAGGGGAAAGAAGCTCAAAAAAAAAAAAATCCCTCTCTCAGAAAAGGAAGCCACAACCTTCTAAACAGTCGGCTCACGCGAAACGAGAGGGGGACTGAATATCGAACTCGGTATGTGGAGTTCAGGGGGAGGAAAAAGTCGGCTATTTCAGGGTCGCGGACCTCTATTGACGATAAGACTTGACGATCACGCGATGCTGTCGAGTTAGTCGATAAGTAATGAAGGGTCGGGAGCCGAACCGCAAGGATCCGGGGACATATCCCTTGTACTATCACGAGGTAGTTCAGGCGGAGAACAGAAAACTAAACGCGTGACAACGCAGCCATAGAGCTCACCCCGGATTTTTCGAAACGGAGGATGGGAGGTTCACGTGCCGGAAGAGGGGGCTATTTTGGGAAGAAACGATACAAGCCTCATGGGTACCTGAAAACCGGTTGCCGCCTCCCGGGGGGAAGGGGAAAGTGGTGACCCGAAGACTCAGTCGCGCGGACATTCGAGGAGAAAATCTTGCACATAGGGCATCTAATTTCATGCCAAGAAGGACGGCTCAGAGACCCGTTGTGAACCAAAGGCAAACGGACGGGTAGACGAGATAGCGACTGTGCTGGAACAGACTGAAACGAGCAAAAAAAAAACTGCTGGGGAAAAAATTGTCGCGACATGGTGTGGCGCGAGCCAACTGAGACAGGCGACTGAGTCCTTAGGGAAGAAGGACCGCTTTCAGCCCTAAAAGAAAGAAAAACGAAAATTTCTGGGCAGCCGACTAGCAGAGCACTGGCTCCGGATTTGAACACACGGGAGCCTCAAGGACAGAAGAAGTCAGGGTCGATAATTTCCAGTGACTTGCAAGACCGAAGAAAAAAGAAAAGACGCGAAATACAAAAAAGGACTAGGTTTAAAAAATAAGAAACCGAAGAGGGTTCAGAAAATGGCGCTATAAAAACGTCATTGGGGTATCCCACAGCATTGCTAAAGTAACAGCAAGGACAACCTGCATCTGTCAGCCAAAAGGAGGCCTGGGGCTTCGATGAAAGAGAAATGAAGAAGTTAATATGAGGTATGGGGAAAGATCCGCTCTCAAAAGATTTTCAGGAATCCTTAATAGGTGCCCACGACTGCATCATCGTGAACGAAGAGTGGGAATGAACCAAGCCTCTGGACGATGAAAAAGAGAGTTAGCGGCGAAATCGGAAACAGCGGAGTGAGAAATCGAATCCGCACAGAACGGATCAGGGGATGAGGAAAGGAGACGATCGAAGGTTGTACCAGCGGGAGGGGGAGAACGTCTCATTTCTTCAAGATCGAGGAACTGATTTCAGGGGGATCTTAAAAAAAGCCAGGAGCCGGTCCGTAATAGAGAGAGAGTAAGGGAGGGC
>Ga0179593_1322083_pt1 | contig 25331 bp, 27 predicted proteins | sample CZODoug2_1_08_16_FD_185931 | JGI IMG/M metagenome (GOLD analysis project Ga0179593, IMG submission 185931) | Vadose zone soil fungal communities from Angelo Coast Range Reserve, California, USA - CZODoug2_1_08_16fungal (PacBio error correction) | ecosystem: Environmental > Terrestrial > Soil >...
AGTCCAAGGAGCATGAACTTCCAACAGATTTGCGATCAATGCAACCTAACGACTCTGTACAAAGGGATCCTCACGCCCTTAGGAAATGACGGGAGCAGCGTTATGCCCGGCAAAAAGACCATTAGGTACGTACAAAAGGGCCGGGGACATAGGCCGATGAGACTAAATGCGGAAACAAACCCGAAGCCATCGAAGTGGTCAAGAAAATTCTTAGAGGGTCGTCCGCGGGAAGCAGCTCAGGGATACAGTGGGGTCGGCTTCGTTTCAAACAAAATTCGCCGTGGCGATCGTTGAGACGGGAGACCCGGGTTCATGAAAAGCCCAGAAAATACGGGGGGGGACGGGGGTGATCCTTCGGCGGTGGGGGATGAGAAGGTAGACATGGCAACGGGGCATAAAAGAAGACCTAAGGTAGCAGTAAATAGCATCCTAGGTTCAGAGCTACAGGTTGGGGGTGGTCGGACTGGGGGGGTCACTGGCGCCACCTTCGTCCCTACAAGAAAACGGGTCTGTATGTGGCGGGGGGTCTTGATCTGGGCCGATTGTGGCAAAGAGGGTCCCAGAGGGGCCTGCTAAGGGACGGGGATGGGGGTGGGTATGCGTGACAGGTCACCGCGTGCTCAAAAAAAAATGTCCCGCTGCAGCCCGTCGACCATGCCACGCAATAACGCACGGGTTGGCAGCGGTCTTGGAAGAGGGAAAAGGACGAGCGACAGGAGGGCTTCGGTCCTGCTCTTGGTCTCTATCTCCCGAAAACAGTCACGGGCTGGGACAAGATCATCTGCGGGCCCCCGACGCGCGGTGGTTTCTCACGCATCTGCCCGGAGCGGGTCCCCAGCGCCCCTAACGGCGTGTAACTGAACAGCTCACAGACTCCTCGCCTTGGGTAAAAAAGAGTGGGGTAGGGAGTCCATCTAAGGCCACGAGCTTTTGCGCGTACGAAACCGGAGCGAGGGGCAAGACAACTCGGCATTGGAGCAATAGCCGGTTTTTGAAAGCCCTCCTGTAATTACGGACCTTAAAGAGATCTTGGGGGCACACACCCACATAAAGACGTGCCTTTCTCAACATTTGTCCTCACGGCAGGAAGAATCATAAGGGTCATTCATAGTCACGTTGTGCACCGGACAAAGAAAGCCTGACGGGGATGCAGGGGGTATAACAAACGTCGACGGAGGACGGATCGGCGAACCGGGTTTGAACCGTCACATACGTGCGACAGCGTTAAAAAAACCACCGGGGTGTACGCACCGTCGCCCCCCTGCCACTGCAAAAAGAAAGCCGGGAACAAACAAAAGAAGGTGGTGCTGACCTTGATGGAAACCTTGACGGCGACGCATCCGTAGAAAGAAAAAGACGTACGGGGGGGACGAGTGGCACGGTTAGGGGGAAGACATGGAGAGGAGTATTAGCGGCTGGCGGCTCTGATAATCTGGGCGAGCAGGGGAAAGTTAGCGGGTTAAGGGGCGTTGGTACGGTGGGTGGGGGTTGGCTGGGTGTCTGGGGGGGGTGGAGTGAGTGTCATAAAAACCCGTCCACCCTCAGGTTGTCTCGGGTCACGCCATAGAAGTGAAACCTTCGGGGGGAAATTCAAGTCAGCTGGGGTCACAATGGGACGGCCAGCTTCGCCCGCGCCGGCGGCCGACCAGAGCCCTAAGTCGGGGGCCTGGCGGGATACACGGACGTAATAATGGAGTAAGAGCTCACCGCCACAGAGGTGGATGGGGGTGTCAGTTTGAAGTCGGTCGAGGCGGTGGATTGACGTATGCTCTAAGACCTGGCTTAAGAAAGGGTACTGTTGGTGTCGTGTGTGTCGGAAAAGAGACCTTGATCGGTGAAATGTATGTATGCGTCTGCTTGTGGTGGGGATGGGGCAGAATACAAAATATGACTTCAAAAGCGCACAGCATGCATGATTGGCCATGCTAAGTAGTGACAAAATGGGGTAAAGGTCAGGGAGGGGGGCGGGGAGGTTTTGGCCCACCCGGATGCGGCGGTATAGGAAATGCTGGCGTCGCCGAAAGCAGTGCGGAGGCGAAGCATGAAGTTAACTACAGAGAAGTGGTGTCTAGTCTAGTGACCCGAGGTTTTAGTCTAGGAGAGGCTCGTGAACGGAAAGGGTTGGCCGGGGAAGGATGGCGTGACTTAAGCTCCTGGACGGAAGGCCACCGGGCCCCGTAAGGGGGACGGGAGGATAGATGGTATCCTTTCGGATTGTCGTGCGTTTCCTGTTCGTGTCTCGGCGGGACTCTGTGTTTTTGTCTCTGTACTGCACCGGTCGGGTCCTTCTCTTTAACTGTGCAGTACGGTTGGGTGAACCTGGATAAGGAGGGGACTTCTGGTTCTCATCATTATTCCGTACTCTCCAATGGAACCGGGGTAATCGTCACTTGTGGTTCAGCTAAGTAAACAGGCCGGTCTTTATTTTTAACGGATTTAGGAAGTCCGTTCTAAAGGCTGTGTCTCAGGGACAAAAGAGAGGGTGTGGAAGAACGTAAAAAGGAGCGGGTGGGGGGCGGAAGGAGTTAACGGGAAAAAGTATGGCGAGCGGGGGGGGTGAACCGATTGCCTACTGTTCTGGTCCTAAACTGTGAGACAGAAATTGGCGAGTTCAGATGAGCACCTAAGGTCTCTGTACCGACGACATTTATAATTTCGTGCTGTTCCTCTCAAATGGACCCGCCCAACTTCAGCTTTACAGTGGCTGAAAATGGGGACCTGGGGGGCGAATGCAATGACACGTCGTGGAGGGAAAGAACGGCAGGACGCGACGAAAGAAGAAGGGGGGTCAAAGGAAGCGCTAGGGTAGTCTGCGAATAGCGTGGGCCGACAGAACACCAACGGTACGCCGCAGAGACTAACGGAAAGTCAGGAGGCTGTTAGGGTGTCTGGTCAAGCGGCGACACTCTGGTTAACCGGGGGGCGTGATGGATGCGCCCCTACAAGACCTATTCTCAACGTGTAAGAACAGGGGAGCAGGGTTCAGGAAAGGCGAAAGTGACGAAGCAGCCGGGATGTAGCACCGAAAAAGGGATGTCCTTTGTGCGGAGTCGTATATGAAGGGAAGCAAGCTTGCGGAAGAAGGTCAAGAACGCCGGCTAAGAAGTCACGTTAACGGAGAGGGATCTGTGAGGTGTCCCGGCAGGAAGGTTCCAATTTGGTTGCCGAGATTCTGAGGTTGGCACAGGGGGGAAAAGACAGTCATGAGAAGAAGAGCACGAGTCAAAAAAGTTGGACCACCTAGGGTGGGGGGCGGCCGGAACTTCAGGGGGGTCCACGTAGAGAGGCGATCGGGCGTTGGTGTTAAGCGAGGGGGGGGAAAGCGGGACGAATGCGCTGGACGGACTGTGACACCGGGAAGAGGAGTATGGGTTGAAAGGTCACTTCTATAACAGTTCCAAAACAGTGAGAGTGGGGGGAGTAATTTGGGAACAAGATTTTTTGAAAAAAAGTTCATCAAACGGTCGGTTGTCCGTGTATTCATGCGCTGCCTGATGCGGGATAAGAAGAAGAGTCATGCATGGGGTGGCGGAAAAGGGGGGAGTGGTCGTGGGGGTGGGGAGGAGGGGGGGGGGATACAGAGTGGGAAGTGCAGGGGGTATTTTCGTGATGTAGGACGGGATGAAGAGGAGGGGGGGGGGGGAATAGAAAGGTATGGCGGGCGGTCTGCCAAGATGCTGAGGTAATCGGATGAGACGTGCTGGTTCGGGCGGCGTCGGACTGTGGGTCTTAGCTTCTAGGGTGGAAGAAAATAAAGAGGTCTGAAAAAAAAAACTGTGCCAAGGTCGCGTGGCGTTAGGCGCGCCATCGTTCCAGACAAAGGCCGAGAAAAGGGAAGGTCCAAATCAGGCTTTCTTCGGGTCCCGGCAACTATTCGTATCCAAACAAAATAGACGAACCTAGGTCTCTAAAAACATTGCACGCGTCTGTTCCTTGGCCCTATCGTATAGGGTAAGGGACGAGAAACAGGGGGGGGAAACAAGAAAAAGGAGAAGGTGCAAAAAGACTGTAAATAAAAATAGAATTTTCGTCTACACGGCCGGCCAGAAGAAAGCATTTCCGGAGTTAAGAGTGTGAGCTTCTTGAAATGTACAGGGGGTTGAGTCGCTGGCGCTCAGGCTGGACCCGGAAGGCATGTCGCGTAAAGTGTAGATCGAAAATCTTAGCCTGACGGCGGTATGGGGAAGTAAGGGAGGGGGGGGGGAGAGAGTCAAGAGACAATGATTTGGAAGTCGGACTCGCACTTTTTGGGGGCGTAGTGAAACTCGATCCCGGCGGCCTGCCTTGGTGGGTACAAAGGGGAACACTATGTTTGTAGAGGCGTCTGTGTCATGCAAGGAATTCGGATTGGGAATAAATGAGGGAAAAACTGCGGTAGCGGATCGTTCTGCGAGAGTTTGACTGCGAGACTTCTACGGAGGACGGGGAAGGGGCAGTTTTCTGGGGGGGCGCGGTGTGATCGTTGAGATGAGTTACGAAAATAGAGACTTAACACCATTACCATGGGCCTTATGAAAAGGATAGGTATATGAAGAGGCTTCAGACGGTTGGGGGACTGGATGTAAGAACTCTTATGCGGTATTGGATGTGAGCGGATGTTCACTTGGTTCAAGGGGCTCATGTAGCATGCTTGTGGGGCAGGGGTCTGTAGGTAGATCGTGGGGATAGAGAGGCTGAGGGCGTCGGACGTGGTCAGGGATCTCAAGCGCGATTCGGTGCTGTTTAATGGATGATGGAATTCATGGATCTCAATCTAGGTGAATGTACTATTAAAGCACTTACATTCAAAAAACCTCTCATAGGGAGATGTGGAGTTCTAATAAGAGTCGCAGACTTAGAGTCAGATCAGTAGCAAATCTAGCGCGATCAAAGGGTGGTGGGTTTGGTCGCGTAAAGCGACGACTTAAGTCGTACCCACTAAAACGAAGAAAAAGAGGCACCATAACGGGCATTCTAAATACCCAGCTTGCAAGTGAAGGTGGTCCTCTATATGCTGCTCTCACGTCCGGGAGGGCGGCATGATATAGGGGACGTTTATGGGGGCCGCGTTCCACAAGTCTCTGTATCGTTCTGCCTAAGTAGCGGGGGGTCCGTTCTAAATCAAAAAACATATTGCGTGCTTCTACCGAGTTCTGAATCGGAGAGGAGGGTGGTGCCGTCGCGATCCGCTCCTTGGGATCTGTCGCGCAAATTATCAGGGGAGATCGGGCCGTAAAGAAGAAATGAGGGGAGGAGAAGACTCTAACCAATAAAGAATAAATGGCTCGTGAACCTTCTAAACACACCGCCTGGAGCTAAACTATGTACAAAAAAAAAGTCTAAGAAGGGATATTCCTTAATGAGCCAACATCTACGCGTAAAGTCTTCTGAAGCATATGCACAGAAAAGGACCGGTGAGCGGTGACGGCCTCGCGGAAACAGAACACTTCCGTGGCTACGTGTGTAGGAGTGTGGCTTTGGGTAAGGCTCTCAGTAGAGATAAAGCAGGAAGGGGAAAACGGGTGCATTCGTTGGGGCCACGCTAATCTCTCATCTGTCTGCATGTCTTAGGTAAGTAAGCACGAAAACCGAGCAGTATGATATCATATTACGGAGAGGCCTCATAGTTGCCGAGAAAAGAAAGAGGCAGCGGTACTTAAAAATTTAGAGTAGGGGGGGAGGAGGAGTACAGACGTGGAGGAGTCGGTGGGGGGGGGAGGCGGGGGCATAAAACCTGCGGGAAAGCCTGGAAGTTTTTCTTTTTCTGAAATGGAGGTCGCTTGAGAAAGAAGTAACTGCTACCATGTAATGGTCTGAGGCACGATCGTCGTTCAAAGGAACGAAAACGTACGCCGTAGATCCTGTAAACATTAGCGCAGGCGGCTAAGCACTACTAGGAAGGCAGTAAATCAATGGGTCAGATCCCGCCCGTACGAACTAACGAGGGATAAGGAAAAACTCTAACCTCATGTCGCAAAAAGCTTGAAAAAAAAAAAAATCTCTTTCGCATATTGAAGGGAAATTCCTGCGAAAAAAATGGGGGGGAGGGATAATGAGGTTAAACCAGGCTTAAAGGAGAAAGCGCTGGGGAAAGAGAGGGGGAAGTGAGACAAAATGCATATACACTGGAGGAGGGAGGCTACTGGAGGGGAATCGTAGATGCTTATATCGTCGGTACGTTAAAGTACTCTGCAGGACGTTAATCGCTCATACGTCGAACAGGGTATATGGGGGGGAAGGCGGGGGGAACGAAAATGCTTGTTGTCCTGGATCTGGTATTGTAAGCTTGGAGGTAAGGTGGAGGTAAAGCTGTAACACGATTACTTCTGCTGACCATAATAGAAATAAGGAGCGGGAGAGCCAACATTAAATTCACAGTCGATTAGACGAGAGCCTGGAAAAGGCGAAAGGATACAAGTCGTACTGTTCCATAAAGTTCGAAAAAAAAAACTTAAAAAGAGAAAAGAGGGAAAAATGACGGGTGGGGGTTCCCATAGGCCAGTGCGGTGTGGTAATGGAATGTCATGGATGCGATTAACACGGTATTAACACGCTGCCCTCGACAAGACCTTCTCGTGCTTCAAGTACGGGGGTCTGCTGATAGCAACAGTAGGTCCGTACTTCACAAAAAGGAGCACAGAGCGTATCATGTCGGCGGGAAAGATACGTACCGGGTCGTAATTGGAAAACCACACGAGTGGTTCTAGACTAGGAACATTCGAAAAGGGGAGATCTCTATCTCTAAAGAGTCAAGAACTGAGGAACGTGGGGGTGCTCACAACCTGGTAGATGGGTCTGAAATTCCGAGCTGGAGGAAATACATTAACGAACGTGGTCGCGATGCTGGTCGTTTCTCAGAGCGCTCAGGAGGTTTCAGTGTAGTCGGTCATCTAAGGGAGAGGGAGAGTCAGTCTTCAGAAAAAGGACAGACGCTTATCTGAGAGCAAAAAAGGGGGTGGCCTACGCACACGAGCATAAGAGACGAGTTCCTTGAAAAGAAAGGTCAAGCTCTATGCACAGATGAAGCATATAAGGTTCTGGCTGCAATATCAGTACTTGGGCTACGGGCGCTGCTTCTAAGAACGGTCAACAACTTCCCCGACGAGTCGCTCCATAAAGCATCTTGCTTTCCGCCTCACTAACTGGAACTGGGGTTTCAACAGAGTTATAATTTAGGGAAAATCAGAGCTGCGTAGACGCGCGTGCTCTAGGAGCCCCAGGCAAATGGCGGCGCCGACCAGCAAGTCAGATATCTCCCTTTGTCAGGGAGCGTGACTTTATCTATTCGATCGGTACACGAGGCGCAGGTTCTGGCCGGAGGAACTGCGAGGCAAGCCGTTTATTTGATGAGGGGTTTTGGGCACCGGAGGAAAATCACTTGGGAGGGGAGTGGGACTCGTCCGGATAGGAGGGGGGCGACATTCCTCTTAATCAAAACTCTCAGGTAAAGGTCTGTGAAAACTTTTATGTGCACGGAGAATTAACATTTCTTGGCTGGGTCACGACGCTAATGGTGGCTGAGGAGAATAGCAAAAACGTTGCTCCTTGCTATAGAAGGGTACTGGCGCGCATACACAGAGCCCTTAATGGCGAAGGGACGGAAGGACGAGCAGGGGGGAAACGATTTCGGAAAAGGGGAATGAAAAACAGTAGAATTCTGGCAGCGAAAGAGGCGATTACTCACTGAGGGTAGAGAGTCGGAAGCAGTCTTTAGTACGACGGAGATAATCGAGAGCTCCAGTGTGAGGACGTTACATCAGAGGACAGGAGTGGGGGGGTCAAAAGAGAGAGAGCGTGCAAATGTCGGGTTTACGAACGAAAAGGTGAGGGGACGTTAAGGAGTTCTTTCTCAAAAATGAACGCGGGAAATACGAAGTGCCTATAGATACGGTGGGGAGAAACGTATTCAAGGTTAGGGGGGGGGGGGGCTCCAGAGTCAGTTACCGTACCTCTCGGAGGGCCCTTCTTTCCGGCGACAAATTGAAAAGCACGCAGACAGTAATTCGGGCATCGAAAGAGATCAAAAACGAGGAGAAAAAACCACCGAGAGCCAGGGGGTTCATCACTCGCTGCGAAAAAAGACGGCAATAAACGGCATCGTTATGAACGAAAACATCCAGGCGAAAAAAAAAACGAGAAAAATTCAGTCCAGAAAAAAGATGCTAGAGGGGCCTAGGGAGTCGGTGGAAAAGAGGGGACGTGGGGATAGGACAGAGGAACCCGAATCAACAAAAAGGGGAGTAAGTGGGCATTAAAAAAAATCCATGTAGCTCGAGACTGAGGGGAGGACAGGCAGCGGAAGAAAAACAATTAAAAGAGGAACTAGCTTGCCGGATCAAAGCAGCGACAGCAGTCTCAATTTCACCAGGTTTGCACTATTCTTGCTAGTTAAAGGGGAAATGAAAGAGGGTGATGGAAAAATACTCGGAGGAATAGCTGCGCAATAAGACGCGGTCAGGAAGGTAGCCTTCCCAGCACCTCCTGATATACGATTTATCAAAGAGGAGATACGAGAGAGAAAAAGCACAGAAAGAGACTCAGAAAGCAATAAAAAAGACTGAATGATTATGAAAAAAAAGATGGTCTAAAAAACCGGCGTCAAAAGAACACAACAAAAACGATGGCGGAGTCCAAACCCGATATGTCGTGGAATGTCAAGGCAAACAACGGTGTGGCACAAGTCTGTATAGGCGTTCAGACGGGGGGGGGGTGGTTGAACGTCGGGATCAGGGCGCATGGAAAAAAGACATAAAATCGTTACAGGGCCTTGCAGCAGAGGTTCCGACAGGGTGGAGGGAACGAGGAAAAGAGAGGTAAAACAAGACGGAACAGGCAAAGGTAAAAACATTCGGGGAGGGTCGATGAGGGGGAGCTGCATGGCTGAAAAGGCGAAAGACCCGGGGGGGCTCAGTTGCTGGTCGGAAAAAAATCGTGAGGATCAACAGTGGCTCCAGGGGCGTCCTACCGTCTCTTATGCTCGGTAACTAGGTCATCTGCGACTTCGATTAAAGTAAAGATAAGGGGCTGAAATCATCTCAGGGGGGGGGTCTCTGTTGGACTCTTATCTTATTCTCGACCGAGTCACAGTGGACGTGTCCTATATCGCTTCGCTCGAAATCTGTCATTTTACAAAAGGTCACTTACTGTGTGTCGGCAGGGTCATGATAGAGAACCTCAACGAGAGGCAAACAAAGATGAAGCACACTCTTAATGAAGGGGAGTCAAAGAGGGTTTGAGGCGCGTCGCCGCTTAGCAAAGAACGGGGGAGGTGCTCACCGGCGCACATGCCAATGTCAAGCAAGGTACATCAGGGCTTCCACTGCTTGCGACTCTGTAGTATGACATAAAAGGGTGCTCTAAAAAGCAAAGAATTTATAAGCAAGCATCCTATAAAGGAGAAACTGGCCAAATTCGACTAGAGGTTTAACGGTTGCTGAGCGGAGGAAGCCGATAGAGTAATAATGACTGAAAAAGATGGATTCAATGCAGCGTCCAGCAGTGCATCCCTCACGTAGATACAGATCATGTATTAGGCCGCGGGGCGGACAAGTCCTGACTCATGGTACGATGACGCCGTACGAGGAACATCCAGGAAAATAAAAATGTAGCTTACGAACTACTGAAGCTGGGAAAAGGATTGTTCTAAGGTTCATAAGTGGAAAACTACTCTACGAAAACATAAATCAAAGATTGCGCTAGGAAGGTTCTTACACAAAGCCTAGAGAAGCTAACGTATCCAGAAGTGAAGGGCGGAAGCTCCGGGGAAGACAGCTGCCTGTCATACTCAGGTTTCATGAGATCAGGAAGAAGTGCGAAAACTTAAGACGATCGACAAGATTGAGCCCCGAAGTTACACGTTTGGTCGCACAGAGTGGACCCAAAGAAACCACTTTAGGGTAGAGACGGACGAGACTCCACGGCGAGGGCTGAGAAGTCCGCTTGGCGCCATTTAGTACTCATTAAAAAATGTCGGGACGGAATGTGTATCTTAGGGGCGTAGGAATCGAAGTCGCCTGAACACTCGCAAAGGGGGATTCGCCCCTTTGATCTAAGGCAGAGGGCCCCTTAGCAGTCAACTAAATCAAACGCTTTCGGGGAGTATCGATCGATACCGATGGGGGCAGTTCTCCTCATCTCAAGTGTTAGGCTAAAAAACAAATTACGTGGGCGATGCGACATCGCAGCACCTTAGAACTGTCTGAGCGCGGAAAAACGTTGAGAGTTAGGCTGCTTCGAAAGTAGAGATCTGGGATTTCGGTGACTAGACAGTCGCGGAATTGAAGATGGGCTGTCTTAAGTGAGAGGTCTAATAAAGTACATAAGAGACGTAGTGGGGTTCTCAGGAAGTGGTCTTAGACCTAGAGAAAAGGGGCTTGACACCACAGCCGATGCGAAAGGAGTTCGTAAAATATCACGTTATCGAGATGCGTACAAGAGAGGACATCCGATCTTAAGCTAAATGGGCAGCTGTCCAAGTGAGCTGGAAGCAGAAGCGGGAATATAGCTCAAGGACGAAAATTGAGTGGAAAAAAAAAAAAAAAAAAAAATTAGATGGTAGCTCGCATCAGAGTCGAATAAATGCAAGAAGGTTGATTCCAGCGGTCCAATGAAAGGGACGGAAAGCAAACTTAAGAAAGGTAGCAACAGGGCTGGAGGGGGAAGTTCTTCAATTGATAGTATACTAAAAAGACAAAGGGGGTGAGTCCTGTTTAAGATATGCGTCGGTGCAAGACGTCGTAAGGGCTAGAGGAGAAGCGTTCAGAATTCTGTTCATGGTACGCTTGAGGGTGTCGGCTGAATCCGCAAACTTCTTAGCTTCAAGTCACGTAAAGTGAAGCACTAGAGACGTGGCACGATCTTCCCAGCCCAGCATGTCCCTGGTTTCCATAGTACTTCTTCTTGCGTTTAGCTCTAGGTGGGGGATGACGTGGCAGGATCTTCAGTAGTTATGGTTGCTATGGGACCTCGGAAATGCGTACGTTAACTGTTCGCGGACTGTTGGGGCGGACAAAAAGAGTGCTAACGGGCAAGAAAACTACCTGAATCGGCGCAAGATGCGTTCGAAGTAAGAGGAGTACTAAAGAGAGTATATGCTTGGCGCGGAGACAGCTTACGTAAATTTCACGCAAGCAGAATGCCGATCTGAGGAGTTGCGGAATTTCAGGGGAGAAGAACGAGCAGTCGCCAAAGGACGTGTCCATGGGGCAGCATCGTGGCACTAAGAATAGACTGAAAAGGGTAAAACTGGGGAAATCAGTTCTTGAAAAGGGACTCAACGCCGACGGTGGAGTGGTGAATGCTAGCCGAGGAAATTGCGGGGGGCAGTATTTACTTGAATCCTTTGTGAATCGAAATGGACCGACAAAAGACTGGGAATTATTTTACTGTGCCGGCGCTGAAGAAGGAGCTGAGGGCAAGAAAGGTGTCACAGGGTCTTGAAAGTGTATAGTCGTTTCAGGTGACGAGATGAGTATCTTGAAATAAGGTAAGGTTTAAGAATGAGATCGGCAAAATCGTGTGCTTTTAAAAGAAGAAAAGAAAAGAAAAAAAGAAAAAAAAAAAAAAAAAAAAAAAAAAAGATAGAAAAAAGAAGGGGGAAAGGGAAAGAGAAAAAAAAGGAACGCTTCCGGGGCCGGGGGGATGGAAAGACAGGCTGAACATCCTTCGAATCTTAGAACTCACGGAAAACAAAAGAACAGAGAAAAAAAGACTGTTTTTAACGAGGACTCTCGTACCTGTCCTTTTGTTTCTAGAAGCCTCTCGGGCTCAAGGGGAGGGAATGCTGGGCACGATTAGAGGAGGGGAGATGGGACGTTAAAGGATGAAAGACTGGCGTGTCTGCCCGAAAAAAAAAAACACTGGCAATGTGGGATATGGGGGAGGGGGACAAAACCTGAGGGAACACAAAGTAAAAGAAGGTGCGCTCGAGGGAGAAAAAAGGGTCCGACTAGGGGGGGGGGGTTATCCTCACCGGCAAAAAAGGGGAAAGCTAACGCGTGAAGGAGTTACGAAAGAGCGTGATCCTGGAATATGCTCCGGGCAGAGGCTTCCTAGCTGTGGAGATCTCATGAGACGTGCCGTCGTGCGACGTGTATTTAGGGAAGGAAAACTTGCACGGGGGGAAATGCAGGATGGGTTGATGTGGCGGCAACCGAAGAATTCATGGGGCAACCTTAGAAGCAAGGGGGCTGAGTGTAGCTCGAGAAATGAGAGGGCGCTCGTGAGACGGGGCATTCCGAAGTAGAATAAGTGAACGGAGGGTTCGCGCATCGACGATCAGCAGGGGAGATCGGGGGTAGTCGACGGACATTTGAAGAAACAGGTCGACACAGGCTTAAACGTAGCTTCTGAGGAGAGCAGGCGGCGACGGGAATCCATCACGAGAACTGGTCGAGGGAGTATTGAATTAGATTTGTGAGGAGTCAAAAGGCAATGCGGGGAGGGGTCGGTAAGTATTGCGTAACGTGAGGTAATCGCAAACCAAACTACTCTTCTCCGAGGATTGGCAGCACTAAAGATTAAAGCCTCTTGACGGAGCTAAAAATGTGGAGGGCCGATGAAATGGGAGGTTCTCTAAGAAGGGCTCTTCTGAAATAAAGCCGCTCCGATTCAGCTAAGAATCAGGGAATCCGCGGGGACGGCAAAAAATACTCGAGGGAGGTGTAGATTTCAGCGAAGGGGAGAAACGAAGGGTGAGGCAACGTCGGCGGGTTGACGAACATATTACGCAAGGTCGAAGAGAGCATCATAATCCACGATCATTCGTCCTTAGAAACTGAGTCTCGGATCGCTGAGGAGCTGTTCTATGGGGCGAGGGGTGCGAACTAGTGAGGAGAGAACTTGAGGCCGGATCATGGGTTAGGACCCGGCCCCGATGGCGAAAAGGAAATTATTCAGAGGGGAATGATAGTTTAGGAAGTGGCGCGTGGGTCGGGTCATCCGTCTAGGTTCATACGTCACTCCTCAAAACCGGAGGCTTGCTGGGGGGTGAAATGGTAATGTCACTGGCTTCGCAGAAAAAACGGCGGTTTAGGCTAACTGTCTCACAACCTTCTCCTTTCGGGTCGTCTATCGTGAAAAGGGAAGGCGAGATCCGGGGGTTCTTCAGGATCTCAGGTTAGGGGGGAGAGGAAAAGGACCCGTAGGGCACACTTGCAGCTGTGTCGCCGGGCGGTGAGGGCGCCGTTAATGTCCAGTCCCTCAGTAGATGGCGTTCTGTGGGGTGAAAAATAACTCTGCACCTTTGAGTAGGGCAAGAATGCTTAAAAACACCTTATGTACTGCAGTTCCTTTCTACCCGCCCCTGTCTTCTCCTCAGCGCTGGGAAAGGAAAGAGAATTGGGCTTAGACTGGAAAGTTTCCGTCCAGCCGTTACCAATCTGGGGGGAGGGTTCGAAGCTGGTTGCTATGGGGAATCCGCTCGGGAGGATGTGAGTGGGGAACAGTACTCGGTTCTGAAAAGACGCCAGTTGACCGGCCAGACGGGAAGTCAAAAGGACCCACAAGGAGGGGGCGGCTCCTTGACGATTAGAAACCATCACTCGTCGAAGGCTCATCAAAACCGAACACAGCACACAAAAAACGACAGCGGCTGTGCAAAATTTGGGGGGGGGGGGGGGGGGGGGGGGGGGAAATTTGAAGTGTGGGTATCTTCAGTGCAAACTTCTCCTAAGGGCCACTGCCCCGCGCCACATATCCCCGGCGTGTTGAAAGGTGAAAGGGCTTGAGCTTTTCCTGGCTTGCACTTCCGATCAACACGCACGGTGCGCCCCTGAAACAAGCCTGCTCCAAACCCTGCATCTGGTCGGGGTCTTCGTCCGGCTCGCTGACCCCTAGTCAAGGGGCGCAAAAGCGAGCAACTGGGTACGCGAGGGACTCCGCCACCACTGCGGCAATCCGAGGCCTCGGGGGCTAGACAACGGCAATCGCTCTCTCGACCACTCAACTCCTGCATCGTGCCAGGCAGCCCCACGCTCGATCTCAATCTCTAGATCCGCATTGTTCGAGGCGTCGGGTCTGGATAACTGGACCGACCTTAGTTGTAGCAATCGCCCAATTTCTCTTGTAGGACGTTCTACTAAATTAGGATTAGGGAGTCGTCGACGCGGGAGCTGATTATACAGTGGGGAACAAAGAATTCTGCGGCTAATGAAGTGTTTAATTTTAGAAGTCTAGAAGGATGCGGGTCGCCGGACTGTTCTCAAAGGGGAGGGCGTGGAGAAATGAGAAACTATTGGGGGGGCCTCGGAGAGCGTACGGGCGGTGGAGGGGGACGCGAAAATCTTTTGGTGGGCAGGTGCTATGAAACGACTCTATAGCCTTACGGAAGTGGGGAGGACTCTAAAAAAAAAATGCTTAAAAAACTGAAAATCGTAAGATCTGTAAAGTAATCAAAAAGGGGAAGACCAGAGATGGGTTGGGTGTCAAAAATTAAGGGGTCACTGTGATTCGCGAAAGAAAAATAGGGGGCCAAAAAAAGGATCGTTCTGAGTGCTACGTGCATGTGCCTCGTAAAAAAAAAACTGGATGGAGGAAAAGGGAAGGAATGTTCATCACTTGGTGTATTCAGTCCACGAGCAGCCAGTGGGTCCTTGACGGGGGGTACCGTGTAAAGCCGGTCAAAGGGTACGGGTGATTGGAGTAAAAAATTGAAAGGGAGGGGTGAAGAAGGGGTGGGTTATGCTAAATCCGGAGAAGTCGACTTGCACGAGGCAACAAAGACAAGAACGTCGGGATTTCTGGATGGGATTGCGGCAGACAAACAGGCAAGGAACCGGGGATGTATGAAGCAGACCGCAATTCTCGTTAGGATACCAAGAATAAGGCGAAATTCTACGAGTCTTGCCTCTGGGAAATGGGCTCTGGCTACGTGGTGCGGAAAAAAATCGTATTGACATAAAGCAAAAGGGTTAGGGGGCCTAGTAATGGACTTCTCAGGGGTTCTGTACAACCTCGAAAAACTTAAGAAAGTCTCTTTGTGGTAAGGGAAAAACTCTGGGTAGAGTCCCGCTCTACTCGCAAGGCAAAGGCGCCTGGAAAGCGAGATAAAAGAGCGTGAGATTCTAAAAAGGTCCGGCCGGGCAGACTAAAGACAAAGGAGGAAGGAAAGTTCCCTGGGAAAAGGATTCCGAATACAGCAAGGGCGTGTTGCTGGAAAGATGGAGGTAATATCACGGTCGCCCTACAGGGATCGGGGTTTCTGGGGGAAAACTATTGTCCTGCCCCCAGGGGAACCCTCGAGGGGCAATAAATTAGTCGACATGGTTCTTGCATGCATTACCGGGGAAAATGAAAACAAAGTGACGGGAGCTAAAACAAAACGATTAAGTTAATCCGCATGTTGTCCACGTGGTCGCCGAGGGGGGGATAAACGCGTTCTTCGTGCTGGTGCAGACCCGCGCGTGGAACCTTCTATGGCAAAAGACGGTCGTCAACCGTGACTTGCCGGACAGTGCGAGGTTGGGTCAGGGGAAATAAACCAGAAAAAGGAAAAAAAATCAAGTAACTAACGCCTTCAATTTGGAAATCAGATGCGACTTACCGGAGGTCCCAGGAATCTAGTACGGGAAGGAAGGTGAGTACCAAAAAGTACGCTATAAAATCGAAGCTTAAGGGGGTGCCATAACAATACTTCGGGCAAAAGAGTCGAGTGCATACTGTAAGCGTAAGCTCAGGGGCAAAGATGAGAAAAGGCAGAAAAACAGGACCTTCAGGTCTGAGGCAGCTTTGCTTTCGGGGTGGGGGGGGCTTTATCGGGTGGGGGGTGGCTCGTAAAAGGCACTTTTTTGGGTAACGTGTTCAAGCTGCGATCTCCGTCACCGGTTCAGCGTGCAGACTAGAAAGGGAAGAAGGATGTTTTAAAAAAAAAAAGAAAAAAATGAGCTAGGAACGTTGCTTTCATTTTTAACATACTGACGTCTGTCACGCCGGGGGGAGACCAACGTTTATTATGAAAAAAAAGGAGGCCGGGTGTTCTGAGGTTAAATCAGGGATGAGTCTTTTGTTCCTCCAACGTGGTGGGTGTATGAGGCGCAAGGACTTATGTCAGCAATAAAGGGGAAGGGGGTCGAGCCTGCAACGAACGGTTCCGTACCGGGGGGATCACGCATTCTTTGTTAGGGGGGGAAAGACAGCCCAACGCCTTCGGGCAGAGGGGGCGAGGAAAGGGGAAGCAGGAAAACCTTCAAAGCGGGGAAACCTTTCTCGGGCTCTATCTAGAATGCAGCTAAAGTGGGCCAAGAAGGGGTATTAAAAAAAGTTCTAGGGGAAATACATCTAGAATTTTTCATAGAGGGAGGGCAATATGTCATCTTTTCCAAAAAGGGTGGACTGCCGGGATGGTGCGCGACCGATCAAAGAATTGAAAGAAGGGGGGTCGCAGTCTGGCGGTTGGAAGGCTGCACGGTAACACCTCGGTTGCGTGACGGGGAGGGGGTTCGGACACGGGATCGTGTACCCTAGCGCAACGACGATCAGAATAAACTGGATCGGGGAGTTGGGTAACTTGAGGGCCTTCTAAATCGGCCCTAGATTACGACTCGTTAGAAAGATATGGAAGAGATCCAGTTTGTGTCAGAGCTTTTACATCTACATAAACAACAACTCATTTTCTAATGAACTAACGGGAGGAGATGTGAGGGGAGGAAAAGGACGTGAGTCTCTCCGGGATCTGGTCGCTGGTCTCATCCAGCCGCAGGATCCAAAGACGAGGAAAGTTTTTCTAACACGCAGGATTGGAAGGAAAAAAACGATACGGGAAAAAGTAAAAGAATTAATCTCGCGGGAGAAACGGAAGAGCCAGCCGATCAGGGGGTTGAACCGTGACAAGGGCGAGAAAATAGAGGGACTTAAAGGAACCTTCGGCTGGGACTTGGGCCCCGCAACTGTTCTTATTTGTGCGGCCTCCTGAGGGACAGAGCGGCCGGGAATGTATGTAAGGAAAAGGGAGGCAGTCGTTAAAAATAAAGGGGGGGGGAAGGTCAGGAGAAAAGCAGGGCTTATCTCGGCGCGCGGTTCAACATAAAGACTCTGGTGATCTTGGTAGGGAAAGAAGTCGTACGCAAGGTGTGAAATCTCTAAAGAAGAAAACAAAGAGGGGAAAAGGGAAAAATATTCGAAAGAGAGACCATCCGGAGGTGAAGCCAAAAAGGACTCTTCGCCCCTCCAAGCACAAAGGTTGCCTGAACAAAACGGTCAAAGAGATGAACAACTCGGAGACTGAATAAAAAACTATTTTGAAGAAAGAAGACCGGGACCGGGGGGGGCCCTCAAAAAACTACTACGCTCGGGATCATTTTTCTTGAAAAATGAAACCGCCAACCGGCGGAAGTTATTCTCAACAGAAGGGAAGTTGCAACAGAGGGAAGTCTTCATCGGCCGGAAGGAAACAAAGGGTGAGGTACGCCGCTTCTCGGTTGGGGACTTCTCGGAGCCTTCTTCGGCGAAACGAAAGCCCTCACTGCTCGTTGAAGCGACAAAAGGGCTGGCCAGGGAAAAAAAAAAAAAAAAAGACATCGGGGATGTAATGCGGGCGGTCTGGGCTTCGCGCAGGAATCATCGCGAAGCACAAGTAGGGCGACAACAAGACCAAGTACGACGGGAGGGTGGTTTGACTTCTTTTCGATGGAAAAAGGGGGGTCAGTACTCGCGGAGCTTGGGCTGCTGCGGGCCCAAGGGTGGTCAAGCTCCATGAGAGAAGAGATTTCTAGTTCCCGACCAAAATACTGAGGTCGTTAGGGAGGAAAGGTAACATTAGCCGTGCGCACATTAACCCCAGCCATCACTTTCTACAAAAAGAAAAAATTCGGGAAACCTTTGTGTCTGGCACCTGAGGAAAAAAGATTCCTTCTCCTGAAAATTCACATCTTCTGTTCTCGCCCGCAACCAGTCTAAAAGTAAAGGTGGTCATAGAAAAGAAAAAAAAAAAAAATGGTGCACCTCTTCTCTTGTCTGATTATCACTGGCAAATGGGGGAGGGTCCAACAACTGAAGGTAGACCCTAGTGGTCTCTGACCGCCGGGCGGTCCAACTGTCGGAATCACATAGTCTATGCAGTGTGCAAAACTTTGGGAAGCCCGATTTACTTTGCGCGCGGAAACGGAAAAGCGGGACGCAGACCCGAGAAGAGTTTAAGGAAGACACGCCGGTCATTGCTGAATCACGGCGGATCGACGGATTGAAAACTAAGAGAGCACAAAACGTCAGTTTTGAAAGCTGACGAAAGCTCCAAACATCCGCCCCAATGCGACACGGGGGGGGGGCGATTAATTACGATCGGTGCGGAGGCCCGGGCGTGGCGGAGGGGGGGCATCTCTGTCAAGAAACGAAGTTCGCCGTTCTTCTATGTCACAAGGCAACGGGCTGCCGGGATAAAGGGGGTAGGTGGTGAGAGTCTTTTAATTAAGAACGTCTATACACAAAAAAAGCGCCGGGTCGATCAAAACACAACGACAGTTGCTCTCCCTCAATCATCTACATACGCAGACTCACTCAAGTGGTTGGTCCGAACGGCTGATGCACGTCTTTCAGGAAAGGAGCAAGAGTTGGCTCCGGGTTGAGAAATACTTATCCAGTGAGGTAGGGGAGTGCCGGTTTTGGGCAATCCTTTGAAGCTTCGAGGGCGTGTACGGGCTTTCTCGCAGGGGGAAAAAGAAGGGATTTGGGGACGAAGCAGGTGACTCTTCGACGGGCTATGGCGGGGGGCGGTTCGGGGGGGTTGGCACGCAAGGTTTAAAAAGTGGGTTAGGGATAAGAAACCAATGCGCTAGCCTTATAAATGCGCCCAGTGAACGTGGGGGGAAGAAACGGTTCACGATAGGAAGGGGCAAGCGGGATCTAGTCAGGGCTACCAGCGCTCTGAATATCTTCGAGGCAAGGGGACTGGGATAGGGAGCACTCGGAAAGGTAAAGAGGACAGTCAAGGAAATATTAAAAAAAAAAACGTTGTATCAGATAGAATTCGTACAGGTACGGCGTTCAATTACCGTGCGGGAGAAAGGGAAGGGGTAGCAAATGAGCTGGCTGAAAAACGTTTTCAAAGAATAGATCGGTAAAGAGGCTCACGGCAGGGGAAAAAGGGATGAATGAAGTAAGGTAGGAAAAACCTTTAAGCAGGGGGGCAATTTCTGTTTTTCTGGTGGGTGCCCGGCGGGTGCGTGAAGCGGCAGTCGGGGAAGGGGAACTTAGGAGAGGATTCGGGGAAGGAATGGTAACAAGTACTAAGGGGAAAGGGTCCCTGCAAGTAGATTTTTGGGAGAGGGGTTTCTCTAGGGGGAAAAATCTCGTTTCACGCGGGAGTGCAGAAGGGGGGAGTCGTTGTGGTTAAATCTATGTTCCTGGAATTATAAGAAACCTCAACTTAGTATGCGCACTTTACCGCATAGTTTCTTATGAGAGGGAGCTGCCTAGACTGGCCGGATTCTTTAGAAGGTCACACGAAAGGTTGCTGGTATCATCGGCTAGTCCGGGACTACTGTGCACAAAGCGAGTTGGAACCGAGGGGGGGCGTGGCGCTGCCTCGTGTCAGGGCTGAGACGGAGAAGAGGGGGGTGGTCGGGGGTGCGTGGGGAAAATGCAGCCACGTAAATGACGCTGGAACAGCTTTGAAGGTTTCATACTTAGATTTTATGAAAATCCCCTTCGAAGCAAGGGAGAAAGCTTACAACTCCAGAAGCATGGTGAGGGGGCTTGCGAGGAGGAAAAGAGAGGAGTAGGAAAATGTTCCGACAGCAAATCGGGCTACTACGAGAAGAAGGTCGAGAGAGGGAGAGCCAAACGTCGCCTCTGTATCGGGGCTAGGAGGAATACGCAAGCGTTGGGAACTGATGTAGATCACACCAGAGGGTCTAACGTTGCATGTTTCTTGCTTCTGCCTGGCCTATCGATGGGTGGAAGGAACTTTTGGAGCGAAAAGTGAAAAAAAACTATTCCACAAATAACGAGAGTCCGATTCTTCTACAGAGCCATGGAGTCGGAAAATTAGGGGGGATGGGATATTGCTGATGGATGTGACTCGGGAGCGACTAGCCTTATTAACTAGTATCTAGGCTCTTATAAGAAGGCTTAGGGAGAAGAGGTTCACTTAGGATTGAGCGGTAACTATTTTAAATGCAGGAACGAGGACCGGGGGGGAGCGATCGAAGAGGGTCCATAGACCTTGAGGCGTGAAAAAACCGTTGACTGCCGACGGGGCACTTGGGAACCGGGGGGGGGGCCCTGGGTCTGTCGTCGAGGCGGGCGTTGCAGGAGGAGTCAGAGAGAAAGAGTATTAATGGTTCAAAGGCTACAGGCTGCGGATCAGAAAAGTAGGTGTGATCTCAGGAAAAAAGAAGAGAAAAAGCCTAGTGAAGTTTGACTATATTGGAAGAACTGGAGAAAGATAGAAAATGTCTGGGTCTCTGAAATGCTTCCTCGAGGAAAGGGAATGCGGCCTAACGACGTACTTCAAACTACTCAACCATCCTAAGGGGTATGCGCCTATTTGGAACCTTTTCGTTATGGGTCGCAAGAAAGTTGTCAGGGAGGTGTCGGGGTGGTTTCGCTGTTAATTAATGCGAGTCGGGAGGGGGGGAAAGCGTGAAGGGATATCTACCGCGAGGGGGGAACACTGCGGCGTAGCTGGTGAAAGGGTACCTGAGCGGAGAGAATTAAAGAAAACAGAAATAAGAAACCACGTCCAATGCAGCAGCGAGGGCCGAAAAACTATCTCTTTCAAACATGATATGGCAGGAGGCATCCACAGGCTAAGGAATCGGGGAGCGGCGCTCTCTCTAAAGGGCACTCCGGCGTCTGTTTCTAAATTGGTGAAGCATCGCAAACGTCGGGGGGGGGACGTTCGAGAGGGTGAATCACTACTGGAGAAAGGGTGGGGGTGCAAACTGACTTCGGCCTCTGAAAACCGGAAGCTACCAAGAAGCGAGATGTGAGAACAACAGAATAAAACATGGGTCTCACTCCGAGTATGCACACTGAGGAGAGCTCGGAAGAAGGGGATGTATCAATCCTCAGGAAATGTCGTGAGATATTGATGAACAGCAGGCGGCATGGGGAAAGGGAAGAGCGAACTTTCTCTAATGTTGGGGGCAACTCTATGTGTCGTTAATCAGGGGGCGGGGGCCGAAGAGAGGAAAAAAAGAGAGGGTAATTGTGGAAATCTGGCGTTTCAAAGGAGCTTATAAGCATAATTCTAGGATAAAGCTGAGGGCTCGGGCACGGGAGGAAGGACGACGGTACAGGTGATCCTAGTATAAGAATTAGCTAAAAACAGAGTGGCAGATTGGGCAAAAAATCCGTTAATTAGGGTCATACTATGGGCTAAGAATACGAATATAAGAAAAGCAGTCTCGATTAAGTTATCTTCTTCGGGTCTTAAGCTGTAAGAGTGTTGCATGAGCACAAACTTCGGCGAGGCGGGGTTTCGCGTCAGAGCATTAGCAGAGACGAGGCATCAGAGGAAGAGTAGAGAGAGGATTCTTCCTGGGAGGCGTCGGATGTTAGGTGTCGAATACAGGAGGCGTCGACGAGGGTTGAGTCTTAGGGAAACGACAGAGGAGTGGAGGCAGATCGAAGGGATAACGAGGGAGGCGGAGGGGGGGGGGGGGAGGCATCTACAGGGGAAAACGGTACGTACCTGCGAGGAATGAAAAAATATGGAAAGTGAGACAGCTAGAACTCTAATGTCAAGGTCCAGTCCGCTGAATGCTGGCGCCAGCAGGTGAGAGGAGGCATAGGAATTCCGGTAGAAGTCTTCCAAACGGCGAAGCGCCGAGGCGGGGGGGGCAATCGACAAGGTGCAGAAAAGGGCGCAAGAGAAAGAAAAAGCATGGGGAAAGGGAGAGAAAAAGGCAGAGAAGAAAGGAGGGAGGAGGAGTGGGAGGGGGGTGGGAGGGGAAGAGGGAAGGGCACAGCGGAAAAGAGGAGAGAGCCTTGAGACAAGGGGGGGTGAGGGGGGGACGGGGTGGGAAATTGGAGTGAGGGTGTTGAGAATAAACAAGAGAGAGGGGCGTGGGCCGAGGTGGGGAGGGGCGTGCGACAAGGAGTTATGAGGGAGAAGTGGGAGGGAGAAAAAGGTAAGAGGACCTCGTTGTGGCTGTATATCTCATGGAAATCTTCTTATGGGAGTGGGAAGGCATGGCTTACTATCACCTGTGAGTCTTACATCTTGTTGTTCCCATTTCAGTAAAGGGGGCACAAAAATAGGGACTTCCTGCTGCTTAGGAAAGCAAAAAAAAATCATATCTTGGTATGCAGGCATTCTGGGACTGAACTCATTTTACAAACAGGCGATTACATACACGATCGTCTTAGATCAGTAATAATGGGCAAGCATTCGATCTGCGTGCAAGAGGGGGGAGGATGCTACACAAATTACAAGCAATAATAAGGGGGGATAGAACAGCCATCGTGTCAAGATCGTTTAATCTCTTGGGATGTCGTTCACAGAGGAAAGTCAATGCGTTCGTTGAGACTTTTGGAAATTAAGGAGTTTCAGGTTGCGCTTCTCACGCTTGGACGAGTCATACCGCAAAGCGGTTGGGGGGGGAACGATGTGCTTGGAAGTGGCTACAGAAAGAGGAAACAGGGATGGGTGCAGTATTAGGATCAAACGTAGAGGGAAAAAGGTACGTAATGGAAACTCGATAGACTTATGATGAAGTGCCAGGACTAACTCAGTTGTATGACTCTTCTGAAATTAGAGTCTGGGAGGAGTCCATTGAGGAAAGAGAGGGGACGGGGACTCTTGACCTGCGGAATTCCCTCGAAAGGGATGCGCTTGCCGGGGCATAAAGGGGGTGACGATAGAAATAGAGAGGAGAGGCGGCCGTAAACGCAGAGGAGTCACAATCGCGAAATCGGAAAATCTAGAAAATCTGAGGTATGAGGAATCGCACAGGAAGCTTACGTCCTTGAAAAAGGGTCGCTCCATCGCCAAAAAGACACGGGCGTCACACGGGTCTAGCGACTAAGATGGGAGATCATGTCAGTCGATCTTATTCCAGCGGTTCTGGGGCGAGTTTTATCGGGTGCCTTGATCAAAAGACAAAGTTTGGTCGGGGTGAGGTTAAAATCGGGGAGCGGGAAGAAAAGGGAGAGCGGGGGCGATGCTTGTCTGCAAAGGAATGTTCAAGGACCCACAAGCGGGGCTTCTCTAGCGGGGGCGTGGGTGAAGTGCAGCGGTAATAATCTTTCATCGGAGGAGAAGTATATAAAAGCAGGATGGGTCGACATTCATTAGACTACGATCGAAATGTCTGGAGGGGAGTCGTGCTTGTTGTTTACTTAAATAAAGTCAGTCGTCCTACAGTTAACAGCAAAGGGGAAACTAGTCGGAGGCGTCTCTCATTCCCCCGCTTCGATCCGGACAGTTAAGGGGGGAGAGCGAAAATATTGCGCGGAGAGAGGAGAGGGTAGGAAGTGGGCTTTCTAAAAAGGGAAGGGCGGGGGCGCAGCGGAGGGAAACAGAACAAAACACAGGCAAATGGGGACTTAGGCTGAGTACGGAATTCTAACGCATCAGACCAAGCTCTAAAACGGAAACTTAGAGAGTCTCTCACAGAAAGAGATGTTAGAAAATATCTATATCGCTCTTCAAATCTCCGCCACTTAACTCTTCACGAGGTCTCGGGAGGAGGAATTCAAGGGAAATGAGGGCCATTTTACTACTTCGGGGGAGGATTCTGTCGACGGGTAAAATGATGCGCAGAAATCGAAATCAAGCGGCATCGTAACAGGGAGAACTTTATACGGAGAACTGCAGGGAGGGGGGAGAGGCACTTAAGGGATCTGCTCGCGGTTCAAAAGGCAGAGCTTCCGAGTGAGAGCCCGTGGTAGCCGACGTTTGGCGGGGTCCACTGTATCTGGCGTCCCGCGCCACATAAAGATTGGAGAACTTAAGACTGTCGTAGTTGGAGGGACCTCGAAAAGCGACTGTACTTAGCTCCCTGTCGGGGAGAGACAGTAAGAGATTTCAATGGAAAGAGCATAGTTCAAAGTAATCTGCAACTCAAAAATTGTTCTGGGCCGCTGCGACGAGGGAGGGAGCTAGCGAGGAGATTACAAAAGAGCAGTGTATTTCCTGACCAAAAGCTGAGAGGGATGGCAACTAAAAAACGTAGAGAGTCTGGGGAGGGCAGGAGCCTTAGATTGATGGGCCAGGCGCCGTCATAAGCTGCGCCTCGGGAAAAGCGTCGAAGAGACGAGAAAGCGGCGGAGATTCGCAAGGAACTGGAAGAGGGACTGGGGGGATCGGGGGGACCAGTCTCGGTAAGCGTCGACTGGGAACGAAATCGGGTCTTCGGACGGGAGGCAAATTTTGCTTGTATGGCTTTTGGGGGTCAAACGCCTCGGTAAAACACCTTAGGGGGTGAGTTCAGGGGGGTGAAAAAGTTGGTTCCCAAGTAATTCTTTAGTCATGTGGGCTGATGTGAGTCACGAAAGGCCGAAAAAACGGGAGCCCAAAGGTCGAAAAACAGGGATCGATTCGTGAGGGCAGAAAGATCAAACGAGTTTGCGTGCTCTGCGGAAGCTGTTAATGGGGTAGGGGGTTCGCTATTTCAGTACTGAGGAAGAAGAACGGGCAGTTTAAAAGGAGGATATCTATGAGGCTTTCCTCTTGCATACTAACGACATTTGTCGAGCGGATCGAACGGAAGAGCAGGCCGGGACATGGCGGGGGAAATTGCATATGCGTCTAAATCTGGACGAGGGAAGGAGGTTCGTGAGTGACTGAGAATTTTCGGGGGACACGAGAATCGACGGGCCTGGCAGCACGTCAGCTGGGGAAGGGGAAGGTGGGAGGCTCGGTCTCGTTGCGGGTGATACATTAGAGAAAAGAAAACCCACTGGGACTCTTGGAACTAGCTCTCAGACTGGGGACTGTTGCGGTACTTGAGGGGAATGTTCTTGAGGCCATTTCGGGAGCTGCACGAGAGATACTGAGCCTTCTAATCATATTCGCTGGGTTCTATGCCTTGAAGCACGCTTGTGATAGAGGGAATATCTCGCAGAGAATCCTGATTCTTCGTGTTCAACGACGTCCATGAATCACTCATAATGACTGAATTTACGGCGTTAGCATCAAGAGAGAGGGAAAAAGAGAAGGTGGCCGAGAGTTCCTCTTATTTATCATGCGTTCAAAACCAAAGTCAAGAAGAGTGAAACTGTGGGACACGAGTCTTCTGGTGAATCCTCCTCTGGCAGAGCAGCCGAAAAGAAGCCAAAAGAAACTACAGACAGGAATTTGGGGTTACAATTGGCCGTATCTAAAAAACTGAGCTGAGGGGTCGAGAAAAAAAAGAAGAGAACAAAGGGCTCAGGAAAGGCCAACGACTTTGCCCAAGTTCCAAAAAAGGTAG